>Ga0116149_1003537_pt1 | contig 16082 bp, 14 predicted proteins | sample AD_UKC057_MetaG_FD_89787 | JGI IMG/M metagenome (GOLD analysis project Ga0116149, IMG submission 89787) | Active sludge microbial communities of municipal wastewater-treating anaerobic digesters from USA - AD_UKC057_MetaG | ecosystem: Engineered > Bioreactor > Anaerobic > Digestate | place: USA... | reverse complement strand
CGAGCAGATAATCAGATACGAATTGAAAAGAAAAGCGATGGAGTGAAAACTGTCACTTCTGCAGAGGTTGTAGACGGCGATATGCGCGTGGAAGAAATAGCGCGAATGCTTGCGGGCGACGGATTCAGCAATGCCTCTCTCGTACATGCCCGGGAGTTGCTTCAAACCTTGTCAAGATAAGCTTTTTTTTCCTGTATCTTCGTTCGTTTTCAAATCTCCATAACTGCGCTAATGTGTTATACTGTATACATCGAACAGAGGAGTACCCAATGGCAAAAATAAGCGATATCGCGAGACAGCGCTATGCCGAACAGGTTGCAATCTACCAGCAGCAGATTGATGCATTGTTGATCCGTGAAAAAAACATGCTGATGATGATTGAAAAGGATCAGACCGGCGCTTCGTACAAACGATTGATGCTTGCCGACGAAATGCTGTTTCTGACAACCTTGTTTATCTCCAAACATGCCTTATCGGTTGCTGTTTTGGGAGTTAAAAACGAAGACGCACTGAACGAAGCCCGAAAGACCCTGTACAAAGCAGTAATATATCTTGAGGAAGTTGTTTCGAATTTCATCGATGTCCCATTTTCCGATTATGAAGACAAAATTGAACAAATTAAGAATCTTCCTCAATCCAAGAGATATTATCTGATCAGAAAACTTGGTCTTGCCATACGCATGGTCGTAGATTCGTACGGCGACAATACAAAATGGAGATGGACCTTTGTTGAACTGGAAGCCCGCTTCGCGACAGTTGCAAAAAACATACTTGATTTGAAAACTGCAGCGAAGGATGGACTGGATCCCCGTTCTCCCGATTATGACGATACAGTGTATCACCTTCGTCTGGTAAAACGACTTCTTTCCCAGGCAGCTGACCGGTATCGGGAAAAATATGAATTATCGACCGGCCGCATTGACGACTTCCGGTTGGCTATCAATTACCTGCTTGCATTACGTAGAATTCATCTAGTGCTGAATGAAAGAAACGATGCAGAGGAAACAAAGAAAAAAGCGGAAATATGGAAAGAAAAGATGGAAAAAGATCACAAAAAAAACGAAGCACAGAGAAAGTAGCATTGAATGAGCAACCGACTTTTGTATAAAGCTTGTATTACCCGACTTTTACGGGTAATAGGGTATTATAGATGATAATGGAGGAGAACGTATGAAGAAGGTAGCTTCGGTTCTGGCAGTGGTTTTTGCACTTGGAATACTCGTTTCCGGTTGTGCAAAAAAAGATGCACCAGCAAAAAGCGATGACTCGTTGCAAAAACCGACAATCAGATTGATTACGGATGCAACAGGCATTGACGACAAATCATTCAATGCAGCAGCCTGGAGAGGAATTCTTGCGTATTATGGAGATACTTGGGAAAACCAAACACAACGCGGTACCTATTACGATGTCGTAACTTGTCAGAACCAGGACAAATATGTCCCGAATCTTAAACAGGCCTCCGATGAAGGATATAGTCTTATCTGCGTTACCGGATTTACCTTTGCCGATGCGCTTGCCGAAGTAGCTCCGCTCTATCCTGACCAGAAATACATGATTGTCGATGTAGACTGGGTTAATGCTCCCAATGTCCTGCAGTATATATTCTCTGAACATGAAGGGTCGTATCTGGTCGGTGCAGTCGCCGCGTTGAAAGCTCAGGCTGATGGTATCAGCCAGCCCAAATTCGGCTTTATCGGCGGAGTACCGGGGGCTACCATCACTAAATTCGAAATTGGTTATATTGAGGGTATTCGTTCAATTATTCCAGAAGCGGAAATTGTGGATTACTATGCCAATGATTGGGGAAAGCCCGAACTTGCCAAAGCGCAGGCAAAGAACTGGTTCGACTCGGGTGTATATGCTATCTATTCGGCAGCTGGCGGAACCGGTAACGGTACTATCGCGCAGGCTAAAGAATACCGGAGTCAGGGAAAAAACGTCTGGGCAATCGGAGTTGATTCTGATCAGTATGAGGAAGGGTTGTATGCTGAAGGCAAGTCCGCCGTACTTACTTCCATGTTAAAGAGTGTGGAAACTTCAACTCAGAATGCTCTTAGGGCAGTCGAATCTGATTCCTTTGCAGCCGGGGTCGTTGTGCTGGACATGAAAACCAACGGTATCAATTTCTCTGAACGAAACAATGAACTTGGTTCAGACATTATCGCAAAGGTGAATGCAGCAAAACAGGACGTAATCAGCGGTAAAGTTGTTGTTCATTCTACCTATAAAGAAGCGCTTGAAGCAAAAGCAGTTCCCGCAGGCTTGGGAGCAAAAGATAACTGATCTGGTTGTCGTTACAGAATAAGGCTGTTTTGTGCAGATCCGGTACTGTCGATGTAACTCAAGATCGAGCCGGATTGGCCAGGCAGCCTTTTTTTCTGTGTATATCCGTAATCGGAGTTGCAGATGGATTCCAATGTGATCGAGATGTCCGGCATTACCAAAAGGTTTCCCGGCGTAATTGCAAATGACAATATTTCTTTTTCTGTAAAGGAAAATGAAGTGCATGCGCTGCTTGGCGAAAATGGAGCGGGAAAATCAACGTTGATGTCCATTCTGTTCGGATCGTACGATCCTGATTCGGGGTCGATACGCATTCGCGGCCAAGAAGTGAATATCAAGGATCCAAATACTGCTACAGCGCTGGGAATCGGCATGGTTCACCAGCATTTTAAGCTGGTCAGAAACTACACGGTGACCGAAAACATTATCCTTGGAATCGAGACAACCGATAAATTCGGTGTTCTGGATTTGCGCACAGCAGAGCGGCGCGTTGAAGAATTGTCGCGTATGTACGGGTTGCAGGTAAATCCAAAAGATAAAATTGAAGATATCAGCGTAGGTATGCAGCAGCGAGTGGAGATACTCAAGACTCTGTACCGGAATGCCAATATTCTAATTTTGGATGAACCGAGCGCAGTATTGACGCCACAAGAGATAGACGAATTGATGGAAATTATCAGACGTCTTAAATCCGAAGGCAAAACTATAATTCTGATAACACATAAACTTAAAGAGATAAAGGCTGTCGCCGAACGATGTACTGTATTACGTCGGGGAAAGTGCATCGGAACGGTATCTGTACCGGATGTTACAGAGCAACAGCTTGCGGAGATGATGGTTGGTCGAACCATCCGGTTCGATATTGATAAGGCTCCTCCAAAGATCGGCAAAGTAGTTCTGGAGCTGGATTCGCTCAACGTCCGAAATTCGCGGGGCGTTCAGTCCGTTCAGAACCTGTCTTTTTCTGTTCATGCCGGAGAAATACTCGGGTTAGCCGGCGTTGACGGAAATGGACAGACCGAGCTCGTCTACGCAATTTCCGGAATGGCCCCGATAGAATCTGGAACTATAAAACTCAACGGAATCGATATATCGTCGTTGAGCATCAAGGAACGCATACATGCTGGACTTGGGCATATTCCGGAAGACCGCCATACCCACGGCTTGATCCTTGATTTTTCGATTGCAGAAAACATGGTGCTGAAAAACTATGATGCAACGCCGTACTCATCCGCATCCGGTGTCCTGGACTTTGATAAAATGCGCGGACATGCCGCTGAACTGATAGAACAGTACGATATCAGAACAGGAGAAGGTCCGGGAATGAAAGTAAAAAACATGTCCGGGGGAAATCAGCAGAAGGTTATCATTGCCCGCGAAATTGCCCTGTCTCCGGATGTCCTAATTATCGCTCAGCCGACCAGAGGGCTCGATGTCGGAGCAATTGAATACATCAGAAAAAGAATAGTCGAGGAGCGGGATAAAGGAAAGGCTATATTGCTTATCTCGTTCGAGCTTGATGAAATCATGAACTTGTGCGACCGGATTGCAATAATCTCCAGGGGATCAATTGCAGGAATCTTCAATGCCGGAGAAATCAACGAACATCAAATAGGATATATGATGGCTGGATCGGTACAAGATTCACGATCGGAGGATGTTCTTACATGAAAAAACATACACGCCGGGGGCTCTCCGCCTTGCTTCTTGAATCTGACGGAGCAATCTCCGTTCTTGTGGTACTGCTCGGATTTCTTTCCGGCACACTGCTTATTCTTTTTGTCGGGAGGAATCCCGTAGGCATGTACAAGGCTATTGTTCAGGTGCTGACTGGCTACAATATCGATCGTGGCCGCTGGTATGTCAGATATGTCGGCGAATGGCTGACCCAGTCGATGCCGTTCATACTGTGCGGTCTTTCCATGGGGTTCGCTGCACGCGTCGGACTGTTCAATATTGGCGGCGAAGGCCAGTATATTGTCGGATTGACAACCGCCCAGTTTTTCGCCCTGCTCGGACCTCGTATTCCGTATCTTCACTGGTTCGCCGCCCTGCTGCTTGCATCACTCTGCGGTGGACTCTGGGGCGGAATCGTCGGCTGGCTAAAGGCCCGGTTTGAAGTGTCCGAGGTCGTTGCAACGATAATGATGAATTACATTGCTCTGTATGCGTCACGGATTTGTATCATGAGGATTCCGGGAACCAATACATATAAGACACTTGATTATCCCGTTACCGCTCTTTTGCAGAATTCTGTACTGCAAAAAATGACAGGCGGATCAATGCTGAATCTGGGTATCATTTTTGTTGGAATTTCGGTTGTTCTGTATTGGTTTATCATAGAAAAAACCAGATTGGGTTTTTCGCTTCGTGCGACCGGCTTCAACAAGGACGCAGCACGTTGTTCGGGAATTCCTGTAGTAAAAAGTATTATTATTTCCATGTTTATTGCCGGTGCGTTTGCCGGATTGGCGGGAGGTATCGTCGCTCTTGGTTCCTTCAAATTCGGTCGGGTGCTTGCAGGAAACGACGGTTATGGCTTTACAGGAATCGCTGTGGCGCTTGTCGGAAACAATACCGCCATAGGGACACTTCTTGCCGGTCTGTTGTTCGGGATGCTTTCTTCTGCGCAGCCGCTAATGGAATCCAACAGTATACCCAAGGAAATAACCTTTATAATTCAGGGTCTGGTCGTTGTCTTTATCGCTATTCGAGTCGGTTTCCGCATGATTGTAGGCTATATCTCGAAACGACGTGCAGACAGGGAGATTATCATACATGAATAGCATATTCAGCAAGATCCCGACGATTTTGATGCTGGTTTCACCCATTCTGATCACTGCAACCGGGGGAATGATGTGCGAACGGTCCGGTGTGGTGAATATAGCGCTTGAAGGGCTCATGGTATTCGGCGCATTTGCTGCGGCAAGCGTTCATTTTTTTTTGGAACCGCTGTTCGGCCCTGGGTCGATCTGGATATCGCTTTTGGCCGGTGCCCTGTTCGGCATGCTTTTTTCTGTCATTCATGCAGTGGCGGCAATTTCTCTTAAAGCCGATCAAACTGTTTCGGGAACCGGAATCAACCTGTTGGCGACAGGGGTAACAGTTTTTTTATCGCAAATTCTCTTCAAGCAGGATCGTACGAAACAGTTTATGCTGGGTATGATGCCCGGTCCTGGCGGCGTGTATCCTACAGCCTGGATTGCGTTTGCTGTTTTGTTCATCGCCTGGTTTTTTCTGTATAAAAAGCCGGCGGGCTTGCGTTTGCGTGCATGCGGCGAAAATCCTCATGCCGCAGCATCTGTCGGTATTGATGTGATCAGAATACGGTATACCGCTGTTCTCTTGTCCGGTTTTCTTGCAGGACTTGCAGGGGGCTGTCTTGTACTGACTACTAATACCCAGTTTAATTCCACAACAGTAAATGGCCATGGATTTATCGCTCTTGCTGTTGTATCGTTCGGCCGGTGGAAACCGCTTGGAATCGGCGCTGCTTCGTTGTTGTTCGGAACTGCGCTTGCGTTCTCGATTATAGCGAACGATTATGTTCTGCTCAGGAGTCTTCCTTCGGAGGTGTTCAATATTCTTCCCTATGCAATAACACTTCTCGCACTGGTTCTTTTCAGCGGCAAGAACTACGCTCCTGTGGCCGCCGGCAAACCGTACGAAAAGGGGGCAAGCTGAGATGCCGACTCCGCACAGTAATGCAATCAGCAATGCCATGATCACACTGGTACTGGAGTGCACTCTATGAGTACATTCAGTTTTCTTGACGCAATGAACCGCAGGTATGCCTGCAAACTCTTCGACACAGACCATGATATCGCACCCGAACAGATCAATCTCCTGCTCGAGTTCGGACGTCTGTCTCCGTCGTCGTTCGGCCTGGAGCATTGGCATTTTTTTGCGGTCGTGTCTCCCCGGAAAAAAAAAGAACTGTATTCAGCCTGTTTTAACCAGGAAGTTGTCGGGAGCGCTTCGCTTGGCCTGGTAATAGCTTCCCGGCGCGGCTGCTGGTTCGATCCGGACGGAGAGTACGTCGCAAAGCAGGGAAGCCGGTTCCCGGGACTTTTGTCAGATTATATAGAAGACTACCGAGGATACTACACCTGGCTCCGGGAAAACGGCCTTCTGGACAGCTGGTCCCGTGCGCAATGCTACATTGCCTGTGCAAATATGCTCACCGGAGCGGCAACACTCGGAATCGATTCCTGCGCTATTGAAGGATTTAACAACGACCTGATACTTGATATGCTCGACCTGGATCAAAGCTTGTGGCAGACTGGAATTGTATGCGTATTCGGGAAAGCTGCCGGTTCCGGAAATCGGGATAAAATCCGGATGAATCCCGGGGAGGTGTATACGTATGTTTGATAAAACCTTTGTTCTGAAAATATTCGAAGGTTTCTCCATAGAACGATGGAATGATCTGGTCAGACCGTTCGAGATTGTCGAAATGGACAAAACGGCAGAAAAGACCGTTCTTGCGTACATGATTGGAAAATTGGAAGAAAAAAGAGGCGAACACATCGACTGGAACCGTATTATCTACGGCACCTTCTTCGATCTGCTCCGCAAAATTGCCTTATGCGATATAAAAGCACCAGTCCAGCGCATGATCCGGGAGGAATATCCCGAAGAATACCTCAAACTCAATTCCTGGGTTATAGACCAGTATCGTCCGATAATCACCGATACGTCGCTGCTCGAAGAATTTTCCAACTATATTCAGCAAAAACCCGACTCGAGCGATACGACCTGGAGAGTGCTTCGTGCCGCTCATAAATACTCAACAATGCGGGAAGTGGAGATGTTGCGGCTCGTGAATGAACCGTTCCGGCTTGTCGAAATAGAAAGAGGAATCAACAAGGATCTGCAGGAATTTCTTGACCTCAGAGGCCTGCAGCTGTTGATTTCAAAACAGAAACCCTACGATTTTTTGATGGAAATTGAAAAGCTTCGTTTTCAAACACGATGGAATCAGACTCCTCGAGTCCCCCGAACAAGCGTATTAGGTCATTCCTATTTCGTTGCCGCATTGACGCTCCTTATGGGGAGGGATTTGGCCGTCAACCGGACCCGCTGCTACAACAACTTTTTTTCGGCCCTGTTTCACGATCTTCCGGAGGCTGTAACCCGCGACATTATATCGCCGGTAAAACAGGCAACCGACCATTTGCCCCAGATAGTCAAGCAAATCGAGGATCGAATCGTGAAGCGCGAGCTGATACCCCTTATGGATAGCGCCTATCGTGACGAAATCCTGTATTTCACTGGACATGAATTCGACAACAGAATGTGTGAAAGCGATGGAGCCGTACGACTTGTCTCGTTTGATGAACTTCAGCAGTGTACTTCTTCCGCCTCCCGTCCTGTCGACGGCAAACTGGTTCGCGCTGCAGATCACATAGCAGCCTTCATAGAAGCCGACTGCTCGATAAGCTACGGAATTACCTCGAATCATCTGGTAGAAGGCAGGCAGAAAATCCTTTCACTGTATCCGGCGGGACACCTGGTGAATGGCATCGATGTCGCAGCCTTTTTTACAAGCTTTTCCGGAATATAGTCCATCAAGATTTTGAATTCTGGACAAATTTGTGATATTATATATGATGTATTATCTGTACGGGTATATTTTCTGGCAAAAAATCGAATTTACTGGAGACTGATATGAAAAAAGTGGATATTTTTCCAGAGGCATTATTTTCCAGCCTCATCGACATCCCGATGTTTTCCCAGATTGATCCTTCGGATTTGGGCGATCTTCCCGGAATTTGCGATCTTTTTTCGTTTGAACCCGGCGAACGCATCATCAAAGAAGGCGAAATGTCTTCCAGTTTATTCACGTTGCTGTCCGGAGAAGTGGAAATACTGAAAAAAGGCCATCAGAAAGAAGATATTGTCATCAACAGCCTGACCAACGGTACCGTGTTCGGAGAAACATCCCTTTTCAAGAATCAGCCGAGCACGGCCACGGTGCGGGCAAAATCCCTTTCCCTTATTATGGCTCTTTCCAGAGAGCGTTTTTCTGCGTATATCAATAGCCATCCAAAAGCAGGCTTGGTAATTATGACCTACATAGTGTACGGATTGCTTGAAAAACTGAGAAGTTCCAATGAAGTAATCGCCTTCGACAAAGAATTTATGGTATCTTCCTCCGATCTTGACGCAATGAAGACCCTGCTTCCTCCAACAATGGAAGAAATACTTTCCTGAAGACGGTCCATTTGCGTACCATCAAAATGCATAACAGGTATATTCTAATGAGGCTTCAGCTATGTGCCGACAATGTTACGGAAAGCCTATGAAGAAGTATATCGTATCGTTTATTCTGCTTGTTTTTACCGGATTGTTTTCGCATCTTTTTTCCGAAGAGCTGGTTCATATTCTCCAAAAAGGAGAAACCTTGTACTCGATCAGCAGAAAGTACAATGTTCCGGCTGCTTCTATCATGACCTTCAATAATATCGCAAACCCGGACAAACTCTTTGCCGGGCAGAAAATTAGAATCCCGGGCATCTACACGGTTAAACGTGGCGACACTCTGTATGGAATTGCCAAGGCCGAAAACGTTCCGATTGCGGAACTCCTGAAGGCGAACGCTCTGGACCAGAATTCGGTGCTGAAGGTTGGCGACCGGTTGCTGATTCCCGACACTGGACAGTCCAAAAGCATCCCCTCCCCGGATGTAGCTTCGTCCGGAGACAAGTCCGGGACGCTGTTATCCCCTCCCGTTCCTTCAGGAACCGCGTCGGTCTTCAAACCGATGGATGACCCGCGCTCGTATCAGTCCAAAAAAATCGACGGCAATGTCATTCGGCCGGTCTCAGCCCTGGAATTATCCTATCTTTCGGGTAAACTGTACGGAGTGTCGATTACGGCAAAAAAAGGAGAACCGGTAAAGACTGTTTCGTCCGGAACGGTACTTTCGGCCGGGCCTTATCGCGGATTCGGCCAGGTCGTGTTCGTCCAGTCAAAATCCGGGTATATTTATGTGTACGGAGGCATGGACGGAATCACTTCGCGCCCTGGACAGCAACTTTCCTTCGGCGATGAAATTGGTACGTTGGGAGCGGATTCTCTTTCGGGAAAACCGCAACTCTATTTTATGGTATACAATAAGGATGTTCCGGTCGATCCAGCAAAAGCTCCCCGGGGCTTTTAGCGGTAAGGCGAGAATACGGTAAATGAAAACAGACAGAACCGAAAAGGATAAAGGCACAGGAAAAACAGTCTCGTCAACGGGTTCCAAACGAACCCTGTCTTCTGCCGAATCCCGCAGGAATGCCAAAAAAGCTCGTCCTCAGAAGGATACCGATCCGCTTGCATTGTATCTCAAGCAAATTTCCCGGTATTCGCTTCTTGGTATCGAAGACGAACAGGACATCGGCCAGAAAATCCAGCACATCAAACTGTCTGTCGTATCCTTGAAGGAAGCCTATGCCGACCGTCCAGCCGACCCTGTGTTTCTGCGCGAATCGGCCAAGCTCGAAGCCCAGCTTCGCGAACTGAAAAACCGCATGATCACGGCAAATCTCAGGCTCGTCGTCTCTATTGCCAAGAATTATCAGCATCGTGGCCTCGGACTGCTCGACCTTATAGACGAAGGAAACATCGGTCTGATCGAGGCTGTCGAACGTTTTGATTATACGCGCGGGTGCAGGTTTTCCACCTACGGAACCTGGTGGATCAGGCAGGCAATAATCAAAAGCCTTGCCGACAAAGGCCGCATCATCAGAATTCCCATTCACATGCTCAATACCATCAGCAAGTGTTTTTACGTTGCCAAACAGCTTACCCAGGATCTTGGCCGCGATCCGAGCCCGGAAGAACTCTCCGAATATCTTCAGATTCCTGCGAGCCGCATCAGCGAGATCATGAGTCTTTCCCAGGAAACAACCAGCCTCGACACCACAGTCGACGAAGACAACAACACCCGCCTTTCAGACCTGATCAGCGACGACTCCCTCATCGAGCCCTTCGAGCTTGTCTTCACCGCAACCCTTCAGGAAACCATGGACAACGTACTCAGCCAGCTGACCGAGCGCGAGATGAAAATTATTAAATTGAGATTCGGTCTGACCGACAAAGGTCCGCTCACACTGGAAGAAACCGGCAAGCTGCTTGGTATTACCCGCGAACGCGTCCGTCAAATCCAGGGAAAGGCGATTACGAAACTTCGTGGACAAGAAGTTCTCGAAGCATTTTACGACGACTGACAACGCGCGGGGAGCAATCCGTAACAGTTTTACAGCATCGATTCGTCCGTGAACTCGTCTTCCTCGTATTCTTCTTCCAACATGTCAGTGCCTGTTTCATCGTCGAACAGGCTGTCGCTGCCGGGCCTCTGAACTTCCTGTTCAGGTTTTTTGGCGGCAATGCTGCCTGCGTTTTTCGTCTGTACCGCGGAATCGGGCGGGCTCGTTGGTATTCCCTTCAATTCTTTCAGCCGCGCCAGGCACACCAGGAATAGTTCCATGCAGACTCTTGAATCGTCCTCGGCGCGATGCGCATCGACTGCCTGGATGTTGAAACGCACAGCAAGATCCTGCAGTGCATACTTCGGCAATCCGGGGAAAACTTCCTTGGCAAGAATCCGTGTATCTACTATCCGGTTTTTCAGGCGGGGCAGGGCAAGCCGCGCCAGCTCTTCGTTGACAAAATCAACATCGAACGGCGCGTTGTGGGCTATGAGAATCGAGTCACCGATAAACCTGATAAAATCGGGGTAGACAACCTTCGGTTCAGGCTGTCCTTTCAGCATTGCATCTGTAATGTTGTTTATCCTGGTTACTTCCGGCGGGATTGACACACCCGGATCGATCAGGAGGCTGAAGCGCGACACAATGCCGTTCCTGTCGAACCGGATTGCCCCGATTTCGACAACTCGGTTCTGCTTCGGATTGAGTCCGGTTGTTTCCGTGTCGAAAACAGTAAAAACAGTATTGCCGGTTACTGTTGCCAGCCAGTCGTATTGACTCATCCTGTTGCCTCAGGCCTTTTCAAGAATCGACGTAATGTCGGTTTCTATTGCCGCAATTTTTCGTTCAGCCGCTTTTTTTGCCGCTTCAATTCCGTTTCCGGAATCGACGACGCACGAAATATAAAACTTTATTTTTGGTTCGGTACCGCTCGGCCGGGCACTGACTGTAGTTCCATCCTCCAGAAAGAACTGGAGCACATTGCTTGGCGGAAGTCCGGTCGGTTTTCCGGATGCACTGTTCCCTGGAGCATAGATTTTTCCTTCTTTGATGTCCCGGATCGTCTCGACTCTGACTCCGCCGATTTGAGTCAGTCCTTCTGTTCGCAGTTTTGCCATGAGGTTTTTCATAGTCTGTCCGCCGGCTGCTCCGGGAAACGCTTTGCTGATTGACTTGTCATGGAAGTACCCCTGGGCAGTCCAGATGTCGTTCAACCGGTCCAGGAGGCTTTTCCCCTTGCTTCTCCAGTACAGGGTCATCTCTGCGCATAAGGCTGCTGCAGAAATGCCGTCCTTGTCGCGAACTTCGGTTTCGATATTGTAGCCGTAGCTTTCTTCGTAGCCGAATATATAGGAGTGCGACGACGTGGCTTCGAATTCTGCCATTACTGCTGCAATCCACTTGAAACCGGTCAGGCATTCGACTGTCTCGACACCGTAGGAGCGGGCAATGCGATCGCCGAGCGAAGAAGTGACGATTGACCGGATAATTGCGGGTTTTTCCGGCATTTTCCCCAGCTCTTTTCTCGAGAGGCAAATATAGTCTGCAAGGAGCGCGCCCATCTGGTTGCCGGAGATAAGAACGAATTTTCCGTCCGGTCCGGGGACCGCGCTGCCGAATCTGTCGGAATCAGGGTCTGTAGCCATGACGACATCGGCCTTTTCCTTTTCCGCCAGCTCGACAGCCATTTTCAGGGCTGCCGCTTCTTCGGGATTGGGATACGAAACTGTAGGGAAATTTTCGTCCGGGTTCTTCTGTTCGGGAACCGTTATAACGGTCAGTCCCAGATCTCCCAGCACTTTTTCTACATGCATGGCGCCGGTTCCATGGAGCGGTGTATACACTACCTTGACTTCTCCGGCTTTTTCGCGAATAAGTTCGGGCCTGAACAGTTTGCTTGCAACCATTGCCCAGTAAGGTTCATCAATTTCTTTGTCGATGAGCACCAGTTTTCCGGCTGCCAAGGCCTGATCGCGGGCGATAGTCTTGACTTCGGTTACAGCATTGACTTCATGTATGATTCCTTCATCATGAGGCTCGATTACCTGTGCTCCGTCGTTCCAGTAGGCCTTGTAGCCGTTGTACTGCGGCGGATTGTGCGATGCGGTAACGACGACTCCGGTGTCGCAGCCAAGTGTTCTGATCGCAAAGGAAAGTTCGGGAGTGGGGCGCAGTCCGGTGAAGAGGTAGGTCTTGAAGCCGTTCGCCGCGAAGATGAGAGCGGTGGCTTCGGCGAAGACGTCGGAATACCTGCGGGAATCGTAGGCTACTACCGCGCTGAGCGTACCCACCGCCGCCTTTTCCGGAAAAGTCTTGATGAAATAGTTCGCAAGCCCCTGTGTCGCCTTGTTTATAACGAAAGTATTCATCCTGTTTGTTCCTCCGCCGATAACTCCGCGGAGTCCGCCGGTTCCGAATTCCAGGTCCTGATAGAAACGGTCCTCAAGTTCCTTCATATCGTTTTTTGCAAGAAGGTCCGAAACTTCCGCCGCGAATTTTTTGTCCTTTTCTCCGGAAATATATGCATGGGCACGGGAAATAATGCTTTGTTTATCCATATCAACTCCTTGTCGCGATCAACCTATAAATGATAACATAGCAGAGTATACCGGTTTTTTTCCCCGAGAACAAGGATTGCCTTGCGGGTGCTGGAGAAATCGGAATGTGAACAAATTATTGGAGGCTTTATGACAATACCAGAGATGATGAGCCAGAGCGGTCTGTTGACAGTTCTGGGCTTGGGCGTTGTTTTTGCTTTCCTTATTATCCTGATCGCCTTTATGAAGCTTGTTGAAGTGCTCGTAAGGATGTCCGGTCTCGACAAGGAAGAAAAAACTGCTGCCAGTACCGCTCCTGCCGTTAACCGCGGTCAGGATACTGCCATTGTTGCTGCAATCGCGGCTGCAGTGAGTGAAAAACAGAAATAATTCATCAGGAGAACACTATGGCCAAGAAGGTAAAGATTTCAGACCTCGTCCTCCGCGACGCGCACCAGTCCCTCCATGCAACCCGCATGACAACCGCCGATATGCTTCCGATCTGCGAGAAGCTCGATAAAGTCGGCTATTTCAGCCTCGAAGGATGGGGAGGAGCGACTTTCGACTCCTGCATCCGCTTTCTCAACGAAGATCCCTGGGACCGCCTCCGATCCCTGAAAAAAGCACTTCCGAATACCCCGATCATGATGCTTCTGCGCGGCCAGAACCTCCTCGGGTACCGCCATTATGCAGATGACGTCGTCGATAAGTTCGTCGAAGCTGCCGCAAAGAACGGCGTCGACGTATTCCGCATTTTCGACGCGCTTAACGATCCCCGCAACCTCGCCCGTGCTACCGCCGCCGCCAAAAAAACCGGCAAGCACGTTCAGCTCACCATATTGTCTGCAACAATCTCTGTTCATACCCTGAAAGCTTATGCCGACCTCGCAAAGGCCTATGCGGATACCGGCGCAGACTCTATCTGTATTAAGGATATGGCCGGACTTCTCAAACCGTTCGACGCCTACGAACTTGTAAAATCGATCAAGAGCAAGGTTGATATCCCTGTGCAGGTGCATACCCACGCCACTACCGGAATGTCGGTTGCAACCCTGACGGAAGCCGCCAAGGCCGGCGCCGATGTTCTTGACACCGTCATTTCTTCCATGTCCATGGGAACTTCACACAGCCCGACCGAAACTCTTGTCGAAATCCTTCAGGGAACGGACATGGATACCGGGCTCGATATCAAGCTTCTTCTTGAAATAGCAAACTATTTCCGCGATGTTCGCAAGAATTATGCAAAATTTGAATCCAGTTTCCTCGGTGCCGACACTCGCATTCTGGTGTCCCAGGTTCCCGGCGGAATGCTTTCCAACCTCGAAAGTCAACTCAAAGAGCAGGGCGCAGCCGACAAGATCGACGAAGTGCTCAAGGAAATCCCGATCGTCCAGAAGGATTGCGGGTATATTCCGCTCGTAACGCCGACCAGCCAGATTGTTGGAACCCAGGCTGTGTTCAACGTTCTGTTCGGACGTTACAACAAGCTCACCGCCGAAACAAAAGATCTTCTGGTCGGTAAATACGGCAAGCCCACGACCGAGTGCAATCCCGAACTGGTCAAGAAAGCTCTTGCCGAACTCAAGATGGATGCTGCAATTACCCATCGCCCTGCCGATGATATCGCAAACGAATTCGACAAGCTCGAAAAAGAAGCGATTGAAAACGGTGCTCAGAATTCGGTCGAAGACATCCTGACCTATGCAATGTTCCCGAAAGTTGCCCCCAAGTTCTTCAAGGAACGTGCGAATGGTCCGGTCAAGTTTACCGCTTCTCCCGCAGCCTCTGCTTCTGCAGGCAAGGGCGGCTCGTATGTGGTCAGCGTAAACGGAACCGACTACAATGTCGTGTCCGGACCTTCCGGCGAGACTATGAGTGTTAATGTCAACGGTGTGGCCTATAACGTTGCATTCAAGGCGCCCGGCAGCGCACCTTCCGCTGCTCCCGCTGCTGCAAGCACATCTTCAGTCATCCTTGCGGCTCCTGTTGCCGGAACGCTGCTGAAGCATGTTGTTCCTAACGGATCCGAAGTAACGTCCGGTCAGACTGTCATGCTCATCGAATCCATGAAAATGGAACTCGAAGTCAAGGCAACCGCGAACGGTCCCGTCCATTTCGCTGTACAGCCCGGAAGCCAGATTTCTGCAGGACAGCCTCTTGCGACCATCGGCGGATCGGGAACTGTCCCGGCTGCCGCCCCCGCCGCTGCTCCCGCCGCTGCTCCCGCGCCGCAGGCCGCCCCCGCCGCTGCCGCACCCGCTGCCGCTCCTACAGGCGGTGTAGCGATTCCCGCACCCGTTGCCGGAACCCTGCTCAAGCATGTAGCCGCTGCCGGCTCATCGGTAACTGTTGGACAGACGATCATTATTATCGAATCGATGAAAATGGAACTGGAAATCAAGGCAACAGCTGCGGGTTCTGTTCATTTCCTCGTTGCACCCGGATCACAGATTGCCGCTGGCCAGGTCCTTGCGGAAATTAAGTAAGGAAAGGATTGCACTATGATTGGAAATAAAAAGAACAAGCGCCATATCATAAACCTTACGGTTGCTATGATGGCAATTGCACTGGTTTACTCGGTTGTGTCGACTGCATTCGCATCGTCCGACGGATCGCCCACACCCTCGATTTTCAACCTTGACGTCGAAATTCCGGGTTCTGAAAATGTCCCGAATGTGTCAATCGGCGAATTCCTGGTGAATACGGTAGAAAATACCGGTATCAATTCGATTATCAATGGCAGTGAAGAGGTCCCGGATCTTATCGATCCCTCCAAAACAACTACGGTTCTTGGATGGCAACGTCTTTTGATGATGGCGATCGGATTCCTGATTATTTATCTTGGCGCTGCCAAAGGGTTCGAGCCGCTGCTGCTCATTCCGATCGGCTTCGGTTCCATCCTGACCAATATCCCGGTTGCCGGTATCGCTGAAGCGGGAATTCCCGGCCAGCCGGCCGGTGCGCTCTATTATTTTTACACCGTCGGCGTGCAGTCCGGCGTATTCCCGCTGCTCATCTTCCTCGGTGTCGGTGCCATGACCGATTTCGGCCCGCTGAT
>Ga0116149_1003531_pt1 | contig 16091 bp, 11 predicted proteins | sample AD_UKC057_MetaG_FD_89787 | JGI IMG/M metagenome (GOLD analysis project Ga0116149, IMG submission 89787) | Active sludge microbial communities of municipal wastewater-treating anaerobic digesters from USA - AD_UKC057_MetaG | ecosystem: Engineered > Bioreactor > Anaerobic > Digestate | place: USA... | reverse complement strand
GGCCCCGCCGCAGCGGGCCGGCCCGGTGGCGGGGAGCCGCAGATCAACCTCGAGCGTGAGAAGCTGAACCTCACCGAGTCGCTCGCGTTCATGGTCGAGCAGCTGGGTGTGGACCACGCCATCACCAAGCGAATCCTCGGCGGCGCCACGCCGGCGGCCAGAGCGGCCGAACTGGTGGACAAGACCCGCCTGACCGATCCCGAGATCCGCAACCTGCTGCGGGCCGGGGGCCGCGGCGCGATCGACGTCTCCACCGATCCGTTCATCGTGCTGGCGCGCTCGCTCGAGCCCGACGCCCAGGCGATCGCCAAGAAGTACGAAGAGCAGGTCACGACGGTGCAGGCCGCCGCCTATCCGAAGATCGGCCAGGCGGTGTTCGTCGTGTACGGCCAGAGCGCCTACCCCGACGCGACCGGGACGCTGAGGCTGTCGTACGGCACGGTGAAGGGCTACATGGAGAACGGCAAGAAGGTGACGCCGTACACGACGATCGCCGGTCTCTACCAGCGGGCCGCCGAGCACGGCAACGAGCCGCCGTACGACCTGGCCCCGCGCTGGGCCGAGGCGAAGGCGGCGTTGAACCTCAAGACCCCATTCAACCTCGTCACCACCAACGACATCGTCGGCGGCAACAGCGGATCGGCGATGGTGAACCGGAAGGGCGAGGTGGTCGGCCTGATCTTCGACGGCAACCTGCAGATGCTGCCCGGCTACTTCATCTACGAGGAGTCGATCAACCGTGCCGTCTCGGTTGACTCGCGCGCCATCCTCGAGGCCCTGGAGAAGGTGTACAAGGCCGCGGAGCTGGTGAAGGAGATCAGGGGCTAGCGTTCGTTCCCAGCTCGGCGCTCAGAAGAACCCCCGGTCACCGCGCGGTGGCCGGGGGTTCTCCATTGTCCGCTACCTCACGGTGACGCGATCGAACTTCGAGAGGTTCAGCACCCCCGTGTCGTGGCTGCTGACGATGAGCCCCATGAGCGGCGTGGTCGTGGAGATCGTGGTGCTGCCCACCGTGCGCCACGTCGTGCCGTCTGCCGAGACGGCGGCGGTCACCGTTGAGCTGCTGCGGCGCAGCCGCACCCACACCGGAAATGCCTGCGTCGTGCCCCCGAGGTATGCGGTGCTACCCGAGGTGGACGCCCTCCGGAGGAACTCCACCCCGCCATTCGGCTTCACCGACAGCGTCACGTGCCGGGCGTTGGCGCCGGTTCCGTCGCGGAGGATGATGCCGGCCTTGGCGAGGCTGTGGGTGCCCTGCACGTAGGTGACGCGCGCCACGATCTCGCCGCCCGACAGCTGCGGCCGGTACACGAACCGGAACGCGTCGGCGGTGCCCCAGATGTCGGCGCCCGCACCGCGGACGGTGAACAATCCCGACGAGTAGGTTGCCGACCCCGCGCGCCCGACGCTCCCGATGTCGAGGGTCTGCCACGGTGACGGCAGCCCCGTGGACGCCGCCGGCGCTTCGGCCGAGGCGGCTGCAACCGACACCTGGTCGAAGCGCGACGTGTTGCGGACCGACGCGTTGTGGCTGTTCACCACCAGGCCGGCCTGCACCGTCGAGGGCAGCGAGAGGCTGCGCGAGCCGACCGTCCGCCACGTGCGCCCGTCCGACGAGACGGACGCGGTGATGGTGCTGCCGCGGCGCGCGAGGCGGAGCCAGGCCGGGAAGCCCTGGGTGGTCCCCGCCACGTACGCGGTCGAGCCGCCCGTGCTCGTGCGCGTCATGAACTCCACGCCGCCGTTCGGCTTGACGTCGAGGATCACGTGCTGGCTGTTCGACGCCGTCGTCGCCCGCAGCATGATGCCGGCCTTGGCAAGCGAGTTGGTGTTCTGGACGCTGGTGACGCGGGCCACGAAATCGGCGTCGCCGGCCAGCGATCGGCGCACGAAGTGGAAGCTGTCGGCGCTGCCCCAGATGTCGGCGCCGGCCCCGACGACCGTGAAGACGCCAGACGAGTAGCTCGCCGACCCGGAGAGGCCCACCGACCCGACGTCGCCGTTCGTCCACGGCGAGGGAAGGCTCGTGGCCGGCGTCCCGCCGCCGCTACCGCTCGCGGCCGACTGCGAGATCGTGTGCACCCGCCCCGCGACCGTCACCGTGGCGCTGCGGCTGCTGGTGGAGGTGTTGGCCGCCACGGTGTAGCGGACCGTCCCTGCGCCGCTCCCGCTGGCCGTGCTGACCGAGACCCACGAGGCGCTCGCCGCGGCCGTCCATGCGCAGCCCGACCCGGCGGTGATGCTGATCGATCCCGTACCGCCTGAGGCTGCGAACGAGGCCGTCGAGGGCGACAGCGAGTAGCTGCAGCTGCCCTCCTGGGTCACCTGGAAGGCTTGCCCCGCCACCGTAATCGTCCCGGCCCGCGCGCTGGTGCCGCTGTTGGCGGCGACGCTGAAGGTCGCGCGGCCCGAGCCGGTGGCGCCCGCCGTCATCATCGTCACCCACGAGAGACCCTCGCTGGCCGTCCAGGCGCAGCCCGAGGTGGTGGTGACCGCCACCTCACCGCCGCCGCCCCCCGCCGGGAACAGCGCCGACGAGCGCGAGAGCGTGTAGGAGCAGCTGCTCACGGTGAAGCGGTTCGAGGGATCGCTCACTCCTTCGCCGCCCGGACCGACGGCTGCCACCCTCGCCTGGTACTCGCCGCCGGGCGCCGGCCACGCCGCCACGGTCGCCGAGAAGTCGAACCGGATCTTGCCGTCCGACTGCGGTGACGGCTTACCCATGTCAACCGTGTGGAACGGCTGACTGGCGCCGGCCTGGTAGACCTCCATCACGTACCGCTGGACCACCGCGCGGCCGTCCGACAACCGTTCCGAGTGATCGGGTGAGGGAACGAACTCCACGATGCGCGCGTTGGTCACGGTCTGCGCGCCGGCCCAGGCGGGGACGAGAAGGACCGCGATCAATAGCGTCAGTACGAAGGGTCGCGACGAAGATGCCATCGTCCTGTTTCCTCTTGATGTGCGGATTCGCAAGCTGCTCTCGGGAGGCCCCAACCGGGTTGCTCCGACGGCCTCCCGGGAAGCGCAGATGGCAGGCGCCAGGAGCGTCGGGAGCGGTCGCATGCCGAGAGCCGGGCTGCGACCGTCCGTGACCCCGGTGCATCTTGTGGTCCGGCCGGCGATCAACAGATTCGTTCCGGAGTGATCGGAAGAGGTCGGCGAACGTCCGCGCAATTCCGTCAAGCGGATCACGAGGCTGTAACGAGCTCGTCAATTCCTGCGGCGGCAGTGCGCGTAGAATGGAGGCGGGCCTGCCGCAACACCGACGAAAGGGGGGCGACGTGCCGCTGCTGGACGACAAGGTTCGCAAGCAGGTGCGGGACGCGCTGGCCGCGATCGAGCGACCCGTCAAGATCGTGATGTTCACCCAGGGAGAAGGGGGCGCGCTCGAGTGCGACTACTGCAGCGAAACGCGCGAGCTGGTCGAGGAGGTTTCGCAGCAGTCGGAGAAGCTGTCGCTGGAGGTGCTCGACTTCCAGGCCGACGAGGCGCGCGCGCAGGAGTACGGCGTGGACAAGATCCCCGCGGTCGTCCTGCTGGCCGACGGTGGGGCGACGCACCACGGCGTGCGGCTGTACGGGATTCCCGCCGGATACGAGTTCAGCTCGCTCGTCGAAGGGCTCCGCATGGTGGGCACCGGCGACGTGAAGCTCGCCGACGCCACCCGGCAGGCATTGACGCGCCTCACCAAGCCGGTGCACCTGCAGGTGTTTGTCACGCCAACCTGACCGTACTGCCCGCGGGCCGTGGTGCTCGCCCACAAACTGGCGCTCGCCAGCGATCTCGTGTCGGCCGACATGGTGGAGGCGACCGAATTCCCCCACCTCGCGAACCGCTACCAGGTGCAAGCCGTCCCGCTGACGGTGATCAACGAGACGATCAGGGTCGAGGGGGCGGTACCCGAGTCGCGCCTGATCGAGAAGGTGCTGGAGGCGGGAGCGTAATTCCAGCGGGCGGCCACAAGGGCCCCGAAGGGCGACCACAAGGTCGCCCCTACTTCTCAACTTGCTTGATAACCGTGCGGCCCTTGAACGCCTTGGCCACGGCTTCCGCGTCGGATTTCTGCCCGACGATGTCGCCCCAGTGCATGGGGATGAGCACGGAGGGCTTGAAGCGGTTCGCCGCCTCGGCCATCTCGGCGGCGGTCATCGTGTAGGTGCCGCCGCAGGGCATCAACGCCACGTCGGCCTCGACGTCGTCCATCTCGGGGATGGCATCGGTGTCGCCCGAGTGGTAGATGCGCTGACCGCTCGAGAGCGTCACGATGTAGCCGACCCAGTGCTCCCTCTTCTTGTGGTAGTCCTTGTCCAGGTTGTAGGCCGGCGTTGCCTCCACGGTCACCGGGCCGACCCGGTAGGTGCCGCCCGGCTCGGCGCTCGTCACCTTGCGGCCCTTCAGCTTCGCCGCGACGTCGGGCGGCGCGACGAAGAGCGTGCCTGGCTGCTCGATGCGGGCGATGTCGTCTTCCGAGTAATGGTCGTAGTGGGCATGCGTGATGAGGATGACGTCCGCCCGCGGGGCCCCGGCCGGCAGCTTCCAGGGATCGAAGTAGATCTGCGATCCGCCGTCCTCGAGCCGAAACGTCGCGTGCCCGAGCCAGTGGATGTGATCGACGTTCATCGCGCCCTCCTCGTGTCGTGTTCGGGACGTCCCGAACACGATCTTACTCCGGCACCGCGGTCATGGTCCTCAGCACGGGGTACACGGCCGGCTCGGGCGTCCTTGCCAGCACGTCGTCCAGCAGCCCCCATGCCATGAGCCCGTCGTCGGAGCGCGCGTCCAGCAGCACGAACACCAGGCGGGCCAGCGGCTGATCCATCGGCACGACGAGCGAGCCGGCCGGCAGCTTCGCGCCGGTGGCCTCCCAGCTCCCGGTGATCTCGCGGATCTTCATGTTCTGCCAGCTCTGCTCCTGCACCGTGGACGCTTCGATTCGAAACTGCTCGGCAGCCACCGTCCTCTCCGACTCGAGCCTGTGGAAGCGGACGCCGTGCGCTGTCAACCGGTCCACGATCCGCGCGAGCATCTGCTGGTTGTCGCGGAAGGGAGAGGCCGGCTGGGGCCCTCGTCCCGCGGCTGGCGGGCCGCCGGGAAACGGGGGCCGCCCGGAGTCGGCTTTCTCGCCTGCCGGCGGCGGAACGGCCGGGACCAGGTACGCTCGCGGCGCAAGGCTGGTCTCGGCAGCCTCCACCGTCGCGTAGTGCGGCATCGTTTCGACGCGCTCGGTACCGGCCACGCGGCGCAGCATGGGCCGGTCGGGCACGTACGGGTTCCGCTCGTCCACCGAGTCGGCGAGCACGATCGGGACCGGGTCGGGGTCCTTCACGAGCCTGCCGCGCACCGCCTGTTGCCTGCCGACGATTGACTCGGCGTCGGCCGCCGCGGTCGCCGAGCGGATGGCCTCGCCGTTGGCGGCGGCGAAGTTCACCAGCTCCTCGAGGAACCAGTAGTTCGACTTGATGCGGTCCTCGAAGCTCGCGTAGGAGTAGGTCTCGACGAGGAGGCCGACCCGGTTGCGGAGGCCAAAGTAGGTCTGCGTGTAGCGCGGCTTGTAGAGATCGAGGTCGTTGTACCAGGCACGCTCCCCCTGGCGCGAGAGGTTGCCGTAGTAAAAGTAGTCCCAGCCGTGCTTCGCCTTCACCTGCGCGGTGATGAACGGCAGGAGGCGGCCGCGCGCCAGCGCGGTCAACCCTGGCGACGTGTTCGGGCTGACCGAGGTCTGGTACGTCAGGTAGTAGCCGTGAGGGCTGCCGTTGGTCGTGTGGAGGTCCACCGCGACGTGAGGGTCGTAGTCGGTCAGCAGCTTCGCAAGCGAGCGCCCCTCGGGCGTCTCGAGCTTGGTGCAGTCGCGGTTGAGGTCGAGATTCTGGGCGTTGTAGCGCTGCCCCATGCCCCCGATCGGGCCGTACTGGCGGCCACGGTTGCGAAGGTTCACCTTTTCGTTGCCGTCGGCGTTGTAGATCGGGTTGATCAGCAGGACGACCGACCGGAACCAGGCGGCCCGTTCGCCCTTCGCGATCGAGCGCAGCAGCCAGAGCGCGGCCTCCTTCCCTTCCACTTCGCCCGCGTGAATGTTCCCCTGGATGTAGATGCGCGTCTTCCCGGTGGCGCGCACCGCCTCGGGCGTGGCCGCCGGCGCGCCGATGACGGCGAGCGGCAGCGACCGCCCCTCGTAGGTGTAGCCGTAGGTGGTGAGATGGATGTGCGGCGAGGCCGCCGCCATCGCTTCCATGAACGCCATCACGTCGTCGTAGCGGCTCGTCTCGCGGTAGCCGGTCAGCTCGGGCCGCGTGAGGACGTCCGCCGAGGTCCGTCCCGGTGCCCGCTTCGCGGTGCCGTGAGCCGGGCCCTGCGCCGACCCAACGGCGCCCGCAAGCGTCAGGATCAACAGGGCGGGAAGAAGAAGACGTCGGTTGAGCATGGTTCCTGTCCCGATGGGATGGACTTCGAACGATTCGACACGAGGGCGCACCATGTTGACCCGGCGGCTCGCGCCCGGTCAACTCAGCCCGCCGTCGGGCAGCGCCGCCCGAACGGAGTAGCGCCGGCGTCCCTGCCGGCGTCAGAGAACGTAGAATAGGGCGGTCCCGATGAGAGGTTCCAGGGCGTCGACCGCCGCCGCCGAGATTGCGCCAGCGCTGGTTCGGCGCCTCTACGACCGGGCAGGTGCCGCGCGGTGGGGCCTTGCCGAGGCCGACTTCGAGGCGTCGCTGCGGCGAAGCCTCGCGCACCGGTTCCGCGAGGCGCCGCCTTCGGAGCGCGAGGCCGAGGAGTACCTCGGCGGATTGCACCTCGCCGACCTCGCACTGGCAGGAGCCTGCGCACGCGGCAGCGAGCCGGCGTGGGAACACTTCGTCCACGACTTCAGGCCGGCACTGCTGGCGGCCGCTTCCGCCGCCGGCCCAGGCGCCGGCCGCGAGCTGGCCGACTCGCTGTACGCGGACCTGTTCGGCACCGAGGAGCGCGACGGCGTCCGCCGGTCGCTGTTCGACTACTTCCACGGGCGCTGCTCGCTGAACGGATGGCTGCGTGCCGTCCTCGCACAGCGCGCGGTGGACCGGGCGCGCGCGTCCCGCCGGCTCGAGCCGCTCCCCGAGCCGGGCACGCCGGGCGAACCGTCGGTACCGGCCCAACCGCCGGAGGTGGACCGATCGCGACGGCTCGTCGCGGTGCGCGCGGCGCTGGCTGCCGCGCTGCAGCAACTGCCCGCACGCGACCGCCTGCGGCTCTCCCTCTACTACGCGAGGGAGCTGAAGCTGGCGGCGGTCGGCCGGGTGCTCGGCGAGTCGGAGGCAACCGTATCGCGAAAGCTGGCCCGCTGCCGCACCGGCCTGCGGCAGGAAGTCGAGCGCCGGCTGCGCGAGCGCCACGGGATGAACGACACCCAGGTGGCCGACGCCTTCGAGCTGGCACGCACGGATCCAGCCTTCGACCTGGCGAGGGCGCTGCCGCCGGAGTAGGGCTCAGGGCTCAAGGCTCAAGGGGGCCTGCAAGACCAGGCGTCGGCGTCGTTCCGAATGATGGAGGGTGAAGTGGCACGCGACCGCGATCGGGATGCCGAGATGGACCGGCTGCTGCGCGCCGCGATGAGCGACGGGCCGGCGGGCTCGGCTGATGCCTGCCCGGCCGCGGATGAGCTGTCGGCTTATGTCGAGCAGACACTCGCCCGCCCCGAGCGCGAGGCGCTCGAGCCCCACCTCGCCTCGTGCGAGCGCTGCCAGCAGGCGCTCGCGATGATGGCCACGATGCCCGAGCCGGCCGCCATTCCCGCGAACGCGCCGGCCCGGACACCCTCGTGGTGGCTCGCCGGCTGGCGCCGCTGGCTCGTCCCCGCGACCGCGCTCGCCAGCGCGGCAATCATCTACGTGGCGCTGAAGCCCGCGGCCGTTCTCCAGCCGAACCTTTCCCCCGACTCGATCGTCGCCACCGCGCCCGCGGAGTCACCCACGCCGCCGGAGGCGCCCGGCACCTCCCAGCTCCTCCCCGGGAAGGCCGTTCCGAGTGCTGCGCAACTTGCCGAGGCGGCTTCGCCGCGCGCGAAGCGCGAGGAAGGGAACGAGGAAGAGAAGGAGGCGGTGAACGAGACGCCACGGGTGCTGGCGCGAACGCGGGACAAGGCCGTGGCAGACAGGCCCGAGGCGAAGCTGGAAGCCGCGCCTTTCAGGGCCGACGAGGCGGAAGCCGGGCAGAGCGCCACGCTTGCCCCGGTCCCGCAGCTGGCCGCCGCCCCTGTGGCCGCGCCGCCCTCGCAGCCCCCTCCTTCCGCGGAGCCTGAGGCGATGGCCGAGGCGCAGGCGCACACGGCCCAGCCGCGCGCGGCCGGCGGCGCACTCGGCGTGAGACCAACACGCCTCAAGGCCGGCGAGGCGGCCGCTCCCAGGGTCGCCGCTCCCACCGGCTCCAAGGCCGCCGCCGACGCGGCTCTCGCCGCACCGGAGCAGGTCGTGTCCACGGCCCGGGGCGAGGGCTCGCAGGCCGCCATCGTGAAAGGCGCCGGCGCCAGGCCGCTCCTCTGGCGACTCGATCCCGGTGCCAGGATCTTCGGCTCCGCCGACGCTGGCCGCACGTGGCAGCTGCAGTACACGGGAGCCGGCCGGCTCGTCGCAGGCTCGTCGCCGTCCCCGGAAGTCTGCTGGGTCGTGGGCGGCCGGGGGCTCGTCCTGCGCACCACCGACGGCCGGACCTGGCACGCCGTTCCCTTCCCCGAGCGGCTCGACCTGGTGGCCGTCCTCGCCGACAGCGACCGCCGGGCGACCGTCCACGCCTCCGACGGCCGCCGCTTCACCACCGACGACGGCGGGGCGACCTGGCGGGAATAGGCTGCCTGCAAGAAACTCCAGCGTCGCCGTTCATCCTCCAGAGGCAGCATGACGCTGCCGGGAGATGAACATGCCGACACTACTGCTCGCCCTGCTGCTCGTGCTGCTGTCGTGGCAGCCCGCCGCGGCCGCCACCGAACATCCCCCCGACACCAGGACCCTCTCTCCCTACTTCTTCGTGCATGGCGACGACCCCTCCACCGACCGGCTGCCGCTGAAGGCGACCTCGGCCCAGGTGGACATCGCCGGCGTGATCGCGCGCGTGAAGGTCACGCAGGTCTACCGGAACGAGGGGAAGCACGCGCTCGAAGCCATCTACGTCTTCCCCGGCTCCACGCGGGCGGCGGTGCACGGGATGAAGATGACGATCGGCGATCGGGTGATCACGGCCCGCATCGAGGAACGGCAGGAGGCGCGGCGGCAGTACCAGCAGGCGCGGGAGTCTGGCCAGAGTGCCTCGCTCCTCGAGCAGCAGCGCCCCAACGTCTTCCAGATGAACGTCGCGAACATCCTGCCCGGCGACGAGATCCGGGTCGAGCTGGTGTACTCGGAGCTGCTCGTGCCGGAGCGAGGCGTCTACGAGTTCGTGTACCCGACGGTCGTCGGGCCGCGCTACTCCACGTCCGACGCCGCCACCGCCCCCGAGCCGGAGCGCTGGGTGCAGAACCCCTACCTGCGGAGCGGCGAGGCCGACCGGACCCGGTTCGACTTCAGCGCGAGCATCAGCGGCGGCATGGCGTTGAAGCGCGTCACCTCGCCGTCGCACGCGTTGAGGATTGACTACCCCTCCGCGACGCGCGCCCGGCTCACGCTCGGCGACGAGGCGGCGGCCGCGAACAAGGACCTGGTCATCCGCTACCAGCTCGCCGACGACCGCATCGAGACCGGCCTCATGCTCTACGAGTCGGGCGGCGAGCGCTTCTTCCTCTGCCTGGTCGAGCCCCCTCGCCGCTTCTCGCCCGCACTGGTCCCGCCGCGCGAGTACGTCTTCATCGTGGACGTGTCGGGCTCGATGCACGGCTTCCCGCTCGAGACCACCAAGGCGCTGCTGCGCAACCTGTTCGGCCGCCTGCAGCCCGACGACAGCTTCAACATCCTCTTCTTCTCGGGCGGTTCCTACGTGCTCTCGCCCGCGTCGCTCCCGGCGACCGAGGTCAACAAGGCCCGCGCGCTCCAGGAGATCGAGCGCCAGACGGGTGGCGGCGGCACGGAGCTGCTGCCGGCCCTTCGGCGGGCGTTCGACCTGCCCCGGGCGCGCCGCGACGTGGCCCGCACGATCGTGATCGCGACCGACGGGTACGTGAACGTCGAGCGCGAGGCGTTCGCACTCGTCCGCGATCGCCTGGACGATGCGAGCGTGTTCGCGTTCGGGATCGGCGGCTCGGTGAACCGCCACCTCGTCGAGGGGCTCGCACGCGCCGGCGAAGGGCTGCCCTTCGTCGTCCTTGGTCCCGGCGAGGCGCCGCGCGCCGCATCGCGGTTCCTCGAGTACATCGAGTCGCCGTTGCTCACCGGCATCGACGTGCGCACGCCAGGCTTCGACGCCTACGACCTCGAGCCGGGGAAGATCCCCGACGTCTTCGCCGCGCGGCCGCTCGTGCTCGCCGGCAAGTACCGCGGCGAGCCGGCCGGCGAGATCGTCGTCAGCGGCTTTACGGGCGAGGGAAGGTTCGAGCGCCGCGTGAAGGTGGACCGCAGCCGTCTCGTCACCGGCGCCGAGGCGCTCCGCTACCTGTGGGCGCGCGAGCGGCTCGCGGTGCTCGACCTTGCCGGAACGGAGGCCGGCGCTACTGGGGCCGGGACGGAGGCGGGCGCCACGGGGGCCGAGGCCGCGAGAAAGGCGGCCATCACGAAACTGGGGCTCGAGTACGGGCTGCTGACGGAGTACACGTCGTTTGTCGCGATCGATCAGCGGCGGCGCCGTCAGGACGGACGCCTCGAGACGGTGAAGCAGCCGCTGCCGCTGCCCGAGGGCGTGAGCGACCTCGCGGTTGGAGGGATGCCGGGCGTGGCCAAGATGCAGGTGGCCGCCGAGTCACTCTCCCTGGCGAGCCCGAGGCGGGCCGAAGACCGCGGCCGCGGCACCGTGCTCTCGACGGCGCCAGACCTTGTGTCGCCGCCACGTCAGGCGCAGGCGAGTGTGCGCGTCCGGCTGTTGGAGAACCGTCTCACCGGACGTTTCGTCCGAAGCGAGACGATTACCGTCACGGTACAGCGCGCGCTGTCGGCTGCCGGCTGCACGCCGGAGACGGGCACGCTGCGGCTGCGGCTTGTCTTCGGCGGAGGCGGAGCGGTGGAAAGGGTGGAGGCGGTGACGGGCGCCAACGCCGTGCGCCCAGCGCCGGAATGCGTGCGCAACGCGCTTCAGGGGCTGCGGCTGGCGGGAGTGAGAGGCGGATCGGTGGTCCTGGACGTCGGATGGTGATTCGTTGTGCGAGAGGGGCGGCCGCAAGGCCGCCCCATTGTCTGCCGTCGGGGCGGCCACAAGGGCCGCCCCTACTTTCCCATCAGCTCCTTGAACCCCTCGTCACTCGTGTTGAAGTCGCGGGCGGCCTGGCCGACGCGGAGGATGCGGACCGAGCGGATCGGGTCGTCCTTGCCCACGGTGGGCAACGTCTTGACGCCGGCAATCACCTGGCCGATCGCCACGCCGCCGCCCCCCTTCCTCCCGCTGGTCAGGTAGAACGTGCTGGGCCCGGCCATCGCCAGGACGCCGGGGGCGTCCTGCTTCAGCACGCGGTTGGCTCGCTTCGGCAGGTTCCTCACCGCCATCGACCTCCCCAGCTCGGAGGTGATCACGCCGGTCACCCTGCCCCTCACGTCGAGGATCCGCCCGACAGGCGCGATCTCCGGCGGCCGCCGCTGCCCCATCATCGCGAGCGCGGCCGCCGGCGGGCGCGCGGCCTGCGCCGCCGACCCCGGCTTGTTCCCCTCGAACAGCCGGACGAAGGCCGCCGCGTGCAGGGGGGCGTTCGCGAAGTCGAGCGACGCGATCACGCGCTTCGGCGCGTCGCCGCCGCCGATCGTGATGTCGGCGTACAGCCCGTCCGGCAGGAAGACCCCCTCCCGCGGCAGCGGCTTGTCGAGGTTCGCCACGCCGTAGGCGAGCACAGCGGTCGCGAGCGCCGAGTGCTGCTGGTGCTCCGTGTAGGGCACCAGCTGGTCGTAGAGGTCGTTGGTCGTGTGCCACACGTACGGATAGACGAAGTTCCGTTCCTTCTCCCCGTTCACCGCCGGGAGCACGCTCGAGGTCTGCACGCCCAGCGTTGGCACGCCGCGCATCTGGAACGACGAGTGATCGCTGCCGCCGGGGGAGGCCGGCCTCGGCGCCGGGTACTCGTTGGTGACCAGCTTGAAGGGCCACCTCGGGTTCGCCGTCTCGAGCGGCGCGGTGATCCTTGCGAAGTCGTCGTACCAGGCGGGCGGCACGCTCGCGCCGGTAATCGCGCTCGGGCTGCCGTCGCGATTGATCATCATGACGATTTTCGACTCGATCCCCGGCCGGTTCCGCAGCCACGCCTGCGACCCGAGCAACCCGCTCTCCTCGGCCGCGAAGAGCACGCACACGATGGTTCGCTTGGGCCGCGCCCCCGCCTTCGCCAGCAGCCGCATCGCCTCCATGTTCGGCGAGAACCCCGACCCGTCGTCCACGCCCCCGGTGGCGACGCTGAACGCATCGAGGTGGCCGCCGATGACGATGTACTCGTCGGGGTAGGTGGTGCCGCGGAGCGTCGCGACGACGTTGTGGTACTTGAGGGGGCCCATCTTGAAGTGGTTGCGGATGTCGAACTCGAGCTCGACCGGCTGTCCCTTCTCGACGAGCGCCTTGATCTCGTCGTACTGCGTGTCGAGCAGCTTGATGTCGGGCAGCACCGGGAGCGCGTCCCACGACGGGACGAAGCCGTCGAGGATGGACAGCGGCGGCAGGAAGCCGTCCTGCGCGGGCGCCGGCGGCTTCGACGACTGGATAGTGCCGAGCGCCCCGGCCTCGACCAGCGCGCGCGTCACCGGCGGGATCATCTCGGCGTCGAGGTACTCGAAGCTGCCGTCGGGCAGCTTGGTGCCGCGCCTCCCGTCGCGCGCGAACCCGGTGCTGGCGCCCGGGATCAACACCCACTTGCCGTTGTACGACGCCTTGTTCGCGGCGATCTCGGCCAGCGCCGCCTCCACCGCCGCGCGCTTCTTCTCGACGGTCTCCTTGGGCAGGGGCACGCCGCCCTGCGCGCGCCCCGGGACCGAGAACGGGTCGGCCTTCAGGATGGCTACGCCGCCGCGCTGGATCCCCTTGGTCCCCGCGGTGAACGAGGGCGTGCCGAAGCGGAGCGCCTTCTCGACCGGCGTCCGCATGCGGCCGAACCACGGGCCGCGGTTGAAGCCCACGGGCAGCTCTCCGGCCTCGTCGAGCTCGGCCTCGAACCCCCACTGCCTGAACTGCCACACCGCCCACTCGGTGGCGTCGCGGTACGCGTTGGTCCCGGTCTCCCGCCCGCCGAAGCGGTTGCTGGCGTAGTCGTTCCACACCATGACCTGGTTGTCGGTCTTGCCGAGCTGGATGATCTTCGCGACGACCGGGTCGTCCTGGCTGGCCTCCGGAAGAGCCTGCGAGCCGAGCGCGACGAAGACGAGCAGCGCAATTCCCCACCACGGGCACGAGCGTCTAGCGAACATGAGTCCTCCGGCCGGGGATTATATCGGGAACGGAACCCAGTCCACCCCACATGTGTATTGGACAAGGAGATGCAGGTTCGCGGGTCCTGCCGCGGGGCTCCCCCCGCTCGGTCACTGGAAGCGCACGCCGAGGAAGACCGGGACGTAGAAGGCATCGGCCGAGCGCTTCGAGCCGGAGGCGTCGCGGAACGACGGGCCGTCGAGGAAGACGAAACGCGCCTCGGCGAACAGCCGGGCCCTCAGGCCGACGTCGAACGAGACGCCCGCGCCGGCGCTGGCGCCGACGTCGGTCGAGCGGCGGATCCCGAGCAGGCGGTGGAACGGGAGCGAGGTCGGGGAACACTGCAGCCAGTGCGGCTCGCAGAAGCTGACGGGAGACTCGGCGAGGGCAACTCCCGAGGGGCTGGTCACCGTGACCCGGCGGTAGGCGATCACCGGGCCGGCAAACAGGTAGACGGTCGCCTCGCGGCCGGTGAGGGGGCGCTTCCAGACCAGGTCGACGGTGCCGGCGTGCATCTGCGTCTTGCCGCGCAGCGCGCCGCTCCCGGATTCCGCGACAACCGTGGCGTCCTCGGCCGCAAACCGCCCGTAGAAGTATCCGGCCCGGATCGCGAGCCCGGGGCGGAACTCGAGTTCTCCGCCGCCGCCGACGTTCCAGCCGATGCCCGAGCTGCCGGCCGCCTCCCCCACCGGCGCGACGGCGCCCGCGCCCACCTGCACGCCCGCCGGGTAGCCTTGAACCAGCCACCCTTGTGCGTGCACGCCGGGCAGGTTCACGAACATGGCGAGGAAGACCAGCGCCGGCCGCATCAGACGGAGGCTCATTGCTCAAGCATATGACAACGCGGGCCCCGCAGGGGCGGCCCTTGTGGCCGCATTACTCCGGCATCACCTGCGTTGAGCAAGGCCGTGAGCGGGTGAACGCGGGCTGATATCATGGGTACGCCTTGTTCCTGCCTCGATCCAGACTGCTGATCGTTGCGGTGCTCTCAGCCAGTTTGGCGGGGCTGTCTCCGCACCCCGGGCTTGCCGGGCAGGCGGCCGGCGCGCGTCCCGCGCCGGCGTTCACGGTCATCTCGCCGCAGGCGCGCACGCCGCTGCCCGCTTCGCAGGCTGGCGACCAGCTCATGGTGGCGCTCGACGACCTCGCGCCGCTCTTCGGGCTGACCGTGCGCGAGGACGGCATCGGCGGAGGCCTGACCGTGACCGCCGCCAACGGGAAGCGCGTGCTGCTGACGCCGGGGCAGCCGCTCGCCTCCGCCGACGGCCGCCTGGTGTCGCTGCCGGCCGCCCCGGTCCGTGACGGCCGCCGCTGGCTCGTTCCCATCGAGTTCCTTTCGCGGGCGATCGCGCCGGTTGCCGGCACGCCCATCGAGGTGCGCCGCGGCTCACGCCTCGTCCTGGTCGGCGACGTCCGCGTGCCGCGCGTCGAGGTCCGCCAGCAAGAGGCCGGCGGGGTGATCCGGCTCACGCTGACGGTTGCGCCGCGTGCGGGGCACCAGGTGACCCACGAGGGGAACCGCCTGCTGCTGCGGTTCGACGCGACGGCCCTCGATCCCGCGCTGCCCGCCGTCACCCCCGGGCCGTTGCTTCAGGGGATCCGGCTCGGCGATACCCCGGCGACGCTTGCCGTGGACCTCGGCCCGAGGTTCGGCTCCTACCGCGCGTCAGCCGCGACGCGCGACGCCAACAGCGAGGTGATCGTCGAACTGGTGCCCTCCTTCACCGACCAGGCGATCCCGGTGCCGCCCCCGTCGCCGCCCGCGGCCGAACCGCTCGTGAACCTGGCACCGCCGCGCCCCTCGGTCAGGACCGTCGTCATCGACGCGGGGCACGGCGGCGACGAGCAGGGGGCTTCCGGCCCGTCGGGAGCGCTGGAGAAGGAAGTTGCGCTCGCGGTCGCCCGGCGCCTGCGGGCGGTGCTGGAGGGACGGCTCGGCCTGCGCGTGCTGATGACGCGCGATGCCGACAAGGCAGTGTCGCTCGACGAGCGCGCGGCGCTGGCCAACACCAACAAGGCCGACCTCTTCATCAGCCTGCACGCGAACGCCTCCCTCAGGCCCGCCACCCGCGGCGCGCAGGTGTACTTCCTGAGCGCCGGACAGGGCGGCGAGGCGAGCCGTGCGGCCCTCGCTGGCGGGGCGCTGCCGACCCTCGGCGGCGGCTCGCGCGACGTCGAGCTGATTCTCTGGGACCTGGCGCAGGTCCGCCACCTCGACGAGTCGGCCGCCTTCGCCGCGATCCTCGAAGAGGAACTGCGCGGCCGGATCGCCGTCAACGAGCGCCCGGTCCTCCAGGCGCCGTTCCGTGTGCTGGCGGCGGCCAACATGCCGGCGGTGGTCGTCGAGACCGGGTATCTCACCAACACCGAGGACGAGCGGCTGCTGAAGTCGGCCGGCCACCAGGACCAGATCGTCCAGGCGCTGCTGCAGTCGGTCATCCGGTTCCGCGAGGTGCGCGAGCGCGGCGTCGCCGCGACGCCAACCGGTGTCTCCGCTCCCAACCCGTCGAGGCCCCCGCGGTGAGGCGCTCGCTCATCGTCTGGATCGCCGTGATGGCCGCCGTGGTGGCCGCTGCCGGGCTGGGCGCGGTGGTCTTGAG
>Ga0116149_1003526_pt1 | contig 16106 bp, 10 predicted proteins | sample AD_UKC057_MetaG_FD_89787 | JGI IMG/M metagenome (GOLD analysis project Ga0116149, IMG submission 89787) | Active sludge microbial communities of municipal wastewater-treating anaerobic digesters from USA - AD_UKC057_MetaG | ecosystem: Engineered > Bioreactor > Anaerobic > Digestate | place: USA... | reverse complement strand
GGCAAGCAAGCCAGGCTGCGGCTGGCCGGCGACACGACCTTTGGATGGAAGACCGCGACCTTCACGGGCGACCTGGACCTCAACTCGCACGCGCTGACGATGGAGACCGGCGGGGGCAACCGGACGGTGTTCGCCGGCGCGATCTCGGGGTCTGGGCGGATCGTCTGGAACGGCGGGGGCATCCCCCACATGCAGACCGCGCCGTCGTTTCTGGGAGGAACGGCCCCCAATACCTTCCGCGGCACGCTGACGGTGAAGCGTGGCCTGCTCGCCCTGGCCAAGCCGCCCGGCGTGCAAGCGATCGCGGGAGAAATCGTCCTGGGCGGCGGGAGCAACCAGGCGATCCTCCGACTCGACGCCCCCCACCAGATCAAGGACTCGACATCCCTGACGCTGACCGGGCCGCACGAGAACCGACTGTGGACCCAGAGTCACAGCGAGACGCTTGGGCCGCTACTGGTCCGGGCCCACGGCACGATCGACCTGGGCGAGAGCGAGTGCACCCTCACCTTCGCCGACAGCCGTTCGCAGAAATGGGACCTGTCCAAGACAGTCACCATCCGGCAATGGACCCGGGGCAAGGACAAGGTCGCGTTCGGCTCGGGCGGACCCGGGCTGACCGCGGAGCAGGCCGCCCGCGTCGGCTTCGACAGCCCGTCCGACCGCCCCGCCGGGCTGTATCGCGCCAAGCTGCTGGACGACGGCCAGCTCGTGCCCGACGCGAAGGTCGCGCCCGCCGACCCGCCCTTCGACATGTCCGAGCAGGCCCGGCGGCAGCGCGAGACGGTCTTTCGCATCAGCGGGCGGAGCGAGTTGGGCGGCCCGAACACGCCGCTGAAGGACGGCATGACGATCTCCTTCTTCGGCGACTCGATCACCTGGCAGAACGGGTACATCGAGGCCATCGCCCAGGCCCTGCGTACCGGAGAAGGAACCAGGAACATGAAGATCCGCCTGGTCAACCGGGGCGTCAACGGCGGTGGAGTCCTGTCCTTGCGCGACGGGGTGGACAAGGCCGCCTACGTGGACGCCAAGAACCACAACGGCCCCCAGGCCCCTTTCGCCCGGGTCATCGCAACCGACCGGGCCGACCTCGCCGTCGTCTTCATCGGCATCAATGACGTCTGGTGGCGAAAGACCTCCGCGGAAGACTTCGAGCGGGCCCTGCATGACCTGGCGTCGGCCGCCAAGGCCAACCGCACCCGGCTGGTGCTCTGCACGCTCACGGTCTATCGCGAGCTGCCCACCGGCGCCAACCCCAAGGATGCCGGCTGCGACGCCTTCGCCGAACTCACCCGCAAGGCCGCCCGCGAGACCGGCGCGACCCTCGTGGACCTGCGAAAGGCATACCTGGCCTACCTCCAGAACCACAACGTGGAACTCCGCGTCGATGGGTCGCTGGCCTTCCGCGACATGGGCGTGCTCACGTACGACGGCGTGCACCCGACCCAGGCTGGAGTGGAACTCCTGGCCGACCACATCGCAGCCGGCATCGGGCGGGCGTTGCGACCGGCCGCGCCGTGACCGTCACTTTCGGCCCGCGGGCGCGGGCGCATCCAGGATCAGCACGTTCGTGGCCGTCCGGACGGCCTGGTGGTCGGCCCAGGTCCACACGATCCGGTTGTCGGGCGAGAACTCCACCAGGTGCGGCCGCCCGCGGGCCGCCTGCGCTTTGAGGTGGCCCAGCCAGTTGGCCATCACGATGTTCCCGTTGGCCAGCCGCTCCCAGCCGGAGCAGAAGTCCAGCCCCGCCTCGGGGTGGTCGGCTTTGCCACCGACGTACTTCATCACCTTGCCCTGCGCGTCCATCTCCACGATCTTCGCCTCAGCGCCCTGGCTGGAGAGGACCCGCTCCGCCCCCAGCGCCTCCGCGGTGTACCCGCTCCCCGCAAGAGCCCACCTGCGAACCACCTTGCCCTGCCGCGTAACCTCCAACACGCCCGACGGGCTCTTGGCCCCGATCAGCAGGTTGCCAGAATCCAGCACCCGCATCAGACGCATGTTCAGCCCAGGCTGATCGATGCGGACGCGGCCGACTTCCCGCCCGTCCTTGTCCAATTCGAACAGTTCGCCCCGGACCGACGCCAGCAGCGTCTTGCCGTCCGCCAGCCGCCTGGCCGTCTGGATGTCCCGGTAGCGGTCGACGACCCATGCCCGCTTCGCGCCGCTGGCCAACTCGTACTCGGCCGCCCCGTTGCCGTGGCTGACCAGCACGGCTTGGTCTCCCAAGCGCTGCAGGTCTCGCGAGCCGGGCGGAATGGCCACGGACCAGCCCCGGCTGGGCGCACCCTCGTCCACGCAGACCAGGCGGTTAGCCGCGTTGTCCACGCAGAGGAAACGATGGCGGATCGGGATGCTTTTCTCCGCGGCGCCCGCCAGACCACACAACCATAAGACGCACGCCGCCGTTGCTGACTTCCTGATGATTCCCGTCATCGTTGGCTCTCCTCTGCCGAGAGGTCGCATTGTCGCCGGGCGAACCTCCGCGTTCAAGGCGCCGCCCGCCCGGCTGATTCGCTATAATGCGGCCTGGTCCGAACGACCGCCCTGCGGCCGCACCGAACCCGAAAGGCCATTATGAAACTGCGAACACGGGTGCTCGTCCTGGTATACCTGGTTGGATTCTGTCCCGTATTGGCGTCGGCCGACGCGGCCGACTGGCCCCGCTGGCGCGGACCGGGAGACAACGGAAGCGTGGAGGCCGGGACATACCCCACCAGGTGGAGCGGCAGCGAGGGCTTCCTGTGGAAGGCGCCGCTTCCGGGCAAGGGCTGCTCCACGCCGATCGTCTGGAAGGAGCAGATCATCCTGACCGCCCCGGTTGACGGGCAAGATGCGATCCTCGCCTTCGACCGGGCGGGCAAGGAACTGTGGCGGACCGCGCTGGGGACGGAGAAGAAGGGCAAGCATCGCAACGGCTCGGGGTGCAATCCCTCCTGTGTCACCGACGGACAGGGCATCTACGCCTGCTTCAAGAGCGGCACGCTGGCCGGCCTGGACATGCAGGGCAAGCTGCTGTGGAAGACCAACCTCCACCAGCGATTCGGGCCGGACAACCTCTACTGGGACTTCGGCACCAGCCCCGTGCTGACCGAGAAGTGCGTGGTGATGGCGGTGATGCGCCACGGGAATTCCTGCCTCGCCGCGTTCGACAAGGCGGACGGGCAACTCCGTTGGAAGGCCGACCGCAACTACGCCACCCCCAACGAAGGCGACCACAGCTACGCCACGCCGATCGTCATCCGCCACCATGACAGGGAGGCCGTGATGGTCTGGGGCGGCCAGCACCTGACCATCCATGACGCCGCCAACGGAAGGACGCTCTGGTCGTGCGGCGACTTCAACCCCGAGTCGAAGACCCTCTGGCCGGCTGTCGCCTCGCCGGTGGTCGCCGGCGACGTCGCCGTCGTGCCCTACGGACGGGGAATGCGCCTCCACGGCATCCGCCTGACCGGCAGCGGGGACGTCACCGCCACCGCCCGTCTCTGGGCCCGCGACGACACCGGCTCGTTCTGCCCCACGCCCGCGGAGTGCAAGGGCAAGGTCTATCTTCTGCGGGACCGCGGCGAGATCGAGTGCATCGAGCCGGTCACCGGCAAGACGCTCTGGGCGGGCAAGCTGCCCCCCAAGGGCGCCAGCTACTACGCCTCGCCCACGGTTGCCGGAGGCAGGCTCTACGCCGCACGTGAGGACGGACTGGTGTACGTGGTGGGCATCGAGGGCAAGTTCGAGGTCCTCTCCGCCAACGACATGGGCGAGCGCGTGGTCGCCTCCCCCGTGCCCGTGGACGGACGGCTGCTCATCCGGGGCGAGAAGCACCTGTTCTGCATCGGCCCGGGCCAGTAGAAACACGACACCCGGCGAGGCGGCGAAGTGGGTCACGGCGCGATGTGTTCTACTTGCGGCGGACGCATCTGAAGCCGTAGGCCTCGTATCCCAGGCACACGTCCGAAAGGCCGGGGTTCTCTCCTGCGCGGGCGGCACAGCGGCAGAAGCCGGCGTCGGAGGCGAAGCTCCCCCCCCGGAGCACTCGCTTGCCGGTCGCCTCGCCGCCCACCGGGTCGCGGACGGTTGCGGCGCCTTCATAGCCGTCGCGGTAGAAATCGTGGCACCACTCCGCCACGTTGCCGTGCATGTCATGCAAGCCCCATGGATTGGGGGCCCTGCCCTTGACCGGGTGGGTCGCCTTGCCCGCGTTGGCCTTAAACCACGCATGGTCGCCCAACCGGGCCGCATCGTCGCCGAAGGAGTACCGCGTGGTCGTTCCGGCCCGGCAGGCGTATTCCCATTCCGCCTCGGTCGGCAGGCGGTAGCCGCTGGCTGTGAAATCGCAGGCCACGCCCGCCGCGGACAGGTCGTAGCACGGGGTGAGCTTCTCGCGGATCGACCGCATGTTGCAGTATTGCAGGGCCGCCAGGTAGCCGATCCGCTCCACCGGCAGGTCGTTGCCCTTGTTCTTGCTGGGGTTTCGGCCCATCAGGCGGCTGAAGGACTTTTGGGTCACCTCGCACTGGTCCATGTAGAACCCGCTGATCTGGACGGCGTGGGCGGGCTTCTCGTTAGACTCGCCGCGGTCATCGCCCATGACGAACTGCCCGCCCGGCACGAGCACCATGACCACGCCCGTTGGCGTGGTGATGGTCGCCGGAGCCGATGTCGCGGTGGTGTTGGAGCCCGTCTGGCCCGATGAGGCGGCCTTGTCCTTCTTCTGGCAGCCAGCCGCGGTCAGCAGCGCTGCCAGCACACCGAGAACAAGCAAGGGTCTATTCACGGGAATGGATATCCTCATTTCTGTCCGTTCGTGGAATTCATGCATTTGCGCTCGGCAGACCGGCTGCTTAGTGTCGCGGCGCCTCGTAGCTCGTCGGGTTCCTCAGTATCTTCTGCGCCCGCAGGCGGATCTCCTTGGCCAGCTCCGCCACCTTGGGATCGTCAGCCATCGCCAGGCCCGCCCGCTGGCGGATCACCTTGACCGCGAGGCGGCACTCCCCGACCAGTTCGTCCTGGTTGCCTCCGACCACCACGATCGCCTCGGTGATGGCCTTGCACTTGGCATACGCGTCGCCGCCCTCGTAGTCCAGCAGCGTCCTGCGGAACTTCTCGGTCAGGTCGATCACGTATTGCGGCGTCCGGATGGGCTCGCGGCGGCGGTCGTAACGGACATCGATGTCGCGGGCCAGGTTGATCATCTCGTCGGCAAAGCCCGCCAACTCCGGGTGGGCCTTCTTCTGCTCCCGGAGGTACTCGACCAGCTCGTGGCCCCAGGCCACGTAGTCCTCGATCCTCGCACGGATGAACTTGACGAAGGTCACCACATCGACCAGCGCCTTCTCGATCTCCGCCCGCTTCTGCTTCTGCTGGCCGCTCCTGTAAATCGGTCCCAGGAGGTCCCGCGTACCGCACGTGGGCCGGCCGTGCAGGCTTGTGCCCTGGCCCTCGACGTCCAGGATGAACTGGCAGGGCCCGACGCCCAGCGCGGCCCGCAGGATGTCCTGCACGGTGAAGACGTCGGGGGCGGTAGCTCTCGAACGGTTGATCGGATACACCACGACGGGGCCGTCGAAGGCAAAAGGCCCCTTGAGCGGCTGGAGGAACGCCCGCCCGTCGAGGTCGGCCCAGCAGGGGTACAGGAACGAGCCCAGCACCGTCGTCCATTTCTTGCGGTTGGCTGGCACGCTCTGCGAGTCGCCGTACCAGCCCAGCTTGTCGTACCCGCCGCTCTTGCGCTGGCAGAGCATCTCCCAGCTATCGATCAGGCCGTCGCTCCGCCGCCAATCGACCCGCCACACCGCCTCGAAAGGCCGCTTCCAGTCCAGCAGCAGGATCTTGCCCGCATCCGCCCTGGCCACGTGCCGGCGGTGCCAGATGCCAGGCGCCTCCAGCAGCGCCACAAAGACCTTCCCATCCTTGCCGAACGGCACGCGCGACGCGTCGATCCGGCGACCCTCCCCCTGGCCGGAGAGGTCGATCCGCACGTCGTCGCCGCGCTGGCTGGCCACGCTGAGCAAGAGGCATTCGCCCCGCCCCAGCAGGTGGATCAGGAAATGGTCGTTGGGGAGTTCCGCCGAGGCAGCCGACACCTCGCCCGCCTCGACAATGATGTCGTCGGCGAAGAAGTCCGGCAGCACTACCGTACCGCAGGGAGCCTGGATGCGGATCGCCGATGTCGCCTCCCGCGGCTGGGTCCGCACGTATGCCTGCCCGGCCACCAAAGCGAGGTCCAGGCCGAAAGCCTTGCCGTCAGACGACGCGAACGTGCACCCCGCCGTCGCCGAATCGGCGGTGCGGACCAGATCAAATGACTTCAGCACGGCGGCGCCCGCATCCGCGGGCAGCAAATCCGCCCGCTGGACAAAGCCCACCGCCCCGGCCGCGTACGCCTCTGCCGCCTTCGCCCCTCGCCGCACGACCAGGGCCAGGTACTCGTTCGCCAGCACCATGTCGCCCTTGAACGTGTGCGCGGCGCCACCCTTGACTTCCGTCCAGCCTGTCTTGCCGCTCAGTGCCTCGCCTGCCAGCGAAGTCGCCGACGACTTGAGCGTGTCGTAGACCGCGACGGCTGGGAAGGCATCCGCATCCTCTTCCCCGCCAGCCTTGAAGGGCACGTACTCGCCCTCGTAGATTCGCATTTCGTCGGCCAGGTACTCGCAGTCGCCCTGCGCGCAGGAAATATAGGCGAACCAGCCCTGCGGGAAGGGCTTGTCCAGCTTGAAGGTCACGTGAAGCTCGGTCCACTTGTCCCTGGTGACGGTGAACTTCTCGCTGCGGGCGGCGCGGTCGTAGGGGTTGGCCGACCGCTCGATCTCCAGTTGTGCGGTGACCGGCTTGCCGGCGCTGCGAACCAGGGCGGCGAAGGTGTACGTCTTGCCCGGCGAGGGGGCCTCCAGTGTCTGCCCGAACTGCGTGCCCCAACCGACGACCTTCTGGACGGTGACGCGCGCACACTGTTGCCCAGCGGCCACATGGTCCGCCGTGGTCTCGAACTTGGCCTCGGTCCCCTTGTCGCGATCCATCCGCCAGTTGTCCCTGCCCAACTCGAAGCCGCCGTTGGCCAGCAGGTTGGTCCGCCTTTTCGGCGGAGCGGCTGTTGCGGAAACGCAGAGGGCGAACATCACAGCGCTCAGGATGCACGAGACACGCTTCGTCGCCAGAGACATACTCATCTCCTTTGCCGTCGTCGTTCTTGACGGTCCACCTGCTCGGCGCCCGGCCGCGGGTCCGTCCTCGACTCATGTAGGAACGCTATTCATTCGCGGGCCTAACACCCGTCTGCGACGTCGCCGCCGCCGGAGCCTGGACCGTTCCGAGTATCGCCAGGAGCTTCTTCGCGGCTTCGGTCTTGCTGACCGTATCGGGATGGCCCGGTTCGGGCTCACACAGCAACCGCAGTCTCCGCACCGTCATGCGGCACTGAGCGAGGCTGCGATTCTGGGCCAGTCCGATCCGTCGCACCGCCTGGACCGGCTCAGCCAGCCTGGCCTGCGGGTCCGCCGAACCGATCGTCTCGCCCAGCACGCGGGCCAGGTCCTCACACTCATCGCACAGCGAGGCGGGACAAGCCCTGAGCGACCGGCCCATGTAGTCCAGCAGCGGGGGCACCTTGTCGGGGAGTTCGCCGGCCGGCAGGGCCCGAGCGTCGTGGGCGAGCGCGGCGTAAACGTCGATTCGTTTCTGTGCGCCTCGCACCTGCCCGGTCATCGCTGCCAGTCTCGTCCGCACTTCCTGGACATTCGGCTTCTTAAGCCTCGCCTGCGCCTCCAGGTAGTTCATGACCTGGTCGGGCGTGGCCTCCTCGGCAGAGCCGAACCCTTCCGTGTCCAGCAGGGACTTGCACGGCCCGAACCCCAGCGTCGCACGCATGATGTCGATGGGCGTGAACGTCGTCAGCGGCGTGCTCGCCTCGCGGTCGAGGGGATAGACCAGACACGGGCGGCGGGGATCGGAAGGCGAGGCCGCAGGCGTCCGCCCCAGCCAGGATGACTCGCACAGCGCCTCCGGGCCCACGATGCTGGATCGCCACTTGGCGGGGAAAGAAGGCTTCCAATCGCCCGCCGCGGCCCCGCCCGGGGCGCCCTGTTGTCGCCACAGACCGGCCCCCTCGAACAAGGCTAGATATACCCGCTGATCCTTGCCACAGTCGACGCGGAGGCCGACGGGCTGATCCCCGAACTGAAGCGGTTCCACGCGCTGCGCAAGAGAGGGCCACAGCGCCTGGATCATGACTTCGCCCGAGCCTCCCAGGAGCAAGAGCATCCGCTCGGCCGGGACGGGCGTGCGGAGTGCCGCCAGGTCCGTGTCGGACAGGGCCAGATCGTCGCCGAAGAAGTCGGGCACGACCAGCCATTGCATACTGGCCATGATCTCGAGGACCTGGTTGTCCTTCCCGCCGCGGACTTCCAGATAAGGCTGCCCGGTAGTCAGGCGAGAGAATGCGCTGCCGGGCCGGCCCGTCCAGCCAGCCTCCACCTCGACAGCGCCGGGGTTGTTCTCGACGACGCGCAGGCGGCTCGGCGCAGGCTGGGGCGGGGAAGCCTGCGCGGCGGCGCGGGCCGGTGAGGAGGCGAAGCTCGCGCGGATGGCCCAGCCGCGCGCGGTGTGAGCGTACACGTTCACGGCGCCGCCCTTGGCGCAGAACGCCACGGCCAGGCGGTCGTTCATCATCACCGCGTCGCCCGCGAACTTATGGTCGAGCTTGTCCTCGGGGATGGCCTTCCAGCCGGTCTTCTCGGCCAGTGCCTGCGAGGCGATGGGCCGCTGCGACGCCATGCCGGTGTCGTACAGGACGACGGAGGGATCGTCGGAGGCCCCCTGGGCTTCGGCACGGAGGGGCAGCAACGCGGAGACAAGCAGTGCGATCGCAAGCGCGGCGGCCGGCCCTGGGGCGGAGCAAGCGGCCTTCGCCTCGTCAATCGACAATCGGCAATCGGCAATCGGCAATTTCGTCACGGCTTCCAGTCCGGGTACATGTCCGATCCGTCCTCGGTCAGCCGCCGGGGCCTGCCCCCGCGGGCCGGAATGACGTACAACTCCCACGGGCCGCGCTCGCTGGCGCCCTGGCAGAAGATCACGCTCTTGCCGTCGGGGCTGAACCGCCCGTACCGCTGCACTCCGCCAAACGTCGTCAGCAGGCGGTTCTTCTTGCCGTCGGGCGTGATCGTGCACAGGTGCACCTCGGTCTCGTAGACCAGCAGCGCGTCGTCCGGCGACCAGTGCGGTTCGCACGCGCCCTGCTCGTCGTAGACCTTCGTCGGCTTGCCGCCGTCGGCCGGGACCGTGTACAGGGCGTTGCCGGCATCCCAGCGGCAGGCGAAGGCGATGGTCTTGCCGTCGTGGCTCCAGGCCGGGGCGGAGCAGTGCGCGAAGCCCTCCGGCGTGAGTCGCTTTTCCGTCCCGTCGGCCAGGTCACGAACCAGCAGCGCCTCGCCGCGTCGAAAGACGATCCGCCTGCCGTCGGGCGACCATTCGCCCTGGTCGCCGTCGCAGATGCGCTCGGCCCCCGTGCCGTCGGCCCGCACGCGCCACAACCCGGCTTTTCCGCCGCGAGTCGAGGTGAGGAGGATGCTCTTGCCGTCCGGGCTGAAGACGGGATCGACCTCGAGGAAGTCGCCCTCGCCCCTGGTCAACTGGCGACAGGCTGACCCGTCGGGCTGGGCCGTCCAGATCCGCCAGGCTCCCGTGCGGTTGCTGCAGAAAACGATCGTGCCCGCAGCAACAGTGGATAGTGGATAGTGGATAGTGGACAGAAAACAGCAAAGGCAGATAAGCCTGATGGTCATTGGCGTCAACCTACCAGTCCTAATCGCAACATTCAACGTCCAACCGAATCCGCAACCTGCCTGCCGGCAGGCAGGTCCGCAATCTCCTTCTGCCGGACCAACCACTCCGCCAGTTGCCGGTATCCCCGGGCCAGCGGATGGCTGGCATCGCCGTACAACTCGCTGGGCAGGACCGGCGGGACACAGCAGGCGACTCCCTGTTGACGGAGACGCGCCGCCGCCTGATCGCGCAGGCGACGGTAGACGGCCAGGCTTTCGGCTTCCATCATGTGCTCGTTGAACGGGCCGACCACGACAACCACGCGGTTGCCGCGTTCCTTCAGAGCAGCCACAGTTGCCTGGAAGAACCGCCACTGGAGGGACTGCTCCAGATCCGTCCAATCGTACGCTTGCCTGCGGATCCCGCGAGACGGATCGCTCCAAGGCAGGGGCGGATGGTGTCGCTTGTCCGCCTCAACGTCGGCCGTCGGCCGCAGCGCCAGGCCGGGGTTGTCGTACGGGTGGTCCAGCGACCACGTCGGCAGATCGTGCCCGCCCAGTCGACTGGCCCGCATGTGGTTGGCCCAGGCAAAGAAGGTGACGTTGCGGTCCAGCACGTTGCCGATCCGGCGCGAGAGCGTTTCGTCATAGGCCGGGATGTCGGGATAGAACTGGGCCACCAGGGCGGGATGATTGAAGCCGGCAGGCCGGGCCTTCCGCAGGTCGTGTTCCGGCGAGGATATCCACAGCAGGTTGCAGTGGAGGATCACGTCGCAGCCGGCGATGTCGGCGCCGTAGGAGTTGACAAGTCCAGCCAAAGCGGCCGGGTGGGCGCCGTCCAGGCCCAGATTGGCAAACCGCCGGCACCCGCCCGTCGCGGCGGCAAGATAGTGCGGGAGCGTCTCCTGCCGGGTTACGTACGGTCCCCAGATCACCGAATCGCCGACCACCAGCACATCGCCTCGCCCGGCCGAGCGCCGGCAATGCCGCTGATAGAGCCAGTAGTCATAGCTCAGTTCATACGGTATGCGGAAGTCCGCTCCGTCCTCCAGGGGCTCGATCCGTTCCCAGATCGACGGGACCAGGCTCATCACCAACACCAGCAACAAGGCCGTCACGAGCCACTGCCACGCGCTCAACCGCACCACATTGGAGCCGAAGCGTACGTCCAGCCCCGGCAGGCTCATCGTCGGATCAGCCCCAGCCGCCCCGCGCACAGCGCGGCGGCCAGTCTGCTCCTGCCCGTGATGGTCCTTGTTGTCCACTGGGACTCTCTCTCGCCTAAAACTGGAAATAGATGAATGCCTGAGCGGCGCCCGGCGCGATGAACGTCGCCAGGTAGACCGCCATCGCTATCGCCGCCGCCACCCGCACCGCCGCCAGTTCCAGGATGCCCCGGCCCCAACGGGATTCGTACGCGTGCTGGTACGCCCATATCGCCAGGATCATCGCCATCGCCAGGATCGGAAATTGCGGATCGCCCCAGCCGCTGGTGAAGATCCGTTCGATGATCGTCCACGCCTTGGACCACGAGCGGGCCCGGAAGAAGATCCACGCGAACGTCACGAACGCGAACACCAGCGCCTGCTTGAGCGGTCGCGGCACGCGATCGCGGTATAGACTCGTCTGCTCCAGCTTGCGGGTCGCCGCCCGCCCGGCCGCGTGAAGCAGGCCCCAGATCACGAACCCCCACTCCGCACCGTGCCAGAGCCCGGAAATCACCATCGTCAGGACCATGTTGCGGTAGATCGCCCACGTGCTCCTGCGGCTTCCGCCCATCGGAATGTACACGTAGTCGCGAAACCACGTGGACAGGCTGATGTGCCAGCGGCGCCAGAAGTCGCCCAGGCTGTCGGCCAGGTAAGGGTTGTTGAAGTTCAGCATCAACCGGAACCCCATCATCCGTCCCAGCCCGCGCGCCATGTCGGTGTAGCCCGAGAAGTCGAAGTAGATCTGCCACGAAAACGCGAACGTCGCCAGCACCAGGGCCGGGGCGTGCCAGTTGCCCGGCACGGCGTACACCTTGTCCACGTACTGTGCCAGGTAGTCGGCCAGGGCAACCTTCTTGAACAGGCCCACCAGGAACAGGCTCAGGCCGTCGGCGACGTCGGTGCGGGTGATCGGCTGGACCTGGCCGAGCTGGCGCAACAGGTTGGTCGAACGTTCGATGGGCCCGGCCACCAACTGCGGAAAGAACGACACGAACGTGGCGTAGCGGATGAAGCTGGGTTCCCGGTCGCAATGACCGCGGTAGAAATCGATGGTGTAGCTCATCGATTGGAAGGTGAAGAAGGAGATCCCCACCGGCAGGTCGCCCAGGCCGGGCACGGTGTAGTGCAGGCCCATGGCCGCCAGCGACGAGTTGATGTCCGCGGTGAGCCAGGGCAGTAATTCATTCACCACCGGCACGGCCAGCGGCACGCCCGCCCAGTCGAGCAGGAGGTTGATGTTCTCGGCGGCGAAGTGGCGGTACTTGAAGAACCCCAGCACGAGCAGGCTGTTGACGACGCTGAAGGCCAGCCACATGCCCCGCCGGCGCGAGCGGGCCATGCGCGTGACGGCGTAGTAGTCGACGCTCGTCGTGTACAGGATCAGCACCAGGTAGAGCGGGTTCCACGCCCCGTAGAAGAGGTAGCTGGCCCCCAGCAGCCAGGGCATCTCCGCTCGCGTGCCGCGGAGCAGCCGAAAGCCCGCGTACACGATCAGGAAGAAGGCGACGAATGCCCATGTATGAAAGAGCATGGAAGAATGAACACTCAGTCTTGGGTTGCCAATAGTGCCCGCACGTGGGCTTCGACCGACTCCGACAGTCCTTCCAGGGCGTATCCGCCTTCCAGCACCGACACGATCCGTCCGTCGCAACATGCGTCGGCGATCCGGCGGACGATCGCCGTCATCTTGCCGAACCCCTCCGCCGTCAGCTTCATCCCGCCCAGCGTGTCGTCGCAGTGGGCGTCGAACCCGGCCGAGATCAGCACGAACTGCGGCTTGAACTTCATGGCCGCGGGCACGAGCTTCTGCTCGAACGCGCGGAGATAGTCGTCGTCGGTCGACCCGGAGGGCAGGGGCACGTTGATCTTCGAGCCGACGCCCTTGCCCGAGCCGGTGTCATCGGCCTGGCCTGTTCCGGGATAGAACGGGTGTTGGTGAACGTCGAAGTGCAGGATGGACGGGTCCTCATGAAACAGTTCCTGCGTGCCGTTGCCGTGGTGGACGTCCCAGTCGACGATGAGCACCCGCTGGAGTTTGTGTTTCTGCTGAACGTAGCGGGCGGCCACCGCGACGTTGTTGAAGATGCAGAAGCCCATCGCCCTGTCGCGCCGGGCGTGGTGCCCCGGCGGTCGGATCGCGCAGAACGCGCTGGACACCCGGCCCTCGACGACCGCGTCGCAGGCCGACAACACGCCCCCCGCCGCCAGCAGCGCGATCTCGCAGGAGCGGGCGCACACGGGCGTGTCGCCCGAATCCAGGGTTGCCGGGGCGTCGCGGCAGGTCGTCTGCACCCGCCGCACGTACGCCTCGCTGTGGACGGCCGTGATCCGCGCCAGCTCTGCGGGCGACGCCTTGATCGCCTCCAGCTTGCCCATCAACCCGCGCCGGGCCAGATGCTTGACAATCGCCGTCAGCCTCTCCGGGCGCTCGGGATGCCGCGGCCCGGTCTTGTGCTCCAGGTAGGCGGGGTCATACACGAAGCCGGTCCGCTTCTTCGCAGGCTGGGTGGCCGGCGGCGCCGGCGTCGCGACAGGCGCGGCCTTCGCGGCTGCCTTCGTTTGAGTCATTGCCCCTGTCCTAGTCTCCGCACGTGAGTCTCCCACGTTCGCTCTCACGCAACGGAACCCGATCGCATCCCGGGAGAAGCACGCATCCTGGAACCCCGGGTTCTCCGCCGCCCTCGCGCCGCTTCGGCAGGACTCGGCCTTGAAGTTCCACGCCCCGCCGCGCAGCACGCGCTTCTCTCCGTCGCGGGGCCCTCGCGGGTTGCGGTCGGGGCCTGCCTTGTAGGACGCTGCGTCGTACACGTCGTTGCACCACTCGGCCACGTTCCCGTGCATGTCGTACAAGCCCCAGGCATTCGGCTGGCGCGTGCCCACGTCGTGCGTGCACTTGCCTGAGTTGTCCGCGTACCACGCATGGTCCTTGAGGCGTCCGCCCTCCGAGCCGAAACCATAGTCCCCGCTGGACCCTGCCCGACAGGCGTACTCCCATTCCGCCTCGGTTGGCAAGCGATACCCGTTGGCGGTGAAGTCGCACGTGACCGGCTCGGCCTCTTCGTCATAGCAGGGCTGGAGGCCCTCCGCCTGCGAACGGCGATTGCAGTAGACGGCCGCCTTCGCCCACGTGACCTGCTCGACGGGGCGGCGGGGACCCTTGAAGGCAGACGGTTTGGCCGCGAAGACGTCGCCCTCGAGCACTTTGTCGTACTGCTCCTGCGTGACTTCCGTGCGGTCGATCCAGAACGCATCGACCCACACGCGGCGGGCGGGAGACTCGTCCGCCTTGCGATCCTGGCTGCCCATGTGGAACCACCCGCCGGGCACGAGCACCATCTCCGCGCCGCTGAAGGTCTTCATCACGGGGAGCGGGCCCTGTGGGGGCGTCGCGGCATTGTCCTTTCGGCAGCTCGCGAGCGTAAGGACGCACAGGCCGCACGTCAACGCCGCCGCGAAGCCGCGAGCGGGCAGCAGACGATCGCCACGGGTGGGCGGGGAGTTGAGCATTACGGGTTCATTTCCTGGCAGGCACCCAGTCCGGTTCCTTGTTGCACGCCCCATCGGTGGTGATTCGGACGAAGCAGTTCTTCTTCTCCACGTCGGCCACGCAGATGTTCCAGCCCTTGGCACGAATGCCCACGATTTCGGGGGCTGCGCCCAGGTTCTTCTGGGTCGGCCCCTGGGAGAACGTGAGGTACTTGCCGTCAGGCGAGAAGTCCGCGTGGTAGTTGTGCAGCGGCTTCTCGCTGTGGGCGACGACGCGGGTGTTGGCGACCTTCGGGGCAGGCAACTCCAGGTGCAGGTCCGCCACGCACAGGTCGAAATCGCTGGATCCCCAGGCGATCCGTTTACCGTCGGGGCTGATGTCCGGACGGCAGCCGGGGATATTCAGGTTGTACACGCCCTGGCCGTCGGCCTGGATGGCCAGGATCGCATGCTTGAAGTCCATGCCCGCATGCACGGTGGCCACGAACCACTTGCCATTGGGCGACCAGCAGAGGTTGTAGAGATGGTGCAGGTTCTTGTTGGGGTGCTGGGTGGTCTTGCCGGTCCTGGTGTCGAAGAAGAAGATGCCCTTGGTCGCGTAGTCGGTGTACGTGAACTTCTCGAACTCTGCGCCCAGGTACGCGATGGTGGCCGAGTCCGGCCCCCAACAGGCCTGGCGGGCATTCCTGGCCACCAACGTCCTGCCGCTGCCGTCCAGGTTCATCCAGTACACGTCGCGGCGGACAGGCTTGGCCTTCTCGAACACGTCGCACGAGAAACACACCTTCGTGGCGTCCGGGCTGACGTGCGGGTAGAGTTCGTTGGCCTCGGGCGTCCGCGTAAGGTTGACCGGGTTGGAGCCGTCGGCATTGGTCAGGAACAGTTCCCAGTTGCCCTCCTGCCACGTCTCGTAGACGATCTTGTAGGGGACCCTCTCCAGGCTCAGCGCCTTGCGCGACTCGGCCTGCTGTTGAACGTCGTCGGCCGGCGGGACCGCAAGAGGCTTCTTCTCCTGCGACCACAGAGTCCCGCAGGCAAACGACACCAATACGAGTGTGGCCAGAGATGCGTAACTGCGACCTTTTGCCATGGGAAGCTCCTTGAGTAGACTAACGGCAGGGGTCGCACAGTAATGCGGACGCTGCCGGCGCGGGGCCGCCGGCTGGGGTACTTGCAGCGCGCCCCCGCCAGACGGGCCTGTCCGACGGGTCCGGAGGGCTACCTGATGCGCAGGCGTCCAAAGGACTCCAGGCGGATCGGGACAGGCGCGCCCCCTTTCGACGCCTCCCCCAGTGCCTCCAGTGACGCCCCCCATCCCCACACCGTCCCGTCGCGCCCGATCGCGAACGCCACGCTCTCGCCTGCGACGATCGCGTGAATGTCGGACAGTCCCTTGATCGGCGTGGGCCGGGACAGGGCCCCGGACGCCTCGCGGCCCAGGCCCAGCAGGCTGCCTCCGTGTCGCCCCCAGGCCCACACCTGGCCTGCGTCGTCCAGGGCGAATGACGTCCTCCCGCCGCCCGCGACGGCGAGGATGCGGCGCTTGTCCAGGTCGACCACGGGCGTGGGCACGGCCCGGTCGGTTGTGGTGCCGTCACCCAACTGGCCCGACTCGTTCCGGCCCCAGGCCCACACGCGATGCCGGGAGTCGATC
>Ga0116149_1003524_pt1 | contig 16112 bp, 8 predicted proteins | sample AD_UKC057_MetaG_FD_89787 | JGI IMG/M metagenome (GOLD analysis project Ga0116149, IMG submission 89787) | Active sludge microbial communities of municipal wastewater-treating anaerobic digesters from USA - AD_UKC057_MetaG | ecosystem: Engineered > Bioreactor > Anaerobic > Digestate | place: USA... | reverse complement strand
GATGGCATACAGAAATACGCAGGAGCAAGCCCTGATATCAGAGAGGAGTACCGTGCCAAGTGGGAGAAGGTAGCGAATTGGATTGACCGGTGGAAGACTGAGTGGGAGAGATGGTATGATGAGGAGTTCAAGGGAAACCTTCCGGAGGAGAGAGAACCTGAATCCACCTCCGAAGGCGAGAGGATGCGTAAAGCCGGCAAGAGAGTTGTCAATGGCAGGGAAGTTGCACGGCAGCCGGAGTTGAAAAGAAAGATTGTCGGGAAGGCTAAAACTGCGGTAAGGTTCAGCAAGAAGTTGAACCCGGAAGCGGAATGGACCATCATTGACGCAAAGGATCTGCAGCCATCACACCTGTCAGGAACCGAGAATCCCAAACACTTTATTCCGGAGGCACAGCCCAGGAACCGGAGCAGCCTGAAAGCTCTTACGGATGCAGCCCGGGAGAAGGCAATGAATTTGGATCCACAGCAGTTGGAATATTCTCCGATAGCTTATACGGGCGCACCGATAGTGAACACCCGGGGAGAGGTCATACAGGGGAACGGCAGGGCCGAGGCAATCATATACTACTATGCCACTCAGGGCAAGGATCCGAGAGGGTATAAGGCCATGATCCTTGAAACAGCAGACCGGTTTGGATTTCCATTGGAGGCCCAGGCTGAGATCCGAAAGATGGCCGAGCCGGTATTGGTCCGGATGCTGAACGTGGCCGATGAGACAGCTATCAAACTTGGTAACTACGGGATGAAAGACCTGGAAGATGTTTCGCAGGAAAGCGCAGACATTAAACAGGCAAGCAACAGACTCTCCAATGAACAGGGGTCCGCAATATCAAACATCCTTTTAAGAGGACAGGAGGCCGAAGACACCCTGAATGATCTGATCCGGAAGAATTCGGATGACCTTATCAAAAGATTGACCGAGTTTGATGTATTCAGCCAGGGAGAGGCAGAGAAATTCCGTAAGAATGGCGACATAACACCGCAAGGGATAAAGGCCATAGAAGGCGTAATTAAGGGCTTATTTTTCAGGGGAGGGAATATTAACCTTCCGGACATATTTGAAAAGCTCCCATATGTGGTCAAGCAGGGGATGGAGAAAAGCATCCCTATCCTGTTGAGGATCCCCGTTGAAAAGAATATCCTGCCGCAGATCCGTAATGCAATCATGGGTTTGTTTGAGTATGATCAGTATCAATCAGACTCCGGAGGCGTAGGGGCATTTGAGGATTGGGTCAACCAGGTTGGCCTGTATGACGCTCCGGTGCCGGAGAGATATAATCCTTTTGAGCTTGCCGTCATCAAGAAGGTGTATGGTGCCAAAAAGGTTGGAGATATCGTTGGCCTGTTTAAGAAGTACGAGGAACAGGTTAAGGGTAAGGGTCAGGATCTTTTTGAAGGTCCGAAGAAGGGGGTCAGCCGTGAGGAGGCCGCCAAGAATGTATTTGGTGCCGATTATGTAAAATCAATACACGATGAGTACGAAGAAAAACAAGGTGAGCAGCCTGATCAAAAGCCTACACCGAAGCCAAAAGAGGGAGGTGGAGCAGAAGAAGGCCCTACTCCGGAAGTCAAAGTCATAGAAGTCAAAAAAGACATTGACGATATGAGCCGCCTATTGGATGACCTTGATTTTGATGATGGGTTATCCATGGCAGCCGGAGGCGAAGGAGATACGGACGCAAGGACTAAGCTCTTAAATATAGCCAATGGTCTTGTGGACAAGATGATTAAAGCCGAGATCTATTCATTCTCTGGAATGATCAGAGAGATCCTGCCGGCCGTGGAGATAAATAAACTCAAAAGGCTGATGCCATTCCTGAAGCAGGGGTACACCGGCTATTGGTCAACCGCATCTGAGGATATTGCATCCAGGATGAACCTTGGTGATGTGAGGAATTTCCATGACGGAACGCTTGATGAGTTGATTGCCGAGATGAATAAGCCGGCAGAGATTGAAGAAAAAGCCGAGAACCTGGTTGGACAGAGATACTTTTTCCCTTCAATCGGAAAATACATCGAGATACAGAGGATTGAGGAGTGGGATGATCCGAGGGATCAGAAGATTGAGATGATGGGAGGGTTGTTTGGAGATCTTCCGGCACAGTTTGAGAGGATCCGGGTTGCCATTCTAAATGTAGATCCTTTGACCGGACAGAAATATGGAGTCTCCATTGATCGTCTCCGGGAACTGATTGACAAAAAAGAGGCGGTACTTGTTCCACCATACGATAATCCGGAGTATCGTGATGAGCTTCGTAAGGTCATTGATGTTTATAAGAAGATAGGAGACTACGCTACGGCAGCAGAACTTGAAGGTAAACTTTGGAAGGAACCCAAGAGATCTCTGAAGGGGCAGGGGACATGGCAGGAGGAAATTGAGACTCTGAAACGGATGGCTCAGATTGAGAAAGATCGGGCCGACATTCTTTCTGGACGAGTTATGTATGAACCTCTCCCAACTCCCGAAAAATGGACGGAACAGACGCTCTTTGATGCGGTAGAGGGAATGGTTTCCCGGGGTGAACCAATAACACCATACATTAAGAAATGGGTGCCACAGGCCATGCTTGACCGGGTCCTTGAATTGACCAATAAGGCATATGAGTTCTATGCCAAACTTGGGATCATGGATCAACTACCTGCGTATTTAAATGCAAAGCTCCCGAACCTTGGGATCATTGCTGCGCTATATCCGGTAGGATCAAAAGCCAGGGCGTATGAGAATGGACGGGAAGGAGCAACTATAGAGAAAGTAAAGGAAGCCGGCAGGTTCCTTCAGAACACTATTGAGGAGATTGAAAAGAATCATGAGTTAGCCAATGCGTTTGCCTTCACCTGGGAGATCAAAAACCATATTCTCAATGCAAAGCCCTTAGACACATGGACCGATGTGGTCCGGATCGGAAAGAAGTGGGGGATCACAGACAAGGGGATCCTGCGAGATCAGTATGAGTTGGCCCTGGTTGAGATAGGCAAGACTATTGCACGGAATGAAACTCTGAGCGTTGAAGATCGGTGGACTCAGTTGCTTACCTTATATACTACCTCTCCCGGGATATCAGAGACGGCACGGACAAGCGATGTCAAGGGACTTCAGCAGTACAGCACACCATTGCCATTGGCGTTCCTGTTGAATGAGTATCTGAATATGTCAGAGGTCGGATCTGTATTGGAACCAAGCGCAGGAAACGGAGCGTTGCTGATAGGAGCCAAGACCAAGGCTGTGAGTGCAAATGAGATTGATCCGAGACGGTGGAGAAATTTGACTCAGCAAGGATACTCCACGCAAAAGGAGGACAGTTCTCATGGTCTTGGGAATATCTTCGGACAGAAGCTCTTTGACGCTGTAATAATGAACCCTCCGTTTGGGGGAGCGAAAGAGGACTACAATGGATGGCCGATGCACGGGGAGTATGTCCCGGTGGCATATGCCTTGGAACATCTGAAGCCGACAGGAAAAGCCGCTATCATTGTCGGTGGCCATGTAACGTTTGACAGCAAGGATCGGATGGCCGGCAAGGATCTGCCATTCTTTAATTGGCTGAACAAGTATTTCAATGTAGAGGATGTTATCCAGGTTTCCGGAGAGATGTACCGGAGGATGGGCGCATCATATCCCATAAAGGTCATCCTGGTTAACGGAAGGAAGGCTGCCCCGGAAGGTGCCGCACCTTTAAAGAGTGATCTATTCAATCCCATAACAGAGTGGGGAGATCTAAAGGATCGAGTACTTGCCTTAAAATCAAATCCAAATGCAGAAAGTCTTTTACAATCAAAGGTGGATGCCCAACGAGGCGATGATTCGCTTGTGGGCAGTCCCGATCCCGGAGCGATACCAACTCCTGCACCCGGGCCAAATAAACCCATTCTTCCGGGACAAGCTCCGAGTACTCCTATTGCAGGAGCCGGAGGAGGTTCGGTTCGCCCTGATGGAGGATATGTTGGCCCTTCCCCCAACTCCGGACGTAGAGGAAGAGATATGGCAGATATTGAGCCATCAAGCCTTCCTAAACCAGAAGGGGGAATTGGTCCGGAGAGTGGAGGCCAAGAGGTTAGACCCCGGGGTGGTTTTGGAGTCATACAGCCCCGTAGAAGTTCAGAAGATCTACCGGTCCGTGACCTTGGAAAGCCTACTGAGCGTACTAAGCGACAGTTGGGGCTGAGTGAGAGAACCGGAGACGAGGTTACTCCATACATCCCATTAAGCCGTATGGGGTCCGGGAACTATATTGTCCCGGCAAGCATCGCAGGGGAGGTTGAAACAGCCCTGATAGAACTTCGGGATGAGATCGGAGACATTGATGAGTTTGTCAGGTCAAAGCTGAAATACAACAGTTTTGATGAGATGAGGAAGGCGTTCTTTGCGGAGCAGGTAGATGGGATAGGTCAGGCTATCTTCAATATTGAAGGAGGTAATGCCATGATCATAGGCCATCAAACCGGAACAGGGAAGGGCCGTATTGCCGCAGGGGTGGTCCGTTATGCCATCGAGAACGGGAAGTTCCCTGTATTCATCACGAAAACGGCAGATTTGTTTACGGACATATTCAGAGATCTCATTGACATAGGATCTCCCGGGTACAAGCCGTTCATCATGAATAAGACATTCCCAACGGGACAGAAGGTGCGAATCTTTGATCCTGACGGCAAGATCCTACACGAGGTAGATCCACAGGATAATGATCGGATCATTGGTAGTCCGAATACTCCGGGGACGAAGGAGATGCCGGAAGGGGCGCAGATGTTATTTACAACCTATTCTCAGTTTGCAGATAAGGAGAGAGATGCCGCCAAGCGGGAATTTCTGATGGACCTGGCCCGGAGAAAGGATGTGATTTTCATTATGGACGAGAGCCATTCTGCAAGTGGAATAAGCAACACCGGACAGTTCTTTATGGACTGGCTGCAGAACATCGGAGGAGGATTATTCCTGTCTGCTACATATGCCAAGCGACCGGACAATATGCCTCTCTATGCCATGAAGACAGTTCTCAGCGAGGCCAACATGACCTGGGAGCAGCTTGTGGATGCGATTAAACAAGGAGGCGAGGCCCTACAGGAGATCATTTCATTGCAGTTGGCAGAGGCCGGGCAGTTCAGTAAGATCGGGTTCAAGATGGATGCCGAAATGAACTACCTCATCCTGGGTGACACGGACGCAACTCAGAGGACATACAATCCGGACCTGGGACAGAAGATGGTTGCTCAGTATGACGGGGTCACTCAAATCCTGCAGGAGATCATTGACTTTCAGAAGGTCTTTGTCAATCCTATACTTGATGGGATGGACGAGGATATAAAAAGGGGAGGCAAGAGTGCCGGAGGAAGAAAGGGAACATCCAAGGCGGGAATCGAAAACTCTCCGTATTTCAGCAGGGTATGGCAGATATTGGATCAGCTTATAGTATCCATTAAGGTCAAGGATATTGTCCCGTTGGTCATCGAGGATCTGAAGAAGGGTCTGAAACCGGTTGTTACGCTTAAAAGCACCATGGAAGCTCTCTTTGACAGCATGGCAGAGGATGGGGATCTTGTGAAGGGCGAAATGGTAGATCTCGATTTCTCTTATGTACTGAAGAAGGGGATGACAACGGTGATGAAGTACACCGTGAAAGACGAGCAAGGCAATTCAGAACATCTTGAATTGGATCCGGAGGATCTGACTCCCATGGGCCGACAGAAGTATTACAGCCTGTTGGAGAGAATTCAGTCTATCAGTACGGGGATTCCATTGTCTCCGATAGACGTACTACGTCAGGGGATCAAAGATGCCGGGTTTGACACGATAGAGATCACCGGCAGAAGTACTATGTTCAAGCTCAATAAGGATATGAGCAAGGGCGAGTACTCAACGAATGACCGGGGAGACAAGATTAAAGCTCTAAAGAAATTCAATAACAACCCGGGGATAGCTGCCATTATCAACAGCGCAGGATCTACGGGGATATCCATGCACTCATCTGTAAAGTTTGCTGACAAGGCGCAGAGGTCAATGTATATCCTGCAGAATGATCTTGATATTAACGTGGTGGTGCAGATCCTTGGAAGGGTTTATCGGGCAGACCAGGTCAATAAGCCGATCTACAACATTGTGACATCAATGCTGCCGGCAGAGCTTCGTATGTTCATGATGAACGCCAAGAAGATGAAATCCCTTGATGCCAACACATCCGGGAACCAACGGCAGAGTAAGAACATCGTTGACATACCTGATTTCCTGAATAAGTACGGGGACGAAGCCGTTATTGAATACCTGAGAGAGAACCCGGATATAAATAACATGATCGAGGATCCATGCGATATTGGATCTGACGAACCCAAGAAAAACAGGGCCGCACATCGGGTCACATACCGGATGCAGATCCTTCCAAGTTGGATGCAAGATGAGTTCAATAAAGATGTGATTGATCGCTATGAGCGAAAGATCGAATATCTCAATAGCACCGGCAGGAATGACTTGATGGTAACGAGCGAGGACCTTGCTGCAGAGATCAAGGAACGGGAGACGGTTATCGAGGGGCATGGTGGCTACTCTGTGTTTGGAGGCAATACTATTCTGAACGTGGCCGATGTAAACGTCACCAGGAATCCATTCTCTAAGGTTGAGCTTCAGGAGGAATTAGCCAAGGTTCCCGAGACTCATGTTCGGGAGATCCAGGATGCAATGGAGAAGGGAATAGAAGCCCGGCTCAATGAAGCAATAGAGAAGGTCAATCAGGAGTATGAGGATCTTCGTAAGATGTGGAAGAATAAAATCGGAGAGAAGGAGGGATTGTCTCCGGAAGATAAGGAACGGGAGTATAACCTGAAAGTTAACGAGCTTAACCAACGGCAGGAAAACCGGATCTTGGCACTCCGAAATGTGGCAGAAGAAAACAAGGATCGGTTTGATGATTATCTTGATTACTTCAAGCCCGGCATGGCCGTATATGTTCCATTCTCTGACGAAGAACAAACAGATGCGTTCCGGCAGAACCTTGGAGTATTTCTTGGCTTTGAGGTTAATATGAATAAACCTAATCCATGGGTGCCAAGTAACTTTGTTCTGAAATTTGCAACGACAGATGGCCGCAGGATGGTGAAGATCCCGGCAAGCAAGGCGAATCACCTTGGGTCTATCATGCACAACAGTCAAAGGATTAGCCCGGGCGTTTCAAGTGGGATCATAGATAATTGGGATAAACATCAGGTTCAGAGGACCAGGGAAACCCGATACATCATTACCGAGAACGTATTACAGGGATTGACTACCTATAATAAGGGGAGACTGATTCAGTTCACCCGGGCCGATGGCACCGTTGACAAGGGGATCCTTATGAACGAGAATTGGGTCAGGCCGGAAGACAGAGTTGCACGACTGCCGATTGGTAAGAGCGCAGACATCATCAGGGATCTTGCCCCGGGAGAATTTGTTGAAAGCTATGGTGGTGATATCATCATCAAAAAAATGCACCGTGCGGATCCGGACCGGTGGTATGAGTTAAAGGTCCCTCAATCGAAAGCCAAAGGGTCGAAGTACTATCTGAACGACAACCTAAGAGATCTTGTTAATGGCCGACAGTTTGAGCAGCACGGAGACAGAATGGTGGCGACTTTCACCGAGAGAAACCTTCAGGACATATTGGATCTCCTAAACGATAGGTTTAAAATCACTCTTGAAATAGACAGCAAGAACGTTCAGTTGTCCCGGGATCAGACTCAGTCCTATGAAACCATGAATAGCTATGGGCAGCCGGGAAGGACCAAGGCTAAGAGCAGGGGAGAGTTGAGCAACCCGCACAATGATGTATTGGGTGCAGAGGAAAGGCAGGTTGGAACAAGGATCGCTCCATCACCGATCACGGGGGAAACCCCGAAGCGGATGTGGGAGATCCAATATGACTTTGCTACTTCAGAGGGATTCAAGCTGAGATATGCCCGGAAGCCAAGTACATCAAGGAGGGCTATTGGGACCTATTATCCCGGAACCGGCAGGGTGGTGATCAAGTGGCACGGAGATCTTAATACCACGGCACACGAAATGGGTCATGCTCTTGATGATATGTTTGGATTGGTTGGTCCTGAAGCTCATAATGTATGGTCAGATCTCAAATCTGAATTAAAAGACCTTTGGGATTTTGGAAGCAAGCCCCCGCAGGGTCATTCAAATCCGGAGCAGTACCGGATGATGGAAGGGATGGCTGAGTTTATTCGGGCGTATGTGGTGAACCCATTTGAGACACAGCAGCGATTCCCGTTTACTTATGATTGGGTCAAGCAGCGTATCAGCAAGGACCGGGCCGCATGGGACGCATTGAATCAGTTCAGCCGAGACATCAGGATATGGTGGGGGTCAACTGCGGCAGATCAGATCTTGTCCAGGATTGATACAGGCGCACATACTCCGAAATCTAAGTTTGTCTTCCGGAGAGAGAACGAATTTGGTCAGTTCCAACTGACGACAGCCGACAGGTACGCTCGGAAGTACACAAACTTTTTCAGGCCCCTGGAACAGGCTTATCGTTGGGGTCTGCAGGAGCAGGGACTTGACATTGACAAGCTCTCTCCTTCTCAGAATTGGATCTATCTGTCCAGGCTTTTACTTGGTCAAGATGTAAAGATGCGCAACGCCATGGAGCATGGTATTGTGGATTTTGACGGCAATCGGCTTACGGATCCGGAGACGGGGATCCCGTTGTCATTCCATCATATGCTTTCACAGATACCGAACTTTGAGTGGAAGGATATGGAGGCCAATCTTGACACAGCTATCAAATATGGTATGGCTGAGAGAATCGTTGAGATCCCGTGGAAGTGGCAAGCACGACAGGTCCGGGCAGACTTGGCCGCAAAGGGAGACTATTTGCCCCCTGAAAGTATCCTGAGGCAGCATCCATTCATTTATAATCTATACTCTGCCAAGATCCAAAGCATCCATGACCGGATGAATAAGGGAGAGCTTGATCCGAAGGATGTGTATCTCCCTCCGGAAAGGTATGATTTCACCGGCATTGTTATCTCCGGAGTCGCCCAGGAAGGAATGACTGACTATGAGATTGCAAAGAAGGCTGTGCAGGAATACAAGGACCTGCAGCGCACGGATCCGGACAAGTATAAATGGATAAAAGAGTTCAATCGCATATACAGGGAGATCGGACGTAACATAATGATTTACGCCCGGGATAGCGGTCTGATCAGCGAAGCATCATTTGAGCAGATTGACAATGAGAACCTGTATTACATGGCAATGAAGCGTCTCTTTGTCATGGATCCTTCCGAGATAGTGAATGGCATGGCACAGGATTCCATCGTCCCTACCGGATTTTCGGACAGGGATCACAGGGGTCTTGTGCAGGTGGTGGTTCATCCGATCAAGGGATCCAGGAGGGAGATAAAGAACCCCGTTGAGGCTCTGATAGAGGCTTATCATCAGGTGGTTCGCAATGGAGATCTCAACTATTCGATAGCTCAGTTTGCCAAGGCGTTTAATGCCGGCCGGGATCCATACATGGAGCAGACTATCCGTGTAGGAGAGGTTGCCTGGGTCAGCAAGACTCCGGAGCAGAGAAACATCCCATTCTTTATCAATGGCAAGAGAAGGTATCTTGTCATTCCGGATCCGGAGATGTTTGAGTTGATGAGGAACCTGATTCCGAACACAGGGATAGACAGTTCCCTGGTCAAGTTCCTTGCATGGCTACCGCAGAAACTCCGGTCGAGTATTATTGCGGCACCGGTCTTCGCTCTGCGAAATATCATCAGGGACTTTCAGCACTTCATGGTTATTGGTCGGGGGATCCGCTACCTGAAGCTACAGGATTTCCTTCCGAACATTCTGAAAAGCAAAGCCCAGGTTGATTATACCAAACGGATGACACACTTGTTTGAGACGACAGGGGGAGGACAGTTTGGCTATCTTGTAACCTCTAAGAGGGGGTACTATGATCTTATGAAGGAGGCCATGTTCAAGGTCAGCAGGGATCCTAAGAAATGGATCTATGCCGTTACTCAGAAGGATCCGGACGCAGCACTCATTAAGTTTAAATCCGGAGCCGCCACACAGCATCTCTACGATAAGACCTTCAGATGGATGATGGGAGGAGAGAGGGTTGTCAGGATGCTTCAGTTCAAGGCTGCAGTCCGGGAAGGAATGTCAAAGATCAAGACGAAGGAACCGACAGTTGACTCTGATGGTAATGTTGTCATGAAAGAGAGGAACCTAAACGAGGCCGAGGCCGTGATCAGAGCAGCATACCTCTCCCGGGATCTGATGGACTTCATGGTTGGAGGGACGAGGGTCCGTGAACTTAACCAGGTCATTCTATTCCTTAACCCGGCAATCAGAGGTCTTGACAGGATCTACCGGTCAACGACAGATCCCACTATAAGAAGCAGCGTATTGGCCCGGATGGGATTATTCCTTGCCATTCCCGGTATTATCAATGCCATAATGATTGCGCTGTGGGCTTCGGATGATGAGAAGGAGGAGTATCTGAGCGCACCGGCATACGAGAGGGATATGTTTTTCCGGGTGCCGGTGAACGGAGGATGGGTTCTTATTCCAAGGCCGTTTGAATTGGCTGCCATCACGAGTATTTTCCAACGGATCACAGACAAGGTTATCCTGGGTGACGACAATGCGTTCACTCCGGAATACTTTAAGAGCATCGGACATCTGATTTCTCCGGTGGACGTTGCCGGGATCCTGGGTGGATACTCAGGGGTGATTGCGGCCCTGTTTAATTATGATTTCTTCCGGCAGAAGCACATTGTTCCTCCGAAAGACGTTGATATTTCAGTTGTATCCAGGAATACGGCATATGCAAGTCAGTTCAGCCAGGCTATCATGGAAGCCTCAGATGTATTCTCCAAAGGAGAGGGACACTATCTGTTAGATGCAAGAAAATTGGATGCGTTCATTCAAAGCCAATTCTCATACTATGGGAATTTTTTCCTGAAAGCAACAGAGTTATTGATCCCGGGAGCAGGCCAGGACAAGTTCAAATTCGATGTAACTTCATCAGGGTTTTTCAGATATGCCAATGCGTATGCAGAACCGAACACTCAATGGGTATTGAACACATTCAAGGAGCATCCTGCGTTGAAGGTGATGTTTGAGGAGGAGTACGTTACGTTCTCCCACTTGATCACAGCATACTTTTCAGAGAAGGCCGCACGGAATCCACAGGTTCAGAGAGAGGTCGGGAAGGCCCTGAGAGAGTTTTCGGCAGCCAAGAGAGAGGCATGGAAGGATGTTGATTTTTATAAATTGGACAAAGAATGGAAGCAGTTGAAAGAGGCAAAACGTTCAACTTTTTAAACTTTTAACAATGGATAACAGGGGGACAGCACACAGCAAGCCGACAAGAAAAAAAACGAGAACAGGAGGGATATTGACTGACAGCGAATTTACAGCACTAACAACCTTATTAACACACATGGATGAAAGACTACATGGTGAAATCAAGGCGGTCCGGGACGAGGTAAAAACTACCTACGAGGAGGTTAAGAAGGTCAACGGGAGACTCCGTAAGGCAGAGGATGATGTTATCATAATCAATCAGGAGTTGGAGCATCGTGGAGAGACTTGTTTTGTCAGGCTTGAAAACATGAAGCCGTCACAGAAATTGGTCAAGCATCTAAACTTTATCTCAAAACACTACAAGAAATTCATTCTTGGGTTCATTGTGTTATTGATAGTCATCCAGGCAGTTGTTGATACTGCCGTGGACAATCAATGGATATCGGAAGTAATAAAGTGGTTCAAATGAAAAACACCGTATTCTTATTTGACTCCGGACACGGAGGGATGATAGATGGACTCTATCAGACGGATCCCTACATAGGTAAGTACCACCGGTTCTCAAACGGAGAGATTGCATATGAAGGTGTGATAAACAGGCTGATCAAAAAGAAGGCAATGGATCTGCTGACAACTGCAGGGATCCGTTCCGTTGATATCTGCCCGTCAGAGTTGGATTTACCTTTAAAGCTGCGGGTTCAGTACGCAAATTTACTGATCCATGAGTACCGGGATTGCGTGTTAATATCCCTGCACTCTAATGCCGGAGGGGGGAGAGGGTTTGAAATCTACACCACCCCCGGGAGGACCAAGTCTGATGAATATGCGTCTGTGTTTGCCCGGGAGTTTCATAATGAGTTCCCGGAGATCTCTGTCAGGGCTGATTATGCCGATGGAGATGTTGACAAGGAGAGTCAGTTCTACATTCTCAGGCACGTTGCCTGTCCTGCGATCCTGCCGGAATTTTTATTCTATGACAACCTGCAGGATTGGAATTTGTTAAAAAATCCTGACATTCAGAGGCGATATGCCGAAATGATACTTAAATTTGTTCAAGCAGTAACCATTTAAAATTAATGCGTATGAAAAAATTTGTGGTTTTTCTCTCGATGTTCGTTATCCTAATGATGACGACAGTTGCTCTCGTAGCGCAGGACGTAGTCCCTGTGCCTGACGATGTAATGGACATCTTCACTCAACTGAACCTGTATTTTGGATCTCTCGCAGGGATCGCAGCCCTCAGTACTTTTCTTGCGGCATTGCTTAACGGTGCGCTCAAAGTGACGAAGAAATTCGTGAAGCAGCTTGTGGCATGGGTTGTGGCAATCCTACTGATCATAGGTGCAAACCTTCTCAACTATGGCTTTGCGGCAGAATTCAGCATCCTTAAATCTATTTTGTATGGTTTCGGGGCAGGACTTGTAGCGAATGGCATCTTTGATATACCATTTGTGAAGATCCTACTTGATACTGTCGAAGGATGGTTTAAACCGGCAACGCCCACCGTAAAATGAGGAGCTTACTTGTTTTTCTCGGACTGGTGGTTCTGTGTGGTTGCACCTGTCAGGTTGCGATCTCGCAGGTTCCACCTCAATATTTGACCGTTGACGATAACTGCCAGGCTGTATTGCCGGATTATCGCACAATGCTCAATATTACCGACAACTGCGGAATAAGGGATACCCTTCAGACCCCTGCGCCGGGATATATTCTCAGTGCTGCCAACCAATCGGTCGAGGTTACGGTCCGGGCAACGGATTTATTTGGGAATTTCTCTGAGGTTAAATTTATGGTGACGGCTAAAGATGAAAAGCCTCCCGTGATTACGCCATCAGGAGATTTACTTACCGATAATTGGAGTAAAATAAACAGTATGTATGATGCGGCAGACCGTATGCTTGCGGAGCAGGAGGAGTTCTTTGATCTGAACTTCGATTGGGAGGCAGCCGGGATCCCGGAGGATAAACGAGCGACAGGGCAATACAATACGAAGGTTTTAAGTATTCTTACCTCTCCCGGCCATGCCAAAACGGGCTATGGCAGTCGTGTCTTCACCTTTCAGAGCAACAATGATTCATTCATTGTAAAATGAAACGGTGGTTGATCATATTACTTTTTGTCCCCACCATAATGTCTGCCCAGGATACTCTGATGTATCAGGGGCAGACTTATGTTGATACCCTGTGTGATGTTTCTTATGGGGTAACATTTAACCGGACGGCACCGGTGAAATTTATCTTCAAGAATAATTCAGTTACAGGGTGTAATACGGGAGGATACTTGCTCGAAGCAGGACAGGAGATCCCTACTCAGTACACCAATAATTTTCATGGGGCTGAGATTATTGGCAATAAGATATCCTGGGTGGGAAACCAGGATGCCAATACTATTACCCATGGGATCTTTACCGGGTACCACACGGATGTTAAGATCATGTATAACTATCTTGATCATGTCCCTATGGGAATCGTCCGCAAATCCGATGGTCTTACTGATACGGCAGGGGTTGTCGCATATAACATTATTGTCAGTCCACCGGCTGTTGGGGTTGTGGTGAAGGGTATGAATGGAGTGAGGATCTACAACAACACATTTTATAGCGAGGACTCCCTGTATGTTGGCCCGGGGATCGGAACGTGGAGAGGGCTAATAGATGTGTATGAGAATGACAATCCGGTGGGGGGTGCTAAGGGGGCGAAGATCAAGAATAACATCTTCTACACTAAACGAAAGATCACCAATATCAATGTCATGAACGAATCCTGTCTCGAAGGATTTGAGAGTGATTACAATGTATTTTGGTGCGAGGAGGGAGAGCCGATGTTTATGATTGCCGGCACGAGGTTAACGTTGACACAATGGAGGGCGAGAGGATATGATCTGCACTCTACAATAGTAAATCCATACTTTAAAGACCTGATCAGCTTTACTCCGACATTCAGAGTACAATGGGGAACGCCTACGGAATTTGATATGGGGATTGCGGCAAGTGATTATTGGGCTACGGGATACGATATGGTTCTGACTAAACAGAATGGTCCATATTGGCAGCAGGGGGCAAGGGTGTATGAGGGCGATCTTGTGATATTCTACCGGAGTGGTCAGTTGATCCAGGGAGACTCTATTAATATGCCGTTAGAGACGGGTAAGGTTGTGATCAATCAAGGAACAATAAAAATTGAGCAATGAAACTTAAGAAAGACAAAGTATGGCACTATGTCATAATCTCACTGATTTGCCTTGTAGTGCTGACAACCTCTCATCTGTGGTATCCTATGCACTACAATTATGACTTAGGCCTTGCGGCTGCGGTCGGGATTTTTGTGGCAGCGTTCAAGGAGTACGTCATTGACAAACTTCTTGGTTGGGGTACTCCGGAGTTGATGGACTTCTTTTGGGGTTTTGTAGCTGCAGTCGTTACTCCGGGCCTATGGCTCGTAGGAGAGATGATCCTGGGTGTAGCTGAACCATTACCAAACTTCTAACAATGGATCTCATAGATAAAATACGTGAGATTTTGCAATCCATTAAGGCAAATTTGACATTATTCAGGGCAAGCGGCATCATACTACTCCTGGGAATATTTATTGGCTCAATTTGGCTAAATGGTTGTCAAAAGAAGGAAATCTTGGAGCTATCTAATAAGGTGTCTGCCCTCAACGCAAAGAATGATCTTCTGTTTGAAGACATCCGGATCCGGGACAGCCTAATCCTGATCAGGGAGGAGAGGATCGGAGAGATTCGAGATAGCCTGATCATAGCGGAGAGGTCCGGAAGGATAATGAAGGGCAAGTATGAAGCTCTGAGACGAAAGTATGAGGCCTTGGCTGCCAGCCTACTTAATGTGACAGCCGACAGCAGTTATAGCTTCCTGATCCGTGAGGCGTATCCTTATACGGGTCCAATGAAGTATCCATTCAATGAACCCCAGGTCCGGGGAATACACATGACGTTTTTACAGAAGTCGCAGCTTGAAGGTATGAACATGAACCTTACGGGACAGATAGCCCTATATGAGCGACAGTTGGCATTGAAGGATACTCTGTGTAATGAAACAAGCGAAGTGCTTGCTATGGTCAAGCAAACCAATCAGGATCTCAAATCTGTAATAGGGAATAAGGATCTTGTCATTGGGGAGCAGGAGAAACAGATTAAGCGTGAACATCGCAGACGTATATTTTGGCAGATAACATCCGGAATTGCGTCAGCGTTGGCCATTGGCTTTGCGTTATAGTGATATCGTTTAGACGGTGTATAGGGGGATCTCGGCAGGTCCCCCTTCTTTGTTGAAAAAAATATTTCCAAAAACATTTGTTTGAACAAATATTATCAAATACATTTGATGAAAATAATTTTACAAGCTATGGAGGAAAAGATTATAGGACTTCTCGAAACGACAGTTAATCTTGTCAAGAGGGATCCGGAGATGGAGGCCAAGCTGATGCAGAAGCATTCTATTCCGGAAGATAAGGCCGATAAAGTACGGTCTATGTTAAGGTACAACCATTGGACTGTACAGCAGTTCAGCGATATTTCAGGACTGGCACTAAGCACCATTGCGAACCTTACCAGGCCAAGTTACAAGGACGGGAAGCTGACCACTTCCCTTGACTATGCGTATCCGTTTGCGGATCTTGAAGGCGATGGTCCTAAGTTTATAGTCAGGAACGAAAAGAGCGAAAAATATCTGCCTGATGGTGACATTTGAGGACAAGGGGATCAAGACGAAGCCCGGCAAGGTAAGGTACGCCACAATTTGTCCTGAATGTGACTCTAAAAGGACAAGACATAAGGGTGCGTTGTGCTTGACGGTAAATGACGAGCCTGGG
>Ga0116149_1003518_pt1 | contig 16131 bp, 12 predicted proteins | sample AD_UKC057_MetaG_FD_89787 | JGI IMG/M metagenome (GOLD analysis project Ga0116149, IMG submission 89787) | Active sludge microbial communities of municipal wastewater-treating anaerobic digesters from USA - AD_UKC057_MetaG | ecosystem: Engineered > Bioreactor > Anaerobic > Digestate | place: USA... | reverse complement strand
CCTCCTCAGCCAATACCGGAGCGGTCGGCCCAACCACCTTGATGGGGACATCTGTCGCGCCCTTTTCTTCGCCCACCGGTCCCTTGAGTCCGTCTGCCGCAAAGATGAAGTCGCCATCGCCGTCAAAGAACCCATAGTGGGGTGTCTGCCGCGAGTATGGGTCTCTGGCAACCTTCTCGTAGACGTACGCCATCACCCCACTCGCCGTTATGACGCCTTCGCTCGCCGCACCACCTTCCAACGCATCGAGAAGATGTCCCGTGAAGATCGAGTGACCGGGCCGAGGACCGTTTGCGTCAGCGACAGTCTCATCCGCCTTGCCGGCGGTCAGTACCTGTCGTGAGAACCGCTGCAACATGTCCCTGAGGAATCGCATACTCCCGGCCGCCAAAGCCATTCTCGTTAGCGCGAGTCCTCCATAGCACGCGTCCATGATGAAGAACATGTGCTTGGCCGGGATCAGGTCGGCGTTGCGCGTGAGGTCGTCCCACCTTATGAGGGTGGAGAGGTCGGCCACGTTGCCGTCAACTGGCACTAGGAAGCCGGTCTCGCCGCGACGGCCTGTCACCGTGTATCCGTGGCCCGCGAAGAACACGACGATCCGTTCATCGCCTGCAATACTCCCGTCTTGGGCGTACTTCATGAACACGCGAAGAATTTCGTTGCGCGTCGCGGCGCCGTCGGTCAGGAGAGCGATGTTGCTCTCAGGGAACTTGAATTTACCGCAAAGAGCTTGCGCGAATGCTTCGGCATCGTTCCGCGCGTATCCGAGCCGTGGGGCGTGGTCGTACTCGTTGATTCCGATCACGAGCGCATGGCTCGACACGTATTTGGGTTCGTAAATCGTCTTCGTCGTCATGGATGTAGTGCGGACGGAGTTCCGATCGAGCAGGTCGACCTCGCTGGTGCGCCTGCTCCGTGTACGGAACATACTACGCGGTTCCAGCCACTTTGACTGACCGCCTCGAGGACCTGCTGCTGCGGTGAGCGACGGCTCTTGGTACTCGGTGCCGGGCCCAGTGTCGGCTCGGTCATTCGAGAGGGTGATCGTCCGCACCCTGACGGCCGTTGCCAAAATGTCTCCACGACGCGGGTGGATTCGAGGGGATTCGGGGACACTACCGGGAACGGTAGTGTCCCCGCAACTGATTGAGCTCAAGACGGTTACCACCAGAAGTCGCGCGCCATCAACCACTTAGAAACACCGGATCTCAGGGTTCGAATCCCTGCCTCACCGCCAGCCTTCGCTCCCCTTCGGGGAGCTACGGCTGGCAAGCCAGCTGTCTGTAACTCATTGCATGCGAAGGCTGTCTCGCCGTAGCGGCGTGGCCGCGAAGGCGGACAAACGGCCTCTACCCTGTCCGCGAGCCGCCAGGTTCGTTCCCTTCAAGCCTTCTCAGGGAGCCCCGAGCAACGTCGAGGGGCCCATGGCAGGCCAGCCCACCCCGTACTCCGTGCGGCCGGACTCAACAGCCTTAGTCAAGGATTGGCCCTCGTCGAAGGTTTCATCTGCTTCACGTTTGACGTAATGTCATATGTGACATAACGTGAACTCGATGCCTCTACGATGCCGCCGCCGGCAAGAGGTAGGGCATGAAGAAGGGTAAGCGCGCGCGCCTCGAGGCTCACGGGTGGCGTGTGGGAAACGCCGCCGACTTCCTCGAACTGAGCGCGGAAGAGTCCGCACTCGTGGAAACCAAGCTCGCGTTGAGCGAGAGCGTGCGTGAGCGGAGGAGCAAGCAGGGGCTCTCGCAGGCGGAACTCGCCAAGCGCCTGAAGTCGAGCCAGTCACGGGTGGCCAAGATCGAGGCGGCGGATCCGAGCGTTTCCACCGACCTGGTGCTGCGCGCCCTCTTTGCCCTCGGAGCCACCCGAAACGACGTGGCGTCGGCGATCCGAAAAGGACGACCGGTGGCGGCGTGACGGCCCCGAAGTTGCGAGCGAAGCGAGCGTTCGCCGAAAGCAGACCCTACACCTGTCACGTCCTGAAGCGCCAACCGCGGTGGCCACCCGCTCGACCCCAACTCGGTCCGGGCGGAAGACGGCCGGGCGATCCTGGCGGGAGGCGGCGCTGCGTCGCCAGTCTCGGTGCGGACGCTGGTGACGCCTTCCATCAAGCTGATGACGGTGCTTCTCTGGCTCGCGCCGTTCGCCTTTCTGCCGCTCGCTTCTCCGCTCCTGCTCCTCGCGCTGCCGTTCGCGCTTACGCGCTTCCTGTCCGACTCGCCATTTCACTGGGGCCCGGCATTCCATTACTCGGCGCCACTGGCACCCGTCCTGGCCTTGGCCGCGGCGGACGGACTGGCACGCCTTCAGCGGCACATCCAGAACGCTCGCCGAACGCGACGTGGTCGCGGCGCCTACGCGGCCGGTGTCGCTTCGAGTCAGTTTCGGCCGTGCGCCAAGCGGCTGAAGCCGAGCCGATCTCGGGCGTCGAGATCGGCAGGAGACCACGCGGTCGTGGCGTGCGTCCAAATGTCTGTGTCGCTGACCTGGGGGCTGCTGAGCGCCATCGTCGTGACCGCCGTCCTCTTGCTCTCGGTGTCTCCTCTCGAGGCGCAGGGTACGCAGGCTTCCCCTCCTCTGCCGGCGTCGCTGGAGCGGATCCGGAAGGAGCTTGCGAAACCGCCGGCGCGCCGCCTCAAGCTCGACGGGATCCAGACCTCCGTGCCGGTGTTCAGGGCCACGGTCGAACGCGAGGACGTGCCTTCCTTCAAGGCACTGCTCGAGAAGGAGTTCCGGCTCAACGACTTCCAGCGGCAGTCGCAGGAGTGGTCGTCGAAGTGCTGCGGCCTCGATCTGATCGGGCTCGTGAAGGGCGTGGACAAGTATCTGAAGAAGCGGGAGGCGCGCAAGATCCGCGAGCAGATTGCACGGGAACTGGCGCAGATCGAAGCGGCCTCGAAGAAGTAAGCCGGACCTGGCAGCGGGCGACGCCCCGGTCGTGGGCAACGCGCCCCATCCATCCCGCCCACGAATCCCACCGACTACTCCGGTTATCCCCGTTGCACGACGAAGTACGGCTGGTTGAGCAGGTCGCCGGAGAAGCCCGGGTAGAGCGTCACGGACCCGCGTCCGTGCGTCAGCTGGAAGTAATACATCAGCGGGTACGGCGAGTCGGTGTACTCCGCGGGGACGACGGCCCGGTGCGACCCGCTGCCGGCGGTCATTGTCACCGTTTGAAAGCGCTCGGCCTGGTTCACGTGCCGGTAGTAGAGGACGGCAGACGAGGGCGTGACCCGGCCGCGGTGCACGATCTCGAGCGGCAGTTCCTCGCCCGGCCGGAAGCGGCGCGGCGGCTCATGGTTGCACGCGGGCGGCTCGCGCCGCGGGCGGCCCAGCACGGCGGCGACAGCCGCGGCAACCGCCGGGTCTGTCGAGCGCGACGCACCGGCAAGTCGCTCCTCCATTTGAGCGATGTCGGCGTCGATGAGGGGCAGGCGGTCGGCCCAGGCACCGCGGTTCGAGATCTTGTCGCTCGCCGAAAGGTCGTCGGCGTAGACACCCTTCGCGCAAGCGGCCACGCTCGCCCAGGCGGCGCGCGCCGCTTTGTACGTGCGAATCGCCGCCTCCAGCGCCGGCCGATCCCCGGTGCGCTCGTGAATCGAGTACAGCACCCCGCTCCGCAACTTCGCCGCGAAGAACCGGCCGAGCCCGATCAGGATCTCGATGTCGATGCCCGTACGCCGCCAGTCGAGCGGGCGCAGCGGTCCCGCCCGCCGGAGATCCTCCTCGCCGCGCTGTGCCAGGTCGGCGAGCCACTGGGAGACTTCGACGGACGAGTACTTGCCGCTCGGGCGGCGCTGCAGCAGCTCCTCGGCGCAGTCGGACATGCTCGAGAACAACTGCGGGTCGAGCGCGCTCACGTGCTGGAACGTCTTCGGCGACGGCGAGTCGGTGTACGGGTTCGGATCGGACTCGCGAACCATCGGCTGGTTCCAGTACACCTCGGGCCAGTAGGCATCGCAGGCGGCCGACGGCATGTGGCTGATGCTCACCAGCGGCAGGATGCGGCTGGTGCGCGCCAGGCTCGACTCGAGCGCGCGGCCGGCAGGTGAGCCTCCGAAATGGCGCTGCCAGACCGCGGGCGGCGTCTCCGGGTTGTAGAGGTGCCGGCCCCACACGCGGTACCAGTAGCCGTACTTCTGCCAGTCCCACTGCGGATCCAGCTGCGGATCGGCGTAGCCGATGCGGCTCCCTCCGGCCTTCCCCGTTCCCCGCCGGCCACGGCACGTCACCGGCTCCATCAGGTCGGTCCCAGCCGAGTCGCAGAACTGGAACGCGCGCGAATAGGCGGCGGCCGCCGCCGGGTCTCCCCACAGCAGCAGGCGCTGCGTCCCCGAGAACACGCGGTGGGTCACGGTGTACCTGCGATCGTCGCGCAGCAGGTCGCCGTAGCCGTAGCGGGTGATGCTGCGCGAGCCCTCGCTCAACGTCATCAGCCCCTGGCCGCTTCGCCCCTCGACCGGCATCTCGTGCTCGCGGATCGCCGCCTGGTGGTAGGGAAGCCCCTGGTGCTCGGCCCAGCCCTTCAACGCGACGTTGACCGGCATGCCGGTGTCGAGCGCGGCGTCGATCATCCTGGTGTCGAGACCCTTGGCGTGCAGGTCGATCTCCACCCGCCGGCCGCAGCGCGCGACCCCGTCGAAGATCGTCCGCCAGAAGGCGTAGTTGCCTTCGGGCACCCCACTTTCCCCGTGCGTTCGCAGCGCGACGCTCGAGATCTCGGGGCAGGCCCGCAGCAGCGCGGCAAGCGCGTCGCGGCAGTAGGCGGCGTGGGTTTCCGGCGTCAGGCCTTCGATCGTGTGCTGCGCTCGGGGGCTGTCATGCCAGACGTAGCCGTGCATCCAGATTCCCAGCTGGAAGTCGATCCCGCGAGCCACCGTCTGCCGCGCGATGAACCGCAGCGTGTCGAGGTTGCGATCGCGCTCCTCGTCTGCCAGGTTGGCCGCGCGAACGCGGTACCCCGGGACCTCCAGGAGGAACGGATACGCGAAGAGGAAGTAGGCATCATCGACGTGGCGCAGGAAGTCGTAGCCGAGGCCGAACGCCAGGTGGAAGCGGTTGAAGCGGTGCGTGGCGAGCATGTCGAGGTATGCCGGCCACATCCCGCGATCGTAGAACCACGGCTTGTCGAGGGGTTCGCTCGTGAACTGCCGCATCACGCTGCGGACGCGGTTGGCGGGCCGCTCCACGACAGGCGTCTCGACGTGGAGCGCGGCGTGCGGCCGCGCCGCGTGCCGGGCTCGATCCGCAAGTTCCGTCAGCGCGTAAGCGAGACCGCGCGCGTCCGGCCCGCAGGCGACGGTGGCCGGGCGGCGCGACAGCTTGGCTGCGGCAAGCACGAGGCTCTCAGGCACGTCCGGCGGCGTCAGCCCGCTGCCTGCCAGCGCGCTCTGCACCATTGGGGACCGGGCGCCGCCCGCCACGATGCACGCCGCGTCGGAAGGCACGTCGCGCAGGTCGTGGCGATCGAGCATCGCCACGCCCGCCCCCGACAGCGCGCTTCGCAGTTCCCCGATGGCCCACCGGCCGGCAGCCGAGGAGGCGACAGGGTCTTCCGGATCGACAATCAACGCAACCGAAGCGGCACGCTCGCCGCGAGACAGCGCCGGCAACCCGCCCAGCACCGCGCCGCCAGCCAGACCCGCCCTGAGGAAGTCGCGTCTTCTCATCGGAGCCCCGCTTGTCATTCAGCACCGCTACAGGCAACTCCCAACATGGGTTGAGCAAGGAAGTGCCTTCTACCGCGGTTCGCCGTCCATCCCGCGAAGCTGCTCGTCCAACGCGCTGATCGCCTGTTCGAGCATGGCGCGGTGGCCGGGCTTGACCGCGCGCGCCAGGTCGGCCCGGGCCTTCGCCCGCTGCAGCTCGAGCGTCAGCCGCCTGGCCGCCCGTTCGCGCTGCTCGGGCGTGCGCGGGCCGGCAACCCGCTTGGTGCCGCGCTCGTGCTCGTCCTGCTGTGATTCGACCGACTTGCTCTCCCATCCCCGGGCCATGGCGTAATCCTACAGCGGGGGCACCCTCGCCTCCAGCGGCTGCTGGCAGCCCCTCCACCTCCGCCCTACAATAGTGAGGTTGTACTCGCAAGCCCTTGAGCCTTGAGCCTTGAGCCTTAAGCCTTGAGCCGTCTCGCCGCCTTGAGCCCTGAGCCCTGAGCCCTGAGTCCTGAGCCTTTCCTATGTCTTCTCCCCGCGTCCGTTTCGCCCCGTCCCCCACCGGTTACCTGCACGTCGGAGGCGCCCGCACCGCGCTCTTCAACTGGCTCTACGCGCGGCACAACGGCGGCACCTTCGTGCTGCGGATCGAGGACACCGACCTCGAACGGTCGTCCGCCGAGATGGTGACCGGCATCCTCGACGGGATGCGGTGGCTGGGGCTCGACTGGGACGAGGGCCCCGAGGTGGGAGGGGCTCACGGGCCGTACTTCCAGTCCGAGCGCCTCGAGCGCTACCGCTCGGCGGCCGAGTCGCTCGTCGCCTCGGGCCACGCCTACTACTGCTACTGCAGCCCGGAGGAACTGAAGGCGAAGCGGGCGGCCGCCGAGGCCGCGGGCGGCGACGCAGCCGCCGCCTGGCAGTACGACCGCACCTGCGCGAACCTGCCCGCCAGCGAGATCGCGCGGCGCGAGGCTGCCGCGATGCCCCGCGCCATCCGCTTCCGGATGCCCCCGGGCACCACCGCGTACGACGACGTGGTGCACGGGCGAATCGAGTTCGACAACGCGGTGATCGAAGACTTCGTCGTCCTGCGTTCCGACCGTCATCCCACCTACCACCTGTCGGTCGTCGTCGACGACATCGACATGCGCATCACCGACATCGTCCGCGGCGACGATCACATCTCGAACACGCCGAAGCAGGTGCTGCTCTACCAGGCGTTCGACGCCGCGCTGCCGCGCTTCGCCCACGTGCCGCTGATCCTCGGCCCCGACAAGCGCCGGCTCAGCAAGCGCCACGGAGCGACCTCGGTGATGGAATACGCGCGCCAGGGGTTTCTCCCCGAGGCGATGTTCAACTTCCTCGCGCTGCTCGGGTGGTCGCCGGGCGACGACCGCGAGTTCTTCACCCGCGGCGAGCTGATCGAGGCGTTCACGCTCGAGGGCATCAGCTCGAGCAACGCAGTCTTCAACCCCGAGAAGCTCGACTGGTTCAACAGCCAGCACCTGGCGCGGCTGAGCGGCGACGAGCTGACCGGCCGCCTCGAGCCGCTGCTGCGCGAGCGCGGCTGGTGGCGCGAGAGTCTCCGGGGCCCGGAACGGCCGTGGTTCCACCAGGTGCTCGAGGTGCTGAAGCCGCGCGCGCGGAAGGTGGCCGACCTGGTCGAGCAGGGGCGCTATTTCTTCGAGGCGCCCACCGGCTACGACGCCGGCGCCGTGAAGAAGCACCTGTCGGATCCCGCGCTCGCCGGACCGCTGCTGGCGTGGCGCGAGGCGATCCTCGCCGTCGAGCCGTTCGATCCCCCGTCCATCGAGCAGGCCTTGAGAGCAACCGCCGCGGCGAGAGGGGTGAAAGCGGCAGCCCTGATTCACGCCACGCGGATCGCCCTCACGGGACAGGCGGTGAGCCCAAGCCTCTTCGAGGTGGCTGCGCTGGTGGGACGCGAGGCGAGCGCCACCCGGATCGAGGCGCTGCACCGGTTCCTCGAGGCCGGCAAGTAGGGCTTTCTCGGCACTTGCCTCCACACTTCTCTTTGTGAGTTCTCCCGGAACGACACACTGGCGCCCGCGGGGGGCGCCTCAAACCGGTAGAGCTATCTCCAATAACGGCAGAGGGATAAGGGCGGACCCGACTCCTCAGGTGGCACATCGGTTGCAGCCTCGGCCGACGACTAACAGAACAAGGCGGGCCTCCGCTGAGGCCGTTAGCAGAAGCCGAGGAGGGCCAGTCGTGGCTAAAGAGGATCGAGGGTTTGCGTCGATGGACCGCGCCAAGCAGCGCGAGATTGCCAGCAAGGGCGGGAAGGCGGCCCACCAGAAGGGCACGGCGCACGAGTGGACGAGCGAGGAGGCTCGCGAAGCCGGGCGCAAGGGCGGCATGGCGAGCCACCGCCGCCGGCAGCAGAGCGGCGGACAGGCCTCCGAATCGTCCGAATCGGGCAGTCAGCGGTAGCCCGCCCTTATCCGGAGGCTCACTTGGGGTCGGGCCGTGACCGGTCCGACCCTCGAGGTCACACGCCAGCCACCAAAGCAGGTCAACTGGTCAATTCACTCGCGGCGCAGGGCCGTGACCGGGTCGACCCGCGACGCGCGCCACGCGGGCAGGAAGGCCGCCAGCATCGCAATAAGGCCGAGCAGCGCGGCAGCCGACGCGAAGGTGACAGGGTCGCGAGGGGTCACGCCGTAGAGCAGCCTGCCCAGCAGTCCACTCAGGGCCAGCCCGATGCCCGCCCCCGCCACGAGACCGGCGGCGACCAGGGCGGCGCTCTCCCGCAGGAATTGGCGAACCAGTCCGGCCGGGGGAGCGCCCAGCGCCAGCCGGACGCCGATCTCCGGGATCCGCTGCGTCGCGCTGTACGCCAGAACGCCGTAGACGCCCACCGACGCGATCAGCAGCGCCACGCCGGCGAAGGCCGCCAGCAGCATCATCACGAAGCGCCGCTGGGCGATCGTCTCGTTCACCACCTCGTCCATGGTGTTCACCTGCGACACGGGCAGTTCCGGGTCGAGGCGGCGCAGCTGGCCGAGCGCCTGCAACGCCATCGCGTCGGGAGCGCTCGCCGTCCGGATCACCACGCCCATCAGCGGAAAGGCCATCTGCCGGTTCGTCAGGTAGATCATCGGCCGAACGTCGCGGTCGAGGGCCTCGTGCCTGACGTCGCCCACGACCCCGACGATCTGCGCCTCGACAGAGCCATTCTCGCCAAGCCGCACGCGGAGCCACCGGCCGAGTGGGTTCTCGTCAGGGAAGATCTGCCGGACCAGCGCCTCGTTGACGATGGCTGCGCCGCGCCCCGCTTCGCCGTCCCGAGCCTCGAAGAGCCTTCCCCTTCGCAGCGGAATCCTCATCGTCTCGAAGTAGCGGCCGGCGATGATGCGGATGTCGGCCGACGGGAGGTTCGCCTCGCCGGGGAACGGCCGGCCCTCGATCGAGAAGCCGGTGGCGATGGGGACGCCGCGGAACGGGAAGCCGCTCGAGACGCCGGCGGAGCGTACGCCGGGCACACGTGACAGCTCCTCGATCAGGCGGTCGAACAAGGCGGCCCGGCTCGCGGGCTCCTCGTACCGCGATTGCTGAAGCAGCACCCGCATCGTGAGCACGTGGTCCGGGCGGAAGCCGGGGTCCACGTCGAGCAGGCTGCCGATGCTGCGGATCATCAAACCCGCCGCCACGAGAAGCGTGAAGGCGAGCGCGAGCTGCGCGGCGGCGAGGACGCGCCGGAGATGGCGGTGCGAGCGGCTCTCCTTGCCCGCCCGGGCGCCCTCGCGGAGGGCTCCTTGTATGCGCATCCGCGAGAGGCTCAGCGCGGGGACGAGCGCGAACACCAGCACCGTGCCCAGCGACAGCGCCGACGCGAAGGCCAGCACGCCGCCATCCAGCGTGATCTCGTCGGCGGGTCGCGGCAGCGACAGCAGGTGCACGGCGGCCGCGAGCAGGTAGTCGAGCGACCACCACGCGAGCAGTACGGCGAGGCTTCCGCCAATCGCCGCCAGCACGACGCCCTCGGTGAGCAGCTGCTGGACGATGCGCCACCGGCCTGCGCCGAGAGCCGTCCGGAGTCCCAGCTCGCGCTCGCGCCCCAGGCCCCGGTTCAACGACAGGTTGGCGACGTTGACGCAGGCGAGCAGGAGCACGAAGCCGACGGCGCCGAACAGCACGAGCAGCACCGGGCGAATCTCCCCGAGCAGCTGCTCGTTGAGCGATACCACCCGCACGCCCCACCCCTCGTCGAAGTCCGGCAGCTCGGCGCGCAGCGACGCGGCGATCGCCTCGAACTCGGATCGGGCGTCCTCGAGCGACACCCCGTCGCGCAGCCGTCCGACCACCGTCAGGTACCGGCCGCGCGGCGTGCGCGCCTCGACTGGGAAGGCGATCGGCGTCCAGAACTCGCTGGCCGGAGAGAGGATTGAGAACCCCGGCGGCATCACCCCGACCACCGTCACCGCCTCGCCGCCGAGCGTGATGCCGCGTCCGACGATGGCCGGGTCGGCGTTGAAGCGGCGCCGCCAGAGCCGATCGGAAAGGACGACCACGGCATCGCCGCCGGGGCGGTCCTCGCTTTCGAGAAACGTGCGGCCCAGCGCGGGCATCGCACCGAGCATCGGGAAGAGGCTGGCATTGACGGCCTGGCCTTGCAGCTCTTCCGGTTCACCGGCGGCGGTCAGCGTCGCCGTGCTCGTGGCGATCGCCGCCATCTGCGAGAACGTCCGGCTTCGCTCCTGCCAGCGGAGGAAGTTGGCGGGCGACACCACGTTGGCCGGGTTGTCGCTGTCGAGGCGCCGCTCCCAGATGACGGCCAGGCGGTCGGATTGCCGGTAGGGCAGGGGCCGCAGCAGGACGGCGTTGACCAGGCTGAAGACCGCCGTGTTGGCGCCGATGCCGAGCGCCAGCGTGCAGGCGGCCACCGCCGTGAAGCCCCGGGGCACCTGCTTCTTGCGGAAGTCGAGACGGGCATGGAAAGCGTTTCTCCGGCACAATGGGGCATGGCCGATTCAGCCCCCGGGTTTGCCATCGCCCCGCCCATCGAGCCAATGCTCGCGCGCCTGGCCGACACCCTGCCGGCGGGCGACTTCATCTACGAGCCCAAGTGGGACGGCTTCCGCGCGATCGTCTTCCGCGGGGGCGCCGAGGTCTTCATCCAGAGCCGCGACCTGCGGCCGCTCGACCGGTACTTCCCGGAACTGCACGCGGAGTTCCTGGCGGCGCTGCCCGAAGGGTGTGTTCTCGACGGGGAGATCGTGATCGCCGCCCCCTCGGGCCTCGACTTCGACGCGCTGCAGATGCGGCTGCACCCGGCCGCGTCGCGCGTCGCGAAGCTGGCCGGCGAGACGCCCGCCTCGTTCGTCGCGTTCGATTTGCTCGCCGAGTCCGGCCGCGACCTGCGTGCGCTGCCGCAGCGCGAGCGCCGCGACCGGCTCGAGCGGCTGCTCGGCGCCGCGACTCCCCCGATCCACCTCACGCCGGCGACGCTCGATCTCGGGACGGCAACCGAGTGGCTGGCACGGTTCGAGGGGGCCGGGCTCGACGGCGTGGTGGCCAAGCTGTCCGAGCTTCAGTACCAGCCCGGCAAGCGCGCCATGGTGAAGGTGAAGCACGCGCGCACCGCCGACTGCGTGGTGGGCGGCTTTCGCTGGCACAAGAGCGGGCACGACCGGGTCGGCTCGCTGCTGCTCGGCTTGTACGACTCCGGGGGAACGCTGCACCACGTCGGCGTGACGTCGGCCTTCACGATGGCCACGCGGAAGGCGCTGGCCCTCGAGCTGGCGCCGCTGCGCGAGGACGCGCTGAAGGATCACCCGTGGCGCGAGTGGGCGGAGGGCGGGGCCGACGCGGCGGCGCGCATGCCCGGCGCGCAGAGCCGGTGGAGCGCCGGCAAGGACCTTTCCTGGGAGCCGCTGCGGATCGAACGCGTCTGCGAGGTGAAGTACGACCACCTGCAGGGCGACCGCTTCCGTCACGCGACGCAGTTCCTGCGGTGGCGGCCCGACAAGCGCCCCCGCGACTGCCGCTACGACCAGCTGGAGGTCACGCCGCCCTACGAGCTGGAAAGGGTGTTCGGGGCAGCCTAGCTGAGCCTCGAGCTGAACCTGGCTGCCCCAGCCGGGATTCAGGACCGCAAGGCGCCCACCTCGATCGGCGGCGTGCGCAGGGTGCCGGTGTCGCCGTCGTGGCGGACGAACATCAGCACGACCGACACCCGCGCGCCGATCTCGACGTAGGGACCATTCCCGATCGCCACCTCCAGGTCCACCGTCCCTCCCGGGGCGATCGTTCCATCCCACACGAGCGGCTGGCCGGCGATGCGCGGGACGGCGGTCACAGGGTGGTTCCCATCGCGCTCGTCGTACACGACGGCGGCGGCGTTGAACCGGTGGTCGTCCTGCCCGGCGTTGTGCACCCGGATGTTGACCAGGCCCCCGAGCGTCCCGCCGCCGTCGGGGCCCGGATCGAGCACGCGCGGCGCGAAGTCGCGGTTCAGGGACGCGCCGGTGATGGTGAAGCTGATGCTTCCGATACGGACCTCGGTCCGCGGCGAGGAGGGGACGTTCAACGTCGGCGGCGCGAAGCAGCCTTCAGCGGCGAGAAGGGCGGCCGGCAGGAGGAGTACGAACAGGTTGCGGCGCATGACGATCGAATAGATGAAATGCAGTAGTGACCTCACGATCGAGCTCCACGAGATGAACGGCGGCGCGAGGGCTGCACCCGGGCAGGCTCGTCCGGCTGCTTGCGGTAGTGAGGGGGCCACGGCGCGTCGCCCTGGCCGTCGCGCTGCTGTCGCGCCGACAGTTCGAGCAGCGCGTCCAGCGAGCACGGGTGGTCGTCGATGCCTGCCAGGCGGTCGCCTACCGCCGCGAACCGCGACGGCATCGTCTTCAAGGTGAAGTCGGCCGGATCGCAGTCGCCGACCTCGTCCCACGACAGCGGCGCGGAGACTCGTGCGTCAGGCTTGGGCCGCACCGAGTACGCCCCCGCGACCGTGCGATCCTTCGCGTTCTGGTTGTAGTCGAGAAAGACGCCGTGGCGCTCCTCCTTCCACCACTTGCTGGTGGCCAGCGCCGGGGCCCGGCGCTCGACCTCGCGCGCGAAGGCGAGCGCGGCCTGGCGCACCTGGTCGAAGGTCCACCGCGGCGCAATCCGGACGGCCACGTGAATGCCGCGGGAGCCGGAGGTCTTCGGCCACCCCGTCAATCCGAAGTCGCCGAGGGTCGCCCGTACGATGCCAGCGACCTCGCGCACCTGCGGCCAGCGGACGCCGGGCACCGGGTCGAGGTCCACGCGCAGCTCGTCGGGGTGATCGACGTCCTCGGCGCGCACGGGATGCGGGTGCAGCTCGAGGCACGCGAGGTTTGCCATCCACGCGAGCGTGGCCGCCCCGCGCGGCACCACCTCTTCGGCGCTTCGCCCGGACGGGAAGCGCAGCGTGACCACCTCAACCCACGATGGCCGCGATGCGGGCGCCCGCTTCTGGTAGAAGAACTCGCCGTCCACGCCGTTCGGATAACGGACCAGCACGTTGGGCCGCCCCCCCGATCCCCGCAGGGCTCCCTCGGCCACCGCGAGGTAATAGCGGACGAGGTCGAGCTTGGTGTGCCCGGGCTCGGGGAACAGCACCTTGCCGGGGTTGGTGACGGCCACCTCGACGCCGTCCACCTTCACTGTCTCCTGGGGGGCCATGCAGCTATTATGGGAAAAAGCGGACAAGATGACACGGAGGGTCCCCATGAGTGGTCGCGAGGTCGTCATCGTCGGAGCCGCCCGGACGCCAATCGGCTCGTTCCTTGGTTCGCTGGCGTCGGTTCCCGCGCCGCGGCTCGGGGCGGTCGCCATCCGCTGCGCGCTGCAGCGCGCGGGAGTCGATCCCGCGGCTGTGGACGAGGTCGTCATGGGCAACGTGCTGCAGGCCGGCGTGGGGCAGGCGCCAGCCCGGCAGGCGGCGATCTTCGCCGGCCTCCCGCCCACGACGCCTTGCTGGACCATGAACAAGGTGTGCGGGTCGGGGCTGAAGGCAGTGATCAGCGGGGCGCAGGCGATCGCGCTCGGCGACGCCGAGGTGGTGGTCGCCGGCGGGATGGAGTCGATGTCGAACGCTCCGCACTACCTCCGCGTGCGCGCCGGCCAACGCCTCGGGCACGCGTCGCTCGTGGACGGTCTCGTGTTCGACGGCCTCACCGACGCCTACGACAGCCGCCACATGGGGGAGTGGGCCGAGGTGACGGCTGCCGCCCGCGCGATCACCCGGCAGATGCAGGACGAGTTCGCGGCCGAGTCGACGCGGCGCGCCGTCGCGGCACAGAAGCAGGGGCTGTTCGCCGCCGAGATCGCCTCGGTGGAGATCGAGGGGCGCAAGGGCGAGAAGACCGTCGTTTCCGAGGACGAAGGGCCCAAGACCGCGCGGCCCGACAAGATCGCGTCGCTGAAGCCGGTCTTCAAGAAGGACGGGACCATTACGGCCGCCAACGCCTCGAGCATCAACGACGGCGCGGCGGCGGTGGTGCTGATGAGCGCCGAGCGGGCGGCGGGCGAGGGCCGGCCCGTGCTCGCACGGATCACGGCCTGGGGCGGCGCGGCGCGAACGCCCGGCGAGTACACGATTGCGCCCACCGACGCCATCCGCGCCACGCTGTCGAGGGCGGGGCTCGGGATCGACGACATCGACCTCTGGGAGATCAACGAGGCGTTCGCGGTGGTGTCACTGGCCAACAACATGCTGCTCGGCCTCGACCCCGCCAAGGTCAACATCCGCGGCGGCGCCGTCGTGCTCGGTCACCCGATCGGCGCCAGCGGCGCCCGCATCCTGGTGACGCTGCTCCACGCGCTGAGAGACGAGCGGAAGAAGCGCGGCGTCGCCTCGCTGTGCATCGGCGGCGGCGAGGCGGTGGCCCTCGTCGTGGAGCGCCCGTCGGCGGGATGACGTGCAGACGCTGCTGATCGCCTGCCGCACGCTCGAGAGCGAGATTGCGCTGGCCGCGCGCGAAGCGGGGATCGCCCGCCCGACGCGCTGGGTGGAGCCGGGGCTCGACGCCCGGCCCGACAGACTGCGCGATCTCCTGCGCGACGAGCTGCACCGGGTGTCGTGCGAGAACGCCAGCCGCGCCGCCTCCAAGGGGGCTTCCACCGGGCGCGTGCTGCTCGCCTTCGGGTACTGCGGCCACGCGCTCCTCGGCCTGCACGCCGCCAGCTTCGAGCTGGTCTTCCCCCGGGCGGACGACTGCATCAGCCTGCTGCTCGGATCGGCCGAGCGGCGCGAGGCGGTTGCCGGCGAGACCCCCACCTACTTCCTCACCGAGGGCTGGCTCGAGCACGAGACGAACGTCTGGTCCGACTACCAGCGGGCGGTCGCGACGATGGGGGCCGAGCGGGCGAAGCAGGTGATGGCGATGCTGCTCGCCCCCTACGAGCGCCTCGGCGTCATCGACACCGGCGCCTGCCCGCTGGCGCGCGTGACCGAACGCACCCGGCCAATCGCCGAGACCTTCGGCCTGCGTCACGAGGTGATTCCAGGCTCGACACGCTACCTGCGGCAGCTGCTCGCCGGGCCCTGGGGGGACGAGTTCGTTACAATACCCCCCGGCGGCACGGTGACCCTCGACCACTTGCTGCGGCAGGACCGCACGCCATGATTCACCGAATCCTCTGCCCGCTGGACCTTTCCGACTTCTCCAAGCGCGCCTTCGAGCACGGCCTCGTGCTGGCGCGCTGGTACGGCGCGAAGGTCGTGGCGCTGCACGTCTTCGCCGGCTTCATGCCGCCCGGCGACGAGAGCACCTACCCGGCGTGGCTCCGCCGCGTCCCCGAGGCGCGCAAGGAGATCGATCGCGAGCTGCACGAGCAGGTGTCGTCGCCGCTGGCCGAGGGGATGGACGTCCCGCTGGTCCTGCGGGAGGGCGACCCGGTTGCGGGGATCCTGGCCGAGGCCAAGGCCATGGCGGCCGACCTGGTGGTGATGAGCACGCACGGGCGCAGCGGGTTCGATCGGCTGACGCTCGGCTCGGTGGCGTACAAGGTGCTCCGCAAGTCGCCGTGCCCCGTCCTGATCGTTCCCGCGCAGCAGGCCAGGCAGGGCGAGTTCCAGGGCTACCGCCGGATCATCTGCGCGACAGACTTCTCGCCCGACTCGGGTCACGCGCTCGACTTCGCACTCTCGATTGCCGAGCGTGCCGGCTCGCGCCTCACCATCGCTCACGTCGTCGAGGTGGCCGAGAACCCCGAGGTGCTGGAGGGGGATTCGCCGCTTGCGGTGGTGAGACGGGAGCGAATCGAGAAGGCGCACGCACGGCTTCGCGAGCTGGTGGCCGCGCGCGAGGGGCAGGAGCCGGCAGTCGACGAGACGGTGAGGATCGGGAGGCCGTACGTCGAGCTGCTGGCGCTGGCGAAGGCAACCGAAGCCGACCTGCTGGTGCTCGGCGTGCGGGGACGCGGCGCGATCGATCTCACGCTGTTCGGCTCGACGACCGCCCAGGTGGTCCGCCGT
>Ga0116149_1003507_pt1 | contig 16158 bp, 11 predicted proteins | sample AD_UKC057_MetaG_FD_89787 | JGI IMG/M metagenome (GOLD analysis project Ga0116149, IMG submission 89787) | Active sludge microbial communities of municipal wastewater-treating anaerobic digesters from USA - AD_UKC057_MetaG | ecosystem: Engineered > Bioreactor > Anaerobic > Digestate | place: USA... | reverse complement strand
TCGGCAAAGGCGTCTCCGATGCCCGGCAGATTCATCAGATCCTCTTTCGAGGCGGAATTGAGGTCAATCAGCGCAACTGTGCCCATTCCAGCATCCGGAACCCTTTCTGCGTCCGGTGATTTCGCTGCAGGCACCGTCGGGACAACAGGTTCGACCCGCACGGGGAGTCCTGTCGGCTCCCGTTGAACGGCGACCAACGATTTCCTGTACACGCCCAGCCTGTCCCGCATAGCCATCGACTCCAACTCCTTCAGCGCTTTCCATATTTTTTCCTTATCCCCGGCGTCGGGGAAGTCCACGTCTACCCCATAGGCACGCGCAAGCCCGGCCCTCACCAAGATCTCGGCCAGGCTCTCGCCCTCTGAAGTATATACCATCGCGAAATAGCGTGGGGTCTTGCCCGTTCCGCGCGCGTCCCGCCACTTGGTGTACACCGTAAAGGGCTTGCCCAGCGCCCGCTCCGTGAACATTTTGGCCTCCTCGCCGTATTCCGGCACCTTGTCCGCGCCGATCCCGAAAGCCACAGCCTGCTCCAGGTAGCGGTCATTCCGCGTGTCGGTCTCGGGGCAGTCTGCAAAGTACAGCCGGAACTGATAGTCGGCCCCTCCGTTCGTCATGTGGAAGCTGTCACCGTCATGGTATTTCCTGTTGTCAAACCTGCAGCCGTCCAGCCGCTTCCAGCCCATAGGTTCATCCGGTAACCGGACGGAGTTATTCTCCTTTGGCTGCAGCCACGACGGCACAACCACACCTTTGGGATGTTCTTTATCCGCGCCGCAAGCGGCCAAAGAGGCGAAGAGGGTGACGACGAAAACTGAACGGCCCACCGTCCCGGCAAGGCGGAACGGTTCCGGCAGCGTCAAGCGCAGCGACATAGCAATCACGCTTTCTGTTTTATGCGTGTGCCTCGCCGCTGGTCGGCTTATTCTCCAAAGCACCGTGCCCGAAAAAATGGGACGTGCCTACTCACGTCCCACTACAGGCACGCCAATGCCTTGAAGAAAACGCTTTCAACACGCCCCAATCGGGAGCGTGCTCAGAGCGCTGCTTCTTCGTGAAATTTGGCGTTTCGTAGTGAACAGCAGCCGAAGCTACGCAAAGTTTTTAGGTCATGCCGGCCAGATCCGATGAGTGCGCCGACAACGTGAATAGGATAAACCAACTCTAGCGCTTTCACAAACCCAAACTTCGCCCGCTTCCTTGCACGGGTCGCACGGGATTTGCCTTCCCCGCCGGGAGACGGCGCGAAGTGTGCCGCGCCGGGACAAATCAACAGGCTCGGTCGCTTCTTGGCGCCCGTCGGGTTCCCCGACTGCCCGGGCTTCCACTGGTAAGGCTTCAAACTCTCTGGAACCTGTCTCGCCATACTTCGCCCCTCCTCTATCACGCGCGTTTTGCCACAAGGCGGCGCCACAACCGGCCGCCCCGGCGGGCGCCCTTGACGACCCCCGGCCCGAGGGCGGGGCCGTCAAGGGCCTCGCCGGAGAAAGGCATACGACACATGAAAACGATCCTGAAAAGACTGATCGACCGGGGGCTCGCCGGAAACGAGGGGCAGGCGGACCTGGTCCTGCGGAAAACCCTCGCGGCCTTCAAAGGGCACGTCTGCGGCGACGTGGCCGACCTGCACGACTTCCTCGAAAGCAGCTGGGGCTTCGACCCCGACGGCGAAGAAAGCGAGGCGCTCGCGTGAGAAACAACCCCGATACCCTCGCCCTCGCGATGGACTACGCCGCCGCGATGGAGGCGTGCGCCGCCTACGTCGCCGTGACGCAGCCCGCGATCAGGACGCCGGAGGACGCCTACCGCCTTCTGCGTCCGCTCATGACCGCGGCCAGCGGAGGCGACGCGCAAGAGACCTTCATGACCGTCCTTCTCTTATGCCGAGTTCGGCATAAGAGCAGTTATGCTGAGTTTCGGATTATGCCGAGTTGCAGGTTAATTTTCGCGTAATCCGCTGGGGGTAACCGCAGAACGTCTTGACGTTATCGACATAATCCGGCTGTCTTTTCCTTCGCTGGTAAGTGGCAACACCAACCAAAGGAGGGTTAAGACATGTTAGAGGCATTCTTCTTAAAGAGATGGTGGATCGCGGGCGTTCGCGGAGGGCAGCTTGGCAGGCACATCGACGCATTCTGCGCCGATCTCGTCGCAGAACGGTATACGCGCATCACCATACGCAACGCCATCTCCGCAGCGGTTCGATTCGATCATTGGCTTGACAGTCGCAAGCTCGGCGCATGCGACGTGTCAGAGGAGGTAATAGCCCGGTTCCGCGGCAGACGGGGCCGCCGTAAAAACCGCAACGGCGAGTCCCTGCTGCACAAGCTTCTGCTGCGGCTGCGTCTGGACGGCGTGGCGCCGGAGCCGGTCGCGCAGACAAGCCGCACTCCTCTGGAGCGGGTCGTAGAAGACTTCTGCGACTATCTGCGGCGGGAGCGCGGCCTCTCGCCGAACACGATTGTGGGCTATGCCCATGTGGCCGGGAGTTTCGTTTCTCAGCGGTTCGGGACGGGGCCGGTTGATTTGACGGCCTTGGATGCCCGCGACGTTCGCGCCTTCGTGTTGCGTCAAGCGCAAGGACGCACTTCGGATTTTCTCAGGGTGAAGGTAAACGCGCTCCGGTGGTTCCTGCGCTTCCTTTATCTGCATGGCGACGTGTCCTCGCAACTGGCGGGCCACGTGCCGCCGCCTCCCGTTTGGCATCACGACGGGCCTCCAAAGTGGCTGGGTTCCGACGACATCGCCCGCGTGCTTGACCGTTGCGACCGGCAGTCCGCCACGGGCAAGCGGGACTTCGCCATCCTCATGCTGTTGGCCAGGCTGGGCCTGCGGTCCGGAGAGGTCGTGGCCCTGAAGCTTGACGACATCCGATGGGACACGGGGGACATCGTCGTCTGCGGCAAGGCCCGCGAGCGGAAGCGTTTCCCGCTGCTTCAGGACGTCGGCGAGGCGATCGCCGCATATTTGAGATACGGCAGGCCGCCGAGCTCTTCGCGCAACGTTTTTCTGAGGGCGAAAGCGCCCTACCGGGAGCTGGCAGGCTCCTCGTCGGTCTACCGCGTCGCCGCGGACGCGCTCGCCCGCGCCGGACTGACCCCGCCGCGTCGGGGCGCCCACCTGTTCCGGCACAGTCTGGCGACGAACCTGATGCGCAACGGCGCCACTCTGGGAGAGATCGGCCAGATTCTGCATCACCGCGACCCGAACACAACCGCCATTTACGCCAAGGCGGACATCGCCGGCCTGCGCGCCGTCGCGCTGCCCTGGCCGGGAGAAGGATCATGAAGAGTCTGACGGATGCGTTGAACGAGTACCTCGGCCTGCGCAGGCGGATGGGCTTCCTCCTTGTCGACCATGAGGAGTCATTGAAGGCGTTCGTCCGGTTCCTCGACGCGCGCGGGGCCCGGTTCATCACTTCGGAGCTTGCGGTGGAATGGGCGCGGCTGCCCGGCGGCGCCACAAGCGTGCGCCACGCAAGGCGGCTGGCCATGGCGCGCGACTTCGCCAAGTACGTGCTTGCCACAGATCCGCGAACGGAAGTCCCGCCGCAGGGGCTGCTGCCGAACCTCGCCCGCCGTCCGCAACCCTACATCTACACCCCGGGCCAGATCGCGGCGCTGATCCGCGCTGCGGCCGAACTGCAGCCGTGCGAAGGGCTCCGCATCCGGCGGCACACCTATTCGACGCTGTTCGGCCTGATCGCCGCGACGGGGATGCGGGTGCGCGAGGCATTGTCCTTGGAGTGCCGGGACGTGGATCTTGAGGACGGCGTGATCACGGTCAGGGAGAGCAAGTTTTGCAAGACGCGCCTGCTGCCCGTCCACCGCTCGACGCTGGAGCGGCTCCGCGAGTACGCGCTCCTCCGGGACGGGCGCGTCCGGCTGGCGCCCTCGGGGCTTTTCTTCGTGTCGGACAGGCGGACGCGGCTGCAGTACGTTCCCGTGAACTACACGTTCCTGCTGATCTCGCGGCGCATCGGGCTGAGGCGGGCCGGCGCCCCGCACGGCCCGCGGCTCCACGATCTGCGGCACACCTTCGCGGTCAGGGTGTTGGCCGACTGGTACCGGTCCGGCGGCGACCCCGCGCGCTGTCTGCCGCTTCTCTCCACCTATCTGGGGCACGCGAACGTCAACAACACCTACTGGTATCTGAGCGCGACGCCCGATCTGCTCGGGGCGGCCAACGAGCGCCTCGAGCGGCTCATGGGAGGTCAGGCATGAAAACCGGGCACGACTTCCAGTCACTGCTGCAGAGCTTCTTTACCGACCGGCTCATGTCCCAGCGCAACGCCAGCCCTCACACGGTCGCCTCCTATCGCGACACCTTCCGCCTGTTGCTGGCGTTCGCGCAAGAGCGTCTGGCCCGGCCGCCGTCGGCGCTGGCTGTCGACGATCTCGACAGCTCGTTCGTCGGGGCCTTTCTGGACCATCTCGAGAGCCGGCGGAAGAACGGCGCCCGCAGCCGGAACGCGAGGCTCGCGGCCATCCGCTCGTTCTTCCGCTATGCTTCATACCGGTTGCCCGAGAAGAGCCAGCTTATCCAGCGTGTGCTGGCCATGCCCTGCAAAAAATATGAGCGGGCCCTGGTCGATTATCTGACCGAGAAGGAGACGGCGGCGCTTCTCGGCGCGCCCGACAGGAACACCTGGTCGGGGCGCAGGGACTTCGCGCTGATGCTGCTTGCGGTTCAGACCGGCCTGCGCGTTTCCGAACTGTGCGGACTGCGGGGCCGCGACATCACGTTCGGGACGGGCTCTTACGTCCGGTGCGTCGGCAAGGGCCGGAAGGAGCGGTGCACGCCGATGACCCGCTCCGCCGCGCTCGTTGTCTCGGCCTGGATCGGGGAACGGCGCGTCCCGCCGGACGGCTGGATCTTCACCAACCGTTTTGGGGGAAGGCTCAGCACTGACGGCGTCCGGTGCATCCTGTCCAAGCACGTCGCCCTCGCACGCCGCACGTGTCCCTCGCTCGAGGAGAAGCGGGTCTCGCCGCATGTCCTGCGTCACACGGCGGCAATGAACCTGCTTCACTCGGGAACCGACATCGCGGTCATCGCGCTCTGGCTCGGCCACGAGCGGCTGGACACGACCCAAGTTTACGTGACGGCCGACCTTGCGATGAAAGAGAAAATTCTGGGCAAGACGGCATCTCCACCAGTCAAGGTGCGGCGGTTCCGGCCCGATGACACGCTCATGGCGTTTCTCAAAGGCCTCTGATTATTATGTCGAGTTGCTGACCCGCGAAACCCGGTGTTTCTGCACCGGCGGTCCCGCAACTCGGCATAATCCGAAACTCAGCATAACCGCTCTACACGAAGAACGCTCGGTTCCTGAACCGCATCGCGCACGAGGAGGACACCACGCGTCCGACGTGCTGCGCCAACGACAGCCAGCGCGGCGTGGACACGAACGACTACGTGCGCGTGACGGACGTTTTCGGCTACAACTACCAGCCGTCCCGCTACAAGTGGTTCCGCGAGAACCATCCCGAAGTGCCGGTTTTCGGCAGCGAAGTCATTTGTCTGGGCTCGACGCGCGGCGAGTACTTCTTTCCCGTGCAGACCAACTACCTCCATTCGGTCAAGCGCGAGGCGAATGAAAAGGTGACCTCATATGGCTTCCAGGCGACCGGTTACGACCTGCAAGGTTTCTGGACGCCGGACTGCGAATGGAAATTCGAGGATAGCGAACCTTCCTACATGGGCGGGTTCACCTGGAGCGGCATCGACTATCTCGGCGGCCCCGGCAATTCGATGCAACGGCGCAAGAAGCCGAATTACCTCGATCCGAAGAGGCAGAAAAAGGCGCTGGAAGAGGTGAAGCAATACGGTTACTGCCTGTCCGGCCCGCATGGTTGCACGGCAGGGTTCATCGACACGGCCGGGTTCAAGAAGGACCGTTTCTACCTCTACCAGGCCCGCTGGCGCCCGGACCTGCCGATGGCCCATGTGCTGCCGCACTGGAACTGGACCGACGCGGCGTGCGAGGACGGAACGATCGGCCGCGTCGGCAAGAAGACGCCCGTTTTCGTCTATACGAGCGGCGACGAGGTCGAGCTCTTCGTGAACGGGAAACCGCAGGGACGGATCAAGGCGAAGCCGTTCGAGTACCGGTTCATGTTCATGGACGTCGTCTATGAACCGGGCGTGGTGACTGCGGTCGCATACAAAAACGGCAAAGAATGGGCGCGCGGAACGGTGAAGACGACAGGGCCCGCCGCGAAGATCACCCTCAAGGCGACGGGGCCGGGGCTCAAAGAAGCCGAAACCGATATCGAAGCGGTACGGAAACAGGGCCATTCAGCCCTCAGACCTTCGTGAAGCTGCGGCAGATGCTGGACAGCCACGCCAAGCCCGCGAAAAAGCTGGCCGGTCTGGAGGCCAAATACGACGAGCAGTTCCGCGTGAAGGGCGGAATGAACGTGCAAGCCGCATTTTCAGGCGGGCGTTTTTTGAGGCCCGCCGTTGACGGCGGGGCGCAAAAGCCGTAGGATGGGGCCGTTTTCCGGTCGGCGAGGTTAAGCCGGTCGAGTGGACAGGCGCGGGTGCGCCTGCACGGAAAACAGCGGAGGGCCGGATGTGTGCGGCGCAGACGCCTGCACGGCATCTTCGCGAGTCATTCCGTCGCACCGTATCCATCCCGCGCCCTACACACACGCACACCTGCCGCTTGATTTGCATTCCGCGCTCTCCTCTCTTCATAATCGTGAAAGAAACAAATCACATTGTCGGATTCGCCACGGCGCTTCTCTTCGCGGCCGGCTCGGTCGCCGGTGAAACGATTTTCGATTTCGCCGATCCGGCGAGCGCCTTCATCCTCGAGTCAGGAAAGTACGTGGAACCCGCCGAAGCGGCCAAACAATTGGAGGCTAAGACAGACGGGCTTCACGTCCATTTGGACGCCGCGAAAATGAAGCCCGCCCCACCGTGGTGTACGCTGACGGTCCCCGACCGCTTGTCCAAGGCGCGTCCATGGCTGGGGCAAGGGGTTGTCCTCGTCATGCGCAAGGACCCGTTCCGCCGGGTGACGAAAGCCATGGCGGTCAATCTCACGGACCGCGACGGCGAAACCTTCCAATTCCTGCCGCGCAAGATCAAGACGAACCTGGCGGACGGCACGGTCAGTTGCAGCTTCGCCTTCACCGAGGCCGGCCACGGCCGCCCCTGGGGCGGGGGCACCAAAGCCAACGGCCGCATGGACGCCCCTGTCCGTCTGACGGCGATCAACGCGCACTTTTCGCACGACAGCGGCGAGGGCGAAGTCGTTTTCGTGAGATTGGAAGAGGAGGCACAAGCCGCTAAGGTCGCGCGGCCCGTCCGTTCGGTCGAGCCGATCTCCGTTGACACCACGTACCCCGGCGCGGCTCCGTTCCCCGGCGCGAAGGCGCTCACGTTCACCGTCTCCCCCGCGTTCAGGGGCACGGCCAGGCTCGCCCTCTCTTATGACTCAAGCGGCAACGCGATGCAAGGCGCGATGACCAACCTGACGGCCAGCACGACGGACGGCACGTTGCGCTTCCCTTGCGACCTCCCGCGTCTGAGCCAGTTCCAGTTCGTGGGGCTCGAGTTCAAACCCTCCGCCGATTCTCCCAAGGGCCCGTGGAAGATCGTCAGGGCCGAAGGCACGTTCGAGCAGACCTCCGCCGAAGCGTTCCGCCTGGATGTCGAGACGGGGAATTTTCTGCACGTCGTCCGCGCCGAAAAGGCGAGCGAGCGTCCCGTCGTCACGATCCGCAACCCGGCGGAAACCCCGCAGACGTGGGGGACCACCTTGCGTTTTGCGGACGTGTTCGACCGCCGCTTCGAGATCCCCTTTGACCGGACGCTCGCGCCCGGCGAGACGGTGCGCATTCCCGTGCCGTGGCCGTTGCCCGCGAAGGGCATGTGGTACCTGACGGCGGACGTGCGCGGCGCGGACGGCTCGACGATGGCGCACGAGTCGCGTTTCGCGTTCATAGACCTGCACGAGCGGACGCCGATCGTCGACGGGCCGAAATTCCGCTTCGGCATCCACTACCATGGCATCCGTTATCTCCCGGATCTCGTGGGCCCAACCATCGACGCGCTCGTGGCCGCCGGCGCGAAGTTCACGCGCACGGACTACGGGTTCATGTTCGGCGACGTGATGCCCCATCCGGACGTCACTGATTGGTCCAAGGCCGACGACCTCCTGCGCCGCCTGCGCGACGCGGGCCTGTCGCTCGACATCATTGTCCAGTCCACGCCCGGATGGGCGGTGGATCCGGAGATTCTGAAGGCGCGCCAGAGTGTCCGCCGCACGGGATGCCTTCCCAGCCGGCCGGGCCTTCTGCGTGATTTTTGCCACGCGATCGCGGCCCGCTACGGGACGCAAATCGATTACTATGAGATTGGAAACGAATGGGACCTCGTGACGACGAACACGCTCACGCACGCCGAGGCGGTGCGCATGCAGCGCGAAGCCATGGAGGGCGTTCACGCGGGGTGCCCCGCAGCGTGCGTGACGCCCAACGGCTGGGCCTCCTCCGCCACTTCGGGTACGGTGGACGGGTCCCGGACGAATCCCGGACTGATCGAGCGCTTCGCGGAGGAGCCCGACCTGTATGACGTGTGGGCACTCCACTGCCATGGCTCGTTCGATTCGTATGTCAAAAGCCTGCAGGAAAAGTTCTTCCCGCTCCGCGAACGCACCGGCATGAAGAACAAGCCGTGGACGTCGCACGAAACGGCGATGACCAGTTTCGGCGACGCCGAGCTGGATGTAGCGCGCACGGTGTGGGCGAAGACGCTTTACGCATGGTCATGGGGTTCGCGCGATTACATTTGGTACAACTTGCGCGCGACGGGCTGGCTGGAGGGAGGCGAGCCCGGTTACGGTCTCATCACGGCCGGATTCCGTCCGCGGGCCGGCTATGCGGCCTACGCGGCCCTGACCGCGATTTTCCAGGGCCTTGACGCCGACGGCCGTCTCATCGCGCGCCATCCGCTTCACCTCTACCGGTTCAAGGGCGGGAAAGACGGTTTCCGCGGGATCGTCCTCGCGGGCTGGGATTGGGGGGCCGAGACGCCGCATGGCGTACGCGTCAGGACGGATGCGGCGCGCGCCTCCATCTCGGACCATATGGGCAACCGTTCGGCTGTCACGATTAAGGACGGGGTCATCGAGCTCCCGCTCGACTTGAACCCCAAGGCCCTTCTTCTGGACAGTGCGACGACGGCCATTTTGGCAGACTAAATGGGGCACATCTGAATGTGCAAAACCACGCGTGGCAATTGAAACATCGGAAGATCGTTTGTGTACGGTCTAACAAGAGTCCAGGGAAGGAGTTGTCCCGATGAACAGACGCGAATTCGTTAAATCGGCGGCGTTGTCAGCCGCAACGTTCGGTTTGGGTGGCGTCGCGCGGGGAGCCGCCCCCGCCTCTGCACCCGCCAGGGGCCCCGAGGCCATTAGGGCGGTGCTGTTGCACCTCGGCCACAACATGTGGTGCGACTGGTTCCCGCCGGACATCGACCTGTCCAAATTCTCGACGGGGCTGCCGGACACGACGCTCCGCTGCAAGGACGACCTGTGGCGCAAGGTCACGGACCACGCCGCCGCGAAGGGGATGAACATGGTCGTGATCGACCTCGGGGAGGGCGTCGTCTACCCCAGCCACCCCGAGTTGGCCATCGCCGGCTCCTGGAGCGTGGACAAACTCCGCGCGGAGCTTACCCGGTTGCGGGGCATGGGCCTTGAGCCGATCCCGAAGCTGAACTTCTCCACCACGCACAACGGGTGGCTGAAGCAGTACCGCCGCATGCTCTCCACGCCCGCCTACTACAAGGTCTGCGAGGACGTGCTGCGCGACGCGCACGAGATCTTCGGCCGCCCGCGCTTCATCCACATCGGGTGCGACGAGGAGACGACCCAGCATCAGGACGGGAGCGGCCGCGCGTATTATATCTCTGTCCGGCTCGGCGAGTTCTGGATGCACGACTTCCTGCACCTCGTGCGGACGGTGGAGGCGCTCGGCGCCCGCCCGTGGGCGTGGAGCGATTACGGGTGGAGCCATCCCGAGTTCATGCAGCGGTGCCCCAAGAGCGTTGTCTTGTCAAACTGGTATTATGACGAGTGTTACGGCGGCTTCGACCCGGCCACGAACAAGACGGCCGACAAGAAACGCCTGATGAACTTCTGGGACCTTGAAAAGGCCGGCTACGACCAGATCCCGTGCGGCACGAACTGGGTCGGCTGGAAACGCAAACAGGTCAACGCCGGCGCGGAGGATGTGATCGGCAAGCTCGTGAAGGTCGGCCGGCAGGTCGTGGCGCCCGAGCGCCTGCTGGGCTTTCTGATGGCGCCGTGGGCCTCCACGGACGACGACGCGAATACCGCGTTCAACATTCGCGGCATCGATCTCTTCGCCGAGGCCCTGCGCCAGCCCCGCGGGTGACGCCGTTTTTCGTACGAGAGGAGCCGCGAGGCGAGAAGGAGTCGGATATGCGTCGAATTCATCTGCGTCAGTTATTCATCGCCTGTTTTTTGGGCAGCATCACCGCCGTTCTTGCAGCCGACGGGGTTGTGCCTCATGACGGTCATGTGAAGGTTGTCCGCGTCTTTGGAGACGGCCATGCCGACACCAACGCGGCCGCCCTAGCTGTCAGCGGCAGCACCGCTTCGCTGAAGATCCCGGCAGTCCAGATCGGCGAGGGGTGCGTGCGGGTTGAGCTGTGGCCAGACTTCGCGGTGGCGAAGAAAGGTGACGCGGGATACTTCCTGCTGCCGGACGGGCGTCTGGGCACGTTTCGCGAAAAGAGCGGAAAAGTGGCCGCCGTTGAGAGCCGGAACTACATGCCGTTCTACGGGATGAAGACGCCGTCCTGCGTCTTCGCCGCCGTCGCGAAGTCCATGCAGTGGCGGTACTCGACGCATGTGGCGGCCGCGGAAGGCCTCTACCGGATGTATACGGTCTACCATCTGAACGGCGACGTGCCGTACGAGGACTTCGAGATCGCGTTCACGTTTCTGCCCGCGGATGCGGAGTATCCGCAGATGGCGCGCGTGTACCGTGACTGGCAGTTGTCCCGCGGCGCCTGCAAGCCGATTCTTGAGCGGATAAAGTCCCAGCCCGAGCTTGCGCTGGCCGCCACCAACATCGAGGTGCGCGTGCGTCAGGCGTGGAAGCCGGTCCCGTCGCCCGTACCGTACCAGACCCGCTTCAACGAGCCGCCCGTCCATCCCGCCGTCACGTTCGACCGTTGCGGCGACATCCTCCGCGAGTTCAAGCGCCAGGGGGTCGACCATGCGGAAATGTGCCTTGTGGGATGGAACAAGGGCGGACACGACGGCGCCTATCCGCAGCTCTTCCCGGTGGAGCCGTCTCTGGGCGGCGAGGCGAGGATGCGCACGCTGATTGCGGACGCCAGCGCGCTGGGATTTCAGATCGTCTGTCATACCTGCTTCTATAGCGCCTACACGATTGCCGACGATTTCGACGAGGAGTATCTGCTCAAGGAGAAGGACGGCTCGCTGCAGCCGAGCCATACGTACTGGGGCGGCGGACGGGCTTTCCGGATCTGTCCGCAGCGCGCCTATGAGCGTTACGCCCGCAAGAACATGCAGATGATGAAGGATCTCGGCTTCCGCGGGCTTCACTACCACGACGTGTATTCCATTCTCGAGCCGCGGATCTGCTACGATCCGCGCCATCCCTGCAATCCGCGCCAGAGCCTGGACTGGTACGTGAAGCAGATGGAGGTGACGCGAGACGCCGTAGGCGGCACGCAGAGCGAGGGCCCGTTTGACGGCTTTGCGGGCAATCTCGACTATTGCATGTACGTCTACTTCTTTCCGCTGGAGCCGAATGACTACGCGAAGACGCCTCTCGTCGACCGCCATGTGCCGCTCTTCCAACTGGTCTACCACGGCATCATCCTGTCGAATCCCTTCACCGGCACGCTCAACTATCCCGTCAAGGCCCCGCACAAGCGGCTCAAGTTCATCGAGTTCGGCGGACGTCCGCTCTTCGTGTGGTATGCGAACTTCCTCACCGGGAAGTCAAACTGGATGGGCAAGGAAGATCTGACCTGCGCGACGGACGAAGAACTCCAGGCCGGCGTCGCCGCCATCAAGAAAGGGTACGACGAGTTCGAAAAACTCGCCGACCTCCAGTTCGCGTTGATGGACGACCATCGCCTGCTGACGCCGACGGTTTCGCTGACAGCCTATTCCCAGGGAACACGCGTAGTCGTCAATCACGGCTCATCCCCCTACGTCTTTGAGGGAGTCGAGGTGCCTGCGGGGGACTGGCGGCGCTTTGAACGTTGATCAACGAGCGCTGCTGAATGAGAAAAAGGAATCGGCAAGGGAAGGTAAAAGATGAAGAAGACTCTGTTTGGACTGATGGCGGGGCTGACGCTGTCGGCGGTCGGTGACACGTTGTCGGTTCTGGGCGGCTATGCCGGTTCGCTTGAGTTTCCCGACGCATCGCTCTACTTCCAGCCCTGCGTGTTCGCACAGGGCTGGAACCGTCGGCCGGCGACGGAGCCGGACTTCGCCGTGCCGAAGTCCGCTCACCTCTTCCACGTCAACCTCGACCCGAAGGGGACCGGCGAATCCATCGACGGACGGGCGGCGTTCACGCCGGCGGACGGCGCTGTCGAGGCCGTTTGGAGCCTGCCGACAAATGGCGTGCCGAAGTCCGCCGGACGGGCGGCCGTGCGCACCACGTTTCCGCAGGCACTCTACGCCGGAGGCAGCGTGACGGTCGACGGCAAGACGGTCGCGCTCGACGCGGGACGTCCCGGCCGCGACGTGCTGCGCAGCGACCGGGCGACGTCGTTCGCGCTGCGGGACGCGTCCGGCGCGCTGCGCCTTAAGGTCGACTTCCACAATCCCGCGGAGGTCCTCGTGCGCGAGATTCGCGACTGGGGGCTCGTCGTCTACGAGCTCCAGTTCGGCTTCCGCGGCGAACTCGCCGCGCGTTTCTCAGGCGAGCGCCCGTTCGCGTTCCGCGAGGTCGGGCCGGTTCGCCTGGCGGCCGGGACGGACTGGGTGCCGCTCGCGGCAGAGAACGAGGTCGAGCCGGGATCCGCCCTCGACTTTTCCGGCATGGTCGGCTCGGACGCCCCCGCCGGGAAGCACGGCTGGCTGGTAGCGAAGGGCGGCCACTTCGAGTTCGAGAAACTGCCCGGCGTGCCCCAGCGGTTCTACGGCGTAAACGTCTGCGGCGACGCCAACGCCCCTGACCCCGAGACGGCCCGCCGCTTCGCCCGCAACCTGCGCCGGATCGGGTACAACGTCCTGCGTTTCCACCACCACGAGTCTGACCTCGTGCGGGGCTCGCCCGCCGGCTCCACGGAGCTGAACGCGAAGGCGATGGACCGCTTCGACGCGCTGGTGGCCGCCTGCGTGGAGAACGGCATCTACATGACGACCGACCTGTTCGTCTCCCGCCGTCCGATCTCCTGGAAGTCGATCGGCTTCGACCGGCCGGGCGACGTAGAGATGGCCGAGTTCAAGGGACTTGTCCTCTACAACGAGAACGCCTTCTCGAACTACCTCGCCTACGCGCGAGCGTTCCTCGGCCACGTCAACCGGTACACGGGGCGCCGTCTCGCGGACGAGCCTGCGCTGGCGCTGATCTCGTTCGTGAACGAGGGCAACCTCAACGGCGTCTGGTGGACCCTGAAGCGGCTCGGCATCGTCAACCAGTACGACGCGAAGGCGTTCGCCGAGGTCGAGACACGCTTCGCGCGGCGCGTGACGAAGTTCCTGCGCGAGGAGATGAAGTGCAGGGCGCTCACGACGAACATGAACAACTACTTCTGGGACGACAACGCGGCGGAGCAGCTCGTCCGCGCACGGGAGTTCGACTACGCCGACGACCACTTTTACGTCGACCATCCGCGCTTCCTCGATCGCGACTGGCGTCTGCCGACGTCCTGCCCGAACACTAACCCGCTGCTCGGCCCCGACCAAGGCACGCAACGCCTCGCGGTGACGCGTATTCTCGACCGCCCGTTCACGATCTCGGAGTACAACTTCGCCGCGCCGGGCCGCTTCCGCGGCGTCGGCGGCATCCTCACGGGGGCGCTCGGCGCGCGGCAGGACTGGAGCGGCCTGATCCGCTTCGCCTGGTCGCACGGCAACGACGGTCTCGGCCGCGTGAAATCGCTTGGCTCCTTCGATATGTCCGGCGATCCGCTCGGCCTCGCTGCGGAACGCGCGTCGATCTGCCTCTTTCTGCGGCGTGACCTCGCCGTGGCAGACCGTACCTGCGCGTTCGTGCTGCCGCCTGCGAAACTGGCGGACCCGGCCAGCCACAAGGGCAGCTATGCCGGTGCCTGGGCGATGGACTGGGCGGCTTGGCGCGTCAAGATCGGATCGCTTGTGGCGGATACGGCACCTGCCGGCATCGAGACGCTCGACGTGTGGCCGTTCAACCGCCCGCAGGCGGAGATGAAAACCATCGTCGAGAGGTCCGGCCCGGGTGGCGTCGCGATCGACTCCGCGGCCGGTTCGTTCACGCTCGACACGCCGCGCACGGCGGGTGGCTTCGCCGAGGGAGGCACCGTAAAGGCTGGGCCGCTCGCGGCCGACCTTGGCGGAACCGCCGCGACGATATGGGCGAGCACCCTCGACAGCGCGCCGATCTCGTCCTCGCGTCGGCTTCTGCTGACCCATCTGACTGACGTCCAGAACACAGGGGCCACCTATGCTGACGAGGGGCGGCGCATCCTGCTGGCGTGGGGCGCACTGCCACATCTCATGCGCGCCGGACGCGCCACCGTCACGATCCGACTCGCGCCGGGAACCTGGCAGGTATGGACGCTGACGGCCGGAGGCCGCCGCTGTCGAGAGGTCCCGTCGTCGTATGCCGACGGCCGGCTCACCTTCGTAGCCGACGTCGCGGCCGATCCCGCGTGCGCCTCGTATCTCTACGAAATCGTGCGTTGAGTTGCTTTTCAGGAAAGGACAGATTGCGTGAGAAAGATAAAACTGACGGTGGCGGCAACGCTCGCGGGGGCGTTCGCGCAGGGGGCGGTGACGCTGTTCGACTTCGAGACGTTGACTGAGATCAAGGCCGCGCCGAAAGGTGCGGACGGAAGCCGTTCGTTCGCGGTTGAAAGCGCTTACGCGACCAGCGGCTCGAACGCGCTGCACTGGACGTGTACGCCGTGGCGGAAGGGGCTGAACGAATGGCCAAGTTTCACGCTGACCGCGCCGGTCTCGGACTGGTCGAAGTACGACCGCATGGTGGTCGACCTCGTCAACCTGAGCGAGGGCGGCGACCCGTTCTCGACGTTCATCGCGGAAAAAGAGGGTCGCATCCAGAACGGGCTCCACGCGACGACGCGTCTGCCGTCGCACGGATATCTACAGTGGATCGTGCCGCTCAGCAACTGGCCGAAGACGGCTAACCCGAAGAAGGTGGCGCGCGTCCATTTCTTCACGGATAAGGCGCAGAATTTCAATGTGTATCTGGACCGCGTGACGCTGCTGGCGAAAGGAGAGAGGCCGCCGGCGCCGTCGGGCATCGGGGTCGGACGCGACCTGCTGCCGCTGATGTCCGCCCGCGTGGCGGCGGCGGAGCGCGAATGCGCTGAGGTGCGCGATGAGCGGGTGCATCTGGAGAGCTACTGGCGCTTCCGCGAGGCGTGCGCACGGGCGGGGCAGGACACGTCAAAGATGCTGGTGGGGACGGCCTCGACGATGGTGAAGGTGCGCCCGCGCGCGGCGTTCGAGGCGACGCCCGCACAGGAGGTGGCCATACGCTTGGCCCGGCATGAGAAGGAGGGCGTGCAGGTGATCGTGGCTCCCGGTGACGCGGACCTGCTGGCCGTGACGGTAACATCCTCCGACCTCGTGGCGAAGGACGGCAGCCGTTTCGCGGCGTCGAACGTGAAGTGCGCGGTGACTGGCTACGTGAACATCACGAACCCGCCGCCGTACCGCGTGGGGTATATGGCGCCCACGAATTCGCCGGCCGGGTACTGCCGTAAACTGAGAAAGCCGGAGCAGGGGTGGTGGCCGGATCCGATTCTCGACCACATGGGCTCCGCAGACGTGCGCGGCCGCGACGCGCAGAGCTTCTGGGTGCGGGTCACGTGTCCGGAAGGGCAGCGCGCGGGCCTCTACGAGGGGACCCTGACGGTGTCGGCGACGAACGCGCCGCCGGTGAGCGTGCCGTTCCG
>Ga0116149_1003488_pt1 | contig 16232 bp, 13 predicted proteins | sample AD_UKC057_MetaG_FD_89787 | JGI IMG/M metagenome (GOLD analysis project Ga0116149, IMG submission 89787) | Active sludge microbial communities of municipal wastewater-treating anaerobic digesters from USA - AD_UKC057_MetaG | ecosystem: Engineered > Bioreactor > Anaerobic > Digestate | place: USA... | reverse complement strand
TTTTAAAAAAATAAGTAAAAAAAGACCCAAAATCAGATAATTCTATAAAAACAAGTCTGTTTTAAAGAGGTTCATAAATCCCTCTTAATCCTTTAATAGAAGCAGTTTAGGGCAAGAATAGAGAAAAATTTGAATAAAAAACTTGCCCTTTTTTTAGTGATTATATCTTTTGTCTTATAAAGATGAGAAGATTTGGAGGCGAGGATGGCTGCTAAAACGTCTAAGTCCAAAGAAGGACAGATATTAACAGACGGCGATGCACGCGAGCTGATGGAAGTAGAAGTCACAGAAGAAAAAGAAAATGTGGACTACAAATTATCACCCGTGTATATTTATTACGAATGGTGTAAAAAATGCGGTATCTGTGTAGCGTTTTGTCCAACAAAATGCTTAGGCAGAAAAGCCGATGGAACTCCTTTTGTTGAGTTTCCTGAAAAATGTATTCACTGTGAAACTTGCGATCGCTTATGCCCTGATTTTGCGATTACCGGAGCTAAGCGTTAAGGAGGTTATGAAATGTCAAAAAAGAACGAAAAACTGAACGAAAAAGTGGTAGAAATTCAACCAGCAGATACTCAGTCTGCTGATACCCGTAAAGTGGTATTAATGCAGGGAAATGAAGCAGTTGCTATGGGCGCCCTTGCTGCTGGTTTAAATTTTTATGCAGGCTATCCGATCACACCTTCTACAGAAATTGCTGAGATTTTATCCAGTGAATTACCAAAAAGAGGCGGAAAATTTATTCAGATGGAAGATGAAATTGCCAGTATTTGTGCCATTATTGGTGCTTCTCTGGCTGGTGCTAAAGCAATGACTGCTACCAGCGGACCTGGCTTTTCTTTAATGCAGGAAGGTATCGGTTATGCTAAAATTACCGAAACCCCTTGTGTTGTGGTTGATGTTCAACGTGGCGGTCCAAGTACCGGTTTACCAACCAAACCGTCACAGAGTGATATCATGCAGTCAAAATGGGGCTCACATGGTGATGCTCCTGCGATTGTGCTTTATCCGCATACTGTGAAGGAATGTTATGAGTTGGCGATCCGTGCAATAAATCTTGCAGAAAAATACAGAACCTGTGTTACCTTATTGCTGGATGAAGTTTTAGGTCATATGCGTGAAGCGGTTAAACTGCCTGATATTTCCAATGTCCGAATTATTAATCGTTTAAAACCAACCGTTCCACCAGAATGGTATAAACATTATGATGAGAATCAAAAATATCTTTCACCTGTTGCCAGCTATGGCGAAGGTTACCGTTTCCATGTAACCGGTCTGGCTCACGATGCGCTTGGTTTCCCAACCAACAAGGCAAGTGAAGTGGCTACCATGATGAAACGTCTCAAATGCAAGATTACCCATAATATCAGAGATCTGGTTCAGATTGAAAGCTATATGATGGAAGATGCAACAATTGCTATCTTTGCAGCCGGTATCTGTGCCCGTTCTGCAAAAGCAGCGATCAAATCTGCCCGTGAATATGGTATTAAAGTGGGTCTCTTACGTCCGATCACTATTTGGCCTTTCCCTGATGACGCAGTTCGTAAAATGCTTCGTGATGTAGATACTGTTATCGTTCCTGAATTGAACGAAGGACAGATGATTCATGAATTACAACGACTGACTAAAGACAAAGGCGATGGAAAATTAATCCCTATTCAGCGCACTGATGGCGAAATGATTACGCCAAGTCACATTTTCCAGGTGATCAAGGAGGTACATTAAAATGGCAAATATCCCACAAAGAGTCATTCATAAATATTTAAGACACAATAAAAAATTCCCGCATGTCTGGTGTGCCGGCTGTAGTAACGGGATTGTTCTGGGTGACATTATCCGTGCTATTGCAGAATTAAACTATAACCGTGATGGTATCACAATGGTATCTGGTATTGGTTGTTCTTCCCGTATGCCTGTTTATGTGGATTTTAACACATTACATACACTACATGGTCGTGCCATTCCATTTGCTACCGGTGTAAAATTCCAGAAGCCGGAACAAAAAGTGATTGTTATTACCGGTGATGGTGATGCGACTGCTATTGGTGGTAATCATTTTATCCATGCCTGCCGTCGTAACATTGATATTACCATGATTCTGATTAACAACAATATTTACGGTATGACCGGTGGTCAGTATTCACCTACCACGCCTACCGGTGATCGTGCAACGACCTGCCCTTATGGTAATATTGATCCTACTTTCGATATCTGTGATCTGGCAATGGGTGCTGGAGCAACATTCGTTGCAAGAACGACAGCTTTTCATGCGATCGAAGCTCAAGGTCTGATTAAACAGGCACTTGAACACAAAGGATTTTCTTTAGTTGAAGTTGTTTCTGCATGTCCTGTTATTTATGGTCGCTTAAACCGAAAAGGCGGAGCGCCTGAAATGATGATGCAGATGAGAGATAACTCAGTGCCAGTACAGGCTGTTGCAAAAATGTCTCCTGAACAACTGGAAGGCAAAATTGTTCGCGGTATCCTGAGAAACGTTGATAAACGTGAATATTGCGATGCCTATGAAAACTTATGCACTCAGTTTAAATCTAAAGAGGAGGCTTCAAAATGACCCAGGTATTTCGTAAAGAAGTTCGTTTTAGCGGTAGTGGCGGACAAGGTCTTATTTTAGATGGTATTGTGTTAGCCCGTGCCGGTGTGCTCGATAAATATAAAGTAACCCAGACACAGAGTTATGGACCTGAATCACGTGGGGGCTCATCCCGTGCTGATACCATTATTTCTGATGGAGATATTTATTTTCCTGAAGCACAGAATATTGATGTTTTAATTGCATTAACTCAGGAAGCCTGCGATAAATTTATCTTCGAAATGAAAGAAGATGGTGTATTGATTGTTGATTCAGGCTTGGTAAAAAATATTTCTGTAACAGTTGGAAAAATATATGAAGTGCCTTTCTCTGAAATTGCACTCGAAAAACTAGGTACTGATTTACCAATGAATATCGTCGCTTTGTCTTTTATGGTTAGAGCAACTAAAATCGTTAGTGAAAAATCATTGGAAACTGCAATTCGCAATTCCGTTAAATCTGCTCATGTTGATTTAAATATGAAAGCGATGCAATTGGGTTTTGAATTAGCAGATAATGCTAAATAAAATTTCAATAAAAAGATAAGAGCCTGCCCTGCGCAGGCTTTTTTAACAAATCAAACAAATTGTGAATCAGGAACTTGACTTGCAACGCAGCGAAGTGTGTACTACAAGTATCTTGCTTGTAGAAAATGCTACAAGCGGGACGCTTGTAGTACGAAAAGCTACCAGCTTGCGAAGATGTAACGTAAGCTACCAGCTTGCGTATTTAAACATTGACAAGCAGGTTGCTTGCCCTACACTTGCGAAAAGTTGTAACGCAAGCTACCAGCTTGCGTATTTAAACATTGACAAGCAGGTTGCTTGCCCTACACTTGCGAAAAGTTGTAACGTAAGCTACCAGCTTGCGTATTTAAATGTAGACAAGCAGGTTGCTTGTCCTACACTGCGAAAAGTTGTAACGTAAGCTACCAGCTTGCGTATTTAAATGTAGACAAGCAGGTTGCTTGTCCTACACTTATGAAAAGAAAAAAAAGGAGATAATCATGGTTAAGAAAATCAGTCATATCGGCATAGCCGTTAAAAACCTTGAAGAAGCGATAAAATTCTACGAAAAATTAGGTCTTCAGCTGGAAGCCATTGAAGAAGTCCCTTCCCAAAAAGTAAGAGTTGCTTTTTTACCGGTAGGTGATGTTCGTATTGAATTACTGGAAGCAACTGCAGAAGACAGTCCGATTGCCAAATATATTGAGAAAAAAGGTGAAGGCGTTCAACATATCGCTTTCCAGGTGGATGATTTACCTGAAAAATTGCAACAGGCAGAAGAGAAAGATATTATGCTCATTGATAAAGCACCACGCCTAGGTGCGCATGGCGCTGATATTGCCTTTTTACATCCAAAGTCAACCAATGGCGTTTTAGTTGAATTTTGTCAGGAAAAACACTAATGGAAGAAAATAAAGTTATATTTTCGATGGATAGAGTCGGAAAGATTTATCCAGGTAATAAGCAGGTATTAAGAGACATTTCGCTTGGTTACTATTATGGTGCCAAGATCGGTGTAATCGGTTTGAACGGATCCGGAAAGAGTAGCCTGCTCAAGATTATGGCAGGAATCGATAAAGATTATGTTGGCAGAATCGGCATGACAAAAGGTTATACCATTGGCTACCTGGAACAGGAACCGCATCTGACACCAGGAAAAACTGTGCTGGAATGCGTTCAGGAAGCAGTTCAGGATAAAGTGGACATCATGAACCGTTACAATGAAATCAGTATGCTGATGTGTGAACCGATGGATGATGATCAGATGAATAAACTCCTTGAAGAACAGGGAAATTTACAGGATGCTTTAGATGCTCACAATATTTGGGACTTGGACAGCCGTCTGGAAATGGCGATGAATGCGCTTCGTTGCCCGCCATCTGATATGAATGCCGATGTGATTTCTGGCGGAGAGAAGAGACGTGTGGCTCTGTGTAAACTGCTTTTACAGGAGCCGGATATTCTTTTACTCGATGAACCTACTAATCATCTGGATGCTGAAACTGTTTTATGGCTTGAAAATCACCTGCAAAACTATAAAGGTACTGTAATCGCTGTTACCCATGACCGTTACTTCCTCGATCACGTTTCCGGCTGGATTCTGGAACTGGACAGGGGCTATGGTATCCCATGGAAAGGGAATTATTCTTCATGGCTTGATCAAAAGCAAAAGAGCCTGATGGAAGAAGAAAAAAAAGAACAAAAGAGAATTCAGACACTTGCCAGAGAACTGGAATGGATACGAGCAACCCCTAAAGCTAATCATGAAAAAAGTAAAGCCCGTATATCCAACTTTGAAAAGCTGGTTGAACAATCCAATGAAAAACGTAATGAGACCAATGAACTCTTTATTCCGGCAGGCCCGAAACTGGGTAACAAAGTGTTTAAGATCAATGGCATCTCAAAAGCCTTCGATTCAAAAGTGTTAATCGAAGATCTGAGTTTTGACGTGCCAGCCGGTGGAATTGTCGGTATTATCGGTCCCAATGGTGCTGGTAAAACCACTCTGTTTAAAATGATTACCGGACAGGAAACACCTGACAGTGGTTCGATTGAAACCGGCGAAACCGTTCGTTTATCTTATGTAGATCAGAATAGAGATTTACAGGCTGATCAGTCTATCATTGAGCTGATCGGTAAAGAACGTGAAGTCATTGAGATGGGTGGCAGAGAAATCCCTGTCAGACAATATATTTCATGGTTTAATTTTCCAAGTGCTGATCACTACCGTAAGGTAGGTGAACTATCCGGTGGTGAAAGAAACAGGGTTTATCTGGCTTTAACTCTACAGGATGGGGGAAATGTGCTCTTGCTTGACGAACCAACCAACGATTTGGATGTTAACACCATTCGTGCTTTGGAAGAAGCGATTCAGGCTTTTCCGGGCTGTGTGATGGTCGTAAGCCATGATCGTTATTTCTTAGACAGAATTTGTACTCATATTTTGGCATTTGAAGGAGAAAGTCAGGTAAAATTCTTTGATGGCAACTTCTCTGAATATGAAGAAGATAAACTCCGCCGTCTGGGAGAAAAAGCGCTTATTCCAAAACGAATTACTTACCGAAAACTGACAAGAGTTTAAATAAAAAATATAAAGAAATGAGCCTTTTCAGGCTCATTGCTTTTTCTGTTAAAAATATCTGAAGTAAACATAAACGCTTGAAATAGCTAGGTTTATGATAGTAATAATCATTCCGTATTTTGTAAATGTCCAGAAGCTGATAGGAAAACCTGATTTTTTTGATATACCGGCAGATATGATATTCGCTGATGCGCCGATTAGCGTTCCATTTCCACCTAAACAAGATCCCAGTGCAAGCGACCACCATAAGGGTAGTACATTTTGAGCCCCTAATGCGATACTCATTTTATTTAATAATGGAATCATTGTGGCAACAAAGGGGATATTGTTAATGATACCGGAGGCAATTCCAAAACCCCAAACAAAGATGACAGATGTGGCTCTGATATTACCATTTGTTAAGGCGATTAACCAATTGGATATTTTATCTATTATACCTGCCTGATCAACCCCGCCTACAAGGATAAACAACCCTATAAAGAAGAATATGGAATCCCACTCAATCTCATTTTTAAAGAATTCTTCAGTATGGATATTCTTTCTGTTTCTGATCATCAGGATTAAGGCACAGGCAATGGCAACTGTTGCTGCATGGATTTTGAAATAATCCTGGAAGAATAAGAAGACAACAAATAAAACCAATATGACTATTGAAAAAATCATGAGCCCTTTATCGGTAATCTGTTGCTTTTCATCAAACTCAAGAATTTTTGCTTTTCTCCAGTTTTGAACGACTAGTCTTTTTCTGAAAAATATATAGAAGAATAATGCACCAACAAGTACTTCTATTATTATAACAGGAGTTAGATTGTAAACAAAGTCAAGAAAACTTAAATGAGCTGCACTGCCAATCATTAAGTTTGGCGGATCACCAATCAGTGTGGCAGTACCGCCGATGTTTGAACCAATCGCCTGAGATATGACAAAAGGGAGTGGAGAAATGCCTAATTCCACTGCGATTAATATGGAAATTGGCGTAATGATGATGACGGTCGTTACATTGTCTAAAAAGGCAGAAAGAAAGGCGGTTGTCAGAAAGAGCATGATTAAGATTCTGACCGGCTCTCCTTTGGCAATTTTCGCCGTTCTGAGGGCAATATATTCAAATAATCCCGTTGTTTTAATGACACCGATCATAAGCATCATACCGATTAACAAAAAAATGACATTCCAGTCAACATACTCTGAAAAGGCTTTTTCCTGACTGATGATATGAAAAACAATCATCGAAAAACCACCACATAAAGCTACCAAAACAGAATTTAACTTACTGTTTGTAAATAATATAAAGCAGAGTACAAATACACTCAATGCTATTATTTCCTGTAATTGCAACATGTTATCCTCTTATTATCTTTCTAAAAATATCCATAAAACTGATGATGCCAATTATTTTATTATTTTCAACTACCGGAATATCCCTTCTTTTATATCTGTTCATTAGGAAGATAGATTCAATTATTGCATCTCGGGGTTTTAATTTACACTCCAATTTTTTCATAATATCTTTTACTCTCAAGGTAGATTCTACATTTAATAATCTCTCCAGTGGCTCAAATGAATGAAGAAAATTCATAGTTTCAAAATACTTCGTATATTCAGGGAATCCGGCTAAGATTAAATCTAAAACTGTTACTTCACCAATTACATTGTCATTATCATCAGTAACCGGACAATATCCGTAATTTTTTTCATAAAAGAGATTTCCCAATTCTCTTAATGAACTGTCCTGATTGACAAAAAATACATTTTTACACATCAAGTCGCCAACATCCAAACTCTTTGATAAAGAAAAATCAGAAGCAGAAATAGTCGCAATAAAATCCTTTGCATTTTTTGCATGAATTAACTTTTCTCTGAGCTGATCATTTTTAGAAATTTTTGCGATAGTTTGTAAAAGATGAAGGTATAATGAATTATGCGAGTATCCTGTTACAACAAAGAAAACAATCCTTACGTCTTGATTTTCTATATTTATGACTTTTGCAGGAATCCCTATCCCAATTAACAAATCATCATAATTTTCAAAGCGTATATGACAAAAACAGATATCATTGATTATGATCATATTGTTTTCTTTTAATCTCTTATTAATAAAAAAACACATGTCTTGTTTTGACATTGGAAGCTCAAATTGTCTGTAGAAATTTTCAATTAATTCTTCACAGATTTCTGATAATGAAGTGCTGGTCATATTTATTTGTATCTGGTGTTCATTGAGCAATTTCGAAAAATGCATTGATTCCATCACAAACCTCCAAAATAAATTTTGTGACAAAAAAGTCTTATTGCATAAAATGTCAATTTAAAATTAGAAAAATATTGTAACTATTAGAATTTTAGAATGTTAGACTCTTTATAGGAGAAGAATGTTTTGAAATTATATTGCTTAAAAAAAAGACCTTTGATCAAAAAATAATTACTACTTTTTGCTTGAAAGGTCTTTTGTAGCTATTTGTGATAGAATTAGAGTTTAAAACCAGTATTCGTCAAAGTGAGTTACTTTCCATGTACCATTTTCTTTTTCCCAAAGCCAGGTTTCATGTAAGACGGATTGTCCTTCTTTTCCGCTTTGATCGATTGCCTTGCTTAGCATGTCAGATACCCATAAAACAGCTTTATCAGAGAGTACAATTATTTTTTGATTTTGTACTGTAAGCGTTTGGCTTTTAAATGTGATATATTCTTTTTTGACTGCTTCAATCAAGTCTGTTTTACTAAAAAGTTTTCCACCCATTTTAAAGGTTAACTCTTCTTTGTCACTTAGATATTTCTGTAAGGCATCAGTGGAGAGTTTTTGTGAGTCAGTTAATAACTCATCAGCTAATTTCTGAATTTCTGTGATAATCTCATTTTTTTGCTGATCTGTCAGCGCCTTTGGCATCTGTGAGCATGAGCATAAAAAGACAAGCATCAATAGAAACATCATGATCGTTTTCATTTTTCCTCCAATATCTTCATTTTTCAGACTAATAGCATAATTAAGATAGTAAGTCAACTAAAAAAAACAAAAAGTGATTTTATTTTGTTAGTAACTACTCAGGTCCTGATTGTTATTTTAAAAACGGTAAGAAATGTTGTGCAATAAATGATAAATGAGTCCACTACAAAAAGCGCATAAACCACGAAATACACAAAAAACACGAAAAAGCAGGCTTAAAAATGGTATTTTAAACTACTTTACTGGATTTTTAAAACATCATTTTCATCTTAAAGTGAACCTATATCTCATAAAACAGAGTTTTTATTGCAGACTCATAAATTGAAAAGCACCTGTAGGGATTTGCGAAGCGAAGCGCCGTAAATCCGCAATCGTAATGCTTGCTTCCAGTTTGCAGAAAAGGCTACAAACAAGATGCTTGTAGTACGGGTTTTTCGGGTGTGCGGCCGAATTTTATTACCACGAAGTTCATTCTTATAAATCACACTATGTATTCTAAGAAACAACATATAAATACACTAAAATAGTATTTGAGTACGACCATCCTGTTAGGAAATTTAAATTCATTCATAATTCATAATTAAACTTCCCTCCCTTCTGACCGTTTTGACATTTTGCAGACACACATTTATTGTGTAAACAAGTACCTGAGTAGTTTCTTCTGTTAGATAGTTTTAAAAGTTTTTCAAAAAAGACTTGACTTTTAAAAAATTTCATTATATTATTGCTTATGGAGGATAAATTGGATACTGACATTTTGAAAAACAAGATAATTGAAAAAATATCTTTGCTGAAGAACACATCGTCGATTATTAACGAAAATGATTTGAATAGTATAAATGAAATGATAGATGACTGTTTGTCCTTTGGATATACAGAGCAACTGGTTAATCTCATTATCCTGAAATGCATCTGTCTCTCTAATATAAATCAGTATGATAAAGCGCTGGAGACGATTTATGAAGGCATCCAAATTTCTCAAAAATACAACACTCACAGACTCTTAGCTCTTTGCCAAAATCAATGTGGGATTTTAAACTGGAATTATTGTTTCTATGATAAAGCCGTTGAACATTTTTTAATTGCGCTTGAGCTGTTTAAAGAGATGGATGAGTTTGACAAAACAGCTCTATGTTATAGAAATATTGGAGTCAGTTATCTTAAAAAAGGAGATTCAGGCAAAGCATATCAATACCTTAATGAAGGACTAAACTGGGCGATAGAAAAGGAATTAAGGGATATTAAAGGAAATATATTATCCTGGCTGGGAATATTGGAAAGTGATTATTCAAATTTTGATAAAGCGGTCGAATACTTTTTAGAATCGAATGATATCTATATTGATCTTAAAATATACAATGAATATGCCGTGAATTTAAATTCAATCGGATTGATTTATATTAAAAATGACAAAATTGACCTGGCTATCTCTTATCTGGAAAAAGCAGAAAGTATTGCCAAAGAGCATGAATGTTTCCTGGTTCTGGCAGATGTCGCTCATAATTTTGGTTTAGCTTTCAATAAAATGAACCAAAAAGAAAAAGCGCTTGAGAAGTATTTTGAATCTATTGAATTCAGAAAAAAATCTATTGCACCAGATAAATTGTCAAATACATACCACAATATTGGAAATCTATATACATCGTTATTTCAAACTGAAACCGCCTTGAAATATTTTAACAAAAGTCTTAAAATTAGAAAAAAAGCAAACTTACAAAAAAAGATGTCGGAATCGTATATCGCTATTGCCACTTGTCTGCTGATTGCCAATCAGTTTAAAAGAGCTTTGATTGCAGGGAAAAAAGCCTTAGATCTCGCAATAGAATTTAATGAATCTGTTCTTCTGACAGAAATTTATTTGTTTTACTCGGAATATTATGAAAAAACGGATAATGCTCAAAAAGCGTATGAATTTTACAATCTTTATATTGATGAGTTGAATAAGGTTAATACTGAAGAAGGCGCTAAAAACATATTAGTTATGGAAAAGAAGTTTGAAATTGATTTAATTGAAAAAAATGCTTTAGAACAAACCAATCAGGAAAAAATAAATGGAGCTTTAGCTATGGCAGTAACAGCCAATCATCAGATCAATCAACCACTTATGATTTTACAGGGTAATCTTGATCTGATACAAACACTCACAGATGCAGAACAAACCCAGTTGAATACAGAAACGCTTAAACAAATCCAGATGTCAATTGATAACATTAACAGCATATTGAGTGATTTTCGCGAACATTCTGATATTGACTTAAAAAATATATTAAAAATGAAATCGTATAAGGCAGATTCTAATGAATAACATTTACGATGAAATTAAAAAATTTATGGGTACTGATGTTTATATCATGTTTAAAGATAAGGCATTATATCAGGTGAAATGTCATGAGTTTCTTTCCAGTATTGAAAATGATTCTTTGAATGAATGGCATTTAAAACTTAATGTCATAAACCTTGTGTTATGTGATACGAATATGTTTGAAGCAAATAAGAAAAAATGCGAAGAAATTGCAAATAGTCTCAACAAACAAGAACTCACAGCATATATGCTGGTAAATTTTGCCAACATTCACAGAGGCAGATTTGAAAATGACCTGGCAATCGATTATTATAAGCAAAGTTTAAAGCTGTATTCAGAACTTAACGATCATGCTATGTATTCACGTACTCAGCTGAATTACTCGATTTTACTGGTAAGAATGGATAAATATCTTGAAGCTTATAAAATACTGATCCAATTGCTTGACAATGAGCATATTAAGTCAGATAAAACTTTATTGATGGGCGTTTATTCCTGGTTAGCAGTCATTGAGAGTAGTTTTAATAATTATGAAAAAAGCATAGAATACAATGTTTATATGGCAAATTTAGCACTTCAGGTAAAGAATTTGTCAGCTTACTCTGTTTGTCAGAATTCTTTAGGGCTGACTTACAATTATCTGGGTAAATACGATATTGCGCTGGAGTGTTTCTTGACAGCACAAAAGATTGCGCTGGAGTATTCTAATTTTGATTTAATGGCAGATGTGCTGCATAATATTGGTCTTGTTTATCAAAAAATGTCAGATATTGAAAATGCCATGTTATTTTTTCTTCAATCTCTGGAATATCGAAAAAAAACATCAAATTTCAATAATCTTGCAATCACCTATTCCGTATTAGGAAAAATATATTTCGACAAACAGGATTGGGAAAAAGCAAAAGAGTATTTTTCTCAGGCACTTGAAATCCGTAAAAAATACAATTTGCTTCTACATCTTAAAGAAAGCTATCTCGATTTGGCAGATTATTATCTGGCATCCAATCAGTTAAATATAGCTCAATCTCTGGTGAATAACATTCTCAGTGATCAATCTAATACCAATCCCAGTGTTATTGCTAGATCTTATTCTATTTTAGAAAAACTTAATGCTATTAATGGTGATTATTCATCTGCCCTAAGGTATGCCAAAATGAAAAATCAACACTGGAAACAATATAATAATCATGAATCCCAGCAAAAAATAATTGCCTTAAAAAACAGATTTGATATGGAAATTATAAAACATGAAACACGTGAAAAGATAGAACTGGAAAAAAAGAAAACAGCCCTGGCACTGGCAATAAAAACTAAAAACAGATTGACAATCCCCGTGAACAGTATTAAAGAAAAAATAAATGAATTTAAACAAGAACTGGAAAAGCATGGTTTAAATGATAAATATGCTACTTATATCAGTCGTCTTTCCCATTCATTGGACAGAATTGAAGCGATAATGAGTACTTTTGAAAACAATCAGAATATCAGTTTCAAAGAATATGTTCAAAAATGGGAAATGGTGGAATTTATAAAATAAAGCATGTTAGATAAATTACTTGACAAAAAATATTGTCATTTTTTACTTTACATATATTGTGTTATAGAAGCGGGCTTAGCTCAGTCGGTAGAGCATCAGCTTCCCAAGCTGAGGGTCGCGGGTTCGAATCCCGTAACCCGCTCCATTTTTTATACCCTTTGATAATTAACCATGATGATTTAAAAATAAGAGGGTATCACTAGGTGTATTTTCTCTCAGTCCTTATGTCAGGAAGGTATGCAGATGAATATTGATATTCGAATCGAAACAGCTAAAGATCATTCAGAAATACCCATTATCAATGATTTTTATATCCACAGTAAATATCATCCCATTGAAGAGGGAATAAAACTTGCCAATACCATACTAGAACAGAAACCAAATTTAAATATACCATTGGTAGTTTATGGCTTAGGATTTGGATATCATATTCTTCCTCTTCTGAATTATTTTAATCAAATCTATGTTGTTGAATCCTTTTCAGAATTGATACAGCTGGCTAAAAATAAACCTCATTTGACTGAATTATTTGCGAAAGTAAAAATAATCCAAAGTATAGATGAATGTCCCTACATCTCTGATTACATTTCTTTCTCTCTCAGATCTGAATATCGCTGGCAAGAAGCTTTTTTTAAAGAAATTTCAAATAAAATGATGATAAAATCATCTGAATATTCTGTTCAGCCTGATGAGTTAAGAGTGTTAGTCAATTTTCCTGTTTACGGAGGATCTTTCACTACGGCAGAATATGTAAGCAAAGCATTTTCAGAATTGGGCTGTTCAGTCCAGAATATGAATAATGAAATTGCTGAGAAATTACTAAGATATATACTTGAAATGAATCAATATCAGGGCACAATGGCCCAAAAACTCACTAACCTTATGAGTAATTTATTATGGGAACGATTTATATCGTTCAAACCGCATATCATATTTTGTCTGGCTCAGGCACCTATCGATAATGAAGTGATAAAAGCGATTCGACAAACTGGTACAGTGGTTGTTTTTTGGTTTGTTGAAGATTTCAGACGATTTCCTTACTGGCAGGATGTCTCAAAATATGTAGATTATTTTTATGTAATCCAAAAAGGTGAATTTGAATCATTACTGAAACAGATGGTTACCACAAAAACACCATTTCTACCTATGGCTGCACCTTGTAATTTTTCAGACTATGCTTCTCTGGATAATTCAGATGCTTCTTTTTTCACTTCTGATGTATCATTTATGGGTGCTGCTTTTGTAAACAGAGTTCAATTTTTCAACCAGTTAAAACCTCAGAATTTTAAACTATGGGGAACTGGCTGGTATCAGTTCGATCAGTTTAAAAACTTCTGTCCACTAAAAGATCAGAGAATCAGTATTGCTCAAAGTGTAAAAATATATCAAAATACTAAAATAAACATCAATCTTCATTCTTCAATGGAGAATGATATTTTAAATCCATACGGTGATTTTATTAATCCACGTACTTTTGAAATTATGGCATGCAATGCCTTTCAGCTGGTTGATGACTCGCCAGCAATTCGTGAATTTTTTGTGCCAGACAGAGATCTGGTTGTTTTTACCACAATTGAAGAGGCAATAGATAAAATTCAATTTTATTTAAGACATGAAAGCCTTAGAAAAAAAATTGCTTTATCTGCATATCAAAAGGTAAAAAAATATCATACTTATTCTCACCGGATGAAACAGGTCTTAGATCAAATCATTAGTGAATCTCCGTTTATCAGGTCTTGTGTAGAAAACGAACAGGATAAATTAAAACAAGTTGTAAAAAAGATAAATGACCCTGACTTTGAAAATCTTATTGCCGGAATAAAACCAGCTATGAGAAACTCAACACAGCATATCATTCAGAAAATCAAACAGTCCAGTTTTAAAAATAACCGGTATAAAAACATAGTTTCCCTCTTAGAGACATTTTTGGGAGGTGAATAGGGTGAAAATTTTAATTATTAATTTAACGCGTCTTGGTGATATTATTCAATCAATAGGACTTATCCGTGGATTAAAAAAGAAATATGTCACTTGTGAGATAGATTTTCTTGCAATGTCTTCCTTTTCAGATATATTACATAATATTCCTGAAATCTCCGAAATTATTTGTCTTAATGATAAATTATTGGTTGATGAAATCCAAAATGATGTATGGAGTGCTTTTATAGAGTTATATGATAAAATTGATTGTTTAAACAATAAAAATTACGATATAATCATCAATCCAGTCATTTCTATTCAGTCTTCATGGCTAAGCTCACTCATTCAGGCTAAAGAAAAAAGGGGAATGATTGTTAATTCTGAGGGTGAACAAAGCGTACGGTCGAACTGGTCAGCGTTTTTACTCGCTAATCAGCACAATTTAGGGGATCATTCATTTAATCTTGTGAATATTTTCTCAGGTGTCGGTGAATGTAATTTTTCCATCGAAGATTATTCCCTGAAACCTGATGCAGAATCCAATCTATACATGGAAGATTTGTTAACAACTGATTTTATCAATAAGCGTTCCAAAAAAATAGGTCTTCATGTGGGTGCAAGTCAATCTAATAAAAGTTGGTCTCTTGAATCTTTTAAAAAACTAGTTATCAGGCTTTGCCAAAATCCTGAATATGATGTAATCTTATTTGGTGGATATAAAGAGACAGAGATTAAAGATTATTTCAATGACATAAAGTTTCGCAATTTTCATAACTGGATTGGTAAATTTAAACTCAAACAACTTATTTCTGCTATTTCTCATACTGACCTTTTTATTAGCAACGATACAGGTCCTATGCATATTGCAGCCTGTACTAAAGTACCTGTAATAAACCTTTCTTTAGGCCCTGTGTCGATGTGGGAGACAGGTCCATATTCTATGGATGCAATTGTTTTGCAGGCAAATATTGAATGTCATCCATGCAGTTTTTCTTACGAATGTCCCCATTGGAATTGTCATCAGAAAATTCACCCTGATTCTGTGTATGAGTTAACGTATTCTGTGTTAGAAGGATTACCTTTACCTGCATTAAATCCTGATATTCGATATTGGAAATCAGCGATTGATTCTTTCAATTGTATTCACTGGGTTCCATTAACTAAGCGTAAAATTACCCAAAAGGAATTACTTTTCGAGATAAAGCGTGCAATATGGGGAATTTGCCTGTTTTTTGATTTAGATTTCTCAGAATCTATAATGAAACAGTACATGCATTTTATAGAAACTTACTACGATACTGACAGATACGATTATAGTGAAGTCTTCGCAAGATGTTCTGTTTTAACTGAAAATTGTGCTCAGATTATTAATGGATTAGTCATTATATCAGAAATTCCACAGAATAATAAAAATAATCTTGACAAGATTAAAACAATTTGGTCTAATGTAAAAGAGCAAAAAGAACTAATGAATTCTCATGCTCAACAATATAGTGTGATTTATGATTGGTTTCTTTATCTGACTTTTACAGAATCACAGATAGAAGATAATGATTTGAAAACGCTGACTGCCAAAACCATTCTTTTATACAAAACATTATCGCAACAACTGATCTTTTTACAACAATCCGTGTTAAAATACCATATCCATTAACAGGAGAATAAAATGGAAATCACTTTAAATGAAAGTTTATTCGAAATCAAGGTTGCTTCTATTAGCACCTTGCTTGATATTATCTCACAAATCGAAACCCGTTTGCCTAAAGGATATGTGATTACTGAAATTTCCTTAAATAACAAAGTTCTTGAATCTAACTGGTTTTACAATGCCAAAAAAATCTATTTACTGGATGAA
>Ga0116149_1003487_pt1 | contig 16233 bp, 10 predicted proteins | sample AD_UKC057_MetaG_FD_89787 | JGI IMG/M metagenome (GOLD analysis project Ga0116149, IMG submission 89787) | Active sludge microbial communities of municipal wastewater-treating anaerobic digesters from USA - AD_UKC057_MetaG | ecosystem: Engineered > Bioreactor > Anaerobic > Digestate | place: USA... | reverse complement strand
TCAAACTCGCAGCCCTGCCCGATGACGATCGGGCCCGAGCCGATGATCATGATCTTGTGAAGGTCGTCTCGTCGTGGCATCTTGCCTGAAATCCTCTGTCCGTTCGTAGTGCCGCCGTGAGGCGGTGCTGTTCCAACAACATGCGGGCCCCAATAAATGCCCTCACGGGCACACTACGAACGCCCGCGATGCGCGCAGACTTCAACCGCCCGCGCAAAAACTACGGAAACATACCAATTCGCCCCCATTCTAGCAAGGACCCTTTTAGAACTGCTTAAAACTATTAGCCCAGCTTTAAGCCCGAGCGCGGAAGGCCGTAGGCGGCTGCCACCAGCTTGATCGGATGGAACGTCTTCTTGCCGGTGGCGAACTCCATCTGCATCTTGCACGTGCCGCACTCGCTCATGCCGTACGGCGAGTCCAGTTCCTTCAGGGCGTCCAGCATGGGCGCGCCGGCCTTGAGCGAGAGTTCGAAGTTGCGCTTCTGGAAGCCAAACGTGCCCGCGATCCCGCAGCAGCCGCGCTGGATCACCGTCACCTTCACGCCCGGGATCAGGCGGACCAGCTCCACCCCCGTCAGCCCGCCCCGCAGGGCCTTCATGTGGCAGGGGGCGTGGTAGCCCAGCTTTATCTCCAGCGGGGCGAAGTCGGTCTTCAACTGGCCCGCCCTGTGCAGGCCGACCAGGTAGCCCGTCAGTTCGCGCGTAGCCGCCGCCAGCTCGCGGGCCTCGTCGGACGGCTCGATCTCCAGCCACTCTTGGCTCAGGCACAGGGCGGCCGTCGGCTCCGAGACGACGATCTTGTACCCTTGGCGCACGTAGGGCAGGAGCATGCGGATGTTCTCGCGGATGACAGGGCGGGCGGCGGCCAGGTCGCCGTAGTCGATGGGCGGCATGGCGGCTGAGAGCTGGTCGGGCAGCGCGACCTCGACGTTGTTGTGGTGCAGCACGTCCACGACGGCCCGGCCCAGGGCGTGATCGTTCCATCGGGCCAGCAGGTCCACGAAGTAGACGACGCGGTCGACCGGCTGGGCGACCGGACCCAGGCGCTTGAGGTGGCGGCGGAGCTTCTTGAGCCCGTCGCCCCAGGCGAAGGGCGGCATGGGCCGGCGCCGGTCCACGCCGGTGAGCTTCTCCATGATCCACCGCACGGGCGCCAGGCGGGTGGCCGCCGTCGCGAGCGGGCCGAAGTGCGAGCCCAGGCGGCTCATCCCCTCGCCGCCGGCCAGCACCTTCTCGACCTTCTGGAGCCCCACGTCGCGGGCGTAGCGGGCCTTGAGTTCGTTCATCAGCTTGGGCACGTTCACGCCGCTGGGGCACTCCAGCACGCACGACTTGCAATTGATGCAGAAGTCGGCGATGCGGCGCAGCTCCGGGCGGCGCCGGTACGACTCGTCCAGCAGCCCGGTCACCAGGTGCCGCATCAGGTTGGCCTTGGCCCGCGGGCTGGACTCCTCGCTCAGCAGGGCGCGGAACATGGGGCACATGGCCTGCGTCTTGACCATCCCGCGGCAGACGCCGCAGCCGTTGCAGGCCTCCATCTCGGCTTCCAACTCGCCCTTCTCCCAGTGCAGCAGCGTGCCGGCGGTCATCTCGGGGCGGTTGGCGGCATCGTAGCGGAGGTCGCTGAGGACCAGGTCCTCGCCGCTGCGGTCGGTGACGATCTTGCCCGGGTTGAGCACGCCCTTGGGGTCGAAGGTGGCTTTGACCTGGCGCATCAGCTCGTACAGTTCGCCGTACTGGTCGGCCAGGAAGCCGCTGCGGACCAGCCCGCAGCCGTGCTCCCCGCTGATCGACCCGCCCAGCTCCCACGCCAGCTCGAAGGCCGAGCGCATCAGTCGCGGCAGCTTGGCGCGGTCCTCGCTCTTGTGGAGGTTCAGGAACGGGCGGATGTGCAGCTCGCCGTGGCCGGCGTGAGCATAGTGGACGAGTTGCACGCCCTCGCGCCGGGCCAGTTCGTGCAGGCGGCGGATGTACGTCGGCATGCCGTCGGCTCCGACGGCGACGTCCTCAATGCCCGGCACGGCCTGGAGGCCCGTCCGCCCGCGGAACAGCAGCGGGACGGCCTTCTCCCGAATTCGCGTGACCTCGAGTTGCTCGTCGCGGTTGCGCAGGACGGCCGGCTGGCCCTCCAGCCCCGCTTGGGCCGCCAGTGTCGCCAGCACGGACTGCACGACCCGCTCGGCCGACTCCTCATCGTTCTCCTCCACGCCGATCAGCAGCGTCGCCGCCGTCTTGGGCAGCAGGGCGGCCTGCTCGGGATAGGCCTGGCGGGCCAGGTCCAGCAGCGTGGCGTCCATGAGTTCGCAGGTGGCGATGCCCGAGCGCGACAGGGCCGGCAGGGCGTCGGCGCAGGCCTCCATCGAGGCGAAGCACGCCTGCACCATGTACCGCACCCGCGGCACGCTCACGAGGCGAAGCTGGGCGGCTACGGACACCGCCAGCGTGCCCTCCGACCCCGCCAGCAGGGCCGGCCAGTTCACCTTGCCGCCCTCGCAGATCCCCTGGAGACGGTAGCCGGCCCGGTTGCGGTCGGCCTTGGGCCACTGGAGGTCGATCTTCTTCTGCCACTCGCTCAGCAGGCGGGGCACCTGGGTGACGATCTTCTGCAACAGGTGGCTGGGACTTCCCGAGGCGGGCTCGGCCCGGCCGTCCGCGCAGAAGCGCACCAGCTCTCCGTCGGCCAACACCGCGTCGATCCAGTCGATGTGGTCGCCGGTGTGCCCGTATCGCATGGAGTGGGCGCCGGTGGCGTTGTTGGCGATCATCCCGCCCAGGGTGGCGCGGTTGCCGCTGGCGGGGTCCGGCCCGAACTGCCAGCCCTTGCCCGCCAGCTCGTCGTTGAGCACCTGGAAGACGCAGCCCGCCTCCACCACCGCGGTGGCGCAGGACTTGTCCTGGCCTTCGGGGATGTTCACCGCCAGCAGGCGGTTCATGTGTCGCGTGAAGTCCAGGACGATGCCGCGCGTGAGCGACTCGCCCGCCAGTCCGCTGCCGGCGCCGCGCGGGGCGATCGGCACGCCGCGCCGCGCCGCGATGCGCACCGTGGCCGTCACGTCCTCCGCGCCGGCCGGCACGACCGCCAGCAGCGGACGCACCTGGTGAACGCTGGCGTCGGTGGAGTAGAAGGCACGGTTCAGCGGGTCCGCGAGCACCTCGCCCGCCAGGGCTGCCCGCAGCTCTTCAGCCAGCTCCACGTTGTCCTCGTCACCCCCCGCAACAGACGACACGGATTGAGTTTCTTCAGTCACGGTGATACCTCGTGCCAACCACTATACCCGTTCGCGCTCACGCCCGCCACAGCAGGCGGGCTGGTCACTTCAGTGATCCAGGCGCCAGGCCCCCGAACGCTCCAATCTCGTGCAGGTGTGGGAGGCGTGGTCCGCTCCCCATGTGGTGGTTTGCTTGCCGTCCACCGCCGCGCGGGATATGCTGAACCCGTGACCGGGGAGACGGTAGTGGCCAGACGCAGGAGACAATCGGGCAAGGGCAGTTCGAAGACGGGCCCTTCACGAAAGGCCGAGGCGCTGTGGGCGCTGCTTGGCCTGTGCGCGTTCGCCTCGATTGGGGGGGTCTTCTGGATGGTTCAGGCCTGGGGGTGGCGCGGATTTCTGAACCGGGTGCTCACGGTGCTGGGGATCGCCCTGGCCCTTGGGCTGGGGTGGAAGTTCAGGCGGGGCCTGTGGGCGTTGACCAAGGCTGGGCTGCGGGCGGGATTCATCGCGATCGGGCGACTTGTGAGGGGCAAGAAGCCCCCGCCCGAGCATCCGCTGGCGCCCAGGCTCCGCACGCTCGTGCCCGAATGCACCGATCCCCAGGGGCGGACCCTGATTCCTCTCTCTCGCCTGGCTGAACTGCTGGAGTACGGGCCTCGGGAGCGGCTCACGCCGACCCAGAGCGTCCGGCTGTGCGAGACGATCGAGCAGGCCGGCTACTGCGTCGAGCCGGACGCCCGCCTGACGGGCAAGTCCTACCGGGGCGACGAGACGGTGACGGCCTTTGCGAAGAGGGGCGATGAGCAGACCTCGCCCCAGCGGTACAAGTCGGCCTCGTTGTTCCTGCGGATGGGGGTGGCGGTGGCGGCCGCTGACGGGCAGGCCGACGAGCGCGAGCTGGCAACGATCATGGAGCAGGTGGAAACCCTGTTCAATCTGAACGAGCACGAGCGCCGCCGCGTGGGCGCTCTGGCCATGCTGCTGGTGACGTCCGGAAACGACACCGCCGGCCTGGCCCGCCTGGTGCGGGGCCTGGACGCCGACAGGAAACAGGCCGTGGCGAAGCTGCTGCTGGCGGTGGCGGCGGCCGACGGCGTGGTGACGAAGGAAGAAATACGGGCCCTGCGAAAGCTGCACAAGACGCTGGGCTTCGACAAGGGCGAGATCGACCGGGCGCTGGAGTCGTTGCGGCACCTGGGGGAGGCACCGGTGACGGTGCAGCCGGCGACGGCGGCGCCCGAGGGCGAGATCATTCCCGCCGCGCCGGACGAGGCGGAGGCGGAACAGGAGTTTCGGCTGGATCGCTCGGCCATCGCGGCGATCATGGCCGACACGCGCGAGGTGGCGCGGATGTTGGCCGACGCGATGGCGGCAGACGAGGAGCCCGTTGCGGGCCCCGAGTGGCAGACCCGCTGGGCGGGTCCGGCCGTGCTGGAGGCGCAAACCCCCGCCGCGCAGTCCGCGCTCGCCGCGTCCGAAGAGTCCCCGGCGGCGAACGAGCCGCCGGTCGCGCCGCCCTCGGCCCTGGTCGCGCCCGCGCCGGTCGCGGCGCCCGCGCCGGACACCCCGCCCGCTCGCGGCGGACTGCCGCCTGTTCCCCCGCGCTACGCCGCGCTGTACCATCTGCTGGTGGCCCGCAAGCAGTGGCCCACTCGCGAGGCAGCCGACCTGGCCCGCGAGCAGGGCCTGATGCTCAACGCCGCCCTGGACGCCCTCAACGAGTGGGCCGCCGACGCCTGCGGCGGGCAGCTCTTCTACGAAGAAGACGAGTGCATCATGATCGAGCAGGAATATCTGAATTGAGGACATCTTCATGCCGCCGCTGAAAATCACGGAACGGGAGAAAAGCGCGATCCTGAGTTCGCTGGCCGCCGGCGTCGTGCCGCGGATCGGCTTGCAGCACATCCAGGTGGACCGCAAGGAGGAGGTGGCCGCCCTGCTGGAGGACCTGGGGCGGATCGAGTCGGGGGCGGCCTCGGTGCGGTTCATCGTGGGGCGGTTCGGCACGGGCAAGAGCTTCCTGTTGAACGTGATCCGGACGGTGGCCCTGGAGCGGAAGTTCGTGGTGGCCCAGGCGGATATCACCACCCAGCGGCGTCTCCACGCCAGCGGGGGCGAGGCCCGCTCGCTGTACGGCGAGTTGATGAAGAACCTCTGCACCCGCGGGCGGGCCGACGGCGGTGCGCTGCCCAGCCTGGTCGAGCGGTGGGTCAGCGGGGTGGCCCAGGAGGTCACCGCCGCCGGGGGCGGCGAGCAGGACGTCACCCAGCGCCTGCACGAGCTGTGCAAGCCGCTTCAGGACCTGGTGAGCGGTTTCGACTTCGCGGCCGTGATCTCCCGCTACTACGAGGGCTACCTTCAGCAGAACGAGCCGCTCCAGACCGCGGCCCTTCGCTGGCTGCGGGCGGAGTACTCCACCAAGACCGAGGCCCGCCACGACCTGGGCGTGCGGAGCATCATCGACGACGCGTCGATCTACGACTACCTCAAGCTCTTCGCCGCCTTCGTGCGGATCGCGGGCTACGCGGGGCTGCTGGTGTGCCTGGACGAGCTGGTGGTGCTGTCGCACCGCCTGAACAACAAGACCGCCCGCAACAACAACTACGAGGCCATCCTCCGCATCGTCAACGACTGCCTCCAGGGGGCAGTCAGCGGGCTGGGCTTCCTGTTCGCCGCCACCGACGAGTGCGTCAAGGACAAACGTCGCGGACTGTTCAGCTACGAGGCCCTGGCCACTCGCCTGGCCGAGAACCGCTTCGCCTCGGACGAACTGGTGGACCTGACCGGGCCCGTGCTGAACCTGCGGCCGCTGTCGCCCGAGGACTGCTACGTCCTGCTGCACAACATCCGCCACGTCCATGCCGGGGGCGACGCCGAGAAGTACATCGTGCCGGACCAGGCTATCGAGGCCTACCTGAAGAGCTGCGACCAGCGGATGGGCAGCGCGTATTTCCAGACGCCCCGCGAGACCATCAAGGACTGGGTCGGCCTGCTCAACGTCGTCCAGGCCAACCCGTCGGCTGACTGGCAGGCGCTGATCGGCGAGATTTCCACCAGCCAGGTCGAGAGCGTCGATCCGTCGGTGGCGGCGGCGAAGGACGAAGGCGACGACCTGGCGAGTTTCAAACTCTGACCATGAGCGACGCACAGCCGGACAAGCAGGAGGGCGACGCCCGCGGCCACGAGGCCGTTGGGGCGGCATTCGACCTGCTGCATCCGGGCGTGCAGAAGCAGTTGTGGCGGATGGGGTGGAAGAGCCTCCGCCCGCTCCAGGTGCGGGCGATCCACGCCATCCTGGAGGGCCGGGGACACGCGATCTTCTCGGCTGCCACAGCCTCGGGCAAGACGGAGGCGGCCTTCCTGCCGATCCTCTCGCGGATCGCGGACGCCGGCGACGGCTCGGTGCGGGCGGTGTACGTCGGGCCGCTCAAGGCCCTCATCAACGACCAGTTCCGCCGCGTGGAGGACCTCTGCGGCTACCTGGACGTGCCGGTGCACCGCTGGCACGGCGACGTGGGGGCCTCGCACAAATCGCGACTGCTCGCCCAGCCCGCCGGCGTGCTGCTGATCACGCCCGAGTCGCTGGAGTCGTTGTTCGTGAACCGCTCCGCGAACCTGGGCGGGCTGTTCGGCGCCCTGGCCTTCGTGGTGATCGACGAACTGCACTCGTTCCTGGACAACGAGCGCGGCCTGCACCTGCGGAGCCTGCTGTCGCGGCTGGCCCGCCTGAGCGGCGACGAGGTCCGCCAACAGGGCGGGCTGCGGATCGTGGGCCTGTCAGCCACCATTGGCGAGCCGGAGCTAGCCAGGCAGTTCGTGGATTCGGACCGGCCTGGCGAGGTCCGATGGATCGAGGAGAAGTCCGACGGCAAGGAGATCAAGTACCGCATCCACGGCTACCGCGTCGCGCCAGCCCCGGCGGACGAGGACGATCCGGAGGGCGGGGCCCAGCGGGCCGAGATCGCCCGCCAGATCGTCAGCCACTGCAAGGGCCAGGCGAACCTGATCTTCGCCAACTCCAAGGCCGACGTGGAGGAGTACGCCGACCTGGCCCGCCGCTCGGCCGAGGAGCAGCACCTGGGCGACGTGTTCCTGGTGCATCACGGCTCGCTGTCGGTCGAGATCCGCGAAGACGCCGAGGCGACGATGAAATCCGCGCGGACGGCGACGGCGTTCTGCTCGTCGACGCTGGAGATGGGCATCGACATCGGCAGCGTGCGGATGGTGGGGCAGATCGGCCCGCCGGGATCGGTCTCGTCGACGTTGCAGCGGATGGGTCGCAGCGGGCGCCACGGGGGCGAGCCCCGCATCATGCGGGTGTACGTGGAGTGCGACGAGCCGTCGGCCGACGCGTCGATCTTCCATCGCCTTCACCTGCCGCTGGTGCAGGCGGCGGCGGTGAGCGAGCTGATGCTGGAACACTGGATGGAGCCCTGCCAGCCGCCCGCGTGCGACCTGAGCACGCTGAGCCACCAGGTGATGAGCGTGATCGCCGAGACGGCCGGCGCCCCGGCGAGCGAAATCCACCTGCGGCTGTGCGGGAAGGGCGCCTTCGGCGACGTGGACGCGAAACTCTTTGCCGCGCTGCTGCGACGGCTGGGCCAGGCAGACGTGATCGAGCAGATGCCCGGCGGCGACCTGGTGCTGGGGCTGCTGGGCGAGCGGCTGCGGCGCGACCGCGGCTTCTACGCGGTGTTTCCGACGGCCCGGGAGTACACGATCCTGCATGCCGGGCAGCCGCTGGGGACGTTGGAGGTGGCCCCGCAGCAGGGCGACTGCCTGCTGTTTGCGGGCAAGCGGTGGCGGGTGGAGCGGGTGGACGACGAGCGGCGGGAGATTCACGTCGCCCCGGCCCGCGGGTACAAGCGCCCGAGCTTCGCTGGCGGACTGGGCGACGTGCACCCCATGATCCGCCGCAAGATGCGCCAGGTGCTGACGGAGGACAAGGCGTACGCCTACCTGGACGAGCAGGCGGCCTCGCTGCTGGCCGACGCCCGCGCCGCCGCCCGCTCCGCCGACATCTGCCGCCAAGGCGTGGTCGCGCTGGGTCCGCGGAAGACGGCGGTCTTCACCTGGACCGGCACGCGGGTCCAGGCCACGCTCCAGGCGATGCTGGCCGGTTGCGGCGTCGCGTCGCAGGACGAAGGTATCGCACTCGTACTGGGCGTGTCAGAGGACGAGGCTCGCAGCCGGATTAAGGAGATCGCCCGCCAGGAGCACAACCCGCTGGAGGTGGCACAGATGGTCCAGCCGAAGGAGCGGCGCAAGTACGACTGGCTGCTGGGCGAGGACCTGCTCAACATCTCCCTCGCCCGCGGCTGGCTGGACCTCGACGGCGCCGCCGCCGTGCTGGCGGAGTTGACAGGCAGGAAGGCGAACCCGCAGACGTAACCTCCCCGACGGAAGACCGACAGCCTCGCGCCTATATCGCCGCGTTGCGGCTCCTGGTCTTGGGGGCTCCTACCCAGGCCTCCGCTTCGCTCCGGCCTGGGCTTGATTATGCCGGCCCTTCGGGCCTGAAGAAGCGACAACCCATAACCAAGAACCAACAACCAAGAACCAACAACGAACAACGAACAACACGAAGCTCTGTGCCCTCTGTGCCTCTGTGGCTGGCTGTTTCGCCGGTTACTCCACGATCTCCCCGACCAGCATGATCCCGCCGACTCGCATGGCCGTTCCGTCGAACCGCTTGGGGTCGAAGCCCTTCTTGTCCTTCTCGCGATTGACCACGCTGGAGCGGTCGGGCTGGTCCTTCTGGATCTCCACGCAGACGGTGTGTTCACCGTCGGGGAGGTTGTCGGCGATGGAAAGCGTCGCGATGCGGTGGTAGGTGCAGTAGTGGTCGAAGCGCGGGCGCGGCTTGCCCGCCTTGCCGTCTACCGTGCAGACCACGTTGGCCCCGTCGGGGCCCAGCAGGTCGTACAGACGTACCGTCGTGCCGCGGAACTTGAACTCGATCTTCTCGCCCGGCTTGGTCGCTTCCCACAGATCGCCCATGCGGTGGCCGAACGCCCGGCCCAGGCCCTTGTCGGTGGGCAGCTTGGTCCATCCAGCCGATAGCATGGACGGCTTGAGCGGGACGATGGTCGCTCTCTCCAGGTTGTCGGCCACGAAGGGCGCCTTCAACTCGTGCGGGGCGGGCCGGCCGAGCTTCTCGATCTTCTCCATTCCGGCGCCGATCACGTCGCGGTAGACCTCGTGCCCGGCGTCCAGCGGGTGGCAGTCGTCGTTGGCGAAGACGATCTTGCCGGGGGTCGGAACGGTCTTGCCGTCGGCGTCCTTCTCGGGCTTGTAGAGCAGCTTGCCTTCCTGGGCGAGCTGGACGATGCGCAAGGCCATGTTCATCGACGGGATGCCGTAGTAGTCGGCCAGCAGTTCCATCGCGGAGGCCGAGCGGGGACACATGCCTTTCTCGTAGTCGCCCTTCATGCCGGTGTGGAGGGTGTAGACGAAGCACACGTCGGTGTTGGGATTGGCCCGCCAGGTCTGGCGGACGATGCCCTCCATGCCGCGCCAGATGGCCTCGGGCGAGGCCCCGCCGTCGTTGACGGCGAACTCGACGAACAGCATGTCGGGCTTGTGGCGCAGCACGTCCTGGCCGACGCGAAAGACGCCCAGGTCGCTGCCCGTGCCGCCGATGGCGGCGTTGATCTCGCTGAACTTCGCCTTGGGGTAGCGGTCCTGGAACCACTTGAGGGTCTTGGGCCGCCAGCCGTTCTGGGCGGTGATCGAGCCGCCCAGGTAGCCGATGCGGATCTCCCCGCCCGCGGCGCACTTGGCGAAGAAGTTGGGCAGCCCTCCGCGGCTGCGACACAGCTCGGCCTTGACCTGCTTGTACTCGGGCTTGGCGTTCTGGGCGGCGGCGGGGGACAGCGCGGCGGCGACGGCCAGCAGGGAGACGATCGTGCGGCGGGTCATAGCAGCTCCTTCGTGGGGCGTATAGGTCTCATAGGTCCCATAACCCATAAGACCTGTCAGAGCATACTGTGCAGCCACGCTGGAGTCCACGGCTTTGAGCCGCCTTGCCCTTTCAGGCAACTCCCAGTAAAATGCCCTTTTCGGCAAGGCCGGACGGAGCACGAATGTTAGCCAAGCGGATCATCCCCTGCCTGGACGTGGACAAGGGCCGGGTCGTGAAGGGCGTGAATTTCCTGAACCTGCGCGACGCGGGCGACCCGGTGGAGGTCGCGCGCCGCTACGAGGCCGAGGGCGCCGACGAACTGGTGTTCCTGGATATCACCGCCAGCCACGAGAGCCGCAACACCATCGTGGACGTGGTGCGTCACACCGCCGAGCAGGTCTTCATGCCGCTGACGGTGGGCGGGGGCATCCGCACCATCGAGGACTTCCGCACCATGCTCAACGCCGGGGCGGACAAGGTGTCGATCAACTCCGCCGCGGTGAAGACCCCGGACCTGATCACGGCGGCCTCCAGGCGGTTCGGGGCCCAGTGCGTGGTGGTGGCGATCGACCCCAAGCGGGTTCCCCGTCCGGACGGGGGCGAGTTCTGGGACGTCCACATCAACGGCGGGCGGATCCCGACGGGCCTGGAGGCGGTAGCCTGGGCGCGCGAGGTCGAGCGCCGCGGGGCGGGGGAAATCCTGCTGACGGTCATGGACGCCGACGGCACGTGCGAGGGCTACGACATCGAGATCACGCGGGCGGTGGCCGAGGCCGTCACCATCCCCGTCATCGCCTCGGGCGGGGCGGGCGAGCCCGAGCACCTGTACCAGGCGCTGACGGCCGGCAAGGCCGACGCCGCCCTGGCGGCCAGCATCTTCCACTACGGCACGCACCCCATCCGCGACGTGAAGAAGTACCTGCTCGAACGGGGCGTGCCGGTGAGACTGTAGAAACTTTCGATTTTCGATTGTCGATTTTCGATTGGTGGAGGCGCGGCTCACCCCCGCCCCCGTGGCGGGGGAAGCCATGACTGGTCGGCTAGGAAGAGCCGACGGCGGTTCCCCAGCAGAAAGGACATGACGGATGAGTGAACAGGGCATTCCGGAGCCCCAGCCGATCAACGGCGGGGACGCGACCAAGGCTGTGCAGGCGGGCCCTCCGCGGCTGGAGCGATTCTTCAAGGCCCTGACCAAGCTGGGGGCCAGCGACCTGCACCTCAAGCCCGGCGCCCCGGCCCACGTGCGGACCAAGACCGTCATCGTGCCCACCCAGGGCGAGGCCCTCTCCAGCGACGACATCTGGGCCATGTGCAAGGAGCTGCTGTCGCAGGCCCAGCAGGAGTACTTCATCCTGCACGGCAACATCGACGTGGCCTACGAGATCGACGGGGGCGACCGCTTCCGCATGAACATCTTCCGTCAGCGCGGGCACGTGGCTGCCGCGGTGCGGCGGGTGACGCGGAAGATACCGGACTTTCAGAGCCTCAACCTGCCGCCCATCGTGCAGAAGATCTCCGAGGAGCACCAGGGCCTGGTGCTGCTGTCCGGCCCGACCGGCAGCGGCAAGAGCACGACCATCGCGTCGATGCTGGAATACATCAACAAGACCCGCCCCTGCCACATCGTGACCATCGAGGACCCCATCGAGTACCTCTACGAGAGCAAGAAGGCCCTGGTCAGCCAGCGGGAAATCGGCATCGACGTAGCCGGCTTCGACGAGGCCCTCAAGGCCCTGATGCGCGAGGACCCGGACGTGGTGCTCATCGGCGAGATGCGCGACCGCGAAACCTTCCACGCCGCCCTCCAGGCCAGCGAGACCGGGCACCTGGTGTTCGGCACGGTCCACGCCAGCGGGGCCCCTCAGACCATCGGACGCATCCTGGAACTGTTCCCCACCGAGGCCCGCGAGTCGGTCCGCCAGTCCATGTCGTTCAACCTGCGGGCCATCATGTGCCAGAAGCTCCTGCCCAGCATCAAGAGCGGCCTGGAGCGCGTGCCCGCCGTCGAGATCATGCTGGGCAACGCCATCATCCGCCAGATGATCAACGAAGGCCGCGACGCCGAACTGGGCGACGCCATCCGCTCCCACGAGCGCGACGGCATGCAGAGCTTCACCGCCGCCCTGTATCAGTTGATCGAGAGCGAGTTCATCGATCCCAAGGTCGGCTACGACGCCGCCCCCAACGTCGACGAGCTGAAGATGCTTCTCAAGGGCATCTCCGCCAGCCGGGCGGGGCTGAGACGGTAGTCATCGGCCATTGCCCATTGACCAGTGAAGGATGCGGCAGGAGCGCGGACTGCCAGGCCGCAGCATCCAGTAAGACGCGGGTCATTCACCGCCACGCGGCGGGGGCGCGGTGGAGATCAAGTCGTGCGGGTGGACGACCTTCTTGGTCGGCACGGTCTGGTCTGCCCATAGTTCCCCGCCAGCAGACCACGGAACGACAAGTCCTCGTCCAGGTCCGGCCAATGCAGTCCGAAAGGCGACACTTCGATGTGGTTAAGCTGCTCGGCTGTGCCGCCCGAAAGTCGCGGATTGCCGGAAATGGGAAAGCGGATCTCCACGCCGCTTTCCATGCTTACGACTATGTATCCGTCGCGATACTCGGCGGACTTGACCTTGTCAACCAAGGTGCTCATGCCATTTCTCCAAGATCAACTGCCGGTTCTCCTCGGCAAGCTGCTGCCCCTTGGAAAGCTCGCTGACCTTCATGTTCTGCGATTCCCGAAGCGTCACCGACTCTTCCACGTCGAACACTGCCTCGCCATCCCCATGTCGAACGTGAACGTGAATGGGACGGTGCTCGTTGCTATAGAAGAAGAACGTATAGCCGTCTTTCTCGAATACCTTGGGCATCACGAATCCTCTGCCTGGCGCGGCACTACCGCCAGCTTGCCTGAGGCCCACGCAGGATAGCTTACCCCGCCAACTGCGGACCGGTCAAGCCGTTGACCGGCCCGCGGCAGACTCTCTCGTTGTCTCCACCGCCCTGACCACGATCGCCGACTCCTCCAGCAGCTTCTTCTGCACGACATTGACGACGTGGCAGCGGGTCTGGCAGAGCCCGCAACCCACGCAGCGGTCGGCCCGGACGAGCGGGGCGTAAAACCCGCTGTCCTCAACGGGGTTGCCCGCGGCGTCGGTGCGGGTGCCCACGCGGATGAACTCGATCGCCCGGTAGCCCGCGGCGTCGCATTCCTCCTTGCACAGGCGGCAGTGCCCGCTCTGGGCGTGGGGCAGACAGGTCGAGCCGTTCACCACCGCCAGGCCGATCGCCAGGCGGCGCTTGCGGTCCAGGTCCAGGGGGCGGATCGCGCCGGTGGGGCAGACCCGGCCGCAGTTGGAGCAGCTCGGCTCGCAGCCGGACCACTCCGGGCGAAGCTGCGGCGTCCAAAGGGCCCGGGCCCCGTCCGACGGGGGCATGGGCTGGATGGCGTCGTTGGGGCACGCGCGGAAGCACTGTCCGCAGCGGACGCACAGGCGAAGAAACTGCTCCTCCTCCACGCTGCCGGGCGGGCGCACGGGAGCAGGTTCCGCCGACCCAGCCGCCGCCTGGTCCGTGCGAAGCGCCCAGCCCAGGCCGACCCCGCCCAGGGCGGAGAGCGACAGCCCAGCCGAGGCAGCCAGCACCTCGCGGCGCTGCAGTCGCGGCCTCTCGCCTCGCTGATCGGCCGACAGGGTCTCGGATGGTTCATCCGCCGCCCGGCCCGCGTGCGGAACGAAGCGGATCGCCCCCGCCTTGCAGACGCCTCCGCAGGCGCGGCAGGTGATGCATCGGCCGGGGCGGGTCGAGAAGTCGTCGGCGATCGCGTCCATGGTGCAGGCGGACCGGCAACGGGTGCAGGCGGTGCAGGCCCGCGTGACGCGCCGGCGGAACAGGCCGACTCGCCCCGACAGCGACAGCACCGCCCCGCTGGGACACAGGCAGCGGCACCACAGCCGCCGGCCGAACAGGCCCAGCGCCAGCACGCCCAGCAGAACGGCCAGGCCGGCGAGTTGGGCGGCGTCCAGGGGCGGGACGTTGTGCCAGCCCCGCACCAGGCCGTCATGCACGGGTTTGACCACAAAGACCAGCCCGCGAGTGACCAGCGGGATGGCGGCGACGAACCCCGCGAGCATCGTACCGGTGGCGGCGGCGGCGAGCACAACCGCCAGGACGCCCCAGCGCAGCGTCTGCAACGACGTCGTAAGGCGTTTCCCGGTCCGCCGGACGCCTGGGTCTTGCGACGCCCCTATGGGGGCACCACGAGCGCGGCGCCTTCGCGTGGGCGAGAGCCTCCCGACGGTCGAGTCGAACAGGTCGATCAGCGTCCCCAGCGGGCAAAGGTAGCCGCAGAACGCCCGCGGGGCGAGCAGGCCCAGCAGCAGAATCGCCCCGCAACCCGCCAGGGCCCAGGTCCAAGCCCGCCCGGCCAGTGCAGCCGCCGGGCCCACCAGGGGGTCCAGCAGGAGGAACGTCTCCGCCGGCAGGGCCTCCTTGGCGGCGATGTCGTCGGCGTAGTGCGAGGGCCAGGTCCCCGGGGCCAACTCGCGCAGGGCCCACGGGCCCAGGCTGAAGGCCAGCTTCTCGATCGCCGCCGGCGCCAGCGCCGTCGCGGGCCTCAGTTGCATCCGCCGCCCCTGCACCCCATCCACCATCACGCGGGCCAGGACGGCCGGCTCGCCTTCGATGTCCCGCTCGCCCGGGTCCACCAGCGTCAGTGTCGCCCCGGCCGGCGGCGGTTCATCCAGGTGGTCGGCCTCCACCGTGGCCGCCCCCGTCGCCGGTTCCACCTCAAGCGGCGTCAGGCCGGTCCACGTGCGGGCCGGACGGGCTGAGTAGGGCCAGCTCACGTAGAACACCAGGGCGGCGAACAGGCCCAGGCTCAGCACTTGGACGGTGCGGCGAGTCATGGTGTCACTTCATCGCCCCGTGCAGGGCCTTGGCCGTGGCGTTGACGATGGCGTCGCAGGTGATGGTGGCGCTGGTGACGGCGTCGATGCCCTTGACGGATTGCTTGCGGATGATCTGGTTGGGCGTCTCGACCATGGCGGAGTAGTACTGCTTCTCGCGGTGGTGGGTGACCTTGAGCGACTCGATCCGCCCGGAGCGGACGACGACCTCGACGGTGACCGGGGCCTCGTAACCCATGCTGGAAGCGCTGTACGTGCCGTCCGGTACCTTGGAGATGTCCAGGGTGTCGAAGAGCTGGATGGCTTCGAGATTGGCCCGCGCCCGGTTCTTGGATCGCTGGTTATGCTTCTGGTTGGGCATGTCCAGGACCTTCTGGTAGAGCGCGACGGCCTCCTTGTAGCGCCCGACGGTGCGGCAGGCGTCGCCGGCGGCGAGCACGGCTTCGTCCGCGCCGGGGTGGTTGGCGAACAAGCCGGCCAGCTTGATCGCCTGATCGGTCTGGCCCATCTCGCCCAGCAGCTTGATGTCGCTGACGGAGATCGTCTGCAGGCGATCGAGGATCTCCATGGCCATCGCCTTGGACCCGAGCTTCCAGTAGCACTCAGCCAGGGCGGTCTCGTTGCGTCGCTGGGGGCTGACCTGCCGCCACCACCAGGCGGCGCGGGCGTAGTCGCGGTGGAGTTTCTGGTACATGCTTGCCAGGCTGGCCCACGCCCGGTCGCGACGGTTGGGGTCGCCCTTGTGCAGATCAGCCAGGTGGAGCATGAACTTGACGCCCTCTTTCCACCGGCTGGGGTTGGGGTTGATCACATCCCAGACGTACTGTCCGACGTTGCGCTGGTTGTTCCAGCCGCCGGGGGGACGGTCAGGCCAGGAGAGGTCCAGCGTCTTGGGGTAGCTCAGCGGGGTGGCCTCCAGCCAGTCGGGCGGGGTGCGCCCGGCCTGGGCGATCAGGGCGTCGATCTCCTGGCGGCTCTTGCTCGCGGGGGCGGGGTCGTTGCCCGCGGCCCCGCCGGCGCCGAGGACTTCCCTCTTGCCGTCGATGGTCAGGGCCTTGATCATGTGCAGAGGGTAGCGTCGATTCAGCGTCCGCCCGCCCGCCTGGACCTCGATGACCACCGACATCGCGTCGCGGGAGACGATCTTCCCTTCGACGACACTGCCGGAGGTGGACTCGATCGTGTCGCCCGTGACGATGCCCGTCCCCCCCAGCGCCGCC
>Ga0116149_1003483_pt1 | contig 16241 bp, 8 predicted proteins | sample AD_UKC057_MetaG_FD_89787 | JGI IMG/M metagenome (GOLD analysis project Ga0116149, IMG submission 89787) | Active sludge microbial communities of municipal wastewater-treating anaerobic digesters from USA - AD_UKC057_MetaG | ecosystem: Engineered > Bioreactor > Anaerobic > Digestate | place: USA... | reverse complement strand
GAGCGGACGCCTGGATGCGCTGGTTTTCCTTGTGGGCGCGGCCTTGGGCAGCATCCTGTTCAACGAGGTCTACGCGATCGTCAGCCCGCTGACGTCGTGGGGCGACAGCGGCGTGAGCTTCATTTGGACGAGCCTGGGAATCTCAGGTCCGACGTTCGCACTCATCTTCTCGGCTCTGGCGGTGGCGGCGTTCTGGGGTTCGGAATGGATCGAGAAGCGGGTGGCTGGGGCCGGCCCCTACCTCGGCAGCCCGTTTCTTAAAGCATTCAGCGTCACGATCCTGGTCGCCGCACTCGCGGTGGCGTTGCTGCCCCCGCTGGACTCCGCCCCCGTCGCCGAAGCCCCTGCAGGCGACTTCACCGAGGTCGGACTGCTCGAGGCAATGGAAGCCGGCCAGGACCACATCGACCCGGACGAACTCGCCGACCGTCTGCTGGCTGGTGACCCGACTTTGTTGTTGGTCGATATTCGCACGCCGGCCGAGTTCGCCGCCTTTCACATCCCTCGAGCGGCGAACGTCCCCGCCGCTGACCTCCCGGCATTCCTCGCGCCCCACAAGCACAGCGGGACGATTGTGCTCTACTCGAATGGCATGACCCACGCGGCTCAGGCCCGTGACGCGTTGGCCCGGATGGGCTTCGCCAACGCCTACCTGCTTACGGACGGCTTGCAGGGGTTTTTCGAGCAGGTGTTGAAACCGGTCTCCCTCCGCCGCGTGGCGGTATCCGAAGCCCAGGCAACCCGGATCAACGCCTGGCGAACATTCTTCCTGGGCGGCGCGCCGACTCCCTCCGCCTCGACGGCCGCTCCTCCCGATGATGCCGTGCGGCTGGTCGAGACCTCCTGGCTCGAAGACAACCTGGGCCGGGGCGATCTGCGCATCATCGACCTGCGTCCTCAGCCCGCCTACAACGGCGGCCACATTCCCGGGTCAGTCCGGATGGATGTCGAGCATTTCCGGGGGGTGATCGGCGGGGTATCGTCGATGCTTCAGCCGGCAGACATGATCACGCGTCACCTCGGTTTGCTCGGGGTAACCCGGGGAGTGACGGTGATTCTGGTGCCCACGGACAAGCTGCACGATGCCACGCTGGTCGCTCTTGCCCTCGATCGGGCGGGACACGACCGCTACGCCATCCTCGACGGTGGCTGGGAGCAGTGGGTGGCGGAGCAACGCCCGACCGATACACTCCTGCCGGCCATCGCCGCCACGGACTACCCGACGCCGTCCGGCGCGGATCTCTTTACCGTGGACTATCGAACGGTTCTGGCTCATTCCCGCAATCGCACCGCCATCATTCTCGACGTCAGGCCGCCCGACTTCTTCAGCGGTGCAAAATCAGACGAAGCGAGGGCAGGGCACGTCCCTGGAGCGATCAACCGGCCCTTTGCTTTGGATATGTCCACCAACGGTGCCGTGGCGCGCTTCAGACCGCCTGGCGAATTGGCCGAGGCTTACTCGATGCTCATTCCCTCGAAGGATGCGCCGGTCGTGGTGATGTGTCGCACCGGGCATCAGGCCAGCCACAGTTATTTCGTGCTGCGCCGTCTGCTCGGCTACCGCCGCGTCAGTTGGTACGACGGCGGATGGTCCGAATGGGCCAGCCGGCCCGAGCTCCCCATCGAATCAGCGCCATGAAGACGGCGGAAATCTCACCCACGGACCGTCAGGAATGCCGGGACCGCCCCACTGGTGAGATTTCCTGGTTAGCCCGATCACGGTTCCTCGCGAAGCGCGTGAAATGGCCGGGCCAAGGGATCTGTCTGAGACGGGTCGACGTGTTGCATCCATGAAATCGAAAGCCATGACTTCTCAACTCCTACTCTCACCCCATATGCGCATTGGTCTGAGGCGCGCCTCGCTCGGCATCCTGATCGCCCTGTTGCTCCGCGTGGCGGGAGCGGCTGCGGCTGGCTTCCCCCCGCAGGCCGGCGAGGCGGACGTTCAGAAGGCCATCGCCGCCGCGCCCAGGCAGCATCCGCGTCTGCTCGCCACCGGCGAACAACTCCGCAACTTGCCGCGGGCAGCCAAGGCCGGACCGACCGCCGAGGCCGTGGCTGGGCACATTGTCGGGGAGGCGACACGGCTTCTCGATCAGGCGCCCGTGACGCGCACCCTCGAAGGCCGGCGGCTGCTCGGGCAGTCGCGTGTCTGCCTGAGCCGGGTTTTGCACCTGGCCGCCGCCTACTACCTCACTGGCCGGGCGGACTTTGCCCGTCGGGCGGAGAAGGAAATGCTGGCCGTCTCGGGTTTCAGCGATTGGAATCCGACGCACTATCTCGATGTCGCGGAGATGACCTTTGCGCTGGCCGTCGGGTACGACTGGCTTTTCGACACCCTCGAAACAGACTCGCGCCGGACGATTCGCCAGGCCATCGTCGAGAAGGCGTTGCGTCTGCCATTCGAGACCGGGCATCGCGGCTGGGTGAAGGCCAACAACAACTGGGGCCAGGTCTGCCATGCCGGCATGGTCGGCGGCGCCCTGGCCGTCCTCGAAGACGAGCCCGAACTCGCCGCCCGCACCGTTCTGAACGCCCTCGGCAATGTCCATCACTCGATGCATGCCTTCGCTCCCGAAGGGAGCTATCCTGAAGGCCCCGGCTACTGGAGCTACGGCACCGGTTTCAATGTCCTGCTGATTGCCTGTCTCGAGAGCGTTCTGGGCAGCGACTTCGGCCTGTGCGAGGCGCCCGGATTCAGCCGCACCGGTGCCTATCTGCCGATGGTCACCGGTCCGTCCGGTCTGACCTTCAACTACGCCGACGGCGGCTCGGGGCGGGGGCCGGAGCCGGTGCTCTTCTGGTTTGCCGATCGGTTCGACCGCAACGACTGGCTCAAGGACGAGTCCGATCTGCTGCGCCGGCAGCCGTCGCGTGGCGGACGGCTCCTGCCGCTGGCGCTGCTCTGGATGGACGAGTCGGCTCCGATTGGCGAGATCCGGATGCCGCTCCACTGGAATGCGGGTGGCGAGGTGCCGATCTGCATTCACCGGAGCGCGTGGCGCTCGCCGCGGGCGGTCTTCGTGGGATTCAAAGGCGGCTCACCCTCGTCGAACCACGGGCATATGGATGTGGGCTCCTTCGTGCTGGACGCCGACGGCATCCGGTGGGCCCTCGATCTCGGCGCTGAGGGGTATCACCGGATCGAATCGCGCGGCATGAACCTCTGGAGCCGCGACCAGAAGTCGGAGCGCTGGACCGTTTTCCGGCTGGTCAACGCCAGCCACAGCACGCTGGTCATCGACGGGCAGAACCAGAGCGTCAAGGGCTTCGGCAAGGTCGTCGCCTTCTCGGATCGCCCGGAGCGCGCCCACTCGGTGATCGACATGAGCTCGGCCTACGCCGGCCAGGTCGATTCAGCCCGGCGTGGCGTGGCTTTGCTGCCCTCGGGTTGCGTCGTCGTTCAGGACGAGCTGAGCGGCCTGAAACCCGGCGCCCAGGTGCGCTGGGGCATGGTCACCCGCGCCCGGCCCGGCGAGACCGGCAGCGACCGACTGCAACTTGACGAGAGAGGCCAATCACTCGAACTGCGGATTCTGAAGCCTGCGGGCGCCGCCTGGAAGACTGTCGACATCGAGACGCCGCGCAACGAGTGGGATTCGCCCAACCCCGGCGCCACGATGGTCGCGACGACGATCGTGACGCCACCGAGCGGCGACATGACGATCGTCATCCTGGCCCGGCCCGGCGAGGCGACCGCGCCGGACGTTCCGCCCGGACCGTTGGCGCAGTGGTAGGGCGGGAGGCCGTATGACTAGTTCGATGCGCTCGTGAGTTCGAGGGAACGTTCCTTGTAGCGGGTGGCGATGAAGACGAACAACAGGGCCACTGCGAGCGTCAGGCCGGCGTACAGGTAGAAGGTCGCGGCGTTGACAGCCGCGCCTTCCCCGGCTGCCGCGGTGCCGGCGATGACCGCGCCGCGCAATTTGGTGATCAGGGGGACGTACAGGTTGCCGACCGCCACCGTCAGGAGCCAGAAGCTCATGATGGTGCTCTTCATTTCGGCCGCTGCCTGTGTGAAGGCGAATTCGAGGCCGGTGGTCGAGATGAGCACCTCGGCCGTCGTCAGGACCAGGTAGGGGAGCGTCTGCCAGAGCACGCTCAACCGTCCCCCGGCGTCGATCTGCGTCTGGATGAAGCCGACGACGAGGTAGGACAATCCGGCCAGGAACATGCCTGTGCCCATGCGGCGCAGCGGCGAGACGCGGATGCCGAACCACTTCTCGATGCGCGGATAAAGGAAGAGCGTCAGCGGCACCAGCAGCATGACAAAGGCCGGGTTCATCGATTGCATTTGCTCGGCCCCGATCTGGAACGAGCCCAGCACCGGAAAGGGGATCATCCGGTCGCCTTGCATCACCCAGGTCGAGGTGGTCTGGTCAAACAGCGCCCAGAAGATCGTGACAGGCGCGAACACCATCAGAATCGGCCCGACCGATCTGGCGGCCTCGACCTCGCGGGCCGAGAACTTCGCGCGGGCCGCGTCCCAGAACGTCTGGCCGGCCTGGCGCGAGCTCAGGCTGGCCAGCGCGTGCCAGAACACCTGGAAGAACCCCGCCGATTTCGTCTCGCTCGATGGCGGGATGCGCACATAATACTTGCGCCCCAGCCAGAAGATCAGGGTGGCCAGGAGCATGAGGATTCCCGGCACGCCGAACGCCCAGCGATAGGCCTCGAGCGGCACGCTGCCATCGGGGTTCTTCTCGAACGAGTCTTTGATCCACGGAATGACAAGGAAGGAGAAGAACGAGCCGAAGTTGATCGACCAATAGAAAAGCCCGTAGGCCTTCTGGAGCAGGCTGGCCTGATCGGGCTTGAACTGGTCGCCGCAAAAGGCCGAGACGCACGGCTTGATGCCGCCCGAGCCGAGGGCGATCAGGAACAGGCCGACATACAGGCCCCCGACGCTGCCGGCCGTGAGGGCCAGGGTGAGGTTGCCCAGGCAGTAGACCAGCGAGACGTACAGGATCGTGTTGTAGCGGCCCCAGAACTTGTCGCTGATGATCCCGCCCAACAGCGGGGTGAAGTAGTTGGCGAAGATGAAGAGATGGATGATCCCGGCCGCATGGTCGCGGGCCTGGCCCTCCGGCAGGTGCTGGAAGAGCACCGTGCTGATGTAGAGGGCCAGGATGCTGCGGATGCCGTAATAGCTGAACCGCTCGCAGGCCTCGTTGCCGATAATGAACTTGATCGGCGGCGGAAACCGGTTGGCGGAGGAGACTCGAGCGCTCATGATGTGTTTGGTTGGCACGGGCTGCCCCGATCACTTCGACTTGTCCGGATACGGGGGCGGGGTGGGGATCTTGACCGGGTGCTGCGTCATGAGCAGCTTGATTTCGTCGATGGCCCGGTTGAGCTGGTCGTCGATCCCCCCGAACTCGCGCGCCGGGTCGTTGTCCACCACGATGTCGGGATCGACGCCGTGGCCTTCCATGATCCACTCCTTCGCTTCGAGATCGAACCGCGAGAACTCCGGGCGGTTGAGCGAGCCGCCATCGAGCAGAGGCAGCGAGCCGCGAATGCCGACGACCCCGCCCCAGCTCCGCTGGCCGATGATCGGCCCCAGTTTGTGCTTCCGGAAACGGTAGGCGACAATGTCGCCGTCCGAGGCCGAGAACTGGTCGATGAGCAGCACCTTGGGGCCGAGCACCTGGCCGGAGGGGTCGACATTGACCGCGCCGTTGCGGGCGATGGTCCACATCGCCGGCTCGCGCCGGAGCCGCTCGATGATCATGGGCGACACGTTGCCGCCGCCGTTGCCGCGGCAATCGACGATCAGGGCTTCCTTGTGGAGCTGCGGGTAGTAGAACTTCACGAACTCGTTGAGTCCAGGCACCCCCATGTCGGGCACGTGCACGTAACCCACTTTGCCATCCGTGGCCTTCGAGACGTGTTCGATGTTGCCAAGCACCCATTTCAGGTAATAGAGCGGGCGTTCATCGGCGATCGGGATCACCACCTCATCCCGGGCGCCCTCGGCCTTGGGCTCGGCGTTGACGCGCAGGGTGACCTGTTTGCCCGCCTTGCCCACCAGCGCGGCGTAGAAATCCGTCATCTGATCGGTCGGCCTGCCGTCGATGGCCACGACGTACTCGCCGTTCTTGACGTTGACGCCGATGTCGGTCAGCGGCGACCGGAGTTGGTCGTCCCAGTTCTGGCCCGGAAGGATGTTGGTAACTTGATAGAAGCCGGACGGTTGATGGCGGACGATGGAGGCGCCCAGGAGGCCCTGCGCGATGCGTTCGGGTTTCGGGTAATCGCCCCCGCCGACATAGCAGTGGCCCAGGTTGAGTTCGCCAATCATCTCGCCGATCACGTAGGTCAGATCGGCCCGGTGCTGGACATGCGCGAGGAGCGGTTCGTAGCGCCGCCGGATCGCAAGCCAGTCCACTCCGTGCAGATTCGGGTCATAGACGAAATCGCGCATTTGGCGCCAGCACTCGGCGTAGATCTGGTTCCACTCGGCCCGGCGATCGAGCCGGACCTTGACATCGCCCAGATCCACCGTCTTCTCCCTCGTCTCGATCCTGCCCGAGGGCAGGTCGACGATCGCGTACGTGCCGCGCATGGCCACCGCCATCTTCTTGCGATCGGCTGAGACCCGGTAGCTGCCGAAGTCGCCCAGCTCGGTCTCCTTTTGTTTATCGAGTTCGTAGAGGAACAGCTTGCCCTTGCGGATGTAATAGAGCTTGTCGCCGACGGACGTGATCTGCCCGTAACTCGAAGCCGGGATCGGCAACACGGCAATGCGCTGGGCCAGGCCGTCCGCATCCACCTTGACCACCACCTTCTTGTCGTCCTTCTTCTCGACCGGTTTCTTCTCCGCGGCCGACTCCTCGGTCTTCGCCGGGGCCGATGCGTCCCCGTCCTTCTTCTCGCCCTCCGGTTTCGGGGCGGCTTTCGCGGGATCTTCCTTCTTGTCCGTCTCGGGCTTGGCCTCGTCCTTCTTGACTTTGACCTCGTCGCTCTTGGGTGCGAAAGGCGACTTGGTGTCCTGGGCGAGCGTGACGAAATAGATGCGGGCCATGTCGCTGTAGATGTGGTTCCACTCGACCTGGCTGTAGGTGGGATTGAACGTCCGGTCGGAGACGAAGAACAGCAGCTTGCCGTCCGAACTGAACTCCGGTCCGCCCACGTCGAACCAGCCGTCGGTGACCTGGATCTTCTGCCGGGATTCGATCGAGTAGAGGTAGATGTTGGGGAAGCGCCGTTCCTCGGGCCGTGTGAATGCGATCCACTGGCTGTCGGGCGACCAGGTGAAATCGCGGATCTCCCACGCGGGCGATTGGTCGACCACGGTCGTTTGCTTCGAAGCCACGTCGATGAACTGGAGCCGGTTCTTCTTGTCGGACCAGAGCAGGCGTTTGGAGTCCGGCGACCAGCCGAGCTGGTACTTGTACGTGTCGCTGCCGGACGTCAGTTGCGTGGGGGCCTCGGCGCCGTCCTGGGGGCGGATGTAGATTTCATCCTCGCCGGTGACGTCGGCGACGTAGGCGATCCACTTGCCGTCGGGGGACCATGCGGCGCTGCGTTCATGGACGCCGGGTGTCGCGGTGAGATTGCGCGTGGGTCCATGCTTGGCCGGCACGGTGAAGATATCGCCGCGCGCGCCCACAACGAGGCGCGCGCCGTCGGGCGCGACGTCATAGCCTGTGATGGACTGGCCGACATCGCGCCATCCCGCGCGGCCGATGGCGAAGTCCTCCCGGATTTCAATCGGCACCTTGGCGACCTGTTCGCTGGCGAGATCGAGCCTGTAGATGGAACCGCCATTCTCGAACACGATCGCCTGGTCGCCCAGCGCGGGGAACTTGACGGCGAACTCGGTGAACTGGGTCAGCGCGCGGATCTGCTTGGTCGGCAGGTCCATGACATAGAGGTTCGCCTGGCGGTTGGCGTCGCGCTCGGACACGAAGTAGATGCGGTCGCCGCGCCACATCGGGAAGATGTCCTGGGCCGGATCCTCGGTCAGTCTCTCGGTGGACTTCGTCTCGAAATCGTAAACCCAGATTTCGTCCGCCTGGCCCCCGCGATAGCGCTTCCAGGTGCGGAATTCGCGGAACACGCGGTTGTAGGCGAGCCGTTTGCCGTCCGGCGAAAACGAGCACCACCCGCCCCGGGGCAGCGGCAGCACCTCCGGCACGCCGCCGTCGATCCGGGCGAGGGTCAGATCCCCTTTCCACGCATTCCACTGGGTTCGCCGCGACCGATAGACGACTGTCGCGTTGTCGCGCCAGGTCATGACGATGTTGTTGGGCCCCATCCGGTCGGCAACCTCGTCGCGCTCGATGGTCGCGGTGTGGGTCAGGCGCCTGGGCACTCCGCCTTCGGACGGCATCACGTAGACCTCGGTGTTGCCGTCGTAATGGCCCGTGAAGGCGATCCACTTTCCATCCGGGGAAAAGCGCGGAAACATCTCGTAGCCCTGGGGATCGCTGGTCAGGCGCCGCGCCACGCCGCCCTGGACGGGCACAGTGTAAAGGTCTCCGGCATAACCGAAGACAACCTGGTCGCCGTGGATGGCCGGAAAACGCAGGAGGCGAGCTTCCTCAGCCATCAGGCCGGCTGCGGTGATCAAACAGGACCAAACGGGCAGGAAGCGCCCGATCGCCAAACGCACCAAGAGAGGTAGACGCATGGGCCAAGGATTTTCGCCCGCGCGCTCGGGTACAAGCAAAATTACCGTCTAATCCCGCCCACCCCAGCACCCGCGCCAAGGCCCAATCCGTCATGGACCGTGCAGGCCGCTGAGGATCTCAGAGCCTCGGCTCGCGTCGTGGGGTGACGCCGCCAGAACGGCGGATTCCGAAGGATTGCCGGTTCGGCACGCGTTCGCGCAGCCGGCGGTTCTTGAGCGAATCAGGGATCCAGCGGCAGGGGGCTCTGGGGGGGGCGATCGCGCCGCTGTCGGTTCCTGCTCTCGGCTTCTCTGCGTCCCTCCATCACTCGAACGCGCAACTCGAGAGCGGCCTTTTCCTTGGGATCCTTCGCCAACTCGATGGCCTGCTTGGCCAGAGCGATTCCCTCGTCCTGTTTGCCCTGCTCGAAGAGCATCACGCCGCGGGTCAGCATCACGGGGGCCGCGTTCGAGGACGCCAGCCGCTGAGCGATGTCGAGCGCTTGCCCCGCCAGGACGAAGTCGCGGTTGGTGCTGTGGACGTCGGTCACGATGCGGTAGGCCAGATCGCACAACTGCGGGACGCTGTTGGTTCGCGCGGCCAGGAGTTTGCGGCCCAGTTCCAAAGCCTTGGGGTCACCCTTGCGGGCCAGCGCCTGATAATCGTTCACCTCGGCGCGAACGGCATCCAGCTTGATCGCCCGCGGCAGATTGTACCGTCCGCCAAGGATCTCATCGAGGGCCTTGTCCAGTCCGGTCATCGGATGCCCATGCCACAGCACCTTGCCGTCCCGTCCCACGATAAAGGCATAGGGGATACCGTTTTGTCCGTAGGCCACCATGTAGTTGCGCGCGGTCTTCCGCTGGTCGTCCGCGGCCACGGAGAACTCGACCTGCGCCTCTGGCATGCCGATGAACTCGCGGATGCGATTGACCGGCTCGTCGCTGATCCCCACCACGACCACTCCTTTGTCTTTGAGTTTGGTCTGCAGGGCACCAAGCTTGGGGAGACAGGCGCGGCTGGCGGGACTCAGGGCGGCCCAGAAGGCGACCACGTAAACATTCTTTCCGTCGCTGACATCCACCGGGTTGCCCTTGATCCACTCGACGATCTCGAGGGGCGCGGCGGGGTCGCCGATCTTGTCGGCAAAGCCGTCCGCGGGGGCGAGGCAGGCGATCGCACCCACGATCAATCCGGCATGCTTGAGCGTCATCATGGTTCAGTGTTTTGCAGAATCGGGCGTCGAGCAAGTGGAAAAACCCGCGATAGTCGCGGGATCGGGAGATCGGGAGACCGAGAAAATGCAAGAAAGCGGTTGACCAGCCGTTGACGATTGGGTAGAAGGGCCTCGAGTGATGCACCTGCTCCGAATGAGGGGCGTGTCCAGAATGCACGTCACTGAGCGTCAAAGAGCAAGGGTGGAGTTGGTCGGGTGCGGATGCGGTGGGGCGCATCTCGGGGGCTGTGGCGGCGGCAGACAGTGCAGGGTCTTGGCTCGCGAGGAGGCTCGTGCCGGCGTAACCGACCGCATCCAAAAAGGTTAAAAAATATTGATTGACGCTCGTTTGGTGACGGTGTAAGGCTGGGTCAGATGCAGCACCCAAGCAGGGCGCACGTCGTGTGGAACAATGGAACAACGCAGAACTAAAGCAGAAACGAACATGAAAAGAACATTACTAGCGACACTTGCCATATCGGCATGTATCGGAAGCCAGGTTCTCTGTGCGGCTACTGGAACGTACAAGGTGGGCCAACTGACCTTCGCTTTGACGGACACTTATCAATGGCGCGTCACCCACAATGGCGGCGCACTTCAAGAGTCAGTGCCGCTTCTGGTGGATTGCGAAGCCAACCTGAAGTACGAGACCAAGGTCGAGAAGATTACCACCGCGCGAGTGATCAACGCCATTGGCAAGGCGCTCCGCAGATCGTATACATCGAAGGCGAAACTGGCCATCGTGAATTACGACAACGAAGTGCCGGCACCGCCCTATCCGCCCTACCTGTTGTACGGGTACGGTAGCGGTGACGGTGATTACTTTGCCGCCGCGGACACCTTTAATGGCCCGCTGGACACCAGTGGCAACTACATCACCGACATGTGGGTCTGGCCGAATGAAGTCCAGATCGACTGGGTCGAGTACGACTGGGTGAATGCGACTGGCGAGCCGGGTGATGAACTTTGGACCAAGGCATCGGTGGTCATCTCCGATCCGAGCGGCGCCTGGGAGTGCACCGACGTCAGCGAGTTCTTCTCGTTCGAGGAAGCGTATTGCTACTTCTGCTGGGACACCGTTGACCGGGTCACCAAGGGCAGCCTCAAGAGCAGCTACGAGTACGACATCTGCATCGGCCCCGGTGGCTGCGGCGTCTCGGGCTCGGGAACGACGAAGTTCTACATGACCATCAAGTTCAACAACGATCCTGCGTCCAACGTCTGGCTGAACCAGGATGAGGAGTATCGGTACGTTGCGCCTCTGTCGTCGGCTGCTGACCGGCTGATCTTCACCGTGGGTGGCGTTGTCAACTATCCTTGGAAGATCAAAGCGCTCAACGGCGTCGCCTTCGCGTTCGGCACGATGACGATGTCCAAGGCCGAAGGCTATGGCCAGAATCCGTGGTGCGGCGTTCTGAGCGGCTCGGTGAAGATCACTGAGACCGACGACTCGAAGCTGCCTATCGATTGCTACGGCTCCGGCTGGGATTATCTCCCTGGCGAATAATAGTGATCCCGCGAGCAATCAAAGCACGACATTAGTACTGCGAGCAAAGTGCAATCCGAGGTGACTGTGCCTCGGATTGCGTTTTGCGTTTAATGGGGGCGATTCACGTAATCACATGAGACCAAAGGTCGTTCTTCTCATCCTGGTCTTTGGCGCCGGGATCCTCGTTCTCGCAGGAATGCTGCACGGTCTGGTGGGTCGGCAGCCGGCTGACTCTCCACCCTCTGCCCCGGGAGAAGGCTTGGCCGAGTCGTCGCCGGGTGCTTCGGACACGGCCCAGTCGGGCGCCGCCTCGGCGGTGGGCACCGGAGCCACTTCGGGGCCCACGAGCATCATCGCCACGACGCCCGCCGAGGAGCGGGCCGCACTTCGAGATAAGGACTTGGAGGCAATCAGCGACGCCCTGCTCTCGACCGAGGAGAATGGCAACGCAGTCTCTGCCGTTGCGAGCCGACTCGAGAATGCCGATGCCGAAGTTCGTGCGGCGGCGCGGGAGGCTGCCGTTCACCTGGGAGACACGAACATTATCCCTTATCTGACAGTCGCGCTCGAACGCATCAGCGACCCGCGCGAGAAGGTGGAGTTGCTGGATGCGATTCAGTTCCTGCAGTTGCCGGAAGGATCGGACGTGCAGATGCCGGAAGGAGCAGACATCGTGCCGCCCAACGCGAGCGTGCCGGGGTCTGTGGCGACCAACGCGAACAGAGGAGTTGCGCCACAGTCGCAGCCGCGCCAACCGGCGCCCCGGAGGTCTCGGGCGACCCCAACACCAGCGCCGAGGTCTCCTTAACTTTTGTCAGATCTGACCGCGGTCGAGCGTGCGACCAACCGGTCGTGACTGACTTCGATCTGCCGTCATTCCTGGCATCGAGCCTCTGGACTTTGTGTTCATCCCCCTTGACGGATCCTGGATTTGAGAGATGACTCGGTTCGGATGAACCGGGTTTCTCGAGATTGTAATGCTTTGAGTGCCAACGACAGCCAGCCGGCCAGCACAGGGCCGGAACTCGTGCGATGCCCCGGGTGGTTGATTTCCGCCCGAGCCTTATTGGCGGTTGCTGTCATCGGTGCGGGTTATCTCGCCTGGGTGTCGATTACCAACGAACCGTTGGCCGGGTGTGGTCCCGGATCCGGGTGTGACAAGGTGTTGCAGAGCCGTTGGGCCTACTGGCTGAACCTGCCGGTCAGCCTGCCGGCCTTACTCGTGTACGTGGCTTTGGTTGGAGCCACGGTTTTGGCGCGGAAACGAGCCTCGCCAGACGACGAACGCGGTGCCTGGGCTGCCATGATCGTCCTCTCCGTCGTCGTGGCGGGAGCCGCCCTGTGGTTCATCGGCTTGCAGGTTTTTGTCATCAAGGCGTTTTGCCGGTTCTGCATGGTCGTCCACGGGTGCGGTCTGGCCGCAGCGCTTATTTGCGTCTGCCATATCCCCTTCGCAACCGATCCGACCACGCCGATGTGGTCCGCCGCACCTGACAGGCGAGGCATCCCGCGCCGGGCTCTTTTGCTACTTGGGCTGATTGGCCTTGCCGGAATCGCGGTGCTGGCGGGGGGGCAATTGCTTGTGCAGAAAGAGCGGAACCTGGTCAAGTTTCTGCCCGGCGGGTCGAGCGCGGCCGCCACGCCGACTGGAGTGCATGGATCCGCGGGGGGCACTGGCTCGAACTCACCGACATCGGGTGGCCAATCGGTGGACTGGCCGCCTTCTCCGGACGTGCGGCTCATGGCGCCGGGGGTGGTGTCGCTTTACAACGGTCAGTTCCTGCTTCAGCTTGAGGATTTGCCAATGATCGGCGGGCCGGGCTCGTCGAATGTGATCGTGTACTTGTACGATTACACGTGCAGGCATTGCCGCTCCGTCCACAACATTCTGGTGGCGGCGCAACGCCAGTTCACCAACCGGTTGGGGGTTGTCTCGCTCCCGATGCCAATGTCGACGAATTGCAATCCGCTGATTCCGTCCCATTTCGATTCAAGCCTGAACGCCTGCGAGTATGCGAATCTGGGCCTGGCGCTTTGGCGGGCCGACCGGGAGGCGCATCGGCAGTTCGACGAGTGGTTTTTCGCCCAGGAAAGGCCGGCGCCGATCGAGGATGCCCGCGCCTATGCGTTGAAGCTTGTCGGCGTCGAGGAGTTGGATCGGGCCCTGGCGGATCCCTGGGTGAAGGAGAAGATCCTGATGGCTTGCCAGCTCCACTTTGCCAACTGGGAAGCAACCGGTCGCCCGGCCATGCCGCAGTTGCTATTAGGCAAGGCGGTCAGCATCGGCCCGCTGAACTCCGTCGAGCATCTGCTGGCCCTGCTCCAGCGCTATCTCGGCCTGCACACCTATCGGGACGGATTCTGAGTGTGCGGGGCAACGAGCCGGTAGTAACACCGTTCGCCAAATACCGTGCGCGGGTCGGTGAACTGGAAGACAGCTTCGCCAAGGTCCTGCCAGTCCGGATCCGCCAGATTCGTGGTGGATTGGACCACGAAGGTGAAGTTCGTGACGGTGAACACGAAGTTGGTCTGCCCCGTGACGGCGATGCGGTGGATGTAGGGTGGCGAGGTTGCCCAGTAATTGGCGAGGACGGCGTTGAGTTCCTCCTGGTCGACCTGTCCATCGTGGTTGGTGTCGCCGGCAAGCGACGGGCTGACGGTGAGCGTGCCGGGGACGAAAATGAAATGGTAGTTGGCGGCGTGCAGCGTGCCCTGGGTCACCGTGATCGGGTACTCCCCGGGCCCGCTTTCGCTCGTCGCGGTCGTCGTGAAGCTCGGGCTTCCGCTCAGGACGGAGACATCCTCTCCGTTGACGAATCCTTCATAGCTGGCTGTAAAGGCGGGGTGAGACGCTCCAGCCTGCCTGGTCGCATCGTTTGCAGTGATCCTCAGGACCGCTTTTTCGACCGTCAGGGTGCTGGCTACGTAGGTCATGCTGTATCTTTCCTCGAGAGGGCCGCATGACCCGATGGCCGCGCTGGGGGTGATCGAGTATTCCCCGACAGCGTCGGTGGCCTCGAGGCCGCCGCTGGCGGTGAGGGTGACGGCTGCCACGGCGTCGCCTGGCAACAACCCCGCCGCGCCGAAAGCGTCCGTCCCCAGCTCAAGGGTCGTGCCGTAGGGTTTGGTGCGGGGATGCGCCGTGATCGTCAAAGGGCACTTGCCAGAGCTCAGGTTCACCAGGGTGACTCGATTGGTCCAACTGTTCCTTGCCCCTTCGTATTCGACGTAGGACTCGAAAACATTGGTCCCGTGCGGCAAACTCACTTGGGCGGACCAGTTTGTGGTCCCTGTGGCTGGCTGGAAAAGGCCAGTCCCGTTGAGTCGCCACAGCACGCGTTCGATCGTTGCGGTTGGAACGGCGCCGCCCATCGTGGCGTTGACTTGCGCGATGCCCTGGACGACGAAGCACGCACCATCCAGCGGACCGGGTGGCAGGTTCGTGACAACGAGCGGCAGGCACTTTTGCGCCTGGCCTTGCAGGTGGTGCAGGAACGTCTTCGCGGTCATCAGACCGGTCCAGCGTCCAAGGGGCGCACCGGGTTTGGCGGGATCCACCAGGCATATCAATGGAAGCGAAAAGGCCCTCAGGCCGGTGGCGTAACGCTGCCACTCGGTCGAGGTGTCAATGTTCGCCTTCCAGGGAACACAGGAAGCCTGCAGCCACTGACACAGGGGCGGATTCGTCTTCTGCAGGATTCCTTCCATCGCCGTGCAGTCCGGACAATGCGTCCTGCCGAACATTGCCAGGATCATCTTGCCCTCAGCCTTGGCCCGTGCGATGGCCCTGGCCTCGGTGGGTTCACTGACAAGGCCTTGAGCCGCGCACGCCCATGACAGCCAGAACGAGACCGAACTCAACGTTAGTAGACACACCCAGCGATTCAACTTCATGACACCCCGTTTTCACTCAAAATGGCGCTTGCCCCATTGCTTGATGCGCCGCGCAAGAAGCCTCACCGTGCAAGGGGACGCGATCCACACCCTGAGACTCGGGTTTCCAACCCCGGCGCGGCATCCTTGGCGCGCTCTCAAAACCAGCCGAAGGACAACGCGCCCAACCCACGGATTGCACCCGATGAGAAAGGCGCTGTCAATCCAGGGATAAACTGTTTTGGCCCGGCCATTTCACACGCTTCGCGGGGAGCCGTAACCAGGCGAGTTCTCATTCCGCCTCATTCTCGGCGGCGGAAGATGGGCTGAATCCCGGTTTGGGGCTATTAACTTGATTTCCCTGGGGACAACTTCCACTGACAGCCTAAAGGCTGGACACCAAACCGCCGCGGAACTCACTGCGGCGCGTTCGGTGTCCACGCTTTAGCGTGTCCGAGGGGATCAAGTTAATAGCCCCATCCTGGTTTATGTCGCCCGGTGGGGGCACCGGGCCTACAGCCGGATGGAGACTCCCGCTGTAGGCCGCGTGCCCCCACGCGGCGCAAACTCGATTCCTACTGGCACCCTACGGATCCACTGGTCGAATCCGCGTCTGAAATCGCTCGCAGATTCCGAGGATCCCAAACGATGGCCGCGTTATTGGGGAACCATGCGGTAGTAACCCGCATTCGGAGCCACAAACCGAAGGCCGAGATCCTGCCACTTCGGGTTCTCAAGGTCCGTGGTGAACTGGACTTTGAAGGTGACGTTGGTGGTGTCCACACTGGTGATGACGAACGTGTAATTCGTCTGAGCCGCAATGGCGAGGTTGTCGGCGGGCGTCGCTCCGGCCCAGAAGCGCGCGAGCATGCTATTGACCTCCTCCTTGCTCAGCACAAGCGGTCTGACGACCAGTGTCTGCGTCACGGGCGCGGCAGGCGCGTAGTTGCTGTCGCCGGGTTGGCTGGCGGTGATCAGGGCGGAGCCGTCGCTGACAACCGTCGCGACGCCGTCAATGATCTGCACAACACCCGGATTGCTCGAT
>Ga0116149_1003482_pt1 | contig 16241 bp, 14 predicted proteins | sample AD_UKC057_MetaG_FD_89787 | JGI IMG/M metagenome (GOLD analysis project Ga0116149, IMG submission 89787) | Active sludge microbial communities of municipal wastewater-treating anaerobic digesters from USA - AD_UKC057_MetaG | ecosystem: Engineered > Bioreactor > Anaerobic > Digestate | place: USA... | reverse complement strand
CAAAAGCCTGCTCTTTAGTCTCGCCTTCTTCTATTCCACCTCCAGGAAGTTTATACATATCCCTCTTCTTCATATACATAAGAGCGACCTGCTTTTTTTTATTTAATAAAATACCTCTAGAGCCACACTTAGAAATCCTTGAAATATACTGAGGCTCTCCATCTTTGAAGATATATGAATCGGTTATTTTCTTATCTAACATCTGCTCTCGCTTTACAATAGGTTAGGATACCAATGTTAATATTATAGCATAAAACAAGACTGTGCAAAAAATGCACAGTCCTATTAATAGTTTTATATTTTAGCTTACTTATTCCGCTTTCTTCTTATATGTCTCGAACCTTGCTTTGGCATCTTTTTCTGTCTTATCAAAAAGTTCATCTGCTAATTCAGGGAATGTAACCTTTAATGATGTATATCTTGTCTCTGATGCCAAGAATTCCTTAAAGTCTGCAGTAGGTTCTTTGGAATCCAGTATAAATGGATTCTTTCCTTCTTCAGCAAGTTTTGGATTATATCTGTAAAGGTGCCAGTATCCTGCTTCGACTGCTTTCTTTTCCTGAAGCTGTGTAGTACCCATACCTGTTCTGATACCATGATTGATACATGGAGCATATGCGATTATGAGAGAAGGTCCGTCATATTCCTCAGCTTCTTTTACAGCTTTAATGAATTGATTCTGATCTGCTCCCATAGCAACCTGTGCTACATATACATATCCATAAGACATTGCCATCATTCCAAGATCTTTTTTCTTTACCCTCTTTCCTGCAGCTGCAAACTTTGCGACAGCAGCAGTAGGTGTAGATTTGCTAGCTTGACCGCCTGTATTTGAATATACTTCAGTATCATACACTATTACATTAACATCCTCACCTGAAGCTAAAACATGGTCCAGTCCGCCATATCCTATATCATAAGCCCATCCGTCTCCACCAGATATCCACTGTGATGTTTTAATGAAGTAATCTTTCTTATCAAGAAGCTCTTTAATAATATCATTGCTTTCGCAACATTCCAATTTTTCAATAAGAGTATCGCTTACTTCTCTGGTCTTCTCTCCATTATTCTTGTTATCTATCCAGTTTTGAGCAGCTTCTTTGACGCAATCGCACACATCAGATGTTAAAAGCTGTTTTAATAATTCCTCCACTCTTTCGCGCATATGCCTTGTAGCAATATACATTCCGAATCCAAATTCTGCATTATCCTCAAATAATGAGTTAGCCCATGCAGGACCATATCCTTTGCAGTCCATACAATATGGTGTAGCAGGAGCAGAACCACCCCAGATGGAACTGCATCCGGTTGCATTTGCTATCATCATTCTGTCTCCAAAAAGCTGAGTTATGAGCTTCATATATGGAGTCTCTCCACATCCTGGACATGCTCCTGAAAATTCAAGATAAGGCATATTGAACTGACTACCCTTAACACTGAATTTATTGAATGGAGTTTCTTTCTTTGTAAGGGTTGTAGCATATTCCCAGTTTGGAGCCTGGTTCATTTGAGTATCTATAGGCTTCATTACAAGTGCTTTTTCCTTTGAAGGGCATACCTGTGCACAGTTACCGCATCCAGCACAATCATATGGTGAAACTTGAATCCTAAAGGTTACTCCATCAAGACCTTTACCTATAGCTTTCTTTGTTTCAAACCCTTGAGGAGCATTCTTCATCTCTTCTTCGCTTACAAGGAATGGCCTGATGGCTGCATGAGGGCATACATATGAGCATTGATTACACTGTATACAGTTGTCAATATTCCATTCAGGAACTTCAACAGCTATTCCTCTTTTTTCGTATCTTGATGTTCCTTGCTGCCATGTTCCGTCTTCGATTCCTACAAATGTTGAAACTGGAAGCGTATCCCCTTGCTGGGCATTCATTACTTCTACTACATTGTTTATGAATTCAGGATATTTCTTATCTTCTTTTATTAGGTCTTTAGCATCTTTCCATGATGCAGGTACTTTTACTTCTACGATGTTATCTATACCCTGATCAACAGCGGCGTTGTTCATGTTAACAACTTTTTCGCCTTTTTTCCCATAGGATTTCATAACAGCGTCCTTCATATATTTAATTGCATCTTCAATTGGTATTATATTGGAAATTTTAAAGAAAGCAGACATCAGAATCATATTAGTTCTTCCGCCAAGGCCTAAATCTTGAGCTATTTTTACTGCATCAATAGTAAAGAACCTTATACTATTCCTTGCTATATACCTCTTCATATGGCCTGGAAGACGTTCTTCCATCTCTTCAACTGTCCAACCCGTATTAAGAAGGAAAGTTCCACCTTTCTTTACATCTGATACTATATCGTATTTGTCAACATAACTCTGATTATGGCATGCAACGAAATCAGCATCAGAAACAAGATAAGTGGACTTTATCGGATTCTTCCTGAATCTTAAGTGTGATACAGTGATTCCGCCTGATTTCTTGGAATCGTATGCGAAGTATGCCTGAGCATACATGTCAGTATGGTCTCCAATAATTTTAATCGCATTCTTATTTGCTCCTACTGTTCCATCAGAACCGAGTCCCCAGAATTTACAGCTTACAGTGCTCTTTGGCGTGGTATTGACTTTTTCAGTAATCGGAAGAGATAAATAAGTTACATCATCATTAATACCTATTGTAAAGTTATTCTTCGGCTCATTCATAGAAAGATTAGCAAAAACAGCTGCTATCTGTGAAGGAACTGTATCTTTTGATCCTAAACCGTATCTTCCTCCTACTATTACTGGAGCATTTTTGTCTCCTTTATATGCTGCTACAACATCAAGATACAAAGGCTCTCCTGTTGCACCAGGTTCTTTTGCCCTGTCAAGAACAGCTATTCTCTTAACAGTCTTAGGTAATGCATTAAGGAAATGCTTGATGGAGAATGGTCTGTAAAGTCTTACTTTTAATAATCCGACCTTCTCGCCTTTTTCTATAAGGTAATCAATTACTTCCTCCGTTGTATCCGTAACACTGCCCATAGCTATAATTACTCTATCAGCATCTTCTGCTCCGTAGTAATCAAACAAGTTATATGTCCTGCCTGTAACTTTGGAGATTTCCTTCATATATTTTTCCACTATTTCGGGTACTGCATCGTAAAATCTGTTTGCCGATTCTTTTGCCTGGAAGAAAACATCCGGATTCTGAGCTGTTCCTCTTAGGACTGGACGTGAAGGATTCAAAGCTCTGCTTCTAAATGCCTTAATTGCATCCATATCAACAAGCTTTTCGAAATCTGAATAGTCAATAACCTCTATTTTCTGAAGTTCGTGACTTGTTCTGAATCCATCAAAAAAATGTACAAAAGGTACTCTGCTCTTGATTGTAGCAAGATGAGCTACTCCAGCAAGATCCATTACTTCTTGCACGCTGCCTGATGCTAACATTGCAAAACCTGTCTGTCTTGTAGCATACACATCAGAGTGATCTCCGAATATTGAAAGAGCATGGCCTGCAACGGCTCTTGCACTTACATGGAATACTGATGGTAAAAGTTCGCCAGCAATCTTATACATATTAGGTATCATCAATAATAATCCTTGTGATGCCGTATATGTTGTTGTTAAAGCTCCTGCTTGTAATGAACCATGAACCGTTCCAGCTGCTCCTGCTTCTGATTGAAGCTCGACAACCTTTACTTCCTGACCAAACATATTTTTCTGACCATGAGCCGCCCATTCATCCACATTTTCTGCCATAGGCGACGAAGGTGTTATGGGATATATCGCAGCCACATCAGTAAAAGCATAAGATACATATGCCGCAGCCTGGTTCCCATCCATCGTTTTAAGTTTTTTAGCCATTTGTTTCTCCTTTATATGATGTATGTAAATTAATAACTTCGTTGTTACCAAACTACATTGTAGCATACTTGTATAATCTTTTAAACTATAAACATGGAATTTACCTGTATTCCATATTGTATTATGCCTATGGTATAATCATATAAGAGGAAGCTGCAACTGGTGGGGTGAAATGAATGAAAAAATCAAAATATAGATGGATATATATTGTCGCCTTTATTATAGTCGCATTATCAATAGTCTTCTTAATATTTTCCGCTGAGCGCCTTAATGGATTTGTAGCTTTAGATACTGCAAGCTCTGATGCTAAATGGCTCATTAACCAGCCTATCGCACACAGAGGATATCACAATAAAACGACCGCACCTGAAAATTCAATTGAATCTTTTCACGCAGCTATTAAGAAAGGTTATGCCATTGAACTTGATGTATTGTTAACAAAGGATAATCAGGTTGTAGTCGTTCATGATAATAATCTGAAAAGGTTGACTGGTAATGATGTGCAAATTGATCAGATGTATTTGGAGCAAGTAAAACAGCTAACGCTTTTTGAAACTGATAGCACAATCCCTACACTGACTGAAGTCTTAGATTTCATTAATGGGAAAGTACCAATATTGCTAGAAATAAAGTCAAGTGGTTTATCTCATAGACTGGATGAACTGACTTATATGCAGATAAAGGATTATTCAGGAAGTATAGCAATACAATCTTTTAATATATCAAGCATTAGATGGTTCGCTAAAAATGCTCCTGATGTAACAAGAGGACTGCTTTTAAGAGGAAATCTTGGATTTGATCTAGCAAATAAATTTATTGATAATTTGTATATGTTGTATTCCAAGCCTAACTTTGTGGCATACAAGTATGAAAACCTAGTTAAGACTGATTTTGCAGAATTAAGGAAGAATGGCCTTATTGTCCTTGGCTGGACTGTAAGCGAGAATATGTTAAATACTAGAGAATTTGTCAGCCATTGCGATAACATTATACTGGAGGCTGAATGATGGTAAAGGGAAGAACCCTTTTAGGATATGATGATAAGCCGGTAAATAGAAAGAAGCTCAAGTATTCTGACTGGATAATTATACTTGTCTTATCCTTCCCGCTCTGGCTGTCATTTTTAATAGCAGCAGTTATTGCAACATCAATCATATTCGCTACATTAGTAATTGTTTTTACAATAATTGGTTTTAGCGCTATAATGTTGTTTGTCTATTCTGTATTCACGTTAATTGATGATCTATGGCCTTCAGTTATAAAAATGGGTGCATGCCTAATGGCTTCAGGAATTACTGTAATTGCTATTGCAGCATTATTTAAGGGGATAAAAGTATTCTTCAAGTTGTTGAAATCTGGATTTCAGAAAATTAAAAATATGCTGTTATTAAAGAAATTGGAGGGGCAAAAAGATGAGCAGAACACTTAAAGCCCTTATAATTGGAGGCATATTTATAGTTGTTGGGTTACTTGTATTCCTTACTGGTTACTATTTCAATGACTACAATCTTGATAATATATTTGAATATGAAGTTAAGCAAAAAGATCCTCTCACCTTTAAAACTTACGAATCTTCAAATCCTAACGCTCTTAAAATGATAAGCATTATTACTAAAAGAATGCCTGTCGTTATAAAATCACATGAGGGGAAATATGTAACAATAGAATATTATGAAAACCAGGACCAATCTTTTGACATAATTGAATCAAATGGAAAACTTTTGTTTAAAAAACAGGATATGGGCTTTTTTAAAGAAAACATATCGCATAACTTTATGTCACTATTGAAGAAGGATAAAGAAGAAAATAGTATTACCGTTTATATCCCTTCATCCTATGCAGGTGAGCTTTTAGTCAGTACTACCATGAGGGATATTTCTATTCCTGATCCTCTCGCTTTTTCACAGATAAAGAAAATAGATTTTAAGAATTCTTATGCGGATATTAAAATCCATTCAATATCCGGAAATATCTTAAATTTGAAAAATACTGGCGGTAATATAGACTGTTCGGATATTGTTTTTGATAATATCACAATAATCTCAACTAATGCTAATGTCAGATTGGATTATATGTCTTCCTACACAACAGAATTTCTTATCAATAAAAGTTCCGTGGAAGCAACTAATTTAATGTCTGATGATATTAAAATAGAAGCCGTATCTTCACAAATACGTTTAGGAATATCTGCTTACAGCATTCAGTTTTCTATTGAAATTGAAAAATCCGACAAATCTGAAATCAATTTGCCTGAAAATACTGGTGAGCAATTAAATAAGAAGATTCATATTAAAGCTACTGACTCCAATGTGAAAGTAATATTTACCCTGGACTAAGGGTTTATATAAACTGCATTTCATTGAAAATACAACTATATAGTGATATCATTTATTTAATAAAAGAATGGTGGTATTTAATGTATAAAATATTAGAAAAGAAAAATTTGAATAATGAAGTTGTATATATGAAGGTTGCTGCTCCTGCGGTAGCTAAAAAATGTGAACCAGGCCAGTTCATTATACTAAGAGCAAATGAAACAGGAGAAAGAATCCCTCTTACAATTGAGGATTATGACCGTAAAGAAGGCTGGGTAAGTATAGTATTCCAGAAAGTAGGAAAATCCACATACATTTTAGGAACACTTAACGAAGGTGACTATATATTAGATTTTGTTGGACCTTTAGGAATAGCATCTCATACAGAGGGTATGGAAAAAGTCTGTGTAATAGGTGGAGGATTAGGATGCGCAATTGCTTTTCCACAAGCAAAAAAACTATTTAAAAATGGTGCGCATGTGGACATTATTGCAGGTTTCAGGAATAAGTCACTTGTCATTCTTGAGGACGAAATGAAAAGCAATAGTACTAATTATTACTTAATGACGGATGATGGCTCTGCTGGTGAAAAAGGATTAGTCACAGCCAAGTTAAAAGAACTTATAGAAAATGGTGCTAATTATGATACTGTAATTGCTATTGGTCCCGTTATAATGATGAAATTCGTATCTCTTCTTACAAAAGAATATGGCATTAGGACAATCGTAAGCATGAACCCAATCATGATTGACGGCACCGGTATGTGTGGAGGATGCAGGTTGACAGTTGACGGACAGACTAAATTCGCATGCGTTGATGGTCCGGATTTCGATGGACATAAGGTGGATTTTGATGGCGTATTACAAAGGCTTTCTATGTATAAAGAAGAAGAAAATCATCAATGCAACCTGTTTAGAGGTATAGAATAATGGCAAAATTTAATATGACTCCTTTGAAAACAAAAATGCCGGAACAGGATCCGACCATACGAAACGGCAATTTTCTTGAGGTTACAACCGGATATACTCCACAGATGGCTCACGAAGAAGCTACGCGTTGTTTAAACTGTAAGCATAAGCCTTGTGTAGCAGGATGTCCTGTAAATATTGACATTCCCAATTTTATAAAATCCATAACAGAGGGAAACATAGAAGAGGCTTATGAGATTATTACAAGAACCAACTCTCTTCCTGCTATATGCGGTAGGGTTTGCCCTCAAGAATCACAATGCGAACTGCCTTGTGTACGTGGTATTAAGGGAGAGCCTGTAGCGATAGGAAGACTAGAAAGATATGTCGCAGACTATATGCTTGCAAAAGAAACTTTCACTTTTGATGTACCAAAACCTACAGTTAAGAAGAATAAGAAAGTTGCTATAGTGGGAAGCGGACCTTCAGGATTAGCTGCTGCATCGGATTTATGTGATATGGGATATGATGTTACTATATTCGAGGCTTTACATAAAGCAGGCGGGGTTTTGGTTTATGGAATACCTGAATTCCGGTTACCAAAATTGATAGTGGAAAAGGAAATAGAAAGACTTAAGACAAAAGGTGTAAAAATAGAATTAAATATGGTAATAGGAAAGACTGTTTCAATACAAGAACTTCATGATGAAGAAGGATTTGAAGCTGTCTTTGTAGGCACAGGTGCAGGATTACCTAATTTTATGAATATCCCTGGGGAAAATCTTAATGGGGTATATTCAGCTAATGAATTTTTGACACGTGTCAATCTGATGAAAGCATATGATCCTTCTTATGATACCCCTATATATTTCGGTACTCATGTAGCAGTCGTAGGAGGTGGCAATGTAGCAATGGATGCCGCAAGAGCTGCAAAACGTTTAAAAGCTGAGCATGTAAGTATTGTATATAGAAGAAGCGAACAGGAAATGCCTGCAAGAATTGAAGAAGTACATCATGCCAAAGAAGAAGGTATTGAGTTCCATCTGCTCACTAATCCTACTCAGATCTTAGGGGATAAAGGATGGGTAAATGGTATGGAATGCATTAAAATGCAACTTTCTGAGCCAGGACCTGATGGAAGAAGACGTCCTGTAACTATTCCCGGTTCAGAATATATTCTAGATGCAACTTCAGTAATAATAGCTATTGGCACCAGTCCAAATCCTCTGATAAAAAGCACTACAAAAGGTCTTGATACCAATAAGTGGGGATGTATAGTTGCCGACCCAGAAACAGGTCAGACTTCAATACCTTACATATTTGCAGGCGGTGATGTTGTTACAGGTGCAGCAACAGTAATCCTTGCTATGGGAGCGGGCAAGAAAGCCGCTGCTGCTATTGATAAATATCTTGGCAGGTGATAACATTAGTAAAGTTAAAACGGAGGGAGTGACTGATATGGTCCAGCCATTTGAAACCGTGCTTCCTTTAGGAGAACTATCAATAATCGGAATGCATGGTTGTGAAGAAATTACAAAGAAAATTGATTGGTATCTAAAACAGTGGACCTGTGATAAAGATGCAAACCATACATTTATTACTGATGCAATCTGCCCAAGATTCGGAACTGGAGAAGGAAAAGGCGTAATATTAGAATCAGTAAGAGGTCATGATGTATTTATAATATGTGATGCATTTAATTATGGCATAACCTTTGAGATGTATGGAATGAAGGTTCCTATGAGTCCGGATGACCATTTTGCTGATTTGAAAAGGATTATAGCTGCAACAAATGGAAAAGCCAGAAGAATAACAGTCATTATGCCGATGCTTTATGAGGGAAGACAGCATAAAAGAAAATATCGTGAATCTTTGGACTGCGCAATAGCATTGCAAGAACTCGTAGGAATGGGTGTAGATAATATAATAACATTCGATGCTCACGATCCGAGGATACAGAATGCCATACCTCTTAGCGGATTTGAATCTGTTCCAGTAGCCTACCAGATGCTGAAGCGACTTACTAACTCCTTCCCAGATATAATATTTGATAAAGAACATACTATGGTTATATCTCCTGATGAAGGCGGCATGAACAGAGCTATAGCTTTTGCATCTATGATAGGACTTGATCTTGGCATGTTCTACAAAAGAAGAGATTATTCCGTCGTGGAACAAGGCAGAAATCCTATTGTATCCCATGAATTTCTCGGAGATAATATTGAAGGCAAGGATGTCATAGTCGTGGAGGATATTATCGCATCAGGCGAATCTGCATTAGATATCTTCTATCAGCTGACTGAAAAAAAAGCGAAAAGAATATTTATGTGTTGTACATTCGGTTTATTCTGCAATGGGCTTGATGCCTTTGACAAGGCTTATGAGCAAAGTGCAGTGACTGCAGTTCTTACAACTAATCTTGTATACAGAAGCCCTGAATTATTAAAAAGAGAATGGTTCAAAGAAGTTGATATGTCAAAATATATTTCTTTCATAATTGACACTCTTCACCACGATGCATCAATGTCTGATCTTTTAAATCCTGTTGACAGAATAGATAAACTTTTAGAAAAAGTAAGAAAAAGCCAGATTGAAGAAGGATTGATTAAATAGATATTAGAAATGGAATAAATAAAAAAACAGCATTTATACGCTGTTTTTTATTATTTGCTAAAATTAAAGAACTCTTCTTAATCTTTCAACAGCTTCTATAGTATTTTCTCTGCTTCCAAAGGATGTCAGCCTAAAGTACCCTTCTCCGTTCGTGCCAAATCCGCTACCAGGTGTTCCTACAACACTAGTTTCATTTAACAGCATATCAAAAAACTCCCAGGATTTCATATTATTTGGACAGCTCATCCAAATATATGGGGAATTAGTTCCTCCTGTATGGTATATTTCTTTTTCTTTTAAAAGTACTGAAATAATCTTTGCATTATCAAGATAATACTTTATATTCATCTTGCATTGCTCCATTCCTTCATCAGTGAACACAGCTTCAGCAGCTCTTTGAATTACATATGATACGCCGTTAAGTTTGGTGCTCTGTCTTCGAACCCACATATCATGCAAGGAAAAACCTCCTGGTTTTAGTTCTTTCTTTATAATTGTGTATGCGCATCTTGTACCGGTGAATCCTGCTAATTTGGAAAAACTACAGAACTCTATAGCACATTTCTCTGCTCCTTCAATCTCAAAAATACTTCTTGGTAGCATATCATTGGTTATAAAAGCTTCATATGCGGCATCAAATAATATAACTGCATTATGAAATAAAGCATAATCAACCCATTTTGCAAGCATTTCTTTTGAATATACGCTTCCGCATGGATTATTAGGCGAACACAGATATATCATGTCAGCATGCCTTTCATCAGGCATTGCTAAGAAATTATTTTTCTTATTGGCATTTGCAAAAATTATCTTTCTTCCGTCCATTACATTGGTATCCATGTAAACAGGATATACCGGGTCTGGAATCATTACTATATTATCTCTCGAAAAAATCTCTGTAATATTGCCAACATCGCTTTTAGCTCCATCTGACACGAATATTTCATTTATGTCAACATTAACATTTCTTTTTTTATAATGTTCAGAAATTTTCTCCCTTAAAAAATCATAACCCTGGTCAGGTGCATATCCCCTGAAGGTCTCTGTTTTTCCCATTTCATCGGATGCTTTTTTCAAGGCTTCGACAACTTTACCTGCTAGAGGAAGAGTTACATCACCGATTCCTAGGCTTATTACCTTTTTATCTGGATTCGCTTTTTTGTATGTAGCAACCTTTGTCGCTATATCCTTAAAGAGATAACTTTGTTTAAGATTATTATAATTCTCATTTACTCTTACCATCTATTTCTCCTTTTTTTCTGTTATATATTAATTTCAGTATCAAAAACATGAACCGCTTCACCTTTTAAAATAACTCTGCCATCATCGAGATATGTGACTTCCAATATTCCGCCTCTTAAAATGACGGAAACCTTTTGATTTCTTTTACATATCCCATTAAGAACTGCTGCGACGACTATAGCGCATGCACCTGTCCCACAAGCTAAAGTTTCACCTGAGCCTCTTTCATAAACCCGCATTTTAAGATTATTTTTATCTATTACTTCTACAAATTCAGTATTTATCCTGTCTGGAAACATTGGATGCTTTTCAAAAGCCGGTCCTATCTTGTCAAGGTCCAGAAAATCCAGGGATTGCTCAAGATTAGTTTTATTCTTTTTATCATTCATGAATATTATGCAATGGGGATTACCCATTGACACGCATGTCGCATTATATTCTTTCTCTGCTACGAGTATAGGTTTGTTTATGAATGTCTCATCTTTATTAGTATTATCAAATATCATAGGTATTTCCTTGCGTTTCAGATAAGCAGTACCCATATCTACTTCCACAGCCTCCACTAATCCATCAATACCAGTGAAAAGTACAAGGTGCTTGATACCGCTTTTAGTCTCAATATTAAGCTTAAGCTTTTTCGTAAGTTTATTGTCATATACATATTTTGCGACGCATCTGATAGCATTTCCGCACATCGACCCTTCTGACCCATCAGCATTGAACATCCTCATATAGAAATCAGCAGCTTTTGAAGTCTGTATAAGCACCAACCCATCTGCGCCTATCCCAAAATGCCTATCACTTAATTTTAGTGCCAAGGATGAAGGATCATCAATTTTGCAATCCAGACAGTTTATGTATATATAGTCATTTCCAGCTCCGTGCATTTTGGTAAATTTCATAATGTGCCTTCCTTCAATTAATTATACATAAAAAGCCAGTCCTGGTAAATATTCTGATTCTTTTAATATTTTACTCAAAAACAGGGTATAATGAAAAGAGGAGGTTATATGAAAACCCTTTTTGAATTATACTGGATTTTCTTCAAGGTAGGCCTTTTTACATTCGGAGGAGGTTATACTATGCTTCCCATTCTCCAAAAAGAAATTGTAGAAAAAAAGAAATGGTTAACTACAGAGAATATTATTGACTACTACACATTAAGTCAGTGTACCCCTGGAATTATTGCTGTAAATGTATCCACATATATAGGATTCAAGAAAAAAAGCTATCTTGGCGGGATATTCAGTGCCCTTGGGGTAATCACACCTTCAATTATTATTATTACGATAATTGCTACAATCCTTACAAATTTTCTACATATAGAAGCAGTGGGTCATGCTTTTGCGGGAATTAGAGTAGCTGTCGCAGCATTAGTTATAGTTACAATAATTGATATGTATAAGAAATCAGTCATAGACTGGTTGTGTATTTTACTGTATATACTATCCTTTTTCTTATCAGTATTTACTTCAATATCTCCTGTTTTCATAATTTTAGGCTCTGCAATAACCGGACTTGTTCTGGGAACCCGTATGAATGAAAGAAAAGGGAGGGAAAAATGATATATCTTGAACTTTTCTGGGAATTTTTCAAAACTGGCCTTTTCTCTATTGGCGGAGGACTTGCTACAATACCCTTCCTATATGATATAGGTAAAAGATATGACTGGCTGGATACATCTATTATCCCTGACATGATTGCGATTTCAGAGTCAACGCCAGGTCCGATAGGCATCAATATGGCGACATATACTGGATATATGGCAGCAAAAATTCCTGGTGCTATAATCGCATCTTTAGCTATTATATTACCATCAGTTATAATCGTACTTATAATTTCGCGACTTCTTGCCACATTCAGTCAGGATAAAAGAGTATTAAACGCAATGTATGGATTAAGGCCAGCTTCTCTTGGACTTATTACTGCAGCTGCTTATGCTGTACTTAATGTATCAGTTATAACATATGATACATTTGTTGAAACGGGGAATATTCTTGATATAATTTATATAAAAGCTTTGATATTGTTTGTATGTCTGCTTGTAGTTAGAATTTTCTTTAAAAGGATCCATCCAATCGTATTCATTGTTTTTGCCGGAGTAGTAGGAATAATATTCAAGTTTTAAAGGGGGATTACATGACTGATATTTTTAGAATTATATTTTCTGCTCTTTCACCTGTTGCGGCGCTTATAATACTGCTTTTAGTAGTAGACAGACACGACAAGGAACCTGCTAAACTGCTTATCTTCCAGTTTATTGCGGGATGCCTAATAAGTATACCAGCTATATTTATTGAAGGATTCCTTGAAAGGTTCAATATCTTTCCAGATACTATTCTTGGTATAGCATACACTTCCTTCATTGTTGCCGCACTTACAGAGGAGTCATTAAAAAGAGCATCCGTCTACCTTGTTTCTTATCATAAACCCGCATACAATGAAAAACTTGATGGTATTATATATTGCGCATTCGCATCTTTAGGTTTTGCAGCAGTAGAGAATATTATGTATATAATCAACTTTGAAGCGGAAAATCCTACTATCGCACTTTATAGAGGCATATTCTCTGTTCCAGGCCATATGCTGTTCGCCATAACAATGGGATATTATATATCATTATCTAAATTCGCTCCTACCTTTGCCCTTATGAGAAGCTATAAAATTAAATCATTAATATATCCTGTACTTCTTCACGGTACATTTAACTTCATTTTGTCATTGAATATAAACTGGCTTTTCGCATTTGTTCCTTTTGTTATCTTCCTTTGGATATTCAATATTAAAAAGCTAAGAACTTTTTCAAAGGAAAGCCGTTATTACAAGAATATGTACGATAATAATGACTATAACAGAAGGTCATGAGAATTTTTATGTATTAATCTCTTTAAATGCCTTTTTAAAAAGATTATAAATTTCAATATAGCGTTCAAGAAAGAAGCTGTTTTTCAAGCATACAAAATTGAATTCCCGCTGTTCAGAAAAACCCGGTATATCAATGACAGCAAGAGTGCCATTATTTATTTCCTGTTTAATAGCAATTTCAAAAAGAAAAGTTATTCCTAAACCTTTCAAAACCATTTTCTTTATTGCTGCCATATTTCCTATTTCAATAATTTGCTGAAAAGTATGGAGTGAATAATTTTTCTTATGAAGTATGTTTTCGAAGATTTCCCGTGTTCCTGATCCTCTTTCTCTCAATATCAAGCGACTTCTTATTATCTCTTTAAAATCTACTTCTTTATTTACATATTCTGAATTTGATGCACATACTGGAATAAACTTTTCAAGACTGAAAAGCGTAGAGTTATATTCCGATTTATCAAACATTCCTTCTACAATAATAAAATCAAGAATGCCTTTGTTAAGCCGCTCAAGAAGAGATTGCGTATTTGCAACAGACATATGGATTTTCATTTCAGGATATTTTATAAGCAAATGAGAAAGAATTTCAGGCATTACATATTCACCTATAGTCAAAGTCGCACCGAAAGAAAATTGCATTTTATCTGTTTGAATTGATTGTATGTTTTCTTTGAAATGTTTAGAGTCTGAAAAAACAGTCATTGCAAATGCCCTTAATAGCTCTGCTTGATGCGTTAATCTAACTTTTTTGTTGCTTGTTTCAAAAAGCTTGCATCCATAAAATTCTTCGAGATATTTAATATGTTGTGAAACTGCAGGTTGGGTGATGTATAAAAGCTCTGCTGCTTTTGTATAATTCTTACATTCACATAAGACAAGAAATGTCTGATGCCTGAAATCTAGCATATCTTCCTCCTATCATAAGTTTATTTTATATAATCATTATAAACTATAATTATATTTTATCATTAATATATGCTAACATCAATTATAGATTAAATTTTAATGCAGAAGAAAGGGTTAATCATTAAATGAATAAAATTAAAAAGTACTTATCTGGCATTATGCTTTCAGGGGCGATTGCAGGCATAGCCTATGTCATCAACCTTATTCTACCTACAAGCATTCTCGGTGAAACATTAATTGCTCTGCTTTTGGGAATGTTGCTTAATCCGCTTTTAAACAGATATGAGTTTTTCAATGAAGGCATTAATTTTACTTCAAAAAAAATACTACGTGCTGGAATTATTCTTGCTGGTATAACATTAAGTTTTGCACAAGTAATTAAAGCAGGGAAATATGCACTTATACTAATGGCATTCACTCTTGCAACAGCTTTTGGGGTAGGGTATATATGTAAGAAGATATTCAAGATAAATTGGAAACTGGCTAGTCTTCTTTCAATAAGCACTGCTATTTGCGGTGGAACTGCTGTTGCAACTTTGGGTCCTACGATTAAAGCAAAAAATTATGATATTGCTTATGCTATATCTGCAACTTTCATTTTTGATATTATAACTGTAATTGCTTTCCCCTGGATAGGCCGGCTCTTGGGTCTTAGCGATACCGGTTATGGCCTTTGGATAGGTACTGCTGTTAATGATACATCCTCAGTTGTAGCCGCCGGATATGCCTTTTCTGACGCTGCTGGTTCGCTTGCAACAATTGTCAAACTTACAAGAACGCTCTTTATCGTACCGATAGTGCTTGTTTTTTCATGGATATATGCAAAAAAGGAAACTTCATCACAACCAGCCGCAAAGGTAAATATTCGTAAAATTTTCCCGTGGTTTATACTTGGCTTTCTTGCTGTTGTCGGAATAAGAAGCACTAGCCTATTGCCTGATAATATTGTAAGTGGAATATCATTCCTTTCAAAATTCCTATTATCAATGGCGTTGGCAGCAATTGGATTGAAGACAAGTCTTAAAGAGGTTGCAGGAGTAGGTATAAAGCCTATGATTGCAGGAATTATAATAGATGTCTCTGTTGTTTTTGTATCATTGTTTGCTCAAGCAGGAATTTTGAATTATATAAAATAAGCAATATATATTTACTCATAACAAATTATAACTACTTTATTTTTAAGCAACAAAAAAAGCATCAACCCTTGATGCTTTCTTTTTAATTAATATTCCTAGCCTCTTACTGATGTAATATACTTAACAAGATTCTCGCTTCCTGCAAGTTCAACGAAATTCTCGTCTGGAGCGTTGTACTGAACCGTTATAAGTTCATATCCGTCTTCAAGAACACCTTCCCACCAATGGATGCATTCGTTCTTCTTCATCTTGTTTTGTCTGATGAATTTTTTCAATTCATCCAAATTATTGCATCTTCTTACTATGGATGCAAAAATTTCTGCATATTTAGAATTCTCAACGGGCATCTTAACCTTGCCTGCAGCTATATCAGCTAATGTTTTATCTAAATTCTTTACCGCCAATACATAATGCTCTTTTTTGTTTGCCATGTATAGAT
>Ga0116149_1003481_pt1 | contig 16243 bp, 19 predicted proteins | sample AD_UKC057_MetaG_FD_89787 | JGI IMG/M metagenome (GOLD analysis project Ga0116149, IMG submission 89787) | Active sludge microbial communities of municipal wastewater-treating anaerobic digesters from USA - AD_UKC057_MetaG | ecosystem: Engineered > Bioreactor > Anaerobic > Digestate | place: USA... | reverse complement strand
TGAATCTTCGTGAAAATATTATGAAATCTTACATACCCAAAATAATCAGCAATTGCTATTCTTGCTTCTGTGTGGGCATTCTCATTAGTTAAGTCTCTAACTTCTTTTAAAAAGCGTACAAATTCTACGACTTCCTTTGTTACTTTTCTTCCTGTGTTTTTTTCTTCTAAATTTTTCATGTCTTTAAATCTTTAATGTTTTTAATTATTAACTATCACAAAGATACACTACCAAAATCCAAGATGCAAATTTTTTAATATGTTATAAAACATAGAACCAGAAAAAGATACATTAGAAGTGTCTGAAACGCAGTGTTTGCAATGTTTACAGACGAAACATGTTTTAAAACATATTCATATAATCCACTTGAACTACCACACGTTAATACTTTCTGGGGTGTACAATATCACATATGGATTTGGGAAGATTAAATTGCATGTAAAAGGACAACTTGTCTATCTTCACTTCTGGGGACAACTTGTCATCTTCAAGTATCTTAATTATATCCTTATGCACATCAATTATATCCCCCTTAGTACTTTCAACTTCATCAAAATATTCATTGAATTGCATTTCTAACCTATATCTTTCTCCCTCTTTCTTGGAACATTTTTCTTCCCAAACCTGCACTTCTTTTTCCAACCTTTCACAATCTGCCTGCAAATCATTATTGGCACAATAATATTCTTCCAATTTTAATTCTAAATTGGCAATTCTATCAAGTAATTCTTCATTACACATATTACACATAATATTTCATTTTAATTCATTAAATCATTTATATCAAAATCTATACTTTCGTCAATTTCCAATGGGGTTTGCACCTGCCTGTCTATTTCAAGCAAAAGAACATCCCTATTCTCTAAGATATATTGATGTATTTTCTTTGCATTTCTACTTAATTTCAGGGCGAAAGAATCTTCATGGTCTAACAGATAGCTTGCTGGTACTTCCTCCATTTTCATACCCTTATATTTACCCAATGGCATTATATCTTTATCAGTTAGTTTCATGTGTTGTAACTTTTGATTTCTTTGTCTTAATATGTTGGCGTACAAGGAATGTTCTATCCGCAAAATCCGCTAATAAAGGCTCATGCGTTACAATAATGAATTGAATGCCTAATTTATCACTCAATTCCTTAATCATCTTCCCTGCAAACACCTGCATATCTTCACTCAGGTATTTCAAAGGCTCATCAAGAATTATGGTGTTTCTCCTGCGTGGACGTTGCATAGACCACGAAGCCACCCGCAGAGCTAATGACGCCACATCAACAGCACCATAACCACTACTATTCAATGGGTCTAATTCAACCCCTGCACGTGTGAATGTTAAATCACATTCCATCTTATCTCGGCGTTGTACGAAAGACACCTTCAACTCGTATGGGTCTTCAAATACGGCGGATAATGCAAGTGATGTTATATCTGATATGTGGTATTGCAGTTGTTCCTGGGTTTTGAATCCAACCTCTCTAATTAGAACCCTTGCTAATTCAATATCTTGTTTCTTTTTTTCAAGTTCCGATATTTCATCATTGTACACATGTAATTTCTTTCTCAGCATGGAAAAACTTCCTTTTTCCTGCTCTAATCTTCTTCTTATTTGTGTTAATTCTAACATAACATTCTATTATAGTTATAATTCTGTTTTCATTTAATTCAAATAACGTGTTTCTTCATTCTACCAATAACTTGTAATTATAGGACGCCCGATATTCAAGGCTTGCATGACTGTTACCTGCCTATTCATATCAAATTTATCCTCCCTTAATATCAACTCGTTAATTCTCATCAATCCTAAATTCTTTTCTCGTCCGCTGGAATCTTGATTTAACCCATAAAAAGCCGTTACATGTGCATACTTCCTCTTATCTTCACTGAAATTAGATAATCTCAATGTGTTCTGCTTATAAGCATCTGCATCGGCTTGCGTGGCAGTAATTAAAAGGCTATTTGTTTCCTGATTTAAACCTCTCAATTTTTTCCAAATAGTATTCTGCCTGTGGCGTTCCTCCCTATTTGATTTATCAACGCATAAGTCCGCATAATCTAAAATAATCACATCCACATTCCAATCGTCCCTCTGTTGCCACGTTCTCAGGATATTCTGAATGGATTCAACCGTTAGTGTGTCATTGGAAAAGGTGCAAAGTCTTAGATTTCTATTTTTTCTACAGAAATAATCCTCTAATACGGTTACTGCTCTATTCTCATCTAATACGTCTTGTATATTTATTTCCTGCATATATGGCATTGCCCATTCATTCTGACGGTATTTAATGCAATTATGGCAAGGTCGATATGTATTCTCGTGTTTTAAGGCATCAATAATATCTTCAACCGTGATATCCAGACGTGCTTCACGTACATCCTTCCATTTCCTATCTGAGAACACTCCGAAATCACACTCCCGCAACTCATTACTACAATTATCTATCTGGTTGTAAAAACAGTCTTTAATCGGGATTAACTGCTTTCCAACATAACGTTCCCTGTCGCTGTTCTTTGCCAGATATACGGCTATTCTTCTTAACTGTTGAGCCTCTGTCATATCCCCCGCTTGAAAGAAAGCAACTTTTTTACCTTGCCGAACTGCACGGATAGCTGCATCTATCATTACTGCCGTCTTCCCTCTTTTTTCCGGTGCTAATAGTGCCACAAATCCACCCCTTATCATACTACTATTCCAAAATTCGCCCAACGCCCCAGGATACCAGATCAAAGGTTCTGAACTCTCCTTAAATGCAGAACTAACCGCCGTGATCAACTGTTCTTTATCATTTAAAATAAGCTCATTGGTTACATTTTCCATTGGTGCATAGGCTTTTAAGGCCTGTTCTGCATCTTCTAATTCCCCTTTCTCTAAAGAAACATCTAACTGTTCCTTTACATGAGTTAAAGCCCTTTCTCTGAAATATATATGGGTACTATCAACCAAGCTATCTATATTCAACCAATAATCAACCCAATCTTCACTTAAATCTGGTAGAATATCTTCTTCAATCTCAAGTGCAATATCTTGAGGTACAAGCCCTTGCTGATGTTTTGTTAAATATATCTCAGCAATGTCAAGTGAGGGTGCTTTCCCATACACATAATAGTATTCACAACACCATGAGGCAAGCATGGAAGCCACAGGAGTTAAGATTAGATTGGGTTTAATCACATGTCTAACCTTACGAACATAATCCGTTGACGCAATCAGCCCGATTATCATCTTCCTTTCAATTTCTTGCTTTCTCATATCCTTTCTTTCTTCAACATCACACACATTCTGGAAATCCTACTTGTAATTCTGTCATCTTGCCAAAATTCCTGCAATTCGGCAATGGAGAAATTACTTGTGAATATAGTTGTCTTTAGGTGTTCATACCTGTAATTTAGAAGGTTATAAATAGTTACATATGTCCATTCGCTTATCTTAGATACTCCGAAATCATCCAACACCAACACATCCACACCTTGATATTTCTGCAGAACCTCCATTTCCCCATCTTCCTTTGAGAAGGCACTCTTCAATTCATTCAATAACGTGGAAAGTGTTATAAAACATGTTGTCAGATTTAAGTTCTGCAGATAAGATTTCTTTTCCCAACCCAAAAGAACCTGGCAGGCAAATAATGTCTTCCCTGTTGCCTTCTTTGAACCATAGATAAACAGGTTATTTTCATTTATTTCAGGTTTCAACTGCAAGACTTCAAAATCTTTTATAATTCTGGGTGTAAAAAGTTTCTTGATAACCAAAGGCTCTATTTTTTCACACCATTTCTTTTCATTCCGCATAATTATTCTAAGATTTCAAAATATTATACATTTCTTAAAACTTTCATTTAATCAGACTTAAAAATAGCTTTATTTCTTATTTTAAACTTGTTTTTAGCAATTATTTTCATAAGACAATACATTTACTTACAAAAAATAAAAAGTGGCTAAAAACACGCTTAAAATGCGTTTTGATTAAAACTTTTCAAAACCTCACGTCCCCGCTCTGTTAATGCAATGAAATTTCCATTTTCATCTGTTGTAATATCATCCTGAACCTCATTCTGTAAGGACGTTTCCTTTGGTAGATGTGCAATCCCAATAGATTTCTGCGGGGTGTAGGAAGTTCTTTTTCCGCTATTGGAAGCTCTATCCATTGCATTTTCTAATGAAATAAACTTTTTGCGGAAAGCACTTCCACTCTCAATTATTGGCACAAATTCCTGATAGGCATGGGAAAAATACCAATTTAAGGCTTTCTGTTGACGAGATATGGAAATTCCATCAATGCGGTATAACAAGTCAAAATCCCGCACCCAATTAAGAATCCTACTTTTGGGTAAATTTATATTTTTTGTTTGGGAAATGAAATCATATAGCTGAGTGGAGAATGTGATGAATTTTTGATTTAATTTTTCTTTCTTTAGATCTTTTGGAGATTTTTCATTTTGACGAATGGAAGTATTGATTTGATTATTTTCAAAATTATCACCCAAATTTTCATGCTCGAATTTTTTTGTTTTTTTTGTTATATTTTTTTTATTTTTTTTATTATTATATTTATTCTTATTTATATATGTAAGAGAAACACATTTACGTTTCTCAAGAGAAACACATTTACGTTTCTCAAGAGATACATCTTGGAGGGGGGGTTCAACCTTTTTTAAATCTTGTGTTTTTCTTATGTGTTGCTGTGTTTGCAAGGGTTCGTCCAGAGAAACACTTTTACGTGTCTCTGTGGGAAAATTGGGGGTTGGATGTATCTCTGGGAGCAGAAACTCCTGTATTTTCGTAAAATTAACCTTGACTACTTCTTTGGCAGGAAATCCTAATTTACCTCGAAAAAGGAACTCATCTTTCACCAATTCTGCCTTAATCCTCTGTAATGTTCTTTCACTTTCTCCCAACTCCTTTGACATCTGTTCCAACAATAAATAAAACCAACCATCCATTTCTGGGTGGCGTTCTTTAAAATAGATGTGTTTTTCGAGGTAGTTACATAAGACTACCGCCTTTAAAGCCCCTAATTTCTTCAACCATACCTTATGCACTTGCAGATACCCATGTGAGGTCATAAGTTGTAACACATTTAATTCTTCTATGGAATTATAATGAAATCCTTTATATTCCATAATTAGTTCATGTTCGTTTTCAAAATCCATTGTTAAATCTTTTTCTGTCATTTTATCTTCCATGTTTTTAAAGTATTTATAATATTTTTAGCTTGTTCATCTGTCAAATCTGCAGGGTCTAACCCATCTGGTAATTTATAATTATACGCATCAACTCCCCTGAAATTAAGTTCTGCAACTAATTTCATAGCCTGTTGTTGCCCCGCCTTATCTGCATCAAAAATAACGAATACACGTTTAAATAGTGTTAATAATCGTACCTGAATAGGTTTATACTTAACACCGTATAAACCAACTCCCATATCTCCCATACGCCACACATCAAATATTCCTTCAACACAGATAGCAACGTCTCCCCATGCTTTCGGATTTCCATATAAGGTTTCTTTTATATTTAGTTTTTCCCGATTTTCACTGCATGCCAAATATTTATTTCTTGCTTTTTCAGTTACATCTCTGGCTTGGAAATTCACAATTTCATTATTCCAATAGATTGGAATTATAAGCCTCCATTTGAAATCTAAATTATCTAATCTGGAATACAATCCACTTGCAGACACATTCCATTTATCTTTAATTTCTGCGGGGTCAAAACCCCTATTTTCTAAATATTTAGTGTGTATTTCTCCAAGATCCCCTAATAATGGTGAAGGTAATGAAAATGGAAGTTTCGGTTTCTTAGTTGTAACTATCCGTATAAGTGAGCCTCCGCCATACCTTTTTATGATTTCTTTAACCTCTCGAAATGAGACACCTAAAACCTTTGATAACGTCCAATTCACACCGTGTCCCCCACATCTCCAACAAGTGAAGAATTGTCCTTGTATGTTGAAACCTAAATGGTAACCTTTATTTCCTGTACAGAATGGACATTCTATATTTACCCAACCGTCCCTTGCGTGCTTGTGATTTGTGGTTACATATGGGATTCTATAATCTGTGTAAAGTTTTTCAACGTCTAACATATTGCCTTAAAAGTTCGTTTACAATATTTTCATTATCTTGGCTTTTCCCGTCCAGAATATTATCAATTATTTTTTGCTTTTCTTCTAAGAGTTGTAGTATTTCCTCCACTATCGTATCTTTGGCAATGAAATAGTGTACGTTCACGTTATTTTTCTGCCCTATTCGATGACACCTGTCCATTGCCTGGGTTAAATCCCCAGGAGACCACGGGTATTCAAGGAAAGCCACGTTTGATGAGGCAGTCAAAGTTAATCCCACTCCAGCCGCCTTAATGTTTCCAATGAATATTTTAATTTTCTTATTGTTCTGAAAAGCATCTACAATCTGTTGTCTTCGTGCCACTGGAGTACTTCCGTCAATTTTAACCGAAATATTTTTGAATTCGTTCTCAATTTCAGTTATAAATCTCGTGTGTGTTGCAAATAGAACTAATTTCTCGTTATTTTCTAAGAAATTGTAAATCCATTCTTTAACTTGGGAAATAATCCCCTCTGTTGCCAACCGTTGTAAATACCCTATCTTTACAAGTGTTTCAGCCTTACTAATAGAACTCACTTTTTCCTGAATTATTTCTTCCTTATTCAAGGCTATATTAACATATCCTAACTCTTTTTGAAGGCTTATTTCTGTTTCATTTAATTCATCCGAAATATTCTGGGTTACAAAGGCTATGAATTCATCCTTTGCACAATCATAATCCTTTCTATTACTGATTTCAATAGGGATATAATTATACGTCTTATCCGGCAATTCTTTCAGAACGTCTTGTTTCTTTCTTCTAATCATAAAATGATTTTTCAAAATAGAATGCAATTCCTCCATGTTAGATGCACCGCTAAAATCCCAACCAAATCCTGTATGTTTTGCATTGCAGTATTTGTGAGCGAAATTCCACCTACTTGGAAATACATGAGGGTTTAATATATTCAACGTGTTAAATAGTTCGATGGGACGGTTTTGGATAGCTGTACCTGACAAGGCTATAATGTGTTTCGTGCCTTTACATAGTGCCTTTACCGCCTTTGTTCTTTGAGCCTTAGCGTTCTTAATATAATGGCACTCATCAAGGATAATTGTTTGATAAGATATTGATAATAAGTGTTTCAACCAATATTGTACAATGTCATAATTGATAATTATAATATCATTGTATATATCAGTAGGTGTAGTTCCTGATAATACTGATATTCTATCTGTTCTTAACCATTTCTGGCACTCCCTTTCCCAATTATATTTGAGGCTTGCGGGTGTTATTATAACTGCTGGAATCTTAGTATTGTTTAATTTTAACCACATTAAAGATTGGACTGTCTTACCCAATCCCATGTCGTCAGCGAGTAATGCCCTACCATCCCATTTCATAAGTTGTCTGACACCCTCTATTTGAAATGGATACAATTCTTTAGGGAGTAATTGTAACAAACCTTCATTCTCTTTGTTTCTTTGCTTTACATGCAAGGATACCTTTTTTAGATATTCTTCCGTTGTGGAATCAAAACCCCACCCATTCTGCATGAGGATTTGTATAGTTCTGCCGTTGAATGGTGCTGTCCAATATTTTTTACTGCCCTGTGATTTTGCTGTAACAATGAATTTTCTACCTGGAATGCTTCTTACTATTTTTAAATCTTCTTGATTGAATGGGAAATAGATAATTACTTCCATTGCACCCGTCAGTATATTTTTCCGTAAGAAAGCCGTCTTAGTAATTAACATTTTATTAACATTTTAAAAATCCTATATAATTTAACGTCTTAAATATGTTTCAATTTTTTCAATATCTTCATTTTTGAAGAACACATAAGGATTAAATGCTTTATTAACTCCACTTATTTTATATCCGTATTTTCCATGCGGACAATCGTCTGTGAATGTAATAAGGTTGTGCCATTTTTTACCAACTTTTACTTGTATATTATTATTATTGTTTAATCTAAAATCGGTTATCATAATCTTGTTTTTTTAAAATCATTATATATTATACAAAGAATTCCATTTTCATTTAGTTACATGTTATTAATTTGAGCTTTAACCTGCTTCATACCCTCCCATATATTATTCCAGCTCCAACCTGCACTTCTCAAATCTTTCACGACTTGACCACGTGCTAATCTGGGTTTCTCCACATAATGGTCCTTTTCTAAGACGACATCAACGACTTGTCTTGCAAGTCCTTTAAATTCATTATACAGTTCACTAAATGGGGTTTTAGGCATGTTCCATAGTTGTTCTGGGATAGTTGTTAATTCATTGTCTTCCTTTTCACAGTCTTCTAAATAATAGTTCAAGGAATTACAATTACGATGAAATTGTTCATTCTTGCAATAGTTAATTAGAGCATTTCTAACACAAATGAAGACCCAAGTGCTTAATTTAGTGTCCTTGTCTTCTTTGTACGATAGTACTGCCTCACAGTAGGCTAAATAGCCTTCTGCCTGTAATTCTTCAATTTCAATTCCTGTTGTTGCGTTAAAACTCTTTGCGAGTGAGTAAATCATTTTTTCCATTTTTTTAAAATTTAATCTGTTTATATTTCTAATTTAATTAATTCAATTGGTTTGATTAGTCAGGCAGGTTCTTAAATGTTTCTGTTGGGATAACTGCTATTCTTTGGTCATAATAGGCAGGGTTTAAACTTAGATAAGCCCTTTTCTTATATTCTTTAAGACCTAAATGAGTTGAAGTAGTTCTTTCCGTAACAGTATAAGTATCATGTTTGCTATGAACAGTTTTGATACCATCAACCATTCCATAACCTGCTAATACTATCTTATCTCCAACTTTGAAATTCTGCAGGTAATCATCTACAGTATTGTAAATAGTAAGACCTTTTCTTTTTCCGTCTTTTAAATTTTCCATTTTTTTAATTTTTAATTATTTTTAATTATTTAACTACCACAAATATATAACAGTAATCAAAGCAAAACAAATTTTTTAATATGTTATAAAACATAGAACGGAAATAAAAATATACAAAACCTCTAAATCACAGTAATACCAACGGTTATACGTTTATATGTTATAAAACATATTTTTAATAGACTTTAGATTAAATGAAAAGGTGAAAATTTGTATAATATAGTGAACCAATAAATTTGAAATTATGTATGAAATATCAAAAAAGTTTAGATTTGAAGCGAGTCATTCCTTAATTTTAGTGGAAGAAAACCACCCATGCCATAGTATGCACGGGCATTCTTATATCGCCGAATTTACATTCAGAAGTCCTATATTAAATAATAAGGATTTTTTAATTGATTTTAGAGAGTTAGATGATATTAAGAAATTTATAAATGAAAATTTAGACCATAAGAATCTAAATGAAGTTTTACAATTCCCTACAACATCTGAAAATATTGCTAAATGGTTATATGATGAGTGGAAAGACATATATCCCCAATTATATTCGGTAACAATCAAGGAGACTGAAGGTTCAAGAGCTACTTATTATTCAATATAATATATATGAAAGATATGAAATTAAAGGTTAATGAGATATTTTACTCATTGCAAGGTGAAGGGGCTCAGACAGGAAAACCCGTGATTTTCGTAAGATTGAGTGGTTGTAATTTAAAATGTTCTTTTTGTGATACAAAGCATGAAGAAGGTTCTGAAATGACCTTAGATACTATATTGACAAAAGTTAAGGAACAGAGTACTGTATGTAATTATATAATATTTACGGGGGGTGAGCCTTTACTTCAATTAAATGAAGGGATACTTCAATTCTTCGTTGATTCTGGGTATTTTATTGGGCTGGAATCTAACGGCACTATTCCAATTTCTCATAATATGAGGAATCTAATCCATCACATTACTATAAGTCCAAAAAAAGTTGATAAGATGTTAAAGGTTAATTTCAAAGATGTGTATATAAATGAAATTAGGATACCTTTAAGGAACGGACAAAGAATAACAGAGGAAAGATTGGATCTCCTACCACATGCAGAGAAATACTATATAAGTCCAATTTTTGAAGTTTCTACAGAAAATACAGTTCAGAATATTCATTGGTGTTTATCCTATAGTTTACAAAATCCTATATGGAATCTTAGTGTGCAATTACATAAGATATTAATGTTTGACTAAAATAAATAAGAATATGATAGAAATAATAAGAAAACAGTTAGAGTATATTGGGGAAGACCCAGATAGAGAGGGTTTAATTGATACTCCTAAACGTATCATCAAGATGTGGAAGGAGATTTATGCGGGTTATTCAATGAAAGTTGAGGATATTTTGACTACATTCTCCGCAGATGGTTATGACCAGATAATATTGTTAAAAGATATTGAATTCTATTCAATGTGTGAACATCATAACGTACCATTCTATGGTAAGGTTCATGTCGCTTATCTACCGGGCGAAAAAATTGTAGGGATTTCAAAATTAGCCCGATTGGTTGATATGTATACAAAAAGAATGCAAATCCAAGAAAGAATTGGAGAACAGGTTACAGATGCACTTATGAAATATTTACAACCAAAAGGGGCTGCTTGCATTATCGAGGCATCTCATTTATGTATGAAGATGCGGGGAGTTGAGAAACAAAATAGTATAATGGTAACGAGTAGTATGAGAGGAGCATTTCTAAATAATGAATCCTTGAAACAAGAATTATTAAATCTAATAGGCATATGACAAGAAATATAATCATTAAGACAGCATTTGAAGCAACACACCATTGGCCGGAATGTCCTTTTGAGGATGTTTCGTTCCTTAAGAATGAGCATAGACACATTTTTCATGTCACAATGAAATTTTATATAACGCATAATGACCGAGACATTGAGTTTATAAGAAAAAAACAGGAGGTAGATAAATTTATACAAAACAATTATTCCAATAGATTTTTAGGCAGAACCTCATGTGAGGATATTGCAGAAACATTATTAGGCAAATTTGCTGCCTGTTATGTTGCCGTTCTGGAGGATAATGAAAATGGAGCTGAGATTTATGAAAATTAACATAATAGACCCGTCCTCTACGGAATTTAATAGAGGTTCTTTCTGTTATGCACCTTACCTACTTTATAACGGATTAAAGGAGGCAGGAAATGAAGTCATTCTTACGGAAACATTCATTCCAGAAGATTTAGATAAAATAGCGTCCGCAGATGCCTACGTTATTTGTCTATGGTCTTACCCACAATTTGAGGCGGCCTTATTGTTAGCCCAAATGATACCTTTTTCTACTGGAAATAAACAGGTGTACTATGTAGGATACAAACATTTTGCAGAATCTTTAGGCTTACCTTATGTGGATGACTTATTAGGATTTGACCCGTTACAAGATAAAACCTTTCTGAGAAGTGCTATGCAAGCCTATCCGAGGTATTATAAAGATTTTAAAAGACTTCTGTTATCTGATTGTGATATGCATCTGCAATCACTGGAAAAAGGTGAGAAGGTTTATCCTTTGTTTACAACATACGGTTGTCCAAATGGTTGTGCCTTTTGTCCATCTACAGAAAACTGTGGTTTATCCAGAATACAATTATCTGTAGAAGAAACGGTTTCTTTGTTAGAACGCTGCTATTCAATAGGTGTGAAATCAATTCATTTCACAGATGAGGATTTCTTTTTTAATATAGATAGAGCTGCCTCAATTTTACAACAGGTAGCCCATCTGGACTTTCATTTTATTGCCTTAGGCTCCAGTAGAAAGGTTAAACGATTTGTAGATAAATACGGTATAGATTTTATTAAGAGTACAGGTTTAGAAGTTGTAGAAGTTGGTTTTGAGACTGCGGCAGAGGATTTATCTCATGATATGGGATTTGGTAAGTCCGTTGATTTCTGTAGACAATTAGCTGAGATACAACATACGTTACCTTTTAAAATTTTCTGGCTTGTTCAAACATTCTTTCCAGGGGAAACAATTAAGAGTTTGAATGAAACAGGTCTATTTATGCAACAATTCGGCCTTTCTAAGGATGAGGTTGTTGGTAGACTAAAAACCAACGGAACCACTGGTGGTTTAGGTCAATACTTTCAACCTTATGTAGGTCTTAAAATTTATAAAGATTTGGATGGTATTTTTCTTACTGAAAGACCCATTCGATTAGTACCCAGTTATATACCTCAATCTTTTTTAGACTCTAAGATAACAGGCATTTCCAGAAAAATAGAATTACTGGATGCAGCCTTTATCTGGGGCAGTATTTATAATGTATCAACAGAAATGCGAGAACTCATAGTTCAGAAAATCCAGGTTGGGGATACAATTTCAAAACACCTTGCAGGCTTGCCTGTTTTTGAGACAATGAAAAAGGCTATTTCCTTAGCGATTCTAAGCAGATTTGGTATAATTATATAAAGCTATTATGAAAAAAACAATTTTGTTGAATATCCCTATAGAACCTTTAGAAGAGCGGTACTCCAAACAATGGGATAATTGGTTTAGACAAGAGCTTGAGGGGACCTTTGCTCATGTGGAAACTATCTACGGACAGGAGTCCTCTGGTATTATCAAGACGGGTTCTTTTTTAGACGTGTTTGAAACAAATCAATATAAGGCGTCTCAGTTACAACAGATAATTAATCACATTAAACAAAATCCAGATTTTAGGTATATTATATTTTTTCATGATTTATGGTTTCCTGGATTAGAATCCCTTGCATACATTAGAGACGGAGCAGACGTAGATATTAAAATCACAGGTTGTCTTCATGCAGGCAGTTATGACCCAAATGATTTTCTAAGTAGACGGTTAATGGGGGTTTGGGCGGAACCTTTAGAAAACAGTTGGTTTCAAATAATAGATATGATTTTTGTCGCAACAAAATTTCACAAGAAATTACTAACAGATAACAGATGTGTTAATCCAGATAAGATACAGGTAACGGGCTTTCCTTTGTATGATGATTTCAGTTATACCACACCAAAAGAAAATATTGTTGTCTTTCCACATAGACTCGATGATGAAAAACAACCTAAACTATTTGATAAACTTGCAGATGCCTTAAAGAACACAGGCTGGCAATTTATTAAGTCTAAAGACATTTGCCGTAACAAAAAAGAATATTACGATTTACTGTCTAAGTCTAAAATTGCGGTTTCCTTTGCCTTACAAGAAACCTGGGGTATCGCAATGCAGGAGGCGGTCTATTTCTTGAATATACCAATCTGTCCAGCAAGCCTGAGTTACCCTGAATTGTACCCACATGAATTTTTATACGACCCAGACAATCTTCAAGAAGCAATCAAGCTAATTAGGAAGCACATGCTTCTATGGGAGTTTCAAGAACAGACAATTGTCAACAATTTACAAGAAACCAAAAAAAATCTTGTTAATAATAATGAGACTGCTATTTCTCAAATAACACATAAATTAATTACTAATTATGTCAAATGATATTAAATCAAAAATACGTCTTTTCATGGATAGTGGGGCTCCTACTTTTTATAATTCTTTTTCAAGAAAATTCAAGGGTGCCATGATGGGAACTTCTTTAAAAAATAGGAAATATGATAATTTCGACTATGTGTATTTAGAAGAATTCCAACAATATACTCAAGATTATATAGATTTTCTAAAGAAAGAATCTTCAAATTTTTTTGTTTATGCAAATTTAGATATAATTAACAATGCTGAATTAACCTGGCAACAGCAACTACTTTTAGAACAAAATGGACTATCCCCCGCTCCAGTTTTTCACATAAGTAGTCCTGAAAAGTATCTGAAACGTTATGTTGATAATTACGAGTATATAGCAATTGGGGGAATAGTGGGATGTCCTAAAAAAGAGCTCTTCCCTACACTTGATTATTTATTTAAAAAATATATAATAGATGATAAAGGAAAACCCCGTGTCAAGGTACATGGTCTGGCCACTACCTCACTTCCTTTAATGCAAAGGTACCCCTGGTATTCAGTAGATTCTGCGACTTGTATGAAATTGGCTATCTATGGTGGAATAATTATACCAAATATATCTTTTACCAACTTTCACACTTTAAAAATTTCAGATAGAAATCCAAATATTTTACAAACAATTTCACCAATGGTTTTGCAAAGAATTATCACATTAGGTGAAATATATAATTGCCCCCTTAATAAATTAGTATCAAGTATCAATATAAGAATCCTTTGGAATTATCTGGTTTTTTTAAATATTATTTTTACTTCAAGAAATAAATTTATGCAAGAACATATTATAGATTTTTATTTTGCTGGGACCGTACATAATAAATATGAACCCTCGTTCTGGAATCAGGTCACGGCTTCAGATACCTTTAGGTATTTTAATTTAACAAGATTATTCTCATTTATGTATAAAGATGTTTATTTAGATTTTAAAAAAAATGAAAAAAGTATTATCAGATGATTTACAAGTGGCTTTAGAAATCGTGAAGCCTGCAATAGCAAAAAAAGAATTAATTGAGCAAAGTACATCGTTTGCCTTTGCAGATGGTAAGGTATTAGCTTATAACGATGAAGTGTATATGTCCCACCCCGTAGAGGGTTTAGACTTATTTGGGGCAATTAAGGCAGAAGAATTATATGGTATAATTTCCAAGATTAAAGAAAAAGAAATTCTGCTTGATGTAACGGATAATGAAGTAGTTATAACGGCGGGTAGAACCCAGGTGGGTTTGCTGTTTGAAAGTGAAATTAAACTACCATTAGACCAGATTGATTCTGTTACAAAAATGATTCCAATAGAGGATGAATTTCTGGACAAACTTTCCTTTGCCTCAATGGTTACAGGTACCAATTTTCTAACACCGGTATTAACTTGTGTCTATGTGGATAAAAATACATTATCTTCATCTGATAATAGAAGATTGTGTAATATTACATTAGAGCAAGATACAGGAATTGAAGGGCTATTACTTCCCGCTAAGATTGTTCCTTTAATTATAAGAATGCAAGCTTCCAAGATTGCCGTCACAGAAAGTTGGGTGCATTTTGAAAATGAAGTTGGGACAAGACTTTCAGCTCGTATTTTCAGTGGCAGATTCCCAGAAATCTCAGGAATAATTTCCGTCACCCCAGACGTAGAAATAGAATTACCTGCAAACTTAACCGAAACAATTGATAGAGCAGAAGTTTTTTCCAAGAAAGAATATACGAATGATGAGCTAATTACAATAGAATTGAGTAGGAAAAAACTAACCTTGAAAAGCAAATCTGAATCGGGTTGGTTTAAAGAGGTTAATAAATGTGATTATGATGGTATGGATATTCTTTCTTTTGAGATTCAACCAATATTCCTTAAAGATATTCTGACCAAGACAAACATCTGCCACATCTCAAAGAAAAGTAATATGGTAATATTTAAAGAGGCAAATAAATGGATATATTTAACTAAGGTTGAATTAAAACGAAAAGATAAATAGAAAGGAGTGTGTTTATACTGTTTTTTGTTGTTTTAAGGGTGGTTTTAAGCATTATTTTAATAAAGTAGTACAAAGTATTATCTAAGGATTTCATTGGCTTAAAACACCCTTAAAATGTTTTTAATAGAATAATATGAAAAGATTAGGTTTCTTCGATAGAAAAGAGATAGAAAGTGATGAGGTTAAGGGTGGCGTTTTCTTAACCTGTACAAGTTGTGGTTTAGATAAATCCTGCACCACTCCAAAATTAGGAGTTACAGGCAAAGGAAATAAGAAAATCCTACTTTTAGGGGAAATCAACTCCCCTACGGATGATAGAACTGCCACACATTGGCGAGGTGCTGGAGGGGGTTTGTTAAGAAAAACATTGAACGAGTATGGAATAGATATTGATGTAGATTGTTGGTCTTTAAATGTGGTTCGTTGCTATTCAAAACAGGCAACACCACACCAGATTGATTGTTGCCAAAGGTTTATTTCTGAAACGATTTCCGAATTGAAACCGAGAATTGTAATTGCATTTGGGCGGGTTGCCTTGCAGGCATTGTTTGATGATTTTTCGATAACAGGGGAATTCGCAACATGGCGAGGCTATACAATTCCAAATACGAAATACAACTGTTGGGTCTGTCCCACCTACCCACCTAAATTTATTGATAATACAAAAGACTTAAAATTAATCGATTACATTGGTTTAATGTGTCCGAGGGACACGAATGTTCTCATTGATTTTGAAAACAAAGCACGTACTTCCCTAACTGTTATGGGAGCTTATTCGGTAGCTTTGTTTGAGGATTACGATTTAAGTGCTT
>Ga0116149_1003478_pt1 | contig 16256 bp, 18 predicted proteins | sample AD_UKC057_MetaG_FD_89787 | JGI IMG/M metagenome (GOLD analysis project Ga0116149, IMG submission 89787) | Active sludge microbial communities of municipal wastewater-treating anaerobic digesters from USA - AD_UKC057_MetaG | ecosystem: Engineered > Bioreactor > Anaerobic > Digestate | place: USA... | reverse complement strand
CCATATCAAGAAGATTCAGAAGGCGATGGTTATGGAGATGTTTGTGATAATTGTCAATATAATTGGAATCCAGATCAGAATGATGATGATAATGATGGTATAGGTAATGCTTGTGATATTGATCAAGATGCAGATAATGTTCCAGATGATTTTGATAATTGCCCATATGTTTATAATCCAAAAGTAAATGGTGTTCAACCAGATGCAGATGGTGATGGTTTAGGTGATGCTTGTGATTATGATGCCGATAATGATTTGTTATGTTTTCCTTTAAATAATGATCAATGTCCTGGTCAAACTGTTCCTGATAATTGCCCAATTGTTCAAAATCCAGATCAAAATGATAGTGATGGTGATGGTTTAGGCAATCTTTGTGATAATTGTCCAGATGATATAAATCCTGGACAAGGAGATTATGATCAAGATGGGATAGGTGACGCCTGTGATCAAGATGCAGAAAATGATGGTATTTTAAATAATGTAGATAATTGCCCAACTACTCCAAATCCACTCCAATGGGATACAGATAAAGATGGTATTGGAGATATGTGTGATATTCCAATGTGTCAATAATTGTTTTTGTTTTTAAAAACAATCTTATTTTAAATGTTTTTGTTTATATTATATTTATATTAAAACTTTGGTTTTAATTGAAAACTATTTTTGTTTTAAAAAGATGTTGTTAATTATATATGACCTCTAAAAATGTAAAAAAAACTTTAAAAAATAAAAAGTTAGTAAAAAAAGTGACAGAAACTAAGCCTTTAGATTATACAGATACTTCTGAAATAGTTGTTCCTCCAAAAATGATTGATCAAGTTATTGGCCAAGAAAATGCTATTAATTTGATTAAAAAGGCAGCAAAACAGAAAAGGCATATAATGTTAATAGGTTATCCAGGTACTGGTAAATCTATGGTGGCTTCTGCTTTGGCAGAGATTTTGCCTGCAGATGCTTTAAAAGATATTGTTGTTTTTCCAAATCCAGAAGATCCACAAACACCAATTATTAAAGAAGTTCCTGCTGGTGAAGGTAAAAAAATTGTAGAGCAAGCTAAGATTAGTGCAATGAAAAGTGGAAGTACAATAAAAATTTTAGGTTTTATTTTTCCTCTATTTTGGCTTATTTTTTCTATATATTTATGGCAAGCAAAAATTGTTTCAGACGTTATTTTTGCAGCTCTTCTTTTGTTATCTGGTTTTTTAACTATGGGTTTTTCTCTTAGTACTCAAATGATTAAAAAAGAAAAGTTAGGTATCCCTAAAGTTTTAGTTGACAATTCCAACAAAAAGCAAGTTCCTTTTATAGATGCCACTGGTGCAAGAGCAGGTGCATTGTTAGGTGATGTTTTGCATGATCCTTTACAAACAGGTGGTTTAGGCACTCCTGCACATGAAAGAGTTATTCCAGGAATGATCCATAAAGCAAATGGTGGTGTTTTATTTATTGACGAGATTGCAACATTGTCTCCTGAATCTCAACAGGAGTTATTAACTATTATTCAAGAGAAGAAATATAGCATAACAGGTCAAAGTGAAAGATCAAGTGGTGCAAATGTAAGAACAACACCAGCGCCTTGTGATTTTATTTTAGTAGCAGCAGGTAATTATAAAGATTTAGAAAGAGTACATCCTGCAATAAGATCTAGAATCAGAGGTTCTGGTTATGAATGTCATATGAATTTAGATGTTCCAAATACTGTTGAAAACAGAAATAAATATGTACAGTTTGTTGCTCAAGAAATTGCAAAAGACAAAAAGATACCTCCATTTAAGAAAGAGGCTGTTGATGAAATTATTTTTGAAGCAAGAATGATGGCTACAAGAAAAAATCATTTATCTTTAAAGTTAAGAGAATTAGGCGGTTTAATAAGAGCTGCTGGTGATGTTGCTGTAGACAAAAACCTAAAATATATTACAAAAAAAGAAGTTATTGAAGCTAAAAAGATTTCTGCAACTTTAGAAGAACAAATGGTTAAGAAGTTAATGGATTTTAAAAAAGATTATGATATTTATAAAACAAAAGGTTATGAGAAAGGAAGAGTTAATGGTCTTGCTGTTGTTGGAGAGAGCATGGCAGGTGTAGTTCTTCCAATTGAATGTGAAATAACTCCTGCACAATCAAGAACACATGGAAGAGTTGTTGCTACTGGAAAATTAGGAACAATTGCAAAAGAATCTGTTTCAAATGTTTCTGCAATTTTTAAGAAGTTAACAGGTAAAGATATAGCCAATTATGATATTCATATCCAATTTTTACAAACCTATGATGTAGAAGGTGATTCTGCATCTATTTCTGTTGCTACTGCAGTTATTTCTGTTTTGGAAGGTATTCCAATTAATCAAGATCTTGCAATGACTGGTTCTTTATCTGTAAGAGGAGAGGTTCTTCCAATAGGTGGTGTTACTGGAAAGATAAATGCTGCAGTTGATGCAAAGATTAAGCAAGTTATTATTCCTGCTTCTAATTTAGAAGATGTTGTTTTACATGAAGAAGTAGCAAGGAAGATAGAGATTATTCCAGTTAAAACAATTTGGGATGTTTTACATATAGCTTTAAAAGATTGTAAGAAAAAAGAAGATCTTTTAAAGAGGGTTAAACATTTGAATGGTATTTCTTTAAAGCCTTCTATTTAGTTTTTTTTATTTTTTCCTAAATTAACATTGAACTTAAATATAGTTCTATTTTTATGTCTGTTGACAAATTATATTCAAATAATAATGGTGAATCTTCACTGAGTTTTATGACAATATCGTTTTCTCCATCCATTGATTTTGTTATATTTTTTAAATATGTTAATGAATATTTAGAAATAACACTATCTTTCTTTGATTTTATTTTAATTTTAGGTATTGTTGTTTCTATTTTCCCTTTTTCGCCTTGTGTTTCTATTATTAATTTTTGATTTTGTATTTTGAATATTATTGTATTTCCAATTAAACTTGCATCTTTTAGTATTTCTTTTAATAAATGTGCATTTATGTTAAATATAACATCAAATTTTATATCAGGAATAGATACAACATCTTTTCCTGTTTCAATATATGAAATATTAAATTTTCTCTGTATTTGCCCATTTAGTTGTATTTCTAAAAAATTTTCTTTTAGATCTATTTGTATTTTGTCTTTTTCAAAAGATCTTGCAATTATATTATAGATTTCTAGTAAATTTACACCAATATAGTTTGGTTCTACATTATATGTTTCAAAAACAGATTTAGACATTTTGAAGTCAATCAGTAATACTTGTGTTTTATCTATTGCTTGTATGTATATTCCATCTTCTTTAAATCTAATGTTTGTTTCTTGAATAAGAGAAGAAATTATTTCTAAACTTTTTTTGAAGTTGTTTGTTTGTTTTACAGTTATCATGTGTTATCACATATTATTATTCTAATGATTTATTTTTAAATATTGTTGCACATAAATAACATATATGCAAAATTTTATAAACAAGTATACTCCAAAAAGTTTGGATGAAATAATAGGCCATAAAAAAGAGATTTTACAAATAAAAATGTGGGCAAAAGATCATAAGAAACCATTATTTATTTTTGGTGAACCAGGTATAGGTAAAACATTGGCTGCAACTCTTCTTTCTAAAGAAATGGGCTGGGAAATGTATTTTACAGATGCATCTGATGATAGAGGTAAAGATATGATGGCTCAGCTTATTCTGATTGCAAGTACATCTAAGACATTGTTTGGGAAAACAAGAGTAATTATTATAGATGAGATTGATGCAATTTCGGATAAAAGAGGATCTGAAGATTATGGTTGTTTATCAGAATTAAGTAAGATTTTAGATAAAACAAAACAACCTATTATTTTGATTGCAAATAATCCTTATGCAGATAAAAAGTTACAATCTTTGTTTATTAAGTGTGAACAAGTTAGGTTTAGTCTTCCAAACAAGTTGTTATTAAAGAAGTTTGCAAAAGAAGTTTGTGATAAAGAAGATATAGATTATGATTTGCCTGCAATTGACCTTTTGGTTGAGAAAGCAAAAAATGATGTTAGGGCATTGTTGATTGATTTAGGCACTCTCAGTCTATCTAAAAAAATAACATTAGAAGATGTAGAAAATTTAGGTGAAAGACAAAAAGATGAAGACATCTTTAAGATTATGCAAAAAATTTTTTATGCAAAAGATTTTTATGAAACAAAAAGTGTAGTTGATTCAATGGATGTTGATTGGAAGATGTTGATGTCTTGGGTTGAAGAGAATATACCAAGGCAGTATAAAGAACCACATAATCTTAATAATGCATTACAAAAGTTAAGTAAAGCAGATATTTATTTAGGTAGAATTTATTCTCAAAATTGGACTCTTTTAAAATATATTTTAGACTATTTAACAATAGGTATTGCTTATTCAAAAGAATTTCCAGAAAAAAATATAGGATATAAACCATTTGTTTTCCCAACATATTTAAAAACAATGAGTGGAAATAAAAAGGAAAGAGATTTGAAAGCAAAAGTTGTAGATAAAGTAAGAGAGAGGTATTATTGTTCCAAGCACATAATTCAGAAATACCATCTTCCTTTTTTAGAGATTATTGCAAGATCAAATAAATATACAGCAGATTTAATTTATTATTTTAGACTTAATTATGAAGAAATTAAGTTTTTAGGTGCAAATATTTCTGAGAAAGAATATAATGCTTTGATGAAATAGTTTTTAAAAGAATGATTTTTATGCCTGAATATACACGTATTGCAATTATTGATAAAGATAAATGTCAACCTAAATCCTGTAATTTTTTATGTCAAAGATCATGTCCAGTTGTAAGAATGGGACAAGATGCAATTGTTGTTGTTAAAGAGAATGTTCCTCCAATTATAAATGAAGAATTATGTACTGGTTGTGGGATTTGCCCAAATAAATGTCCATTTAAAGCAATTAATATAATAAATACTGGTATTAAAATGGGTTCTCCTCTTCATCAATATGGAAAGAATTCATTTAGATTATATTCAATTCCTTTTCTGGAAAAAGGTGTAATTACAGGGATTATTGGTCAAAATGGTGCAGGTAAATCTACTTCATTAAACATTCTTTCTGGTGTACTTGTTCCTAATTTAGGAAACTATAATGAAAAAGGAGATATTGATAAAGTTATTGAATATTTTAGAGGAAAGGAACTTCAAAAACATTTTATTGATTTAAAAAATAAGTCTGTAAATATAGCATATAAAGTACAAAAGATTGAAGATATTCCTTTAGTTTTTCATGATAAAATTATTGATTTGTTATCTAAAGTTAATTCTTCAAAACAGGATTTGGAAAAAATTGTTTCTGAATTAGATTTGAAAGATATTTTGTATAAAACACCCTCAGAAGTAAGTGGTGGAGAACTTCAAAGAGTTGCAATCGGTGCAACTCTTCTTAAAGATGCAAACCTTTATTTTTTTGATGAGTTTTCTACATTTTTAGATATTAAGCAAAGGTTTAAGATAGCAAACTTGTTAAGAGAAAAGGTTAATCCGAACAATTCTATTTTATTTATTGAGCATGATTTAGCACTATTAGATTACATAAGCGATTATGTTTATATTTTATTTGGTAAAAAGCAAGCATATGGTGTTTCATCAAATAGAAAAACAACAAAGTTAGGTGTTAATCAGTTTTTAGAAGGTTTTCTTAAAGAAGAAAATATAAGAATAAGAAATTATGAGATTTCTTTTGTTAACCCTCAGACTGATAAATTTCTTTCAAAAACACCATTGGTTTCATATCCATTTTTAGAAAAAACAATTGGTTCTTTTAATCTAAAAGTCCAAGGTGGCACCATTAATAAAGGCGAAATTATTGGGATTTTGGGTGCAAATGCAATTGGGAAATCAACATTTATTAAAATGTTAGCTGGCGAAATTTTCCCTGATAACTTAAGTTTAGATATTTCTTTAAAGGTAGGTTATAAACCACAATACATTAATTATTCACAAGATATTTTTGTTTCTGAATTATTTTCTGGAAATGACATAGATACAGATGTGTTTAATACATATATAAAGAAGCAATTAAGTTTAGAAGAAATATTTGATAAAAAAATATCTGAAATATCTGGTGGTGAACTTCAAAAAGTTGCAATTGCCCATACTCTTTCAAAAAATGTAGATATTTTTTTAATAGATGAACCATCTGCATTTTTAGATATTGAGCAAAGGTTGCTTTTAGCAAATATTATTAAAACAATTGTTTCTGTGAAAGGAGTTCCTGCATTTATTGTTGATCATGATCTTTTGTTTGTAAATTATGTTTCTGATAGAATTCTTTTGTTTAAAGGAGAACCGGGTAAACAAGGTTTTGCAAATAAAATTGATTCTATAGAAAAGGGTTTTAATGATTTTTTGAAAGAACAAAATATGACATTTAGGCAAGATCAATATACAAAACGCCCAAGAGCAAACAAAATAGGTTCTCAAAAAGATCAAGAACAAAGGGTACAAGGGAAGTATTATTTCACAATTTAGTTTTTAATGATTATTTATTGGTTTAGGTCTACTTGTATGTATCCTGAATCTAAATTATCTTCAACTTTTACATAACATAATGTTCCTGATGGAATTGTTGTTATCTTTTTGTTAAAATATAATTTTTTTTTAATATTTATTTTTGTTATTGAGTTTTGTGAATTACAAGCAAGATTGATGTATCCAATATAATTGTTTGTAGATGTTGAGCCATTTAGTTCATATGTACATATTATTGATGAATATTTTTTTCTTTCATTTTCTATGTTTGCAATATATGTGTTTATTTTGGCGGTTATGTTTGTATCATTAATAGTACAATTATCTATCTTTACTGCATCGCTTATTCCATCTGCAATTACTGAATCTAAAGTAAGGGCAATTTCATTTATTTGTTTAGAGGTATCTATAATATTTTGATTTACATTTAATAATGAGATTGTTGGTGCCATTAATGCAAGCATTATCAATAAAAATATTGAATTAAATAATCCTTTTTCCATTATATTCCTCACAATATGTTTTTAGATTAATTTGACTTTGTGTTTGCAAACTTTCATTTGCATCATATGCTGCAACATGTAAAACACACCAGTATTCTCCAGAACCTGTTTGGTTAGTGTCTCCTTCAATATATTTATACATTGTTTTTGTTTCTAATGCATGTTGGTCTGGTATAAATATTGGTTTTTCTGTTAAATTTATTATTATTAATAAGAAGCTAAGGAATAGTGCAACATATAATATTGTTGTAATTGATATAATAAAACCTTTTTTTGTTACTATAGTGTTTTTCATTTCCATATCACTATTGTTCCAGTTTCTATATTTAAATCGTTTGTTTTATTTAATATATTGTTCATAACTGTTTGTTTATTTAGGTCTCTTGTATTGTTTACAATAACGTTTATATCAACTATATAATATGCCTTTAAATCACTTAAATTGTATGTTTGGTTACACTGGTTGTTTGTAATAGTAAAGTTAGTTATTGAGAAATTACAATTGTAATCAGAGGTTAATCCTAATGCTTGCTTTGTAATTATTGAATCTTTTCCGAAACAGTTTGGTATAAGTATATCATTATTATTGTCATGTGTATAACAATTTATTTCTTGGTTATTTGTTAGTTTGTTATATACTATATTCCCTATTTTGTTTAATTTATAAATCTCTTTTTCTGTATTTTCTTTGTCTATTTGTAATTCTGTTATTTTTGATAAAAGAAATATCATTAATATTAACAAAGTTATACTAAATAAAATATCTAAAACCATTACTTGCCCTTTATCTTTTCCCATTTTTTTATTCACATTTTAATTTGTTTCCATTTAGAAAACAGTTTAATGTTTGTCCGCAATATGCAATAATTGGTAATTCAATTTGATTTGATATGAAGGTGCTCGTTGTAGTAATTATAGGCACACCGTTATACAATGTAGAGCTTTCAATTTTGTTTTGAGATATAGATACATTACAATCAATTTTTTTACTTGGTATTGTTATGTTTGGAATATTATATGAAGAGTTCCAGTCAAGTATGTTAAATTTGTTGCTTGTTATTTGTTGATCTTGATATTTTATAAATTCCAATAATGAAAGATTTATTTCTTGTTGTTGTTGTTTTATTTTACTTATTTCTATCGTTTGAACAGTGTTTTGTGCTAAATTTTCAAATAATATAATGAATATTATAAGAAAAATTATTACAATGATTCCTTCTAATGAAACTTGTGCCTTTGTTTTCATTTTTGTTTTCATTTTTTTGTTTTATAGTTACAATTATTAGAAATATAATGTTTAAAAAGGTAATTGTAAACAATTATACAATTTAAATTTAAAAAAAGAAGAATATAAGAGCAATCCCACAAATTATTGTTTGTAATATATAAAATATATGTACTACTTGTTTTTCTGTAAATCTGCCTTTTTTCATAACTATATGTGTTAATGACCCTCCTGTTGGTTTTGGGGCCAATGTTCCATCTTTTTGAGGAACTCCAAAGCATTCTGGTTTGAAGTTGTGTGATGCTTTTATTATGAATTCAATTATGTAAAGTATATAAATAAATGCAATGAGCCATTCTAATTTTAAAACAATTGCAGACATCCCAATTAATACACCACTAACTAATGTTACACCATCTCCTAAAAATATTTTTGCAGGATATTTGTTGTATTTATAAATTCCAATAAGTGCACCAATCCACGCTCCTAATATAAGCAATAATGTTATGTTTCCTTTAAATAAAGCAAATATAGATATAGTTATAAAAATAATTATAGACATTCCTGCTTCCATACCATTAAATCCTGCTAATAGATTAAATGCATTTGTTGTTGCTGTGATTGCTATTGGCACTAATATAATTGCATATATATAGCCAACATTTAATGTTCCTAAAAATGGAATGTATATTGAATTGAAATTTTGACTAATTGCATAAATAATAACAGGTATAGAGAAAAGTAAAGGCAAAATAAAATGTTGCCATTGATTAATTCCTTTTTTCCACCCTAATGCATCATCAAGAATTCCAATAATAAATATTATTGTCATCATTAGTATAAGTAAAAGAAATAAACTATAATCGATTATATTTAATGAAAAAAGTATACAAAAAAAGGAACTTAATACAAACGAAACAAATACAGGAATACCCCCTAGTTCTGCAACAAGTGGTTTGTGCAGTTTATTCATATCTTTCCCAACAAATCCTCTTTGTTTCATTAAAGATATAAAGTTAGGTGTAATTAATATGCATATAAATGTTGCAAAAATTATAGAAATTAGATATAATAATATTGTGTTTATCATAGTTTTTCTTCTAATCTAAGTTTGATTTATTTATTTTATAAACTCTTACATTTCCACTAGAATATGCCAATTCCCCAATATCTTGTGCACTTGGATCATTAAACCAAAGTTTAGCAAATGTAGAGTTGTTTACTGCTGCATTAAATATATATAATTCATTGTTGTTTGAAGATCTATACACAAAAACAGGTGTTCCTTGTAATATTTGAGATGGTTGAGATTGCCATGTTGTAGGGATTTTTAAAAATTCATTTTTTGTAAAAATGTTTCCCCCACAATTATAATTTAATTGATTTGTATTTTCTGTTACTGTTGGCGTACATGAAAGTACCACACCCATATATTTACTTACTTTTGGATCAGAAAAGTTTGTTGTAACATAGGCATATGCTGCAAAAGAGTTGTATCTAGTGAAATAACCAGAATCTGCAATTAAATAGTCTGTGTCATATTTTTTTAAAATTTCTTTGTTTGTGTTCATATCGTTTGTTATAATGAACATTGCATAGTCTGAATCGCCTTCCATATGTGAATTGGTATTATCCGTACTTGCTTTTCTGTCTGTAAAAAATGTAATCCAGTGTCCATAATCCCACCAATTAAATATTTTTGCATCTGTTGGAGTATTTGCATCTATCCAAAATAATGTGTTTTGCCAATCTATTTCTTCATCTATTGGGGGTTTGTTTGTTGTAACAAAGTGAGATCCTGCTGCAATTGAGGTTAATATTAGGAATATAAAAAATATTGTAGTTGTTCTTTTTATAGTTATTGAGCTTTTTTTTGCCCATTCATAACATATATAAAATAAATATCCAACACCTAATGCAATTGGAATACCTAAAGTGTAAGTAAATTTAAGTTTAGACCATGCCATAAATGTAGTAATTGCTAACCAAGAAAAGATAATTAATGCAAAATAATCTTTTTTCTTTGAAAATATGAGATAGAAAAATATTAATGGTAGTACTACAAATGGAACCCACAATAAGAAGTTATATTTGTGTAAAAAGAATTGTTTTCCTGTATTTTCTTCACCAACTGTTGCTCCAAGTATGTCTGTTTCTGATACTGCAGTTTTTTCAAGTCTTGCAATATTTTCTTTATTTATTGGTAAATAGTTTGTTACATATGATGTTGTATTTTTAATCCAACCAGTCCCTTGAATAAGTGTTGTTATTACAGTAAATAATAAAAATATTATTAAAAATGTTTTTATAAAATGCCTAAAATGTTGTTTGGTATCGTGTTTTATCCCCATATATATAAGATTAAGTACAAAATATGCGATTAATACCAATGGAATTAATAAAAACATTTGCCATGTCATTGCCATGAGAATAAAGAAAAATGCAGCTATTATTGAGTAAATAATATTCTTTTTTGTAGAGTTAATTTCTTTTAGTGCTTTTACAAAAAATATAAATCCAATAACCATCCATAGGAAACCTAATGAATCTTCTTCAAAAAAGCCAGCCATTGTTCTATATACAAATGCAGGTATTGTTGCAGCAATTATTGCCATTACAATTCCTGTTTTTTTATTGTACATTTCTTTTCCTAAAAAATAGATGCCAACACAGATTAGTGCACCAAATATTGCAGGCAACCATCTTCCAAATTCTATTAATATTAATTTGTTGTAGGCACCACCTAATGTAAATACAGAATATAAAAATGCAGTAAAATACCATAAAAATTTAGGTTGTCCTGCATATGATGTCCCTCCTTGTCCATAAAAACCAAGTGGGTCATTTGCTGGAAGATCTCCTTGGATTACATATCCTGTTGCTCTAAGGTGCCAATATGGATCAAATTCAAACATGTATGGGTATTTTAATAGGTGCCCTCTTATACCAAATGCAAGGATAAATATTAAAATTAAAATAATTGCAATTTTATTTTTTGTAAAAAATGATTTTTCTTGCTCATTTTCTTTTTGTTCTGTGTCACTCATGTTTTCCCTTTTTAATAAGTGTTTGATTTTTTTGGTTGTAATTGTTTTGTATTTTTAATATTTTTAAAAATGTATTATATATTATAATATAAAACATTTAAATAAATATCTAATTTATTAAAAAGAGTTAAAGAAAAGATGTTTTAATTTAAAAAAAATAAAACGATTAAAAAAATTAAGAAAGAAAAATAAGATTAAATGTTAGCAACTACTTTGTTGCACCTAGATTTCTAAGAGCATACAAAACCGAAGGCAAGCTTAACTTCTGGGTTCGAAATGGGACCAGGTGTTTCCTTGTCTCTATGGTCGCTAACAATGTAATATATGTAAGAAAATATTTAAAAAGGGATATGGTTTATTTAGATTTAAGTGTTGTGACTAGTTTTTTTACTTCTGTTATGCTTTTTTTAATATCATTTTCTGTTTTTGCACCAGCACAAATAAGTTTTCCATTTTTGAATAATAACACTGTCATTTTTGGTTTATATAATCGTATTATTGCCCCAGGAAATTGTTCTGGTTCATACTCAATATCATCAAATTGCATCGCAGCTTGAAATAAATCTACATTTTTATCTAAATTTGCTGTTGCAACTAAATTTACAATTTCATATTTTGGTGTTTTTTTGTTTTTTATTTCTTTTTGTATTTCACCAATATATTTTATTGCTTTTTTTATACCTAATTCTATTTCTTTTTCTGATGCTGCACCAGATATTATAATTTTACCATTTCTAAATATTAATAAAGAAACCTTTGGTTCTTTTATTTTAAATATTGCCCCAGGAAATTGTTCTGGCTCATATTCAATTTCAGGTATTGCTGCAGCTAAATTGTATAGATCTAGTGTAGTACCTAAATTACTTGCAGCAACCAAATTTACTATTTTATACATGTTTGCACCTCTTTAATTATAACTAGTATAATTATAATATATAAACAAAACATTTATAAAGGGATAAATTAAAAAATAAAAATCCACCTATTTTTTTTAAAAAAACAATTTTGTGTAAAAGAAATTCTTTTTAAAAGTTAACGATATATTATATATTATGGCAAATAATTAAAAAAAACAAAAAGAAGGTAATAAAAATGGCAGGAAAAAAAGCAAAAGGAAAAAGAGCAAAAACAAGGTCTAAATTAAAAAGACATATAAGAGAAAAAACAACAATAAATGAATTAATTAAACCAATTGATGTTGGAGAGATTGTACAAATAAACATAAACAGTTCTATTCATGAAGGAATGCCTCATAAAAGGCTACATGGAATTACTGGAAAAGTTGTTGGATTTCAAGGGAAAACTCCAATAGTAGAATTAAAAGATGGGAATAAAGTTAAAAAAATCATTGTAAGTCCGGCTCATCTTAAATATATAAAAAACATAAAAAGTGGTGAAAAAGATGAATAGTGTTTATAAAGAAGATGTAACTTTAGCAGAAATAAAAAAAATTCTTTCAGAGAAAGCAAAAGAAAAAGAGCTATCTTTTGAACAAAATGAGGCTTATGAGCATGCAAAATCTTTTTCAAAATTAAGTTTTGCAAATGCACAAAAACTGAAACAAGAATTAATGACACAAGTAGAATTAAGTGACGAGCTTTCAACAAAACTAGTTGATATTTTACCAAATAATGTTGAATTAGATGTAATCTTAGAAAAAGAAAAAGAAATTAATGAAGAACAAAAGCAAAAGATTATTGAGCTTATAGAAAAATATAATAAAGAAAAATGAATATGATAAAAGAAGCAATTGTTTTGAATAATGAAAGTAAACAAATTAATGGTAAACCATCAAATATCATACAGTGTGTAAATACTACTAATTTTATATTATTAGAAGTAGTTAGTGATATCCCTAAGCAACCACAAGAAATTATTGATACAGAAGGATTAATTGCACGAAGAATTTCTTATAATATGCTTTCTGAAAAAGCAAAACCTGAACTAGAAAAAGCAATTGAGTTTATTGTAAGAAACAAACCAGACAGATTTATTAATTTTTTTAATACTGCAAAACCATTGGGTGCAAGAAGGCATCAATTAGATCTTCTACCAATGATTGGAAAAAAACATAGGGATGCCATTTTAGAATATATTAAAAAAAATGGGAAAATAAAAAGCTTTGAAGATTTAGAAAAAATAGAGATGTTGCCTGACCCTGTCAAAGTTATTTGCACAAGAATATTAGATGAGATAAAGCAAGACCCTGATATAAAATATAATTTTTTTGTTTTGCCATTTTATAATAAAAAACCAATTTTTTATAAAAAATAATTTTTTTAAAACTAAAACAACTTATTATTGAATGATTATGTTAATAGAAGACACATATAAACTAATGTTAAAATATTCATTTAAACCTGACAAAAGCAAAGATCAATATTTTATTATAAATCAAGAAATTACTGAAAAAATAATTTCACTTTTAAATATAAATAATGAGGATGTTATTTTAGAAATAGGCCCTGGAATTGGAAATTTAACAAAGCAATTAATAAATACTAATGCAAAAAAAATAATTGCAATTGATAAAGACAAATTGATGTGTGATATTTTAAAAAAAGAAATAAATTCTGAAAAATTAGAGATTATTAATGGGGATTTTTTAGATGTTGATTTAGAAAGAATACATTTTACAAAAATAACTGGCCTAATTCCATATTCTATTTCAAATGGCATTATTGATAAAATAAATGCAACAAAACCTTGCGTTTTTGTTACACAAAAAGAGTTTGCAGAAAAACTTGTTGCAGATGCTGGATTTAAAAATTATGTTGCAATCAGTGTTTTAACACAGACGTATGGTAATGCAAAAATAGAAATGAATGTTAGTAGAAAAAATTTTTATCCTATCCCAAATGTAGATTCTGTAATTGTTTCTGTTTTGCCTAAAAGGGATAGACAAGAACAAAATTTTAATTATTTTGTTAAAACTATTTTTAGATTTTCAAACAAAGATTTAATAAATGAAATAAAATATGGGCAAAATGTAAACAAAGATTTTTTTGAAAAAATAGATGTAAATAAAATCCCTAAAGAATACTTTAAAAAAAAGATAAAACAACTTAGTCCGGAAGCTATTCAAGATGTGTGGGATAGTCTTTCAAAAAAATAATTATTTTTTTTGTAAAAACGCATTATTTCTTGGACACTTTTTTTGTTCTGCCTTTTAATAATATTAATTCATAATTTATTTTGCAATTCTTTTATTGTAATATACTATATTTGTAATTATTTATTACAAAAACAATACCTTTATTAATATATTTCTCTTATATTTGTTTGTAGAGTAGACGTTTTTTAATAACAAATAGGTGGATATTATGGCAGATGAGATTACTAATTTAAAAAAACAATTGGATGTTTTAAATAAGTATTTGTATAAAAAAAATAAAGTTACTGAATATTATAAGCAATTAAATGAAATTTTAGAAACTATTGATAAATCTTTAAAAGAAATACAAAATATTAGTTCTACATATTCTTTTGTAGAAGATACATTAGAACAAGAAATTAAACAGAGAAAGCTTATTGTTTTATTTAAAGATATGACCGCACTTGTTGGTTCTATTACCCAAGAAATGGATTCTATTTATAAAAATTTAGATGCAGGGAATGATTTTTTTGAGCAATTTAGATCTTATAGAAAATATGTTTTTCCTGACACAAAAAATTCAAAAGGTTTTTTGAAAAAAATAATTGGTACTTTTAATATTCAAACATTTATTTTAAGGTTTGGTGTTGTTGGAAATATTGATCTTCAGGCAATTGCAACTAAAATTCAAGGTAAGAAAGTAGGAACAGATATTGAGGTTCCTGCAGAAAATATAGATTTAATTTATGATGAACTTTTGAAAACTGGCACTATTGGTTTTAGATTAATTTGTGAGCCCATAATTATCCATTTCGAAAAAGATACTCAACTTTTAATTGAAGGGCAAAGTAAAAAAATTAAAGCCTGTGATATTGATGCACAATCTTTTAAGGCAAAACTTTTGGGTGATTAAGTGTGGATGAAAGATTGGTTGATATTATTGATCATGCAGATTGGAAGATTATGTTGTATGATTTAGTTAAATCAAATGATTTTGATGTATGGAATGTAGATCTTGTTAAGTTAGTTGATCTTTACATAAATAAAATAAAATCTCTAAAACTGCAAAATTTAATTGTTCCCGCAAATGCACTTGTTGCAGCAACAATCCTTCTTAAATTAAAAGCAAGTTCTTTAAAGTTAACAAGTGTAGATGATACAAAGGAATTAACCATTCCTTCAGAGAATTTATTTGAAAATTCTATGGAATTAGAAAGTCCATTAAGAATAAAAGAAGGGCAAGTAAGTTTAGATGAATTAATTGGCATTGTTGAGCAATTAATGAATACCCCTACAAAAACAAATATTTCTAGACAAATTAAAGAAAATAAAGATACAGAGTTTTTTATTCCTAGGCCTATTGAAGATATTAATACAAGAATAGATAATTTGTTTTCAATTATTTATTCACACATAGATTCAGAGAAATGTACTTGTTTTTCAGAGTTAAGAAAAACAGTTGATGATCCACAGAAAATGATTGATTTTTTATTTGTGCCATTATTGTTTTTAAATCAGCATAATAAAATAAATATTTGGCAAGATGATTTTTTTTCAGATATTTATATAAAGGTTTTATAATATGATGTTGGATAATAAAGCACAGATGTCTGTGGAAACAATAATTATTTTAGGTTTACTGCTTCTTGCAGTTATTGTTTTAGCAATATTTTTTTTAGGAAATTTGAATAAATCTGTACATCAAGCAAGTGATTTAGAAAACACCCAATCAGTTGTAACAGACCCTTTAAAAGAGGCCATAACTCAGCAGCAAGGAGATAATAATTTTTTTAATTAGTTTTTAATTAATAAATATTATGGTGTATATTTATATATGAGCACAAGATTATTTGATTTATTAAAAGAGAATAGGTCACAGGCATCTATAGAAACAATAGTTATTTTAGGGT
>Ga0116149_1003476_pt1 | contig 16263 bp, 12 predicted proteins | sample AD_UKC057_MetaG_FD_89787 | JGI IMG/M metagenome (GOLD analysis project Ga0116149, IMG submission 89787) | Active sludge microbial communities of municipal wastewater-treating anaerobic digesters from USA - AD_UKC057_MetaG | ecosystem: Engineered > Bioreactor > Anaerobic > Digestate | place: USA... | reverse complement strand
GGCGTCGATAACAGGAGAAGGTCAACCCGTGGGCCTGCCACGGCGTGTTCCAGCGGCGGCACGACTTGCGGATGATTTCCCCGTCTTCCACGAGACGTACTCTACCTACTTCCGCAGACGACGGCAAGCGCCTGCCCCCCGCTGCTCGGGGTGCCATCCGGTCGTCACGTCAAGGCTCGCCCCGGCAACTCACGTCGCTTCCCGTGTCCACTTCACCCAGGCGACGGTGTTCACCCCCAAGCCTCCGTCCCTAAAGGACTACGGCTTGAGGGTGGCACGAGTCACATCCTCCTCGGCGAGGGCGCCGGCTGGGGACATTGAGAAGCACAGATACGGCCCTTGCCAAAGGGCTATTGTCATACCAAAGAGGGGCGAAAAAGAGGGTCGCGGCAAGGCATCCGGCGTGGTGCCGGAGCGGGTATTTCGCGCGCAGCCGGGGGTTCCGGGGTGTGTTTTCGCGCGCGGCCGGGGTGCAGAATGGGCTCGCCCGCGGCGCGCCGCCCTGCCCACCGGCGGCCTTGGGCTGGCCCCTTGGGGGCAGGCGGTGGCGTAAGCCGCCCGAAAGCGGTGCAAGAAAGGGAAGAGGCCCGCAGGGCCGGAGGACGGTAGCCGGGGGTGAAGCGAATCGGCCCGCAAGGGCCGATGAGCGAAACCCCCGGTGGACGCGCGCGGCAACCAACCCCGGCGGGGTGTCGGAGAATCTCGGGCTGTGCGCCCCCGAGGGCTCTTCCGACGCCCCGTCGGGGCTTGTCGATACGGGCGCCTGTACCGGGGGCTCGGCCTGAAGGCCTCACCCCCGGCTACCGTCCGTTGGGCCTTCGGCCCTGGAATGCGTTTCGCACCTGGCACCTGAGGGTGCGCTGCGATTTGGCCTGGGCTGAGCCATGGCGGGCCTTCGGCCGGGGGACGGCCGGGGAGCACCAGGGTTCGCCCGGCCGCGGAAATAGGGTAGCGTCCCCTATTTTAGGGGCTTCGGCGGGCAAGCCGGCTACTGGCTACTAGCTACCGGCTACTGTCTTTCCGAAGGCCGTGATCTTGTACAGGTGGAGCGTGCCGCGAGCGGGCAGGCCGAGCTTGATGTAGGCGCAGGGGATCTCCCGGCCGAGGTCGACGGTCCACTCGTCCTGGACGGCGTCGGCCTGCCAGGCCTTCTGCCAGTCCTTGGCGTCCGACGACAGCCAGAGCGTCAGGCCCTTGGCCCGGTCCTGGAAGCCGTTGCGGCGGTTGACGATCTTGACGTATCGCACAGCCGCGGGGGCGGCGAGCTTGAGCACGACGTACGGTTGGTCGGCCTGGTCGCTGTGGAAGGCGTGCGGCTTTTCGCGTCCGTCGCGCCCGGAGGTCAGGAAGGCGTTGTCGAGGTTGAACGCGCCCGGCCCGGGATGGCTGACGCGGTAGGCTGCGTCGCGCGAGACCTCTGGCAGGCCCTTGTACTCCTTGAGCGGGGCGTCGGAGGCGGCGGCCTGGATCCAGTCGCCGGCGGCGGGTTTGACCCGGCCGTCGCGTCCGGCCTTGTCACGCGGGGTCTTGTCGCGCGGGGTCTTGTCGCGTCCGGCCTGTCGCTCGCGGCATCTTCGGGCGTAGTCGTGGGAGATCTCGACGGCTTTAGCGCGGGCCTTGTCGTCGTAGTCCCAGAACTCGTCGATGATCGCCTTGACGGCGGGGTACTTTTCGTCGGTGTCGCCGTTGGCGGCGCGGAGTTCAGCCAGCTTCTTCTTCAACTCGATCACCGTCTGGCGGCAGGCGGGGTCGTCGTAGAGATTGACCACCTCGTGCGGGTCCTTCCGGAGGTCGTACAGCTCCCAGCCGGGTGGGGTGCGGTTCTGGCCCTGGGTGTCGCAGCCGTAGTAGAAGATCAGCTTGTACTGCTTGGTTCGGATGCCGATGTGGGCGGGGTTCCAGTGGTGGGCCAGGTGCATCCAGTAGCGGTAGTAGGCGGCCTGCTTCCAGTCGGGGGGCTCCTTGGCGGTTTCGAGGATGGGTCGGAAGCTGCGGCCCTGCATCTGCGCGGGGGTCGCGGCCCCGGCGAAGTCCAGCAGCATGGGGGCGAAGTCGGTGTTCTCGATGATCGCGTCGCTGCGGGTGGCGGGCTTGATCGCCCGCGGGTAGCGGACCAGGAAGGGCATGCGGTGCGACTCCTGGTACATCCAGCGCTTGTCCTGGTAGTCGTGCTCGCCGAGCATCATGCCCTGGTCGCCGGTGTAGCAGATGACGGTGTCGTCGAGGACGCCCTCGGACTTCAGCAGGTCGAGGATGCGCTTGAGGTTGTCGTCGACCCCCTTGACGCAGCGGAGGTAGCGCTTGAGGTAGGTCTGGTAGGCCTGGTGGCGGGCCTGGTCGTCGCTGAGGGACGCGTCGCGGGCCCAGTTGCGGGCGTAGTTGCGGAAGGCGTGGCGCCGCCCGATCGACGTGCCGATGAACGGCAGCAGCTCGTCGTGGTCGCCGCGGGTGGCGATCGAGCCGAACCGCTCCTGGCGGTAGAGGTTCTCGGGCTCGGGGATCTCCACGTCGGCCAGGTAGCCCTCGTAGCGCGGGGCGTTCTCGAACATGTCGTGCGGGGCCTTGAAGTGGTGCATCAGGAAGAACGGGCGGGAGCGGTCTCGCGACGCGAGCCAGGCCAGCGTGGAGTCGGTGATGCAGTCGCTGGAGTGCCCTTTCATCTGGACGGTGTTGCGCGGCCAGTCGCCGCGGCCCTTCTCGTGGAAGGTCGGGTCGAAGTACTTCCCCTGGCCGGGCAGGACCTTGTAGTAGTCGAAGTTCGGTTCGTCGTGCAGGTGCCACTTGCCGATCATGGCGGTCTGGTAGCCCGCCCGCCTCATCTCGATGGCGAGGTAGTGGTGCTCGCCGGCCAGCCGCCCGCCCAGGTCGATGGCGCCGTTGACGTGGCTGTACTGGCCGGTCATGATCGTGGCCCGGCTGGGCACGCAGATGGAGTTGGTGCAGAAGACGTTGGTCAGCAGGATGCCGTCGCGGGCGAGCGTGTCGATGACGGGTGTGGGGTTGAGCTTCGCCAGGCGGCTGCCGTAGGCGCCGATGGCGTGCGCGGCGTGGTCGTCGCTCATGACGTAGAGGATGTTGGGGCGCGGGGGCTTGTCGGCCCGGGCGGGCAGGGTTCCGGGCGCGAGGGCGACCGCCCACAGGGCCGCACAGGACGCGAGGTTCAGGAACGTCCGAGGTGTTCGCATAGGCGCTCTCCCGATCCGGGTTCGATCCGCATCTGACAGAACGCGTGGCCGGCCGGGGCGCTTCAGGATTCCGGAAAACCGGCCGCGCCGGCGGCGGGACATGTCCGTTTCCCGCCTGCCCGCGGGGACCTCGTGAGCGCCGGGCGGGCGTCGGAAAGCACGAATAATCCGAATGTCCCATTTGGCCCTGCGACGTCCCGTTCTTGCGCAGATATTTCTGCTTATTCTGATTATTAATGTTTTACACAAGAAGACGCAACCCCTTGCTGCATAAAGCTTTGTTCGCAACTTCTTCCGGTTCCATCCCCGGCGGATTTTTCGGAAAAATGGGACGTTGGTTTTCCGATTTTGACCCGTGCGCGGGGGGCGTCTATTCGTGTCGCAGGGCGACGATGGGGTCGAGCTTGGCGGCGCGGGTGGCGGGGTAGAGCCCGCTGACCAGCCCGACGACGACGGCCATGATGAAGGGCAGGAAGAGCGTGGAGGGCGTGACGATGGTGAGGAAGCCGAGCATCTTCTGGACGACCCAGGGCACGAGCAGCCCGATGGCGATGCCGAGCGTGCCGCCGATGGCGGTGAGGGTGACCGACTCGACGAGGAACTGGGTGACGATGTCGCGTCGCTTGGCGCCGAGGGCGCGGCGGATGCCGATCTCGCGGGTGCGCTCGGTGACGCTGGCGAGCATGATGTTCATGATGCCGATGCCGCCGACCAGCAGCGAGACCGAGGCGATGGAGACGAACATGTAGTTCCACAACTGCATCTGCTTGCGCTTCTGCTCGATCAGCTCGAGGGGGACGGTGACGTCGTAGTCCTGGCTCTCGCGAAAGCGGCGCAGGAGGTTGCGGGCGATGGCCGCCCCTTCGAGGACGCCGTCGTCGTTGGCCATCTGGAGGATGAGCTGGCTGACCTCGACCTTCTCGCTGGTGATGGAGCCCTGGGAAAACTCGATGTTGAACTCGCCGAACTGCGCGCGGTCGGTGGAGATCGGGATGAGGATGGCGGACTGGCTCGTGCCGGCCAGGGTGGCCGGGAGCTGGCGGACGATGCCGATGACGATGAACGGGTCGCCGTCGAGGGCGACCGTCTTCCCCAGCGGGTCGGCCAGGGGGAAGAGCTTGTCGGCCAGGCCCTGGGTGAGGACGGCGTGGGGCTGGTAGCGGAGCATGTCGTAGGAGGAGATGAACCGCCCGGCGGTGATGTCGGTCTGGACGACGCGGGGGTAGTTGGGCTCGGTGGAGATGACGGCGACGTTGATGCGTCGGTCGTTGGCGGTGGCGGTCTTGGCGGCGCGGTGGACGACGACGGAGTCCTGGAGTCCGGGGATGTTGGCCCTCAGGCGGCGGACGTCGTTGTCGGTCAGCCCGTAGATCAAGGCGCCGTGGTGTCCGCTGCGGCCCTCGCTGGCCTTCTGCTCGGTGGGCGGCTTGACGGAGTTGATGATGATGTTGTTGCTGCCCAGCTCGCGAAGGGCCATCTGGGACTCGTAGCTGGCCCCGGCGTTGATGGCGAGCATGGCGATGACGCTCCAGACGCCGAAGAGGATGCCCAGGACGGTGAGGGCGGAGCGGACCTTGTGGACCATGACGCCGTGGAGGCCGAGCAGGACGATGTCGCCGGCCTTGTAGATGGCCTTCATGCGAGGGCCCTCCCGTCGGTGAACTCGTCGCTGGCGATGCGTCCGTCCCTGAGGCGGATGACGCGGTGGGCGTGGGCGGCGACGTCCTCTTCGTGGGTGACCAGGATGATGGTCCGCCCGCGCCGGTTGAGCTGGTCGAACAGGACCATGATCTCGGCGGACGTGCGGGAGTCGAGGTTGCCGGTGGGCTCGTCGGCCAGCAGGATGAGCGGGTCGTTGGCCAGGGCGCGGGCGACGGCGACTCGCTGTCGCTGCCCGCCGGACAGCTCGGTGGGCTTGTGGCTCAGGCGGTCGCCCAGTCCGACCATCTGGGCGAGCTTGCGGCTGCGGGGGTGGCGGTGGTGTCGGGGGACGCCCTGGTAGAACAGGGGGACCTCGATGTTCTCCACCAGCGAGAGCTGGGGGATGAGGTTGAAGCTCTGGAAGACGAACCCGATGCGGAGATTGCGGACCTCGCTCAGTTCGCTGTCGCTCATGACGGCGGCGTTCTCGCCGCCCAGCCAGTACTGGCCGCTGGTCGGGCGGTCGAGGCAGCCGAGGATGTTGAGCATGGTGCTCTTGCCCGATCCGCTGGGGCCCATGATGGCGACGTACTCGCCCTGGTGGATCGACATGTTGATGTCGGCCAGCGCGATCACGCCGTCGACCCCGATGGGGTAGACCTTCCAGAGGTTGTCCAGGCGCACCAGTTCCTTCACTCGCGGCCTCCGCCTTTGGCCTCGGCGCCGCCTCGCGATCCGCCCGGGGGCCTGCCGCTCGCGCCGCCCGGCCGGGGCGACTTGTCCATGCCGGGCATTCCCTTGGGAGGCACCGAGGGCTTGCCCGCGCCGGGGGCGCGTTTAGGTCCGTCGCCGGGCATCCCCTTGGGAGGCCCGGAGGGCTTGCCCGCGCCGGGGGCGCGCTTGGGTCCGTCGGCGGGCGCCCCCTCGACGGGCGCCGGGGCCTGGCGAAGCACCTTGGCGGCGCCGTTCTCGCCGGGGGCCTCGCCTTCGCCTTCGTCCTCGGCCACCTCCTGCTGCGCCTCCTGCGGGGCCAGCAGGACCTTCTCGCCCTCGGTGAGCCCGGAGGTGATGATGACCCGCGACTCGTTCATCCGCCCCACCTGGACGGGCACGCGCTCCTGCGAGCCGTTCTTGACCCGCCAGACAAAGGTGCGATCCTGCTCGGTGAAGACGGCCGCCACCGGCACGCTCAGGACGTTCTCCAGCCGGGCGAGCACCAGCTCGACCTTGCTGGTCATGCCCGGCTTGAGCCCGCCGAGGGTCTTGGGGTCGTCCAGGCGGACGATGACGTCGAAGATCTTGACGTTGGGGCTCAGCCAGCGGTTCTGGCTGGCCGGCAGAACGCCCACGCGATGGACGGTCCCCTTGAGCGTGAGGTCGGGGCGGGCGTCCATCCGCACGAAGGCCTCCTGGCCCGCGGCCACCTGGTCGATGATCGCCTCGTAGACCTTGGTCTTGATCTGGAGGGTGGTCATGTCGGGGATGATCATGAGTTGCTGGCGGGGGTTGATCCGCTGGCCCACGTCGACGATCACGTCGCTGCCGGACCATCCGCGGCTGCCGGTGTCGTAGACCACCAGGCCGGTCTTCTCGGCCTTGACCACGAGCTTCTTCTCGTCCTCGAGGTAGTCGTCCAGTTTGCCCTTCTGCATGTCGAGGGTGGCCTTCTTGGCCTGTTCCTCGGCCTCGGAGACCAGCAGTTGGGTCCTGGCTTCGAGCTTGGCCCGCTCCAGTTCGAGTTGGGCGTCGTTGACGGCGATGTTCAGCTTGCGCAGCTCGCGGGCGTGGTCGTACTTCTGGAGCATCTCCAGGGAAGTCTTGGCCTTGGTGAGCGACAGTTCCAGCCGGGCCACCGACAGCTCGTCGGACTGGATCTCATTCTGGCTGTAGGGATTGTTCAGTTCGGGGTTGGCGTTGGCCTTCTTCTTGAACGCGAGCTTCTCCTTGGCCAGGGCGAGGTCGCCTTCGGCCAGCAGCACGGCGCTGCGGGCCTCGTTCTCGTCGATGGTCGCCTGCCCTTCCTTGTAGCGTCGCAGGTCTTCCTGGGCGTCCAGGACGGCCTGCTCGGCCTTCTGGACCTTGTTGTCCAGCTCCTTCTTCTTGAGGACGAGGTTTTCGCGGGCGGCGGTATAGGCGTTCTCGGCGCCGGTGACGGTGATCTTCTGGGTCGAGATGGCGTCCATCAACTCCTTGCACTCGAACTCGATGATCGTGTCGCCCTCGTGCACGGTGGTGCCCTCGGGCACGACCGTCTTGATGACCACCGGCCAGGTCAGCGAGTTGGAGATGGTCTTTCTCTGCTCGGCCTCGACCTCGCCGCCCTCGATCACCGAGATGACCAGCGGGCCGCGGGTGACGTCGGCGGTGGCCAGGGCGGTGCCGCGGGTCTTGGTCCGCGGCCGCAGGATGAGGAAGGCCCCCGTGCCGACCACCGCCGCCAGGAGCGTCCAGACCACGAGGCGGGTCAATCCGCCGGAGCTGCGGGCGATCTTCCGCGAGGCCTGCGGCCCGGGGCCGCCGGGCGGCGCCTGCAACTCGCGGCTGTCCAACTGATCCACGTCTATCTGGCTATCGCCCCGCGGGTCCGACATAAGGATACCTCCGCTGAATGCGGTCAAAGATCATGGGGGCCTTGCGTTCCTCGATCCGCCCCTGCGGGCTGACGTACAGCATGCCCATCTCGGCCAGGAACTGGAGCCTCGTGGTCACGTAGCTGACCAGGGCCTGGGTCAGGCCGTTCTGGGCGTTCAGCAAATCCGCCTCGGCTTCCAGCACGTCGCGGGCGGAGGCCTGGCCTTCCTTCTGCTGGAGAGAGGCCAGCAGCCTGCGTCGCTGGGCCAGCTCGACGTTGCGTTTCTGGATCTCGTAGGTGCGCTGGCTCTGTTCCAGCAGGCGGTAGCGCCGCAGGACGGTCAGGCGGACGGACTCCTCCTCCTCGACAAGGTCCCGCTCGGCCTGGGCCTGCACGATCATCGCCACTCGGTAGGCATCGCGGTTGTCGGTCTGGTTGAGGGGGTAGTCCAGGGTCAGCCGCCCGGTCCGCGTGTGGCGGTTGAAGCGGCTTCGCTGGAAGTCGCGCTGGCCCTGGCCGGGCACGGCGACCTGGAGTTCCACGTCCAACTGGGGCAGGAAGGCGTCGGCGGCGATCTCGACGTCGCGGGCGGCGTCGCGGACGGCCGAGCGGCGCACCAGCAGGTCCGGCTGGGTCCACATGGCCAGTTCCACCGCCCGCGCGCCGGTCAGGCCGAGCGGTCGCGTGCCCGTGCGGCCCAGTTCGGCCAGCGCCTCGGGATAGTCCAGCTCGATGTTGGAGGCGACGGGCAGGCCGATCAGCAGCTTGAAGTCGTCCAGGCTGTCGAAGTACAGGCGCTCCTGGCGCTCCAGGCGCACTTCGGCCCCGAGCATGTTCTGCTCGGCCTGGTCCTGCTCGATCCGCGAGCGCTGCCCCCCCTCGACCAGCACCCTCGTCAGGGCCAGGGTCTGCTTGAGCCGTTCGATGTTCGCCCGCTCGTTCTGGAGCTGGTCCCGCGTTTCCAGGACGTTGTAGTACTGGGTGTAGACGCTGGAGGCGAGCAGGTCGCGGGATCGTTCGTAGTCGTACAGGGAGAAGACGAAGTCCCTCTCCTGGCGATAGACCGGCTCGTAGGCGAAGCCCCGCCACGCGCCCCGCAGCAGGGGCTGGCGGAAGTCCGCGGTCAGCAGCGACGAGGCCAGGACGTTGTCCAGCCCGCTGAAATCGGTGGCCAGGCTCAGGGCGTATCCCAGCGTCAGCACCCCGCCATGGTAGAACTGCTGGGTCAGCGTGGCCTGCGGGTCGGCTGTCGCCTGCGGGGTCTCCGGGCCCTTGTTCTCCTTGACGTGCTCGGCCAGGGCGGCCACCTCGCCCCCCAGCAGCGGGAAGTCCCAGGACCGGCGGGCGTTGGCCAGCGCCAGGGCGGCCGCGTAGACGGTCTCTTTGCGGGTCTGGAGGTCGCGGCTGTTGCGGAACGCGATCTCCAGCGCCTCGGCGGCCTTCAGCAGGGAAGGCTTGGGGGCGTTCAACTCGATCACCCGGCCGTCGACCTTGACCGCCCGTAGCGTTCCCCCCGGCCCGTAGCCGGAGGGGTCGTAGGCGATGTCGAACGGGCGGGTCGTGCCCAGTGCGGTCGGCTGGCGGGTGCGGACCGTGCGGTAGGCGTCACGGTCCGCCTGGCGGGCATACTGGCGGGGCGTACAGCTCAACAGCAACAGGCTCACCCCCCCCACCGCACACAGGATGATCCGTCTGTCCATCGTCATTTCGTTTCCGGGCAGGTCAATGCTGAACTCGGGGCTGGGCCGACAATCGCGCGACCGCTTCGGCCTGGGAAGGACATTCTACAGGCCCGGCCGTGATTTGCCAGACTCAACAGCCGCGCGAGTTCAATATTTCAGCGTTGGGATATAGTTGCCGCTCGCCGCCGCCGCGTTACAGACAAACTTCGCGGCGAGGGGGGTTCTGGCTTGACCGCCTGTTGCGGGCGACCTACTATTCGCCCGTACATGAGCGTTCGAACGTATCAACTGTCGCAGGTGAAGGTGGACGATCTTTCGCTGCTGGGCTACAGCGTGGCCGGCGAGGAGTCGGTGATCATCGCGCCCGAGCTGGACTGCGTGTTTGACATCGGCAAGTGCCCCCGCGAGGCCCTGCGGATCAACCACGTCCTGCTGACCCACGGGCACATGGACCACGCGGCGGGCATCGTCTATTACTTCTCCCAGCGCGACTTCCAGGGCATCGCCAACGGCGTGGCGCTCGTGCCGGCCGACCTGGTCAAGCCCCTGGACGCGCTCATGACCGCCTGGGGACGCGTCGAGGGCCACGTGCCCCCCTACCGCCTGGTGGGCATGAAGCACGGCGACGACTACGAGGTCCGCCGCGGGCTGGTCGTCCGGGCCTTCGCCACCCGGCACATCCCCGGATCGCTGGGGTTCTGCATCATCGACGTCCGGAACAAGCTCAAGGCCGAGTTCGACGGGCTCACCGGGCCGCAGATCGTCGAACTCAAGAAGAAGGGCGTCGAGATCACCAACCGCGTCGAGTACCCGCTGGTGGCCTACCTGGGCGACACGATGGCCGCCAACTACGCCGAACTGCCCTACGTCGCCAACGCCAAGGCTCTGCTGATCGAGTGCACCTTCTTCGACCCCGACCACGTCAAGCGGGCCCGGTTGGGAAAGCACATTCACGTCCAGGACCTGGCCGGCGTGCTGGAAGGCATGAACAACCAGCACATCTTCATCTGTCACGTCACACGGCGGACGAACATGGCCCAGGCCCGCAAGATCCTCCGCAAGGCGTTGCCCAAGGAAACTCTCGACCGCATCTCGTTCCTGATGAGCCGCAAGTACATCGAAGAGGAATGACGTTGAGCGGCGTCCCTTGGGGACGCGCAGTGGTTCTTTGCCATGAGACGCCGGATTCGTGGTGGAGCCAGGTTCGTAATGACGCCGCAAGGCGCCCCGCTGGTAGTGACGCCGTAAGGCGTTGACGACTCCTCACAGCCCGCTCAACACCAGTCTGGTCTCCACCAGCACCGCCCGCGCCGCCGACTCCAGGTCCCGCGACGCCAGCTCCCGGTCGATCCGGCCCAGCAGTTGCTGGCCGTCCACCGCGTGGCGGAACTCCGCCACCGCCTTGACATCCTGCCCGTCCAGGCCCTCCAGGCGCTCCACTGCCCCCCGCGCCTGACCCAGCAGCGCTTTCAGTCCGCCCTCGCTCTTCCGCCCGACCTCGCCCAGCCGCTTGGCCAGGGTCAACCGCTTGACCACCGCCTGCCAATCCGCCAGGCCTCCCTGACGCACCCCGGCGACCTCCAGCAGAACCCGTCGCGTCTCGTCCCAGTAGAACTCCGCCGCGCCGCCCGCCTGGATGCCTCCGGCCGGAACCTCGGCGACGACCGCCGGCCTGCTCGTCGCCGCACCAGCCACGGCCGCCGCGTATGACGCGTCGGTTACGGCCGCCAACTCCGTCCGAAGCCGCTGCACCTGGCGCGTCTGCTCCTCCAGGACCCGCTGAAGCTCCGCCAACTCCCGCTGGTCGTTTGACGGCTTCGCGGGACGCCTCGCCTCCGTCAATTCCTCGCGCAACCGCGCCGTCTGGCGCTTCTGGTCATCCAGCGCCCGCTTCAGTTCTTCCACCTCGCCCGTGTCGCCCGCCGGCTTGGCCGGACGCGTCTGGGTCGCCGGCGGCTTGGAGGACGCCTCCGCCGCCGCCAACCGCTGGGCCAGTGTCTTGCGTTCCGCCTGGGCGGCCTTCAGGTCCGCCGCCGCCTTGCGCGCCGAGTCCTCGCTCCCGCGAAGCGACTGCTCCAGGTCCTGGATCATCTTCCGGTCGAACGCCACCTGCCGCTCGCCGGCCGCCACCCGCTCTTCCAGCCGATCCCGGGCCGCCTGGGTTTCGTCCAGGGCCCGGCGAAGCGTGTCGATCTGGCCCGTCAACTCCCGGTTGCGGTACTGCGCGTCGGAGGCCCCTTCCCGGCGGTCGCCGACCGCCACCTGCGTCGCCGGCTGCTTGCCCCCTCCGGACGCCGGTTGGGTCGTCGGGGTCTCGCCCCGGCCCGGCTGCCCAGCCGCGATCTTCGTCCGGCCCGCCGGCCGCGTCGAAGGGGCCGGCCTGTCGGTCTGCAAACCCTCCGCCAGGTACGCGGCCGCCGCCGCCAGGAGCAGCCCCACCCCGGCCGCCAGACTCACCCGCTGCCAGGGCCGCAACCGCCTCCGCCCGCCCGACGCCACCGGCGCCGGCGGGACCGCGACCTCCCGCAGCGCCTCCGCCGCCCCCCATCGCCGCAGCAACCCCTCAAGCCGATCGCCCGCATCGTCGCCCGCCGATTCGTCCAGGTTGTTCAGTTCGTCCGTCATGCCTGTTCCTATCCGCGCAAGCCGCCCTTGCGCAGCAAAAAAGGGAAGATACTCGAGAAATGATGCCCGCGCGGCATGAGCCCCTCTCGCGACCCTACAGATCGACCCCCTTGCCCTTGAGACACTGCCCCAGGCTCTGGCGGGCCTCTTCCAGACGCAGGCGGACCGTGGACTCCGGTATCCCGCACGTCTGGGCGATCCCCCGCGTGCTCATCGCCTCCACGTACCGCAGGCGCACGATCTGGCGATGGGAATCGCTCAGGCGGCTGAGGCATTCCTCCAGCGCGGCCAGGGCTTCGCTGTCCTCGGCGCGCCGTTGCGGGTCAGCCGCATCGTCATCCTCCAGCGAGGCCGCGGCGATCTGGGGGTCGTAGTTCGCGTTGGCCCCGTGCTTGCCCTCCCATTTTCGGCGGGCCAGGTTGCGGGCGATCGCCCCCAGCCACTGGCAGAAGTACCCTTTCTGGGCGTCGAAAGTCTCCAGCGACTTGAACGCTCGGAGAAACGTCTCCTGGGTGAGGTCCTCGGCCTCCACCGGTCCGAACCCGCACCGCACGAAGAACGCCATCACCGCGGCCGCACGGGCCTCGTAGAGTTCGTAGTACGCGGCCGCTTCGCCCATCAGGCAGCGGGAAACCAGGACCAGGTCGCGATCGTCCATGTGCCGTCTATCCTATCGCTCCGAGGCTTGATCGATCATCTCGCGCAGCTCGGGCGGAAGGAACTGGCCTTCCAACTCGGCCCGCCCGCGCAGGGCTCCGGCGACGACGGCGATCTGGTCGGTCACCGCCGCCGTGGGGTCCAGGAAGATGATCTCCTTGCCCTTGAACCGCACGTACGCCCCGCCCGGATGGCCGGCGGTGTCTCCGCCCGGCGCGCTGCGGATGACCATCCCCAGGTTCTCGGCCAGGTCGATCAAGGCTCCAAGCTGTTCGTGCGGTTCCATGCGTATTCTCGCGCCGCCGCCGGCTGGGGCTATTGGAATCATCCCCCCGCTCGAACGCAAGCCTAAAGCGTCGCTTGGCGCCTTCAGCATCGTCGCCCATCTCAAATCGACGACCGTCAACCTTCAAGTCCTCTCGCCGCCCGGCCGATAGTAAGAGGGATACGCCACGGTCCGCACATCCGATGGCGGCAGGAAATGCACGAGGATGCCATGACGCTGTCAGCCCACGGCTTGGAGACGCACCCGGACCAGTTGGAACGCCTTCTGGCCGAGAACGAGGCCCTGCGGGCCGAGTTGCTGCGAGCCCAGCAACTGGCCAACATGGGCACGATGGCGGCCATGGTCGCCCACGAGATCAACAACGTCCTGACGCCCATGATCAGCTACGCCCAACTCGCCCAATCCGACCCGTCCTTCGCCGCCAAGGCCCTGGCGCGGGCAGCCGATGGCGGGCACCGGGCCGCCGCCATCTGTCAGTCGCTGCTGGGGCTGACCGCCGACTGCCCCCGCCCTTGCGAGAAGGTCCGCCTGGCCGGGCTCGTCCGAGACACGCTCGATGCCATGGCCCGCGACCCGCGAAAAGACCTCATCGAGCTGGTTGTCGAAATCGACGAGGACCTGGCCCTGTCCACCCGGCGCGTCGAACTCCAGCACGTGCTGCTCAATCTTGTGCTCAACGCCCGCGCCGCCGTCCTGAAGAACCCGATCGGGCGAACCGTCCGCATCGCCGCCCGCGTCCTGAGCGCCGACGGCCCGGCTGAACCGGCCATCGAGATCCAGGTCGCCGACAACGGCCCCGGGATCGACCCGGCCCTCATGGCTCGGATCTTCGAACCCTTCTTCACGACCCGAGGCCGCTGCACCTGCGCCGAGGGGCAGACCAAGGGCAAGCCCGCCCCCGCCGCCAGCGCCAGCGGCCAGTGGAAGAGCGACACCTCAAGCGAAGGCGAAGGCTCCACCCGCGGCTACGGGCTGGGCCTGGCCTTCTGCCACCGCGTCGTCACCGGCCTGGGCGGGACCATCACGCTCGACTCCCAACTCGGCCAGGGGACGACCTTCACGATCGTGCTGCCTCAAGCCTAGCGTGTTGTTTTTTGGGGCCTAATCTGGGGTGACGCTTGCGTCATGAATACGACTGTCAAGAAGCTTGCCGAGCAGGTGAAAGCTCTTCCCCCCCCGCGATCTGGACGAGTTCCTTTCCTGGCTGGCCGAGTACGAAGGAGGCCAGGCCGATGGGTGGGACAGGCAGATCGAACAGGATTCGCGGGACGAGGGGGCCCTGAGCCCTCTGATCCAGCGGGCGCGGGAGGATATCGCTGCCGGGAGAACCAAGCCGCTTGATGAAGTCATTGACAACTCCTGACTTCTGGACCTCGTTCGGGGCCCTTCCGCCACGGATCCGGAGCAGGGCCAAGCTCATATACCGTTTGTGGCAAAGAAACCCTTGACGCCTTCCACAGGCTGGCGCCAGGTTGTGGACGTGCAGACTGGGGGTGTAGAATGCCCCTCGGCTGACGAGAACAAGTACTGACCCAGCCATCAGGTGACCCATGAGAGCAGGACGGGCGATCGGCTTCCTGGCGTTGGCGGCAGGCGTGGCGGCAAGCGTGGGGCCTGTCGCGGCGGGCGAGTGGGTATGCATCTCCGACGGCGTGCTGGAGGACATCCAGCGCCAGGGCCTGAAGGTGGCCTGGCCGGGCAAGACGACGGGCCTGGCTGTGGACCGCACCAGCGGAGAGTTGTTCCTGATCATCCCCGGGCTCGGGGTCTGGCGCAGCGCGGACAAGGGCGCCAACTTCGCCCGCTGCGACGGCGGGGCCGTCGGCGGACGGTGCGAAACCGGCTACTCGCTGTGCCCGGACCCCGCCGGCAAGCGGATGGCGTGCTTCATGTTGGACGGCAAGTCGGCGATGACGCTGGACGGGGGCAAGACCTGGCGGGCGATCAAGAATCTGGGCCGAGGGCCCGACTGGGGCGCGGTCGACTGGAGCCGCGATGACCCTCAAACGCTCTTCGAACGCACCCACGAGAACCGCGATATCGGCATCCTCAGCCGCGACGGGGGAAAGACCTGGACCGACCTGGGCCAGGGGATCGGCGCGGTCGGAGTCTTCGGCGAGTCGGTCCTGGTGGCCAGCCGCGGCAAAGAGCCCAAGTGGAGCGGGCTGCACCGCTCCGTGGACGGCGGCAAGACCTGGCAGCAGGTGCATGAGGCCACCCCCATCGGCGCGATGACCGTCTTCAAGGGCGCGGGCTACTGGCTGAGCGACCTGGGACTCCTGGTCAGCCGGGACCAGGGCAAGAGCTGGCTGGTCGTGGATTCACCTCGCGGGGCCGTCTGGGGGCCGTACTTCGGGCGGGACGAGAACCACTTCGTCGTGGTAGACAAGCGAGGCTTCCAGGAGACCACCGACGCGGGCAAGACCTGGACACAAGTCGCCCCTTTCCCGCCGGGCCTGAGCGGCGAATACAACACGCGGGGCTGGTTCCTCAACTGCGCGTGGGACCCCATCGGAAAAGTGTGCTACGCAGCCAGGATGAGCAAGCCGGCCTACAAGTTCGAGTACTGAGGTCTCACACTTTCCGCCGCTCGTTGATGGCGTCGGAGAGGATCGTCTTGTTGGCGTATTCGATGGACCCGCCGGTGGGCAGGCCGCGGGCCAGGCGTGTGATGGAGGCGCCCAGCCCTTCCAGGCGGGCGATCACGTGCAGGGCTGTCGCGTCGCCGGCGACCGTGGGGTTGGTCGCCAGGATCACCTCCCGCACGCCGCCCTCCCGCACGCGCTTGACCAGGTCCTCGATGGTCAGGTCCTCCGCCTCGATGCCCTCCAGCGGGGCGATGTGGCCCATCAGCACGTGATAGACGCCATGGTAGATGCCGGTCGACTCCAGCGCCAGCAGGTCCTTGGGCTGCTCGACCACGCAGACCAACCCCTGGTCGCGCCGCGCGTCCGAGCAGACCGGGCACAGCTCCTCCTCGGCCAGGTTGAAGCACTGGCGACAGGGATGGATGCGGGTCTTGACGTCGCGGATGGCGTCGGCCAGGGCCAGCGCTTCCTGCGGGTCGGCCTTGAGCAGGTGAAACGCCAACCGCTCGGCCGAGCGTGCCCCGATCCCGGGCAGCCTGCCCAGCAGTCCCATCAGCCGTTCGATCGTCTCAGAGTATCCGGGCATGGGTTTGGTAGCCTGTAGTCAGTAGCCTGTAGCCGGTAACCGACGCTGTTCGATAATTAACGCTGCTCGGGCGACCACCACCGGGCTTGGCCCGGTGGAGGCGTGATCCATGGCTAGATTACGCGGCAGCCATCACGTCACCGCCGGGCTCGTCCCGGCCTGCCTGCCGGAGGCAGGGCAGGTCAGAACAGTCCGTCCATTCCGGGCAGCTTCATGCCGCCGGTGAGTTCCATCATGGCCTGCTGCATGGCGTCGGCCGCCTGCTGCTGCCCGTCGGAGATGGCGACCTTGAGCAGGTCGCCCAGCAGGGAGGCATCCAGGCTGCCGTCGGCGGACAGCTCGGCCAGCAGTTCGGGCTGGATCTCCAGCGTCTCCAGGCCCAGCTTGCCGTTGACCACGGCCCGCACCCGCCCGCCGGCGCTTTGGCCGGTGAACTGGCTG
>Ga0116149_1003471_pt1 | contig 16280 bp, 15 predicted proteins | sample AD_UKC057_MetaG_FD_89787 | JGI IMG/M metagenome (GOLD analysis project Ga0116149, IMG submission 89787) | Active sludge microbial communities of municipal wastewater-treating anaerobic digesters from USA - AD_UKC057_MetaG | ecosystem: Engineered > Bioreactor > Anaerobic > Digestate | place: USA... | reverse complement strand
CTTCGCGCTCGACCACCACCTTGTCCCGGTCGCGTTCGATCCGCACCTTCCGCGGGTACGCCGGGAAGAGGCCCCGCAGGGTGTGCGCTTCGGACCCGCTCTTGAGGTCCATCCCGGGGTAGTCGAACAGGTCGGACTCGGTGATCGCCACCTTCGGCCCCCCCTCGATCACGACCAGGGCGGGGAGGGAGCTGAAACGGGTGGGGCCGATCTCGCTAATCCGCAGCCGCTTGTACTCCCGCTCCTGGTGGGACTGGAAACTCTCCTCCTCGGGAAAGTACAGCAGGTGGTCGCCCTCGAACACCAGCGTGGCGTCCTCGTCGCGCACCGTGATTTCGCCGGGCAGCCGCGTGACGAACCGGTACGCCACCCCGTCGTCGTAGGCGCGGACGACGAGCGAGAAGTCGCCCGCGAAGTCGATCCGCCGCTCCTGGCAGCGGTCGGCAACCCGCGCGCGCCGGTAGGCGACGGGCGGCGTCAGTGCCTGGTCGATGGACCGCACTGAGGTTGCCGTCACCTTCGGCGCGGTGCCGAGCACGCGGCCGTCTCCAAGGGTCAGGGCGAGACGCGACGGGCGGAGGATCGTCCGGCCGCGATGCGCCGCCGACCAGGTGAGAACTCCATCGGTCGCGACGGTCACCTCGAGCGCGCCGCCGGGCGAGGTCACCCGCAACGGGCCCGCCGCCGCTCTGGCGCCCGCGCTCTGCGCGTGCGCAACCGCCGTCACCCCCACCGCCGCCACCACCAGCACCAGGCTTCGCGCCCATCCTCTGCCGTTCACGCGCACCTCCCCTCGGGGACCTCGGCTACTTTACCCCCATCGGGCGACCCGGTTTCGCGGTCACCCCGCCTTTCCGACTATAATTCGGGGAACTCATCGCCCCCTGTCAGGATTCCCAACATGAACGTCTTCGTCCTCAATTGCGGCAGTTCATCGCTGAAGTTCCAGATCATCGCGACCGACGAGGACCAGATCGCGAAGGACACGGATCAGCAGCTGGCCAAGGGCCTGATCGAGCGCATCGGCAGCGAGGCAATCATCACGCTCCAGGTCGGCAACCAGACGCCCTTCAAGGGCGCCGCGCCGCTGCGCGACCACAAGGCCGCCCTGGCCTACATCATCAAGTGGATGTCGCAGCCCGAGACGCGCATCCCGGGCATCACCAGCCTGAGCGACATCCACGCGGTCGGCCACCGGGTCGTCCACGGGGCGGAGCGCTTCAAGGGCTCGATTCTGATCGACGACGCCGTGATCGGCGGTTTGCAGGATTGCATCGACCTGGCGCCGTTGCACAACCCCGCCAACCTCAAGGGCATCTTCGCCGCGCGCGAGCTGTTGGGCCCGCAGATGCCACAGGTGGCAGTTTTCGACACGGCCTTCCACTCGACGATGCCGGAGAAGGCGTATCTCTACGCCATCCCCTACCAGCTCTACCGCCGCTTCAAGGTCCGCAAGTACGGTTTCCACGGCACCTCGCACCGCTACATCGCGTTTCGCTACCGCAAGCTGACCGGCAGGTCGCGGCAGGACACCAACATCATCACGGTGCACCTGGGCAACGGCTGTTCGGCGTGCGCGATCAAGGGCGGGAAGTCGTTCGACACCACGATGGGGATGACCCCGCTCGAAGGGCTCATGATGGGAACCCGCTCGGGCGACATCGACCCCACCGTGATCGACTACCTCGTGCACAAGGAGGGCAGCAGCTTCGACGAGATCTTCTCCACGCTCAACAAGCGCTCGGGGCTGCTCGGCGTCTCCGGCCTGACCAACGACATGCGCGAGCTGGAGGGCGAGGCCGAGGAGCACCAGGACCGCCGTGCCATCCTGGCGATCGACATGTTCTGCCACCGGGTGAAGAAGTACATCGGCGCCTACCTGGCCGAGATGAACGGCGCCGACGCGATCTGCTTCGCCGGGGGCATCGGCGAGAACTCGTCCACGATTCGCCGCAAGGTGCTCTCGGACATGGAGTGGCTGGGGGTGAAGCTGGACGAGGCGCGCAACCTGCAGGCGGTCCGCGGCAAGGAGATGCTGATCAGCGCGGACGACAGCCGCGTGCCCGTGTACGTGATCCCGACCAACGAGGAGCTGATCCTCGCCCGCGACACCGTTCGCGCGGTCAAGTCGCTGCCGTTCCCGTGCTGAAGCGGGATTCCGGATTCAGGATTCGGGATTCGGGGGTGCCCAACCCCTGGGTCCCGCTTCCCGACCGATTCCCGATCCCGGATCCTGACTCCCGATTCCTGATTCCTGATTCCTTCTCTATGAACCCGTTTATCACCGACATCCGCACCAAGGCGACCTCGCGGCCCGTCCGCGCGGCGCTGCCCGACGCCGAGGACGCGCGCGTGCTGCGCGCCGCGGCCATCCTCCGCGACAACCGGCTGGCCGAGCCGGTCCTGGTCGGCGCCGAGGCCGCCATCCGCTCGCTCGCCGCGGCCAACCAGGTCGACCTGGCGGGCATTGAGATCGCCGACCCGGCCTCCAGCGCCTGGCACGACGAGTTCGCCGCGCTCCTGTTCGAGAAGCGCAAGGCCAAGGGGCTGACCATGGAGCAGGCCGACGCGATGGCGCGCCAGCCGCTCTACTTCGCCGGCCTGATGCTCGACACGGGCCGTGTCGCCGTGGTCGTCGGCGGCAACGTCTCCTCCACCGGCGACGTCATCAGGGCGGCCATCCACACCGTGGGCGTCGCGCCGGGCATCTCGATCGTCAGCAGCTACTTCATCATGGTGCTGGCCGACGGCCGGCTGCTCTGCTTCGCCGACTGCGCGGTGAACCCCGACCCGAACGACGCCCAGCTGGCCGACATCGCCATCACCTCGGCCAGGAACTTCCAGGCGGTCACGGGCCTCGAGCCGCGCGTGGCGATGCTGTCGTTCTCGACCAAGGGGAGCGCGGAGCACCCGCACGTGGAGAAGGTGCGGCAGGCCACCCGCCTGGTGCGCGAGCGCGAGCCGCAGCTGGCGGTGGATGGGGAGATGCAGGCCGACGCCGCCCTGGTGCCGGCCATCGGCGAGCGGAAGTGCAAGGGCTCGCCCGTCGCCGGGCGGGCCAACGTGCTGGTGTTCCCGGACCTCGATGCCGGGAACATCGGGTACAAGCTGACCGAGCGGATCGGCGGCGCCGAGGCCGTCGGCCCGATCGTCCAGGGCCTGAGGAAGCCTTACTGCGACCTGTCGCGCGGCTGCAGCGTGGACGACATCGTCAACGTCGTCGCCATCTGCGGCCTGATGTCTTGACGGACCGAAGACGGGGACGGAAAACGTAGGAGAGCGAGAGCGCCCGGCTCCCCGGTGCCGTCACGGGGGAGCCGGCGTCATTCCTACTTCTTCTCGTTGTTCTTCTCGTTCTTCTTCTCGTGGGTGATGGACATCAGCTGGATCGGCCGCGTGGAAAGGTCCTCGAACACCAGGATCCCCGCCTGCAGCTCGATCTTGGTCGCGATCGTCATCGAGCCTTCCCACTTGCCTTCCTTGTTGGTCGCGAGCCGGACGACCGTGTACGGGTAGTCGCGGCTGACGGTCGCGCTCTGCAGCTCCCAGAAGTTCATCTGCCGGTCCGTCATCAGCGTGATCTGCCGGCCCCCCTCCTTGCCCGCCGCCTGCCTGGCGTAGCGGAGGTCGTACGAAAGACCGCCCTGCGACCGGATCCACCCGGTAGCCGGCAGGCCCTGCATGACCGAGAGCATCGCCCGGGGCCCCTTCTCCTTGAGCGCCTCGAACAGCTTCTGCTCTTCCTCCTCGGTCGTCCACCGGGAGATCTGCATCTCCACCATCCTGTTGTCCGCCGTGGTCCGGACGTCGCCGAGATTGGTCACGAAGGCGCGGAAACGCTCGGGCAACTGGTTGTCCGGCTTCTTCTCCGCCGCCTGTCCGAGGATGCCCGCCTGCCATGGCAGGGCGATAGCCGCCGCCAGGCACAGCACCAAGAGGCTCCGCTTCACGCTTCACCGCCTTTCTCGCGAGTGAATCCGGACGGCCCGTACCCTGCTATCCTTGCCGAGCAAAACGGGCGCCAGTACAAGGGTAGCTGAACTGCGCCTGAAAATGCGGCCCGACCCGCCGGTTTCGGACCGGAGGCCGTTGCCAGCGGGGGACACGGCGAGGATCGGGATCGGATCGGCTGGGCCGGGTCATCCTCTTGCCTGGAATCGTCTGAACGGGGATTGGTGCACCATGCAGCGTCCAGTGGTGATCGGCGTGGCGGGCGGGTCGGGGTCGGGCAAGACGACCGTCGTGCGGCGAATCGTCGACAGCATCGGCCAGGAGCACGTGGCCGTCCTCGAGCACGACCGCTACTACCGCGACCACCCGGAGCTGCGGCTCGAGGAGCGGGCCGCGCTCAACTACGACCATCCCGACTCGCTCGAGACCGACCTGCTCGTTCGCCACATCGAAGAGCTGAAAGCTGGGCGGCCGATCGAGCTTCCCGAGTACGACTTCACCCGGCACGCCCGCAGGGCTTCGAGCCAGTCGGCCCAGCCCGGCAGGATCATCATCGTCGAGGGCATCCTGATCTTCGCCGACGCGGCCCTGCGAGGCCTGATGGACGTCAAGGTGTTCGTGGACACCGACGACGACGCCCGCTTCATCCGGCGGCTGCAGCGCGACGTCGCCGAGCGGGGACGGACCATGGCCTCGGTGGTCGAGCAGTACCTGGCCACCGTCAAGCCGATGTACCTGGAGTTCGTCGAGCCCACCAAGCGCTATGCGGACATCATCATCCCGCGCGGCGGCCACAACGAGGTGGCGGTGAGCATGCTGCTGACGATGATACGGAGCCTTGCCGGCGCGAGGTAGCGGCGACTTCCTGGAGGTGATCTCGATGCGCGTGCCCGTCCAGGTGCATTTCGACGAAGCAGACCCGCGGGGGGTCCTCTTCTTCGGGCGGATCCTCACCCTGGCGCACCGGTTGTTCGAGGAGCACGTGGTGCCCCGCCTCGTGCCACGCTGGGAGGACTGGTTCGCGTCGGAGGAGCTTGCGGTGCCGATCCGTCACGCCGAGGCGAGCTTCTCGCGGCCCATGCGCCCGGGCGTGCAGCACGCCGCCGAGATAGAGGTTGCCGAGGTCGGCGCAACCTCCTTCACGGTGCGCACCCGGTTCCTGGAGGCGGCCGAAGGGACGCGCATGTGCGCCGAGACGCGCGTGACGCACGTCTTCGTGGAGGGGCGCACGTGGGCCAAGCGCGAGATTCCGCCCGAGATCAGGGCACGTCTCGAGTCGCTGCGGGCCGGGACAACCGCGACGCCAGCAGCTCCCTCCGGCATTTCCCCAGGGCCGTCCGGGGAATCGTCTCCACCACCTCGAGCCGCCTGACCCGCTCCACCGGGAGCGCGGCTGCCTGGAAGCGGCGCAGGGACGCGAGCAGCAGATCTGTCGAGGGCAGCTCGCTGCCGCCGGCCGCCGGGGAGACCGCCAGCACGAGTTCGTGGCCCAGACGCGGATGCGGCACCGCAGCCACGGCCAGGTCAACCCGCATCCCCCGCAGCATCGGCTCCTGGGCAAGCCAGCGCGCCGCCTCCGCCTCCACGCGGGGCAGCCAGACCAGTTCGCCCAGCACCTTCACCGTGTCGGCGCCGCGGCCGCGGACCTCGAGGCCGCCGGCGTGCATCACGCCGAGGTCGCCCGTGCGAAACCAGCCGTCGGCCGCCCGCGGGTCCCATGCCCTCGCGCGGCCGTTCTCGATCTCCACGTAACAGGTCAGCAGGGATGCCCCGCGCACCCAGACGACGCCATCCCGGTCGACGCGCGCCTCGGCATGGGCCAGCATCGGCAGCGCCGTGGGACAGTGCGTCTCCGCCAGGCTCTCGAGCGGGGCCGTCGCCACCTGTGAGGCGGTCTCTGTCAGGCCGTAGCTCGGCAGGCACGGCCAACCGAGCGCGCGCGCCTCGCGATACAGGGCCGGGTCCATCCGGCCGCCGCCGATGACGATCGCCCGAAGGGTTCGAGGCGCCTTCAGACCGGCCGTCACCAGGTCGTGGACCTGCGTCGGCACCAGGGCGCCGAGCGTGGCGCGACACTCGGCAGCGCGCCGGAGAAACCGTTCCGGGTCCCACGAGCCGCCGGCCGCGTCCTCGACACGGGCCCCCGAAAGCTGCGCGCGCGCGAGGATTCCCAGCCCGCCCACGTGGAAGAGGGGCAGCGCGTGCGCCCACACGTCGCCGGCTTCGGCTCGCAGGTGCAGGTTGACCGCAGCGGCGGAGGCGCGCACGGCCCGGCGCGACAGCGCGACCCAGCGCGGCTGCGCCCCCTCACCCCGGCTCGTGCCGGAAGTCGCGACGAAGACGTGCCCCGCCAGCTCCGGCAGGAGCCGGCGAGCCAGCCCGGCCGCCTCGCCGCTTCGTGCCACCCACTCCGGGTTCGCGAGGATCAACGCGGCCGCGGCGTCGTCTTTCCAGTCGATTCGCCCGGCAAGGGCGGTGTCGAGCCCGGGGCGGGGCGCCACCAGCTCGGGCATCAGCGTCCCCCGAGCACCAGCCCGGCGCAGGTGAGCGCGGAGAACAGCAACTGCAGCAGCGCGCTCCACGCGAGGAACACGTTGAACCGCCGTCCCGGCGGCTCCGTCCACACTCCGCGCACGAGGCGGACGGCAATTGGCAGGCTGCCCCAGGGAAGCAGCGCGGCCCCCGGCTTCCCCGCCGCGAACCATGCCGGCGCGAGGACGAACGGCAGCGCCACCAGCGCGGCGATCTCGGCGCGCGCGAACGTCAGGCCGAAGCGCGCGGCGAGCGTTCGCTTGTCGGCCTTGCGATCGCCGGCGATGTCGCGGGCGTTGTTCACGGCCAGCAGCGTCGCGCTCTGAAGGCCCACCTGCAGCGCCGCCAGCTCGGCCCACGGCCACAGGCCCTCGCCCACGAGCACGTACGACATCCCCTTCACCGCGGCGAAGCCGAAGAAGAGGAGCACGAACACCTCACCCAGGCCGCGGTACGCGATCGGGAGAGGGCCGGTCGTGTAGGCGTAGCCCCCCGCCAGCGACAGGAGGCCGATGATCAGGATCGGGACCCCGCCGGCGAGCACGAGCGGGATCCCGAGCAGCGTGGCGGCGAGGAAGAACACCGCCGCGGCGCGCATGACGGTGCGGGCGGGCAGCAGGCCCGTCTGCGTCACGCGGATCGGCCCGAGGCGCTCGGCCGTGTCGGCGCCCTTCACGAAGTCGGCCGCGTCGTTGACCAGGTTCGTCCCGATCTGGATGCACAGCGCCGACAGCAGCGCAACGAGCGACAGCGCGAGCCGCGCCGGACGCTCCGACATCCCGACCGCCAGCCCCGTGCCGACGACGATCGGGGCGAGGGTGGCGGTCAGCGTCTTCGGGCGCGCGGCCAGCAGCCAGGGCGACGTGGACGGAGCGGGCGGCGGCGTCACGGCAGGCGCGGGAACTTGCCGAAGTTCGGCTTGCGCTTCTCGAGGTAGGCCTTCTTGCCTTCCTGCGCCTCCTCGGACATGTAGTAGAGGAGCGTGGCGTTGCCCGCGAGGTCGAGCAGGCCGATCTGGCCGTCGCAGTCCGCGTTCATCGCCGCCTTCAAGCAGCGCAGCGCCAGCGGCGAGTGCTGCAGCATCTCGCGGGCCCACTCGAGCGTGACCTTCTCCAGCTCGGCGAGCGGCACGACGGCGTTCACCAGCCCCATCTCCAGCGCCTGCTGCGCGTCGTACTGGCGGCAGAGGAACCAGATCTCGCGCGCCTTCTTCTGCCCCACCACGCGTGCCAGGTAGCTCGAGCCGAGACCGCCGTCGAACGACCCGACCTTGGGACCCGTCTGGCCGAAGACGGCGTTGTCGGCCGCGATCGTCAGGTCGCACACCAGGTGCAGCACGTGGCCGCCGCCAATCGCGTAGCCGGCCACCATCGCGACCACCGGCTTGGGCAGCGCGCGGATCTGCTTCTGCAGGTCGAGCACGTTCAGGCGGGGAACGCCCCGCTCGTCGACGTAGCCCTGGTCGCCGCGGATCTTCTGGTCGCCCCCCGAACAGAACGCCTTGTCCCCCGCGCCTGTCAGAATCACGACACCGATCCCGGCGTCCTCGCGGCAGATCGTGAACGCGTCAATCAGCTCGGTGACGGTTCTCGGCCGGAAGGCGTTGCGGCGCTCGGGCCGGTTGATGGTGATCTTCGCGATCCCGTCTCCGGTGCGCTCGAACAGGATGTCCTCGTACTGCTTGACGGCCTTCCACATGGGTGTCTCCTCACGCGGCGATGCCCGGAACGCCGGCCAGCCAGCGCCGGACGAGGGCGGCGAACTCCACGGGGTTGTCCCAGGGCACGCGGTGCCCGGCGTGCGGACAGGAAGCGAATTCGGCGCGCGCGCCGGTCTCGTGCAGCCAGGCCGCCAGGTCTCCGAACTTCCAGTCGTCGTCGCCCGTCACCCACAGCAGCGGCGTCCGCCAGCGCCGCAGGCGCTCCGAGAAGTCGGGCTGCCCGGCCAGCGAGAAGCGCCGCATCGCGACCGCGAGAGCCCTCCGCGACGCGGGCAGCGTCCAGGGCGCGCGCCCGGGAGCAGCTGCACTCGACGCGAGCACGGGCTGGCCGTCCCACGCCTGCCGGATCTCCTCCTCGGTATCGGTCTCGAACCGCAGCGCCCACGCCTCGTCGTTGACGCGGCGGACCGCCCGCGTATCGAGGTCTTCCTCGCCCAGGCCCGGGTGGCACGACACGAGGCAGACGCCAGCCACCGGCAGGGTGCCGAGCGCGAGGGCCTCGACCGCGAGCGCGAGGCGGGCGCCGAACGAGTACCCGAGCACGATGGTGGGGGCCAGCGGCTCGCGCCGTGCGCGTTCGCGAATCTCGCGCTCGAGCACCGCGTCCACCTCCGCCCAGGGAGGACCCGCCAGGACCCCGCCAACCAGCGGCCAGAGATCCACCGCCTCGAACTCTGCCCACGGCATGGCCGAGCGCAGCACGTCCCAGTCGGACGGCCGTCCAAGGAACCCATGCAACGCGATCACCCGAACCACGACCAACCCTCCCAAGGCCGCTCGTGCGGCGCCTGTCACATTGTCGCCTGTCCCGCTTCCTTGTACCCCTCCCAGAACCGATCGGTCTCCGCCGGGTCGGGCCTCAACTCCACGATCACCGGGTCGCGCTCGGGCACGAGGCCGGCGTCGCTGGCGTAGGCCGCGTCCCACATCCTCGCCCACTGATCGAACGCGAGCGTGTGCTCGTGCTGGAAGCGCGGGTTGCGGAACAGGCGGCGGAAGATTCGCCCCCCTCCGTTGTTGACGACCACGATTCGCAGCGGGGCCTCGACGTGCCGCAGCGCCCAGGGCGCCCCGAGATCGTAGAGGGTGGTCAGGTCGCCGACGACGGCCCAGTTCTCATGCCCGGGACCGGCCCAGCCCAGGAAGGTGGAGAGCTGGCCGTCGATCCCGTTGGCGCCCCGATTCTCACCGTAACGGAACTCCTGGTCCGAAGCGAACTGGTTCCACTCGCGGATCGGCAGGCTGTTCCCGAGGTACACGAACGACCCGGCCGGGATGGTCTCCGAGAGCCGGCGGACGATCGCCGGTTCCGACTGCGGGAAGCGCTTCAGGAGCTTCTCGATGGCCAGCGCGATCCGGCCGTCCGCAGAGCCGAGCTCGGGATGCTCGCTCACCCCGGCGGCAGCGCCCTCGGCGAGCGCCTCGAGCGGAAGCGGTGCGCCCCGCGCGACCTGCACGTGCACACCGTGCGTCAGGCCGCGCCACGGCTGGCGCGAGATCGACACCACGGGAAGGTCCTTTCGACGCTCCAGGTCTCGCCAGAGTCGGAACGAGGGCACGTCACCGATCCGGACGACACCGTCGAACCAGCCTCGCTCGAGACCCAGGGCCGCCGACCTTTCACGCCCCCTGAGGAGGAGGCCGCCGAGGCGGCTGCGCAAGTGAGAGCTGGGTTCGGCGATGATGGGCGCGCGCATCCGCACGCAGAACGACTGGGCGGCCTCGCGGTCGCCGTCACTCCAGAGCCCGCCGAGGATCACGAGAGGCCTTCGAATCGAGGCCGCGGCGGCGACGGCCGCCCCGGCGTCGGACGTGGCCCCCGCGGCGGCAGGAGGAGGCGAGGATTCGCGTGCAGCCGAGGCCTCCGCGTCCCATCCGTCGAGGAGCGGCTCCTCGAAGCTCACGTTGACGTGTACCGGCCAGCAGCAGGGGTCGATGCGCCAGCGCGTCCCCGCGCGATCGAGGTCGATCGCCTGGCGCGCGTAGACGCCGAACAGGTTGGGCTGCTCGATTGTCTGAGGCGCGCCCGTCCCGCGGAACGACCGCGGGCGGTCAGCAGTGACGGCAACCAGCGGTGCGCCCTGGTAGTACGCTTCGACCATCGCGGGCAGCAGCTCGGCGGCTGCCGTGCCCGAGGTGGTGACCACCGCGACGGGCTGCCCGTCGCGCCTCGCCCGCCCGAGGGCGAAGAACGCGGCGCCGCGCTCGTCGAAGAAGTCGAGGACTTCGAACGCCGTGTGCCGCGCCGGCTCCAGCGCCTCGACCAAGGGGGCGTTGCGGCCGCCCGGACACAAGCAGACCGTCCGCGCCCCGGCGCGTTGCAGCGTCTCGATCACCTCGAGCGCCAGCGGCTGGTTCAGATTCCCCACAGCGTCCTCACCGACTCCAGCTTGTCGAGCGCCTCGGCCCACTCGGCGGCATAGTCGCTCGAGGCCACCACGCCGCACCCCGCCCAGATCACGAGGTGCCCCTGGAAGTACTGCAAGCCGCGAATCGCGACGGCCGCGCGCCCGTCGCCGGAGGGCCAGCGGATCCCGAAGGGCGCGCCGAACCGGCGGCGCTCGCCCCCGGGGTCGATCCCTCGCAGCCAGGAGTCCCCCTCGCTTCCCCGCGGCGACACGCCCAGCGCGGGGGTCGGGTGCAGCGCGCGCACCAGGTCTTCGAAGTCGGCAAGGTTCGCCGGCCTCACGTCGATCTCGGTCACCAGGTGCAGCAGGCTGCCGAACCGTCGCACGATGGTCGCCCCCGCGACCGGGCCGCCGACCCGCCGCGCCTGCGCCAGCAGGTCGTCCACCACTTCCCAATGCTCTGCCCGCTCCTTGGCGCTCTCGGCCAGCGCCCGCCCGGCACCCGGCTCCGCCCGCCGCGTCCCTGCCACCGCCCACGTCCGGACGCGTCTGCCTTCCTCCTCGATGTCGAAGAGGATCTCCGGCGTCGCGCCGATCAGGAACTCGGGGCCTGCCGATCGGTCACCGGGCAGGAAGAGGCCGTAGGCGACCAGCCCTTTGGGCAGGGCCGGCACACGTGCGGCAAGGCGGCGGAACAGCGCCTCCGCCTGGCCGGCATCCAGGCAGGCGCGCGTCCTCGTGATCGGTACCCCCTTGCGAAGACGGCCGTCGGCAAGCCGCGCCTGGAGCGTTTCAAAACCCTCGCGAAAACGCCGCTGCTCGGCCGCGAGCCACCGTGGCGATGTGTGCAGCGCCGGGGTTGCCGGGAAGAGCCGTTCCCACTCCCCCACGCTCACGCGCCTGATCTCGTCGCCGCGAGCGGTGAGCCACCAGGGCCCGCCTTCGAGCGAGAAGCGGGGCGCGAGAAACGCGGCGCGGCCGGGGACGGGCCTCGCCGCGGGAACGAGCGGCGCCTCCACGAAGGCGAACGTCTGCGCATCGATCTGCACGAACGCGATGGCGGTGGCGGCGTCGGCTTCGGGCATCATCCCGGTGGTGATTATATCGACAGGGCGCGGCCAAAGCCGTTACCATGACGGGTTGGATGCCATTGAAGAACGCCGGCGGGTGCCCGTGGTGACACGCCCCGTCCGTGTGGGCGGCGCGGTGATCGGCGGTGACGCCTTCACCGTCGTGGCCGGGCCCTGCGCGATCGAGTCGCGCGGCCAGTTCATGACGGTCGGGCGCCACGTGCGAGACGAGGGCGCCGCGGTGCTGCGGGGCGGCATCTTCAAGATGAGGACCGACCCGCACAGCTTCCAGGGCCTGGGGCCGGAGGCGCTCGCCTACGCCGACGAGGTGCGCCGGGCCACCGGCTTGCCGTTCGTGGTGGAAGTCGCCGCGATCGAGCAGGTGGACGTGCTCGCGCCGCACGCCGACGCGCTGCAGGTCGGCTCGCGCAACATGCACAACTACTACCTGCTGAAGGAGCTGGGGCGGACGCGCATCCCGGTGCTCCTCAAGCGGGGCTTCGCGGCCGAGCTGCGCGAATGGCTGCTCGCGGCCGAGTACGTGGCGGCTGGCGGAAACGAGTCGATTGTCCTCTGCGAGCGCGGCATCCGTACCTTCGAGCCGGAGATGCGGAACACGCTCGACCTGGCCGGCGCCGTCTGGGCGCGCCAGCACTCGCCCTTCCCCGTGCTGGTGGACCCCTCGCACGCCACCGGGCGACCCGAGTTGGTGACACCGATGTGCCTGGCCGCCGCGGCCGCCGGCCTCGACGGCGTCATGGTCGAGGTGCACCACGACAACGCCGCGGCCCTTAGCGACGGGTTCCAGGCCCTCACACTCGAGGGTTTCTCGCGCCTCACCCGTGCGCTCCGGTCCATCCTCGGCGCGCTCGGCCGCCCCCTGTCATCGCCCGTCGAGGAGGGCTTCAGCCCTGCTGGATAGGTTGACGGCCGTTCGGCAGGGCTAAGGCCTGCGCTACTCCTGACCGCTGTCACGAACCTTGCACTACCGGGGGCATGAAGCACTCGAGCCCCCTCGGATGGCGCGCGCACCTGCATGTCTCGGCCCTCGTCCTGCTGCTTGGCGTCGCGGCGGCAGCACAGACGCCGATCACCCCGCCCGACAACAAGTTCACGCCTGCCGAAGACGTGAAGCTTGGCCGCGAGGCGGCGCAGCAGGTCGAGCAGGAACTGCCAATCCTTCGCGATCAGCAGGTCGATGCCTTCGTCGACGACGTCGGGCGCCGCCTGGCCGCGGCCGTCCCGCCGGCCTTCCGCCACCCCGAGTTCGAGTACAGCTTCACGGTCGTCAACGCGCGCGACATCAACGCCTTCGCTCTCCCCGGGGGGCCGATGTTCATCAACCGCGGCATGATCACGGCGGCGCGCACCGAGGGCGAGGTCGCCGGCGTCATGGCGCACGAGTTGAGTCACGTCGTCCTTCGCCACGGGACGGCGCAGGCGAGCCAGGCCACGAAGTACCAGCTCGGGCAGCTGGCCGGCCAGGTGATCGGCGCGATCGTCGGCGGCACCGCCGGCGCCGTGATCGCGCAGGGAAGCCAGTTCGGACTCGGAGCGGCGTTCCTCCGCTTCAGCCGCGAGTACGAGCGGCAGGCCGACCTGCTCGGCGCGCAGATCATGGCCCGCGCGGGCTACGACCCGATGCAGATGGCCACCATGTTCGAGACCATCCGGAGGCAGGGTGGATCGCGCGGGCCCGAGTGGTTGAGCAGCCACCCCAATCCAGGCAATCGCCAGGAGGCGATCGAGAAGGAAGCCCGGATGCTGCAGGTGCGGGACCAGGACCGGGAAAGCGGCAACCTCGCAGCCGTGCAGGCGCGCCTCGAGCGGATGCCGCGTGCCCTCTCGACCGAGGAAATCGCCCGGCGTGGCGGCTCGGGAGGGGGCGGAGGCGAGGTGGGTACCACAGGCACCCTCTCGGCCAGCGTCGAGCCGCCCTCGCGCGACTTCCGCACGCACGAGGTCGGCAAGCTGTTCAGCGTCAGCGTCCCCGAGAACTGGCAGCCCGTTCCCGCGGGCAACGCGGTGCGCTTCGCCCCCGAGGGAGCGTCGGCCTCGTCGGGCCGCCGGCAGGTGTTCACGCACGGGATCGAGTTCGGCGTCGCCGCCAACGACAGCGCCGATCTCGAAGAAGCCACCCAGGCCCTGGTATCGGCCTTCGCACAGAGCAATCCGGGCCTCAAGGTGGCTGGCCGCGCGCAGCGCGTCGAGTTCGGGGGACGGCAGGGCCTCCGCGTGACGCTTCGCAACGCCTCGAGCGCAACCGGCCGCGAGGAGGCGGTCGTACTGACGGCCGCGCTGCTCGACGGCAACGACCTCTTTTACAGCGTCGGCGTCGCGCCCGTCTCAGAGCTTGGCACCTACCGCCAGGCCCTCGCGCGGGTGAACGACTCGGTTCGCTTGCGGTAGCTCGTTGAGGGGGCGGCGCTCTCAGAAGGCCGCCACGATTCCGGCGGATGCGGCGGGCGAGATCGTGGCGCCATCGCTGAACCCGAAGCCCCCCGAGCGCACGCAGGCCCTGGCGTCGAGCCTCAGGCCGAACGCACGCACGAGCCCGCGTCCCCACGGCGAGAGCAGGTATTTCACCCCGCCCCCGGCGTAGTACACCTGCCCGGTTTCAACCAGCGCGCGGCCGGCGTGCAGCTGCCGCAGGTAGCCGCCGCCCGCCAGCGCGAACGGCCGCCCCCGGCCGTGCGCGAAGGCCAGCCGTTTCAGGCGCACCACGACCGCGCCGTCCACGAAGTACTCCGAGAGGCGCTGCCCGGGAGACGTGAACCCCGAGGAGAGTTCCGGGTCGTCGGACACGATGTACCGGATGCGCGAGGCAGAGTAGGTGAAGCCGGCCTCCGCCGAGAGGGTGCGCGAAAGGTTGTACGCGAAGGTGGCACGCACGCCGGCCGAGGGCTGGTACTCACCGTTCGCCCGAAACCACGTGAATCCCTGCCCTGCTCCGCCCGCCTGGTTCGGTGTCAGGGTTGCCGTGCCGGTCCCGGCATTCCCCGCGCCAAGCCAGTGCGCCGCCGCCGCGATCTCGAAGGAACCCGGCCGGCCCGGCTCGCGCGAGACCGGGATTACTGCGGGCCGTGACGGGAGCGGCTCGACCTTCTGCGGGGCCGGCTTCTGGCCCGGCCGGCGCGCGGGCTTCGTCTGTGCCGCCGCGACGCCCGCCGACAAGGCAACCCCCGCGACGATGCAGGCGGCGACGTGGACCGGGGAGAACGGCCTCACTTCGCCACCACCTCGATCTCGATCGCTCGAGCGCCACCCCCCTTCGGCACCAGCACGAGGGCCTCGTGGTAGGCGACGCGGAAGCCGACGTCCACCTCGGCCGGGCTGTCGAAGAAGCTCTCCACGTCGGCATCGTCGAGCGGCTCGACCCTGAGGATGTAGGCCCCGGGGTCGAGCCCGCCTATGACGAACCTGCCGTCATCGCTCGATGTGAGGCCGCCCACCAGGACGCCCGTCTTCGGGTTGAACGCCACCACGTGGGCGCCGAGCACGCCGCGCCCGTCGCGGGCGACGCGCCCGCTGATCGTGCCGGTCTCGCCCTCCGCGCCCGCGTCCGGGTAGAGCCGTGACAACCCGGCCTCGTCGTCGGGCCGCGGCGTGCGGGCGGTCGTCGTCCCGGCCGAGAACGCGATCGGGAACATCACGGTCTCGGCGGCAATCACCCGCCGGCCGCCGGCGCCCAGCTCGGTCTCGCCGAGCGCCGAGTGGCCGAGGCCGAACAGGTGGCCCGTCTCGTGGAGCACGATCGACTCGAGGTCGAAGCGGCCGCTCTCGCCGTTGGCGGCGACCGACCAGGGAAACGCGGCGTTGAAGAAGATGTCGGACTCGACGATCTCACCCGTGACTCGATCGACGAGGAAGCTGGTGGCCCCGAGCACCCGGTCGAGATCGGGGCGGCTCAGGAAGCCGAGCGTCACCCGGCCGTCGTCGTCGAACGGCTCGGCCGAGGTGAACGCAACGAACTCGGCGCTGGCCGCCGAGCGCGCGGCCCCCTGCCACGACGCGAAGGCCCGCGCGGCGGCTCCTCGCAGGTCGTCGGGCGAAACGCCCGGCACGCCGCGGTTGGTGACGTAGTAGCGGACCGGCTGCGAGCCCCACTTCAGCTCGACGAGGCGGCCGTCCACCTGGACGCCGTAGATCTGGTATCCCTCGAGCGCCGCCGTGGCCTGAAGGGTGAGCAGCGCCGCGCACAGCAGCAGCGCACGCCTCATCGGAGGCCCTTTCCCGGAGCAGGGCGCGTGGCTGCCCGTTCGCGCTCGCCGCGCGGCTCGAGGACGCTCAGCACCTGCCGCGAGAACTCCTCGAGCGTCACCATCCGCCTGGCCGGGTCACCGCGCCGCACCCGCGCCGCCTGCGCGCCGGCCTCGTGCAGCGGCGGCGGCATGACCATTCCGGCTCCGGTCCGAGGGTCGCGTCGAACGCGATACACGCCCTGGCCCAGCCCCAGGAGGTACGGGAGCGAGGGCGCGCGCCCCCCGAGGAACACGATCACCTCCTGGCCCTCGCGGAACACCGGCGCGCCAACCATCACGCTTCGGTACCGCCCCAGCTCGCCGCCGGGAACGCGCAGGCTCACCTCGCGCCCGGGCTGCCCCTTCAGCACGGTCGCAACCTCCAGGGTGACCACCGTTTCGATACTCCGGCGCCCGG
>Ga0116149_1003469_pt1 | contig 16286 bp, 9 predicted proteins | sample AD_UKC057_MetaG_FD_89787 | JGI IMG/M metagenome (GOLD analysis project Ga0116149, IMG submission 89787) | Active sludge microbial communities of municipal wastewater-treating anaerobic digesters from USA - AD_UKC057_MetaG | ecosystem: Engineered > Bioreactor > Anaerobic > Digestate | place: USA... | reverse complement strand
TGCTGTAAGGAAAACAAATTTTTTAAAGCTTCTCATTGTATACTGTCTTTTAAAATTTTCAAAAAAATTAGAAACTAAACTGAACTCCCAAACGAATCGTTCTGGGTAATGAATAGTTATAGGGACTATTGATAATCATCGCATAGTAATTACGGTATGCTTCAACGTCGTTTTGGGTGTTTATTTGAGTTTGAAGTTCAGAGAAGTTGAGGACTCCATCATCATCGGGGTTACCGGTGTAGTTGTAAACATTAAGTACGTTTTTAGAATTCAGCAGATTCGATATATCGAGATACACATTCATGTAGCCATATTTTTCTTTTCGGCCATCTTCTTTTGCCGAAGCCAGTTTAATACGGATATCACGGTCTAGGCGCATGCTGATATTGGTTCTCCAGGGTTTGCGAGAACCGTTGAGCGAGCCCACGATTGAACCATTGCTGGGTTTATCGTATTTGGTATAGGGAGAACCAGAACCGCTGTTGATAACCAGATTAACTCCGGTATTGGCAAAGATGTCGGCACCGAACCAACGGGGACCGTCATACGGTAAACCGCTGACTTTTCCACCAAAACGGTAATCCACTGTAATGGCAATATTATGTCTTTGGTCGAAATCAAGGGGAATTGTGGTACGCAGGTTGGGTTGATCCGATTTGATAATGGCTGCTGCCGATTCAACGTTTGAACCGGTTCCATTGGCAAACTGCAATGTATAAGCTGCACGCAGGGTTACATTTCCTGTTCTGCGAAGGTCGTAAGAAATTGCAAAGCCTTTAACTGTCCCAAAGTCAATGTTACCATATGTGTAGTAATTTACCGGATAAGCACCATATACGGCAACTGCCTGCTGCATGTCGCGCATTTCACGGTAAAAAGCCGATAGTTTAAGCGAAGAGGTATTTCCAAGTTTTTGCTGGAAGCCCAATTCGTAGTCGATTGTTTTTTCGGTTTTCAAATCGGGATTGTTAAGGATATCTCCGTTTTTCTGTCTTATATAATAGTATTCAATCAGGTCGAGACGGTTGTTGTAGGTAGGACGTTTCGACAAAATATCGTAGTGGGCAAAAAACAAGGCTTCGTCAGAAATTGGGAAGGAGAACGAGATACGCGGCATAAATACCATTTGGGGTTTGTAGTCTTCGAAAGCAGCTACGCTGAGTTCGGTTTCCGGATCAATAAGATAAGGTGCAATTCCGTTTGCGCTGGCGATGTAGTTGGGGTTTGAAACCTCGGTTCCGGTTTCGTCATACCAGACATTACCCACGCGGTATCCGTTGATGGCCGAAGGGTTGCTGATGTCGTTGACATAAACCACTGCATTGTCAGGAATATTGCTTGGGTGATCGGTATTGGTGATTAAACCGGACGGATCGTTGTCGCCAACGGTATAGGCTTCACTCATCAGATAACGGTCTTTCAGAACTTTCTGGTTGGCATCGTATCTGTCAACGCGAAGCCCGATATTGAAAATAAGATCTTTAAAAGCAAATTTATCCTGAATATATCCAGCAATATAGTTGGGTTGGAATGGTGCAACAGGGCGTGTCAGAACTCCATTTTCGTCAGTTTCAGTGAAGAAATCTTCGATGGTGGGGATGTAATTCATTTTCTTTCCTGTATGATCGTAGCCATAGTAACCAACAACATTATTTCCCTGATTGAAAAGTTCATCGGCAGAGAAATAATCAATGCTGAATTCATCGGGGTCGTATGAGTCTATGTCAATCCAATTCAGGCTGGTAATGTCATAACCCAAATGAGTTCTGAAATTCTTGTCGAACGTAGATTGGGTGGCTGCGTTGTACAGACGGGGATAGTTGATTGTGTCAAGATAAACACCATTGGCATCACGCATTACCTGAGGGTTGGAAAGGTCTTTTTCGTTGATGTGGTAGTTCATCAGGTTACGTGCCAGTGTCCATAAGCCAAAGGGTGCAAGTCCGTAGTATGAATCTTTACGTTGTTCAAATTCGAACCCAAAGCTGATTTCGTGATCTTTAATGTCAGCAGTACCGCTGGCGGCAACCCTGAATTGATTGGCATCAGAAATGGTATAGCTCGTATAGGGATTACCAGGACTTGCCCACATACCATATATAGAAGGTGCGCCCTGTCCGTTGAGTAAGCCACCGTTGAGCATTACATCTTCTTTGCGCAGCAGGCTGTAATCGCTGAAATAATCGAAAAATTGCGAAGTATATCTGGCCAAATCGGTGTTGTACGTTGTTGGAATAAATGTGTCAATAGCATACACATACACTTCCTGCAGCCACCCTTCGAGGTTAACGGTAGTGTCGACACCTCTTGAATAGAAATTATATACTTCGGTTTCGAATGTGCCTACATGACCGTATCTGAAGTAGTTGTCCTGATATCTCTTATCGAAGTAGTTTGAATAGGTTTTTGAATAGTCAACCTGGATTGTATAATAGGCATTTTTAATTACTGAGTTTGCTTCCTCCTCGCCTCCGGTGTTACTGTCAAATTTCTGGGTTAAACGACCGTAAACACGCCAATTATTATATTTATAAGATCCATTGTTGTCGGAGTTGAACAAGTCGTTACCTCGGGAGTAAGCCCTGCCAATACGGTAGTCCATTGTACCGCCGAATGTCAGGTTCAGGTTACGTACCGGCTGGAAGTCAATTTTAGCAGCCACGTTCACCTGCATGTTTTCGGCGTTTGGGCGGGTGGTTTCGTTTGTAAATGCATCGGAATGCAGATAATCGGCATTTTGATAGATGATAGCGCCGTTTTCGGTTTGAACCAAACGCAGCGGATTGGTTCTGATACTTTCAACCACTTCGGGTTTGGCTCGCCAAACACCAACAGTCGAGGGGTAATCATCAATAACATTGTTGATTTCGGCAGAAATCAGGAAGCCGGCAACGGTCCGTTTGCGGTTATTGCCTTTTTCTTCTACCGTCCAGATGGGGCCAGAAAGCATAACGCCACCGAGGTTATACCCATAAGGATCGAGGAATTGTGAAGTTAAAATTTCGGCACCACCGAAATATTTGCTGGTTGGGCCTTTGGTGGTCACCGAAATGATACCTCCGGTTGCATCGCCGTATTTGGCAGCGAGACCTCCGGTGATTACGGTAACCTGTTCGATGGCTGATTTGGGGATTGATGAGGAGCCCCGCACCTTAACACCATCAACATAATATACCGTACCTTCGGAACGTGCACCGCGGATACTACCGACCTCTCCATTTTCGGAATACACACCGGCAACTGTAGTTGCAACAGCTGTAGCCGAACGGCCCGGCATTTTGGCAATGTCTTCACTGGTAACGGTACCTCCCGATTCGGTTGCATCCTTCGAAATCAGGGGCACTTTGTAGTCTCTGATTTCAACTTCCTGCAAAATTTCGGCTGATGCTTTCAGTGCAAAATCCTGAAATGTAATTTTTCCGGCAGGAATCTGAACATTATTAAATTGCAGTGAGGCATAACCCACATAGGAACCTTTAACGGTATATTTACCGGCGGGAATTGGTTTGATGGAGTATTTCCCATCGAAATCGGTCATCCCTCCGGTAACAATTCTTCCGTTTTCTTCAACCGAGATGTTGGCAAACGGAATTGGCTCGCCCGTGGCAGCATCTTTCACAACACCGCTCAGCGTACCTGATTGCGAATACGCAAATGCATACACCGCAATGGCCGCAACAAATAGAAGTAGTCTTCGTAACATAAATCCTGTATTTACTTTATAAAATACTTAACCCAATTTTAACAAACCGTAAATATAAAACTCAAATGTAAACCCGCCAAACTTTTTTATCTAAAAAGAACAATATTTTAAAAAAAAGATAACAACCCCTGTATTCAAGCCATTTAAATGCAAAATATACACTGTTTTTAAAAAACTCGTTTGTACCAGGGCAGGGGATTTTTTGATTTATTCCTGCGCATGGCTTCCCGTTTCGATTTTCGCATTTGCTTGTGTACTTTTTTACCGGTAACTATATTTTTGTCTTTCCCATTAATTAAGCGATTGTGTTTTTTTACCGCTTTTTTGTGCATTCGGTAGTCATAATTTTTTTTCCGCCTTTCTTCTTTTGCTTTTTTGTTTTCGATGCTGATTACATATTTTTCCTCACGGGTGAGCTTTTGGCGTTTGCGTTCAACTTTGCGGCTCTGGCCTTCTTTTGTGTCAATTGAACGGTTGTATCCCTGCGCCGGGAGACTATTCGCTGCACCTAACAATAATAAAAACAAAACCAGCGTTCTAGTAAGCATAATATTGATTAATTTTGGTCACAAATTTTCTATCATGTTCCGACTATCAAAGATACTCATTTTATTGACATTATTTCTGCTTTTTTTTAATACATCGTGTAACGATGAGGACAGGGTTCCCTACGTGCCTGTTAATCTGCAATTGTTTCTTAATAGCGCTGATTATCAGGATTTAAAAATTTCGGGTAACTGGAAGTATATTTCCGGCGGATCTCGGGGGATAATTGTTTTTTGTGTTTACCCCGGTGAGTATATGGCTTTCGACAGAAATTGTACCTATGATCCTTACAACGACAGCGCCCGGATTTACGTTGATGAAACAAATATGTTTGCGGTTTGTGAGCATTGCAGTTCAAAATTTAATCTCTATGATGGCACCGTGGTTTCGGGCGATGCGCCCTATAGCCTGGTTCAGTATTCAACACAGGTTGACAATGACGTACTATACATTAACAATAGCTATTAATTAATGTGATTATAATTAAAAAAAAGAGGCCGTTCAGAAACGGCCTCTTTTGCTTAATACCGGTAATGTTCCGGTTTGTAAGGTCCATCAATGGGAACGCCCAGATATGCTGCTTGCTCGGGTGTCATTTGCGTAAGCCTTACGCCCAGTTGTTCCAGATGCAGGCGGGCAACCTCTTCGTCAAGTTTTTTCGAAAGCCGGTACACTCCGATTTCGTATGTATTGGTGTTTAAATCGATTTGTGCCAGGGTTTGATTCGAAAATGAATTACTCATAACAAACGAAGGGTGTCCGGTCGCACAACCCAGATTTACCAGCCGGCCTTCGGCAAGCAGGATAATTGAATGTCCGTCGGGGAAAATATACTTGTCAACCTGAGGTTTGATATTCAGGTGTTTAATTCCGGGCCAGGATACCAGCCGGTCAACCTGTATTTCGTTGTCGAAATGACCGATATTGCATACAATGGCCTGATCCTTCATTTTCGACATGTGTTCAGCGGTAATAACATCTTTGTTTCCGGTGGTGGTTACAAAAATATCGCCAACCGAAACTACGTCCTCAATCAGGGCAACCTGATATCCTTCCATGGCAGCCTGAAGCGCACAGATAGGATCGATTTCGGTAACAATAACCCGTGCACCGAAACCGCGCAGCGATTTGGCTGAGCCTTTACCCACATCACCATAACCCAAAACAACCACTACTTTGCCGGCGACCATTACATCGGTGGCCCGCTTGATGCCATCCGATAATGATTCACGACATCCGTACAGGTTGTCGAATTTCGACTTGGTAACCGAATCGTTTACGTTGATGGCAGGGAATAAAAGCGCGTTGTTTTCGAACATTTGGTATAGCCGGTGAACCCCGGTGGTGGTCTCTTCTGAAACACCTTTTATTTCTTTTACGGCACGATGCCATTTTTGAGGGTCTTCGGCAAGCACTGTTTTTAATGTGTCGAGAATGATTTTTTCTTCATTGTTACCTGGTTTAACATTCAGGATACTGGCATCGTTTTCGGCGTAAAAGCCTTTGTGAATCAGCAAGGTGGCATCGCCGCCATCGTCAACTATCAATGTGGGGCCCTTACCTCCGGGAAACGACAGTGCCTGCAATGTGCACCACCAGTACTCTTCGAGGGTTTCACCCTTCCATGCAAAAACGGGAATACCACGTTGCGCAATGGCTGCAGCTGCATGGTCCTGTGTAGAGAAAATATTGCAGCTGGCCCAACGGACATCAGCACCCAATTCAACGAGGGTTTCGATGAGTACGGCAGTTTGTATGGTCATGTGCAACGAACCGGTAATACGGGTTCCTTTGAGGGGTTTTTCAATTGAATATTTTCGCCGGATACTCATCAGACCGGGCATTTCTTTTTCGGCGATATCAATTTCTTTTCTTCCGAAATCGGCCAGACTCATGTCTGCCACTTTGTAAGGTAAATTCGAAATTACACTGTTCATCGTTTCAATTTTTTAAGAACGCAAAGATACTAATTTTACTAAACCGCCGAAAAATATTCGCCTTTATCTTTGCCTTTTCGAGCGAAAAACCGGATGCAGGCTGCCTTATCTTTATCAATTTGTTTTTTTAAATTTTCAATTTCATCGAATTTAATTTCATCCCGAAGCTTGGTATGAAATTCAATGCTAACAACGGCTCCGTAAATATCCTGATCGAAATCGAAAATGTGCGCTTCAAGCGAGAGCTCTTTGCCCTGAAAGCTTGGTCGGACGCCAATATTCATCATACCCCGGAAAGTTTCATTATTATAGGTAATGGTGACTGCATAAACGCCATTACCGGGTAAGATTTTATCGTTGAAACATGGCCTGATATTCGCTGTTTTATAACCGAGGGTGCGTCCGATTTTATATCCGCTGATTACAATTCCGTCGATTGAATAGGGGTAGCCCAAAAGCAGAGACGCTTTATCGACCCGGCCCGATTGCAGATTATTTCTGATGGCAGTGGAACTTACCTGTTGTTGTTCCGATTGATATTCTTCAGCCTGAAATATGCTAATCCCAAGGTTTTTAACAGTCTTATAAATATCGCTGTAGGAACTGGCTCCATAACCGAAAGAATTGTTGAATCCCATCAGTATGGCTGATGCGTTGAATTTTCCAGCAATTATAGTTTGTAAAAAATCGCCGGCACTCAATTTCATAGTTTCCTGATTGAAGTCGAGTACAAAAACATGTCGGATACCAACCCTTTCGAGAAGTTTCGTTTTCTCTTCGAGAGTATTCAGCAGGAAGCCACCCTCTTGTGTTGCACCGGTAATTATCGAAGGATGTGGCCACATGGTAATTACGAGATGATCAGATTCGTTTTTTCCGGCAATGGCAATAAGTTCGCGAAGCAGCCGCTGGTGGCCGGTATGTACCCCGTCGAAAAATCCAACGCTGACAACAGGCCGGTTGAGCTTCGGGTAATCGGGGGACTGATACACTTTCATGAGTCGAATAGTTTGCTGCAAAAATAATATTTGATACGATGGGATGAAAGATTTGTTTTTTAACGTTTATTTCAAAAAACAGTTTTTGCTTTTTGTTATGTTTGTAAAAAATATGACTATGAAGAATTTACTGATTGTTTTGCTGGCTGCGCTGGCTTTGTTTTCGTGTAAGCAAGGCGGGCGCGAAAACGAAAATAAAACAAACCTCGTGGTTTCGGGTCAAATTACTAACGCAGGTGGGAAACTCTTATTTCTTGAGCAAATGTTTCCTGATGGAATAACTAAACTCGATTCGGTGGTCGTGGGAAATGATAATTCGTTTTCATTCAGGTTAAATCTTGAATCTGCAGGCTTTTACCTGTTACGGATTGATAAAGATAATGCCATTTACCTGATTATGAAACCCGGTGATAGCATTCAAATATCGGGAGATTTCGGTAAGTTGGCTGCAAATTATAAAGTAAACGGATCGAAAGATTCCGAAATTGCACGTGAATTGAACCTGCATATGATTGAAAGTGCTTCGAAACTTGAGGAGTTTAATAAAATTTATCAGGCAGCGCTGCAGAATCAGAATATAAAAATCGAAGATGTTTTAAAAGAACTCGACGAAAAGGCTTTGAAACTGTACGAACTCGATAAGTTGTTCCTTACGGATTTCATTCATAAATACGAAAGCTCCCCGGTTATTTTTCTGGCATTATTTCAGCAACTTGGCGGTACAAGAATTTTGACCCCTGACCGTGACATTGCGGTATATGAATTTACGCTGGAAATGCTCAAGAAGCATCATCCCAAACTGGCTCAGACTGCCAGCCTCGAAAAACAGCTGAACGACTATAAAGTGAAATCACAACCAACTCAGGGAGGTGTTTCTGTTGGCGGCGAAGCTCCTGATATTACCTTACCGGGACCTGATGGTAAAACACACAGTCTCCACGATCTAAGGGGTAAATATGTACTGCTCGATTTTTGGGCATCATGGTGCAAACCCTGCCGGGCCGAGTCACCGTTTCTGGTTAAGGCGTATAATAAATACAGTTCCAAAGGTTTTACTATTTTTCAGGTTTCGCTCGATTCCGATAAAGGTCAGTGGGAGCAGGCAATAAAAAATGATAATCTTACATGGACACATGTAAGTGACCTGAAATATTGGGATTGTGTTCCAGCCAAAGTATATGGTGTTGCCGGAATTCCTGCCAATTTTCTGCTTGACGCCAATGGGGTTATCATAGCAACCAACCTGCGCGGTGAGGCATTAGAAAAGAAACTTGCTGAACTTTTAAAATAACATACCTGATCCGCCTATATAATTATATTATACTGGCCGCGCTGGCATTGATTCCTGTCATCAGTTTTCCGCAACAGTATTTTCAACAGGAAGTCAATAACACCATAAAGGTAACTTTGCATACCGAAAATCACAGTTTGAGCGGAAACATTCGTATTGAATACATCAACAATTCGCCAGACACCCTACAGTCGATTTATTTTCATTGTTGGCCCAATGCCTATCGCGACAATAATACTGCTTTTGCAAAACAGCAATTATTGCTTCGTTCAACCGACTTTTATTATTCAGATACCGAAAACAGGGGATATATCGACAGTCTGGCATTTACAGTTGACGGGCGTTCAGCCTCGATTCAACCCACCGAATTTGCTGATGTTTGTCTGCTGAAATTACCTCAGATATTATATCCGCGAGACACCATAATAATAGAAACACCGTTCTATGTAAAAATTCCTGACTCATTCAGTCGAATGGGTCATGTTGGACAAACCTATCAGATAACGCAATGGTATCCCAAACCGGCTGTTTACGATCAATATGGCTGGCATTATATGCCTTATCTCGATATGGGAGAATTTTATTCAGAGTTCGGAAGGTTCGACGTGAGCATCACGGTGCCGGCTGATTATGTTGTGGCTGCCACCGGAAATCTGATAACAAGGCAGGAACTTGAGTGGCTCGAAGATTTGTGGTTGAACCCTGATAATCCGCGCACTAAACGAGATGGATTAAATCAGAAGACAATTCGTTATGTTGAAGAAAACATTCACGATTTTGCCTGGTTTGCTGACCCCGATTTCAGGGTGAACTGCGATACCGTATTATTGCCCGGATCGGGACAGTCTGTCAGATGCTGGTCTTTTGTGAATAAAGAGAACGTAGAGCTTTGGTCAGAATCGGTAATATATGTGAAAGAGGCTGTCCGGTTTTATTCAGCCCGTTTGGGCGATTACCCTTACGCCAATTGTACTGCAGTTGATGGTGCTCTATCGGCCGGGAGTGGTATGGAATACCCCGGAATTACCATAGTTTCTGACGGAGGCAGTAAATCATCGCTCGAAAGGGTGATTGTGCATGAAGTTGGCCACAACTGGTTCTATGGTATTCTGGCAAGCAACGAACGACAATATCCATGGATTGATGAGGGTTTTAATTCGTTTTACGAAAAGCGATTTTTTGACCAAAGGAGCCAACGCCAGCAATATCAGGAGTATTATTTCCCTTTCGAGATTGGTTTCCTTGGGCTGAACGAGATATCCGATAATTATATGCTTAAATTGCCTTACAGATATTTGACGGGATTTTTACTTGACCAGCCCTCAGGCCTGGCTTCAGAAGAATTCAGTCCGGCTAACTATTGGGTAATGACTTATGAAAAACCGGTGCTGGTGTTACAGCATCTACTCATTTTGCTGGGGCATGAAAAATTCGACAGTATTATGTCGGATTTTTATGCACTTTATAGATTCAAACACGTGTATCCGGAAAACGTCAGTGAGTTTTTTCAGCAAAAGACAGGGCAAAATATGGATTGGTTTTTCGAGGGACTGATACAAAGTACCGGAGTTGTTGATTATCGCATTACCAAATGCAGGAACGATTCGGTTTTGGTTAAAAACGCAGGCGAAATAGCTGCCCCTTTGCTGCTATTCTATGATGATACACTTTGTGTAAGTAAAGGTTTTACGGGTACGAAAAGTTTCTTTGTACCTGATTCGGTCAGTGTGATTTCGATTGATAAATACCAGCAGACGACCGGTTATAATTATTTGGGAAACTATTATCGCCGCAATGCATTGTTCCCATTAATTAATCCCATGAAGTTCCGACTGGCCGGAGTGTTTGATTTTGCTGAATATTCCGAGTGTAACATGATACCGTTATTGGCGTTTAATACTACCCAGAAGTTAATGATAGGCGCAGGTTTTTACAATATCTGCCTTACTCCAAAGGCTTTTGAGTGGTTTGCTGCCCCATTGTTTGCCCCTTTCAGGGCAAATTCGGTACACACTGCGCTAGCCGGGAATTTGTTGCTCAGGCTGAATTTTTACCGCATGCCAAACTTTCTTAAAGCATTTCATCTTGAATCAAATGTGAGAAAGTTTAGTTTCGAAACCAATTACAACGATAATACTACATTAATATCGTGGTTGAGTATTCGCAACAGCCTAAGCTATAACTTCAGAAAAAACCACAGGAAGCCCTACTCCGATAGTTATATAGAGTTAAGCATGGTTCATGCGGGTCAGGTGGATGGAAATATGGTAAATTATAACAGTCTGAAGTTCAGACACAGCGACAATCGAATTCTGAACCCGTATCGGTTAAATGTTGAATTTGAGCATGGGCCGGGTTACCTGAAGTCATGGGTTGATTTGGGATATAAACTTACTTTTTATAAAAAGAAAGGTCTCGAAATGCGTTTGTTTGCCGGAAAATTTCTGTATAATGCTCCGGAATATTTTGGTAATTTCAACTTCAGGCTATCGGGGAATCTGGGTCTGCAGGATTACCGATTGCAAGAAACCTACGTGTCGAGGGGAAGTGATTTGAGGGATAATTCGGCAAGTTTTTGGGCGCATCAGTTTACCCGAAACGATGGTGGTTTTGTGTCGTACACACCCGTTGGACAAACCAATAATTGGATGGTGGCAGTTAATTTTACGGCCAACACACCGATTCCCTGTGTAAACATATTTGCCAATGCGGGAACATGGTCAGGTATTGGCAATTCCGGTGTTTCAAAACTCATGGCATTCGAAACAGGTGTAGAGTTGCGAGTTGTCAGAGATTTGTTGAGTATTTATTTACCTGTTTGGGTTAGCAGGGATATTCAATCGACCAATACTATTTATTTCGGAAATTATTTTGAAAGAATACGATTTACATTAAATTTGAACCTGATTAATCCGTTATTGTATCGAAACAAATTGCCATACCTGATTTGAGAGAAAGAAACAAAATATACTTCGTGTCGGATGCCCACCTGGGAACTCCTGATTACCTCAGCAGTCTTGCACGCGAAAAGAAGCTTATACAATGGATTGAAGAAGCATCGAAGGATGCATCGGAGATTTATTTACTGGGTGATATTTTCGATTTTTGGTTTGAATATAAGCATTTAGTCCCACGAGGTTTTACCCGGTTTTTAGGAACATTGGCAAAGTTAACCGACTCGGGGGTAAAGATTTACTTTTTTACAGGAAACCACGATATGTGGGTTTTCGATTATTTGCCTAAAGAAACCGGCGTAATCATTTGCCGTGAGCCTGTTATAAGAGAATTTGCCGGTAAAAGTATCTATATTGCCCATGGAGATGGGTTGGGTCCTTTCGATAAGAAATACCGATTGTTGAAAAGAGTATTTAAATCACCGTTCTGCCAATGGTTTTTTAAGCGGCTTCACCCAAACCTTTCGTTTTGGCTGGCACACACCTGGTCGGCCGGTAGCCGGAAGAAGCATTATTTGCCCGAACATCCCGATTTTGAGCAGGAGTGGTTGGTCCGATATGCAAGAATGGTACTGGCTGAACGTCATATTGATTATTTTGTTTTTGGACACCGGCACATTCCTTATCAATATCAGCTAAATGAGAATTCGAGTATCACAAATCTGGGTGATTGGTTAATCAATTTCAGCTATGCAGTTTTCGATGGAAACGAGTTGAAACAATACAGGAATTACATGTAATAGTTTCCCTAATGCTTCTTTCTACAAAAACACACACTCGATAGTTAATATCCGAAATGTTCTTAAAATTTAATAAATACACATTTTTGTTGCTGAGGCGTTAAAATAATCAACCAAACAGTAGATTAGGTTTATTTTGCATTACAATAAAATCGTGTTATTACAAATATTTGCTTGTAAAATGTGATTGTTATTATATACGAAAATGGGAAAGTAAATAATCCCAAATTTTATCCGGAAAATATTAATAAAATCCAAATTATTTAAAGACAACCACTTAAGCTTGTTTGCGTTTTATTCTGTGTGGTGAAATAAAAAATGTATGTAAATTTCATGTTTTAGTGTTTGTGAGATTGCAAAAATGGTGTAATTTCGGTTTGTGTTGTGTTAAGGCAATTATTTGATTAAAGATTCTTGTATGTTGCAGAAAATGAGGCAATTGAATTTAGCGATGTTGGATGTCATTTGTGGTGTCGAAATGGTTATTTCTCGAAATTTGGGAAGTCATTCGATTAATTGCAATTCTATATTTTCTGATAAGTCACTGTCGTTGTGTGAAAATGTCAATGTTTAAAACTGAAATAATTATGAAATCGTTGTCTGTTATTGGAATTGGTTTTTTGATTTTGTCTCTGGGATTTTCGGGTGTTTATGCTCAGAAAAACGAAAAGTTTTTTGAATCCTCAAAAGATTTGGGAGACAGACGAGTTGTGTATTTCGATATCATTGGTATTGCCGGTGATGATGCTGCCCAGGCAATGGCCTTGGAGAGATTATTCGAAGATACTGAGATATTCGGAGGTGATTTAATGCCTGTAGGTCAAAACAACGTCAGATGTCGCCTTGAGGTTAGTTACTTGGTTAGTGTGGAATACATCCGTAATATTATGGATGACATGGATTTGCAAATTGATGTGAATGCAATTGCCAATAGTCTGGTAGTTATTCAATCGAAAATTTACACATCTGAGTTTACTCCAATTCCGGTATTTAATCTGTTTCTTGATTGGGAAGAATATGCCCGCGATAATTTGGGATTATCACCTGATGAATATTATCAAAAGAAGAAAATGGATTGGGTCGAAAAAAATCCGGCAGAATATGAGAAATCGGTTAAAGAAAGTGGAACTACTGTGGTGGTGTACAAAAAAGATTTAGACACTTATGATGCTGAAAAGCAGAAGTATATATTAAGTCATCCCGAGATTTTTATTATTGAAGAATAAAAGCGAACTGTATGAAAAAGAGAATTTTATTGTTTGTTGGTTTATTGGTGTTTTTTACAGTATTTAAAAGCATAACTGTAACATATGCCTGTACCGGAGGAACAAGTCAGGGGGCATTAACAATGACCGACAACTGGCAAACACGATCGGGTGTACTTGCCGGAAACTATTGGACATTTACTGCCACTGCTGGTTCGGTGTATATATTTAGTTTTTGTCAGGGAGGTGGAGTTCACGCCAATGACCCACAAATCCAAATAATGAATAGTTCAGGAACTCCCGTTGCGGATGGATATAATGATGACCATTGTGGTTATGGCTCAGAGTTGGTTTGGGTTTGTCCAGCCGGCGGAACCTACCGAGTTGGATTTTACCAGTTCAATTGTATTGCCAATGGTACAACGGCCTTGGGAACATTTGCATACAGGCATTTGCCAACGCCTACCTACGCTGACTGTTTGGGGGCACGTCCTCTGTGTGGGATGAATAACACTGTTAACTCTTTGGAGGCTAATGGTGGCGGAAATTATTACGATTTGTTCAATTATAATGCTAGCTGGCCTGGTGGCTGGAATCCAGTGTCAGTGAATGCAAATAATTGTCCGTTTTGCATGATTACTGGAGAACGATATACAAGCTGGTATAGGTTTACAGCAACCAATAACGGAACACTAACTTTTACAATTACCCCCAATGTTATCAGTCAGGATTTTGACTGGGCGTTATGGGATATGACCGGAAGGCAATGTTCTGAATTGTTGCGGACAAACAGCGCTTCTCCTGGATTAGCCCCAATAAGTTGTAACTATTGTGGTGTAACGGGCACAACTGGTGTTAGTGCTTCCGGGGCTACTAATTGTACTTATCACCAGAGCGGTTGTAATAGGTTTAATCCAACTATTAATGTAACCGCAGGTCACGTGTATTATTTGGTAATCGATAATTTTTCTAATACAACTGATGGTTATTCAATCGCATTTGGCGGTACTGTAAATAATATTGTTGACAACTCATATCCTGTGCTAAGTTCTATAGTTTACCCCCCCGTGTGCGGGCAAAATAATGTGACTGTACAGTTCAGTGAAGCTGTTTCTTGTACCTCAATGTTAAATAGTTGTATAACAATTACCGGCCCCAATGGGCCATTGACTGTTACAGATATATGGAGTCAGACCTGTGAATCTGCTGCAGGTAGCACATGGTCCAGTGGTACCTTTTACGATATGGTGTGGACCATTGAGTTCAGTCAATTCCTTACTGCTGGAACTTATACAATTTCATTGACTCCCAACTGTGCCCGTGACTTGTGTAACAATACCATGCCCACAGGAACAACTTCGACTTTAAGTTTTACTGTGACCGGTATTACTGCCACATTAAATCAAACCAACCCTACCTGTGCATGGCAAAATACTGGATCAGCTTCGGTTACTGGTGTATCCGGGGGTGCTGGTCCACCATTCTCATATTACTGGACAGGTCCATCTGGTTATACCTCTACAGCCAGTTCTATCACAAATCTTGTCGCGGGAAACTATAATGTTACCGTCTCTGATGCTATTGGGAACTGCGTCTGGACCAACACAGCGGTGCTTACGGGCACAGCCGCACCACCCAACGATAATTGTGCGAATGCATTTCCTGTGGGAGCACTGCCGGTTACAAGTCCGGTGTTAAGCACTCAATGTGCTACTAATGACTATAATACTGGCTTACCCGGGTGTGGAGGAAGCTTTGGAGCAAATGTTTGGTTTACTGTTGTTGGAACCGGTAATCTGATGGAGGCTAATACAGTGAACGCATCTACAAATTTTGATACTGAAATTCATATATTTACCGGGGCTTGTGGCTCCCTTACTGAAGTCGCCTGTAATGATGATTATTCTGGGACCCAATCACTTGTTCAATGGTGTTCTTCATCAGGGACAACATACTATATATCTGTAGGGTATTACTCTACATCGTTGATTTATGGTAATTATGTACTAAGCGTTATTGATTACCCATTAAGTAATCCAACAGCTGTAAGTGCGTCTCCAACAACAATTTGTGTTGGAGGTTCATCTACGTTAAGTGGAACCCCGGGGACAAATGGAACTAGCATGGCTTGGTATACCGGTAGTTGTGGTGGTACATTGGTGGGAACTGGAACAACATTGTCTGTCTCCCCTGCAGCCACAACCACATACTATGGCAGGACAACAACAGCTTGTGGTAATATGAGCCCGGGTTGTCTTTCAACGACTGTAACGGTAGTCGCCGATCCATCCATTACATCGCAGCCTACGGGGGGGACAATATGTACCGGGGGTTCCATTACGCTGAGCGTAACGGCCACGGGTGGCACACCATCGCTCACCTATCAGTGGTATGATGGGAGCGGTGCGATAGCCGGTGCCACCAACTCGACCTATACTACGGGCACGGCAGGTACCTACTATGTGGTGGTATCAGCCTCAGGAAGTGGTTGTACTTCGGTTACGAGCAACAATGCTGTTGTAACAGTTGTAGCCGATCCATCGATTTCATCGCAACCCACAGGGGGTACAATATGTACCGGAGGTTCCATTACGCTGAGCGTGACGGCCACGGGTGGTACTCCATCATTGACATATCAGTGGTATAACGGAGCAGGAGCAATCGCGGGTGCCACGAACTCGACTTACACAACGGGCACAGCAGGGACCTACTATGTGATTGTATCAGCATCAGGAAGTGGTTGTACTTCGGTTACGAGTAACAATGCTGTTGTAACGGTAGTAGCCGATCCATCCATTACATCGCAGCCCACGGGGGGTACAATATGCACCGGGGGTTCCATTACGCTGAGCGTAGCGGCCACGGGAGGTACTCCATCGTTGACATATCAATGGTATAACGGAGCAGGAGCA
>Ga0116149_1003468_pt1 | contig 16286 bp, 12 predicted proteins | sample AD_UKC057_MetaG_FD_89787 | JGI IMG/M metagenome (GOLD analysis project Ga0116149, IMG submission 89787) | Active sludge microbial communities of municipal wastewater-treating anaerobic digesters from USA - AD_UKC057_MetaG | ecosystem: Engineered > Bioreactor > Anaerobic > Digestate | place: USA... | reverse complement strand
CCCAGCCCCTTCGCACAGCACCACCAGCACCTTCGGCACCAGCACCTTCAGCACCTTCGGCACCAGCACCTCCAGCACCCCAGCACCTCCTGCACCTCCAGCACGACACGGCTCCCTCTCGCCCCTTGTGCTATATTTCGCTTCCTCGCGCTTGCGACGCCTGCCGGACCCGTGCCGGTCGAATCCATGTCCTTTGTCCGCTTGCTCAAGACGCTGTTCGCCTCCCCTCGCGTGACGGAGCCTGCCTCCGTTCTCCTCGTGCGCCAACCCTCGTCTCCCGTCGATCCGGGCGCCGCCCGCGACGACGTCGAGGCCGCCGGCGCGCGGGTGCGACAGATCGTCGAGCAGCTCTACGGCGGACGCTCGCTCCGGATCCGCGCCGTGGACGCGGGCTCGACCAACGCCGAGGAGATCGAGCTGACGGCGCTCGGCAACGCGTACTACGACATCGAGCGCTTCGGCCTCAGCTTCGTCGCGTCGCCGCGGCACGCCGACATCCTCATGGTGAGCGGGCCGGTGACGCGCAACCTCGAACGCGCCCTGCGCACGACCTACGAGGCAGCCCCTCATCCCTGCATCGTCGTGGCGGTGGGGGACGGCGCGTGCGACGGCGGCATCTGGCGCGGATCGTACGCGGTGGTGGGGGGAGTGGACGCGGTGATCCCGGTGGACATCCGGATCCCGGGCGACCCTCCGACGCCATCCGAGATCCTGCGCGGCCTGGCCGAAGGCCTCGGCCGCCTGCCGGTTGCGGCGGGGGACGGGCGCAGGGAGGCACGGGGTGACTGAGACTCTGGTCCAGGCGGGCATCCTCGCGGGCCTCGGAGGCGCCCTCCTGTCGGGATTGGTCGCCCTGGTCGCCGGCTCTGCCCGGGCTCGCGCCGCCGCGCACGCCCTGCTGGCTATCGCGTCAGCCGCCGGCGCCGCAGCGGCCTTCGTGTTCCTGGCGGCCGGCCTGGCGCCGCTCGAGCTCGGCGCGTCGCCGCTCTTCTTCGGCGCCCCGCTCGCCGTCGATCGGCTCTCGTCGTTCTTCCTGCTGCTGGTCCACCTGGTCGTGCTGCTCGCGTCCTGGTTCGGCTGGCGCTACACGGAGCTCGAGCGGCACATGTACCCCGCCAGGGCGGTGCTGCCGCTGACGGCCATCTTCGTGGCCGGCATGCAGGGGGTGCTGCTCTCCACCGGCCTCGCGGCGTTCCTCCTCTTCTGGGAGGCGATGTCGGTGGCGTCTTTCTTCCTCGTGATGGCGGACGGGCGCGACGAGTCGCGCCGGGCGGCGCTGCTCTACCTCGCCATCGCGCAGTTCGGCGCGGGCGCCCTGCTGGTCGGCATGGGCCTCCTGTCGGGCGGCGACGTGCTGGCCACGTTCGCGACGCTGGGCGCCGCCACGCCGTCACTCGGCGGCAGCCGGGCCGCGCTCGCCACGCTGCTGGTCGTGTTCGCGTTCGCCTCCAAGGCGGGGCTGGTGCCCCTGCACGCCTGGCTGCCCGAGGCGCACCCGCGCGCGCCCAGCCATGTCTCCGCGCTGATGTCGGGCGCCATGCTGAAGGTGGCCGTCTACGGCCTGCTGCGGTTCACGTCGGCCTGCTGGCCCGACCTGCCCGCGGTGTGGGGGATCGGCCTGCTCGTGCTCGGCCTCGGTGGCGCGGCAAAGGCGGCAATCCACGCGAACCTCGATCGCGACGTGAAGCGGGTGCTGGCCTGGAGCAGCGTCGAGAACGTCGGCCTGATCTTCGCGATGTTCGGCTTCTCCCTTGTCTTGCGGGGACGTGGCCTGCAGGCGGCCGCCGACGTCGTCCAGGCCGCGATGTTCCTGCACATCCTCGCGCACGCGCTCTTCAAGTCGGGCCTGTTTCTCGCGGCCGGCGCCACGCTGACGGCGGTGGGTTCGCTGAAGATCGAGGCGCTGGGCGGCCTGGCGAACCGGATGCCGCGCCTCTCGGCGGGCGCGCTCGCCCTCTCGCTCGCCGCGGCGTCGTTGCCTCCCTTCGGGGCGTTCGCGGCCGAGTGGCTGCTGCTCCAGGGTGCGCTGGTGGCGCTCGCGGCCGGCGATCCGGCAGCGGCGGTCGCGTCGGCCGGCGTCCTGCTCGGGCTCGGCACCGTCGCGGGGCTCGCGGTGTTCGCCATGGTGCGCCTGTTCGGCTTCGTCTTTCTCGCCGAGCCGCGGTCGAACGCGGCGCGCGCCGCCTCGGAGCCCGGCACGGCGCTCCGGGGACCGGTGCTCGCGGCGGCCGGCCTGGTCCTGGCCCTAGGCGTCGCGTCGCCCTGGGCCTCCCCGCTGCTCCCCCGCGGGATCGACGGCCGGGTCCTGACGGTGATCCCGTTCCCGTCGGAGAACGGCATGGCGACGCTCGTCTCGCACGCCGACCTCCTTCCCGTGGCCGGCCTGGCGCTCGCGCTGGCGGCCGCGGCCGCCGCCGCGACGCTCGCCTGGCGGCGCCTCGGGCGCGCGGGAGGCACCCGCCGGTACCACACGTGGGACTGCGGGCAGCCGATCGACGCCTCCATGGAGTACACCGCCACGGCGTTCTCAGCCCCCGTGCGGCACTTCCTCCGCGACATCGTGCGGGCCGAGAAGCACGTCGCCTTCCGGCCGGTCGTCGAGAGCAATCCGTGGATTCGCACGGGCGAGATGGAGTTCCGGCGTTCGGCGGGCGTGCTCGAGCGGGTCTACTACCCCATCGCGGGGTTGATCGAGGCGGTCGGTGCGCGGCTCAAGCAGGTGCAGAACGGCGTCATCCAGTTCTACATCGGCCTCATCCTGGCCACGCTGCTCCTCGCGCTCTGGGTGGCGCTGTGAACCGCATTCTCCTGACCACGGTCTCCGGCGTGACGGTGGTGGCCCTGGCGCCGCTCGCCGCAGGGCTGGTGCGCCGCTTCAAGGCCATCCTGCAGGGCCGGCGCGGCGCTCCCGTGCTGCTGCCCTACTGGACCATCGCCACGCTGTTGCGCAAGGAGACGGTCGTCTCGTCGAGCACCACGTGGGTGTCGCGGGTCGTGCCCGTCGTCGTGCTCGCGTGCGCCCTCGTCGCGGCGTTCGCACTTCCGCTGGCCTCGCGCGGCGGAGCGGCCGCGCCGCTTTCGCACCTGGCGGCGGTCGCAGGAGTCTGGATGCTCGGCGCCGTGTTCCTGGTGCTCGGCGGGATCGACTCGGCGAGCGCGTTTGGCGGCATGGGCGCCAGCCGCGAGATGACGATCGCGGCGTTCCTCGAACCGGCGATCATCGTCACGCTGGCGGCGTTCGGGCTCGCCGCCGGCGCGTCGACGGTGGACGGCATGCTGTCGGTGGCGGGCACCGGCCTGGTCGAGCGCCCGTGGCTGCTCCCGGCGGTGGCGGCGCTCGCGCTCGTCGCGCTCGGCGAGAACTCGCGCTACCCCGTGGACAACCCGGCCACCCACCTCGAGCTGACGATGGTGCACGAGGCGATGGTGCTGGAGTACTCCGGCCCGCCGCTGGCGCTGCTGGAGCTGGCCGGCATGATCAAGCTGGCGACGTTCACCCTGCTCGTCGCCAACTTCGTGGCACCCTTCGGCCTGGCGACGCCCGCGGGCGGCCTGCTTGCGATCCTGGTGGCCCCAGTCGCGGCCGCGGCGAAGCTGGCTGCCGGGATGGCCGGTCTCGCCCTGCTCGAGTCGAGCATGGCCAAGCTGCGCTTCTACGGGCTGCCCGAGTACTTCTTCGGCGCGCTCTTCCTCGGGCTCACCAGCCTCGCGCTGGGCCTGATCGTGGGGTGGCTGTGAACGTCGACTCCCTCCCCGTGCAGGACGTGCTCGTCGGGGCGATGCTGCTGGCGTCGTTCTTCTCGGTCGGCCGGAAGCGCCTCCCCACCTTCCTGCGCTACTACGCCGTGTCTTCGGCCTGCCTGGCCGGGGTGATCGCGGCGAGCGCGATCCGGACCGGGCACCCGGCGGAGTACGCCGGCGCCATCCTGACCCTGATCGTGAAGGTGACCGCCATTCCCGCCGGGCTGCTGGTCATCGCGCGCCGGTCGGGCGAGCTGCGACTGCACCCGATTACGCGGCCCGTGCTCTCCTACGCCCTGGCGCTGGTGGCGCTCGTGGCCGCGTACCTGATGTCGCGGCGGGTGCCGCTGAGGGTCGCGGCGCAGGCGGGCGCCGGGCTCGCCCAGGTCTGGGGCCTGCTCTTCGTCGCGCTTGCCCTGATCCTGATCGGCTTCCTGATCCTGATCATCCGCCGCGACCTCTACTCGCAGATCATCGGGTTCCTGACGCTCGAGAACGGGATCTCGGCCTTCGCCGTGGTCGCGATCGGGGGCGCGCCGTTCCTGATGGAGATGGGCATCTTCGCCGTCATCGCCAGCGGCGTGCTGCTGATGGCGATCCTCAGCCAGCAGGTGCACGAGATCTACCGCTCGCACGACACGGCCGTGCTCCGCGACCTGACCGACTGACATGGCGCTCCTCGGATCCTTCATCGTGCTCCTGGCCGCCGCGGCCCACGCCGTCGCTGCCCGTGACGTTCGCGCGGCGCTTCGAGGGGGCGTGGTCGCGGCGGTCGCCGCCGCGGCCGGCCTCGGAGGCCTCGCCGTCTCCGTCTTCGCCCGGGGAACCTCCCGGCCGGGCCCGGCCTGGACCATCGATCGCTTCGGCGCCCTGATGCTCCTGCTGGTGGCGGCCGTCTACCTCGGCACGGCCCTCAGCAGCCGGCGTTACATCGGCGCCGAGCACGAGGCGGGCATTCTCTCGAGCGGCCGGGTACGCTTGTACTGCGCCCTGATACCGCTGTTCGTGATGGCGATGGTCGCCGCGGTGGCCACCGACCACCTCGGCATCCTCTGGATCGCGCTCGAGGCCACGACGCTGGCCACGACGCCGCTGGTGGCGCTCTACAGGAAGGACGGCGCGGTCGAGGCGGCGTGGAAGTACCTGCTCCTGTGCTCGGTGGGGATCAGCGTCAGCCTGCTGGGCCTGCTGCTGGTCGCCTACGCGGGCGTGGGCGCGGGGCTCCCGGTCGAGTCGGCGCTCTCGCTTGGCGCGCTCGCCACGCGGGCCGACGCGCTGGACCCCGAGGTGATGCGTTGGGCGTTCGTCTTCCTGTTCGTGGGCATCGGGACGAAGGTGGGCTTCGTGCCGATGCACCCCTGGCTGCCCGACGCGCACAGCCGCACGCCATCGCCCGTCTCGGCGGCCCTGTCGGGCGTGCTGCTCAACGTCGCGCTCTACGGCCTGCTGCGGGCGAAGGCCCTGGTGGATCTCGCGCTCGGAACGGCCGGCTGGACCTCCGCCTTCTTCTGGGCGTTCGGCCTCGGGTCGGTGCTCTTCGCCGCCTTCGTCCTGCTGCACCAGCAGAACTACAAGCGGATGCTGGCGTACCACAGCGTCGAGCACATGGGGCTCATCGCCTTCGGCGTGGCCATGGGACCGGCCGGCGCCGCCGGGGCCGTGATGCACATGGTCGGCCACACCCTGGCGAAGAGCGCGCTGTTCCTCTCGGCCGGCGAGATCCTCCTCCACCGGCACACGACGAAGATCGCGAACATCGGACAGCTCTGGAGAACGCTGCCGCGGACCTCGCTCGGGTTCCTGCTCGGGTTCCTCGGGCTCATCGGCGCCCCGACGTCGGTCATCTTCGCGAGCGAGCTGACCTTCCTGATGGCGGCCGCTCGGCAGCGTCCCTACTCGGCCGTTGCCCTGGTCGTCGCGCTCGCCATCGTCGCCGTCGGCGTCCTTTACCACGTGTTCGCGATGCTGTTCTCGGAAGGAGGGCGCCCGGTTCCCGAGGTGCGGAGCGCCGAGCCGTTCAACCTGACGCACGCGGTGGTCGCCGCCGAGCTGGCGCTGCTCTTCGCCGGCGGCCTGTTCTTCCTCACCTCGCCGGGCTACGGCCTGGCGGCGAGCATCGCCAGTACATTCACGCCGCTCCCATGAACGCCGAGACCCTGCTCCGTTCGCTCACCCCCGTGCGCGCCATCCGCTGGTCGGCCGACCGGCGCCCGGTCGGCAGCGTCGAGCCAGGCGACTTCGCGTCGGTGGCCACCGCCCTGCACGTGGATGCGAAGCTGCCCCTGGACCTGTTCTTCGCGACCGACGACCGGCCGCATGGCCTCGGGTTCAGCCTCCACGCCGTGTTCGCCCTCGACGCCGAACACGAGTGGCTCGAGATCGAAGCGGACCTGCCCGCCAATCGCCCGCACTACCCTTCGCTCACCCGGACGCTGATGGCGGCGAACTGGTACGAGCGGTACGCCCAGGACATGTTCGGCGTGGTTGCCGAGGGACACCCCGATCCCAGGCGGCTCGTGCACCACGAGAACGTTCCCGGCGGGACGCACCCGCTCAGGAAGGACTTCGCCTGGGACACGCGGCTGGAACGGGCCGAGGGCCGCTTCCCGATGAATCACGTGGACGGGGAAGGCGTCTTTGAAATCCCGGTCGGCCCGATCCACGCGGGCATCATCGAGCCGGGCCACTTCCGCTTCAACGTCGCCGGCGAACGGATCATCACGCTCGAGGGGAGACTCTTCTTCACCCACAAGGGGGTCGAGAAGCTGCTCGAAGGCCGGACGCCTGAGGCGGCGATGCCGCTGGTGGAACGGGTCTCGGGCGACTCGGCCGCGTCTCACGCGCTCGCCTTCTGCACCGCCGTCGAGCGGGCCGCCGGCGGCCGCGTGCCCGAGGCCGCACGACTGCTGCGCGTGCTTGCCGTCGAGCTCGAGCGCTTCACGATGCACCTGCACGACGTCGCGAACATCTGCGGGATGGGCACCGGCTTCACCGTCATGGCCGCGAACGGCTTCCGCGTGAAGGAACGGCTCCAGCGCCTGTCGGCGCGGCTCTTCGGAAACCGGTTCTTCCGCGGCTTCATCGTTCCGGGCGGCGTTGCGAGGCGGCCTGGAGACGACGAACTGCAGGACGCGTCGAGGACCGTGGAGGAAGCCTGGCAGGAAGTGCAGGCGCTTGCCCGCCTGGCGCTCGACTCTGACACCCTTCGAGACCGCCTCGAGACAACCGGCGTGTTGGGCCGCGACGCGGCGCGGGCCTACGGGGCGAAGGGAGTAGCTGCGAGGGCATCTGGCCTGCCCCGCGACGCGCGGCGCGATCACCCGAACGCCGCCTATGCGGACTTGCCGTTTGGCGTGGTGCGGACCCGAAACGAAGGGGACGTGTTCGCTCGCGTCAGGGTGCGGCTCGAGGAGATGGACGACTCGCGCGCGCTCGTGCGGGAAGTGGTGAACCGGTGCCGAACCACCTCCGGCGGGCACCGCGTCCCCTGCGCACCAACGCAGGGCGAGGGTCTCGGCTGGTGCGAGGGGTGGAGGGGTCAGATCCTCGACTGGGTTCGATTGAGCGGAGGCGCGATCGACCGGGCCGTGATCCGCGATCCCTCGTTTTGCAACTGGCCGCTCTTTGCCGAGATCGGTCCCGGCAACATCGTTCCCGACTTCCCGCTCTGCAACAAGTCACTCAACCTGAGCTACTCGGGCACGGACCTCTAGAAGGCTCACGGCTCAAGGCTCAGGGCTCACGGCCCGCCGGGTGCCCGCAGCAAGACCAGGTACGTCCGCCCACCCCAGTCCTCGTCGATCCGTTCGGTGACGAACCCGGCGCGTTCCATCTCGCGCGACACCGCCTGCGCGCTGACGCCGTGGCCGTTGCGCTCACCGTCGGTCCCCGCCGGCGGCCGGTCGAGGTGCTCGAACGACCGCGGGGGAAAGTCGATCACCGCAACCCGGCCGCCCGGCTTGACGGCCCGGCGAAGCGAACGGTTGAAGGCGGCCGTGTCGGCGATGTGGTGGTAGACGTTCCGCATGAACACCGCGTCGCAGCACTCGTCGGGAAGGTTCGTGCTGGCCTCGCCCGCGGCCACCACAGTCACGTTGCCGGCCCGCTCGCGCTCGGCCCGGCGCTGGATCCGGCGCAGCAGCGCAGGATCCAGCTCGGTCGAGTAGAGTGTGCCGCCAGGTTCGAGCCGCCGGGCGATCGCGATGGAGAAGGCCCCGTCGCCCGCTCCAATCTCGGCAATCGTCCTGCCCGCCTCGGCCCCGATCAGCGCGGCCAGGCGATCCACCTCCCCGGTGACGGCCGGGGGCAGCAGGTGAAAGGCGACGACCGGCCCATACGACAGGACCGCCCACACGACGACGGCCGCCGCTGCGACGATCAGGGCGGCCCAGCTCTTGCGCCCACCCGGCACGTTCTTCATACGAAGTTGGACGATGCACGAACCGCCACGGTTTCGGCGGAAGCTCATCAGGAGAGCGGTCGGCCCAAGGTCCGTGTTCCGGCGTAGAATGCCTTTCATGACAAGTATTCGGCGGGCATCGGCTTCCCTTGCCCTTCTCCTGCCCCTCCTGACCTTCGGTTGCTCCCGCGAGCCGGCCCCGGCCTCATCAGGCACCGCCGCCGGCCCGGCCGCCGGCCAGCCGGCCGGCCAGGCTTCGACATCCGCGCAGCCGGCCGGCCCGGCCGGAACGCCCGCACAGCCCGTCTCGCCGGCTGGGGCGCCTGCAGCGGCGCCCGGGAACCCGGCGGCTGCGCCGCCGGCCGGAGGGCAGCCCGCCGCCGCCGTTCCGCCGGCCACCGTTCCGCCAGCGTCCGTGACCGCGGCGCCTGCTGGCAGCACGCCGGGCGGCCCGGCGCCTGCCGCGCCGGCCGCGCCCGCGGCACCCGCAACGCCTGCCGCGCCGCCTCGCACTTTCACCCTCGCCGAGGATCAGCCGCTGCGGATCAAGACCTTCACCGAGGTGACGACGAGGACCGCGAAGGAGGGCGACACCTTCCGGGCGTACTTGACGGCACCCATCGTGGACGGCGACTGGACGGTTGCGTCCGAGGGGGCCGAGATCGTCGGCATCGTGCAGGAGGCCGATCCGGGCGGCCGGGTGAAGGGGCGGGCCTCGCTCACCGTCTCGCTGCGGAGCCTGGAGCTGGCCGACGGTTCGGTGGTGCAGTTGCGGACGTCGTCCTACGGGGTCGAAGCCAAGTCGGGGGTGAAGAAGGACGCGGCCAAGATCGGCATCGGAACCGCGGCCGGCGCCGGCGTGGGAGCGATCGTCGGCGGGAAGAAGGGAGCGGCGGTCGGAGCGGTCGTCGGGGGCGGCGGCGCCACGGGAGCGACCCTGGCGACGCGAGGAGATCCTGCCGTGATCAGGGCCGGCACCGCGATCACGTTCCGGCTGAAGGAGCCGATCACGATCACGAAGAAGTGATCAGAGCGTCCCGCTCTTCTTGCCCAGGTAGGCGAGCAAGGCCGCGAGGCCGCCGGCCACCACGACGGCCTTGATGACGTGAAGCAGCGAGAAGACCCAGGCGATGCCGATGCCGAGGGCCGCCCACTGAACCCACCAGTCGCCCGGCGAGGTCAGCAGGTTCACGAAGAACAGGAACACCAGCAGGACCGGGCCGACGACCAGGAACTTCAGCGCCTTCAGCGTCTTCATCGTCTCTCCATCCTCCGGCCGGCCTCCTAGGGCGGCTCCTGCCGGCCTGCTTACGTATATTTACGCGTGAACCACACCGGGAGTTGCTGCCCTAATACGTCACCACGACGCTCACCTGCCCCGAGGCTCCGGGCGCCCACACCCAGCGCGGGTCGGGGCTGGCGTAGTACTTCTGATCCAGCAGGTTCCGGCCGAGGAACCGAAGCTCCAGGTTTGGCGTCACCTTGTAGCCGGCCGACAGGTCGAGCATCGTGTAGCCCGGCATCCGCACCTCGGTCGGACCCGGCCGATCGTCGTCGGCGTGGTGCGCCGCGCGCAGCTGTCCGAAGGCCCTCGTGCCGAACCGCTTGCGGAGCTGCACGGCGAAACTCTCGGACGGCACGTCGTCGAGCGGCGCGCCGTCGTCGAGCGCGACGCCTCGGGTCAGCTGCGCCGAGACATCGGCCGAGAAGCCGAGGCCCAGCTCGGCCTGCCCCTCGAACTCGACGCCGCGAAGGCGCGCTCGCCCCCGGTTCCGGAAGAAGAAGAAATCGCTGGCCGCCTCGTAGCGTTCGACCAGGTCGTCGATACGGTAGTGGTAGGCGTAGAGCGCCCAGCGGTAGCGCGCAGCGGCGTAGCGCAGCGCGGCGTCGAACTGCAGGCTCGTCTCGGGCTCGAGATCGGAGTTGCCGGTGATGTAGCCGCGGCCGGTGGGCCCGCGGTAGAAGCGGTCGGACAGCGTCGGATCGCGGAACCCCCGCGCGACCTGTCCCGTCAGGCTGAAGCCGCGGAAGGTGCCGGCGGTCAGCGACACGAAGCCCGACGCGGCGGAGCGCGCGTCGGAGCGGTCGCCGAAGTACCCGCCGTCGTTGCGCATGGTCACCCGGTCGCCCCGTGCGCCGGCCGCGACCGTGAAGACTGGCGCCAGGGCCGCCTCGGCCGTGGCGTAGACGCCGAGGTCGGTCTTCCGGGCGTTGTCGATGGAGACGTTGACCGTTTCCTGCGCGAGCGTGCCCTGCATGTCGTAGGCAAGCCTGACGTCGAGCGCCTCGAGGCCCCGGCGGCCGTTCACGTCCACGCCCACCTCGAGCTTCGTACGGCCGGCGAGCTTCTCGCCCGTGGCCCGGAACTGGAAGTCGTTCGACGACACGTCGGCACGCTCGATTGAGCGCGGCGTCGTCGCGGTGGCGAACCTGTCCTGATCCGTCCGCTGTGAGTACGCGCCGAGGAAGGTGCTGAAGGTCATGCGGCTGAAGCCGGCAACCCGGTACAGGTCGTAGGCGGCGGTGAAGCGGTGCGAGTCTTCGGCCGGGTAGTAGAAACGTGTGACCTTCGAGTTGTTGCGCGGCCGCTCGACGTCGCGCCCGAAGTCGCTTTGCCAACCCGCCGTCAGCACCCCGCGCCACAGCGCGTATTCAAGGCGGGCGAGAAAGCCCTGGTCCTTCGCGCCCGAGTTGAACACCTCTCCCTCGGGGCTGCGGTAATCGTCAAAGCGCCGGGCGTGCGCCTGCAGCAGGAACCCGCCCTTGCCGAGCCCCTTCGAAAGCTCGACGCCGCCGCGCATCTCGGGAACGCCGGCCCCGAGCGTGCCCTGGAACCGGAACCCGAACGGCGAGGTCGGATCGACGCGTCGCGTGCGCGCGTGGATGACGCCGCCGAAGGCGTCCGACCCGTACGCGACCGACCCGGGGCCGCGCGCGATCTCCACCCCCTCGAGCACGAACGGATCGAGGAAGGTGGCGCTCGGTCCGACCCGCCGCTCCGAGGTCACGCGGGCGCCGTCGATCAGGATCAGCGTCCGGCCGCGGGCCAGGCCGCGAATGGCGGGCACCGCGGCGTGTCCCTCGGAAACCGTCGAGGCGCCCGCGACGTTCTCGAGCAGCTGGGCGAGGTTGACCGGCTGGCGGATGGCCAGGTCGGATGAGGAGAGCAGCGTCATCCCGCTGCCGGGGGTCGTCTCGATCCACGGCGCCGCCCCGGCGGTCACGCTGACCGTCTCCGACACCAGCGGCGCCACCTCGATGATGACGGGGCCTTCCTTGGGCAGGCGCTGGACGAGCACCGGACGCATGTGGCGCCCGCCGGGGAGGATGACGAGCACCTCGAAGGGCGGCGCCGGGTCGGGCGTCCAGGCGAAGAGCCCGTCCTCGTCGGTGCGGGCGGTTCCCGTCCGCCCCAGCACCGACACCTCGGCGCCCGCGGCCGGCTGGCCGGTACCCTGGAAGACGATACGGCCCTGGAAAGCAACCGCCAGCGAGGGGCACAGCGCAACGAGGGTCAGGGCGGCGACGAAGAGGCGGCGGTACGGCATGGATACCCGCCACTATACCAGCCCGTGGTGCCACTCTACGCGGGCTGCCACGGCCGGCCGCGGCCCTCGGGACCCTAAGACGGCGGCTTGGCCGCCGGACGGCCCGCGCAGTAGAATTTCCTGTTCGGGATGGTGCCCGCCGCGCCGTGATGGTCCCCCAGCGCCACCTTCCGCCCGCACCCCCGTCACGAAGGAGGACGTCCTTGTCGAACCCGACCCTGCCCCGGGAACCGCTGAGCGCCGAGGTCGCTGGCGTCCCCGGCGTTGTCTGCATCGACCACCTCGCCATCGCCGTCAAGGCCGGCGAGCTCGACGCACAGGCCGCTGCCTACCGCCTGCTCGGCTTCACCGAGATCCACCGCGAGGAAGTGCTCGGCGGAGACCAGGTCCGCGAGGTGCTGCTGCGGATCGGCGACGGACCGAACCTGGTGCAGCTGCTCGAGCCGCTGACGCCCGACTCGCCGGTGCAGAAGCTGATCGACCGCAACGGCGGGCGGGGCGGATTCGCCCACGTCGCCTTCCGCGTCACCGACATCCGGCAGGCGTTCGACCGGATGAAGGTCGACGGGTTCAACATCATCGACAAAGCTCCCCGAAAGGGGTCGCGAGGCACCACCGTGTTCTTCGTCCACCCCAAGTCGCGCGAGACCGCCCCGTTCGGCTTCCTGATCGAGATGGTGCAGGAAGGGTAGGACCAGGGGAGCGGAGCACTGAAAACGGAGACCGGAAAACGGGGAAAGCAGAAGGGATCATGCCCGACGAGACGCAGCAGCAGAAGCGGTTGTCCTTGATCGACGAGTTCCCGCCAGTGCCCACCGCCGCGTGGGAGGAAGCGATTGCACGCGATCTGAAGGGGGCCGACTACGAGAAGCGGCTGGTCTGGAAGACCGACGAGGGGATCGCGATTCGCCCGTACTACCGCGCAGAGCACGTCGCGCTGCGCGAGGGGATTTTCGCCCGCGGAGCCTGGGAGATCGCATCGCCGGGAGCCGAGCCGGCCGCCGACATGTGGGCGGTCGAGGCCCACGAGGCGGGAGCCACCGCGGTCCAGGAGCTGGCCTTTGCACTGGCGGCAGCGGCCGAACTGCCGGCCGGCCGCGAGACGACGAGGGTGGCCTTCGCCATCGGCTCGAACCACTTCATGGAGATCGCGAAGCTGCGCGCCTTCCGCCTCCTGTGGGAGAAGCTGGACGGCGGAGGCGGCCCCGGCCCTCTGCGCATCCACGCCCGGACCGCCGGCGAGAACAAGACCCTCTACGATCCGCACGTCAACCTGCTTCGAGTCGTGACCGAGGCGCTCTCGGCGGTGCTCGGGGGCTGCGACTCGCTCACGATCACGCCCTGCCGCTTCGACGCCCACCTGGCCGACAACGTCCATCGCATCCTCAGCGAGGAGAGCCACCTCGACAAGGTGTCCGACCCGGGCGCCGGCTCGTACTACGTCGAGTGGCTCACCGACGCGCTGGCCGGCGCGGCGTGGACGCTCTTCGAGCAGATCCAGGCCGCGGGGGGGTACACCCGTTACCGGGCCTCGGGCGAGCTGGACGCGGCGCTCGCCGCTTCGCGGGCGGCGAAGGAAAAGGCGGTCGCCTCGCGCCGCCGCGTGCTCGTGGGCACCAACAGCTACCCCAACCTGCGAGAGCGCGCGCTCGAGTCGGCCGACGAGATGCCCGACGGTTGGCGCCTGGCTTCGGCGTTCGAGGCCATCCGGCTCCGCACCGAGCGCCACGCGGCCGCCACCGGCAGGACGCCGCGCGTTCTGCTGCTCGAGCGCGGCGACCTGAAGATGCGGAAGGTGCGCGCCGCCTTCTCGCAGAACTTCTTCGGGTGCGCGGGCTTCGAGATCGTGCACGGCGAGGCGCTGTCGCCGGCCGACCTCGTCGTCCTGTGCAGCTCCGACCCCGAGTACCCGGCGCTCGCGGCCGAGATCTGCCCGCAGGCCAAGGTGCCGGTCATCGTCGCGGGCAACCCGAAGGACCAGGCCGACGCGCTGAAGGCGGCCGGCGTCGCCGACTTCGTGCACATCCAGTCGAACGCGGTCGAGGTGCTTTCGCGCTGGCAGGACCGGCTGGGACTGGCCTCTGCCGGGGATGCGCGGCCGCCGCTCGACCCGGCTCGGGGCCAGAAGGGACCCGCGCCCACTGCGGCACGTCCTTCTCCCGCTTCCAGGCGGGCGGCGGCGACCGCACCGGGCGCCGAACCCTGGCTCACGCCAGAGCACATCGAGGTGAAGCCGGCGTACGGGCCCGCCGATCTCGAGGGGCTGCAGCACCTCGAGTACGCGGCCGGCATCCCGCCGTACCTGCGTGGACCCTACTCGACGATGTACGTGATGCAGCCGTGGACGATCCGGCAATACGCCGGCTTCTCCACCGCCGAGGAGTCGAACGCCTTCTACCGCCGCAACCTGGCGGCGGGTCAGAAGGGGCTCTCGGTGGCGTTCGACCTCGCCACGCACCGCGGCTACGACTCGGACCACGAGCGCGTGGCCGGCGACGTGGGCAAGGCCGGGGTCGCGATCGACTCGATCCTCGACATGAAGATCCTGTTCGACCAGATCCCGCTCGACCAGATGTCGGTCTCGATGACGATGAACGGGGCCGTGCTGCCGATCATGGCCTTCTACATCGTCGCGGCCGAGGAGCAGGGGGTGCCGCCCGAGAAGCTGGCGGGGACCATCCAGAACGACATCCTCAAGGAGTTCATGGTCCGCAACACCTACATCTACCCGCCGGCGCCCTCGATGCGGATCATCGGCGACATCTTCCGCTACTGCTCCGAGCGGATGCCGAGGTTCAACTGCATCTCGATCAGCGGCTACCACATGCAGGAGGCGGGGGCCACCGCCGACCTCGAGCTGGCCTACACGCTGGCCGACGGCCTCGAGTACGTCCGCACCGGCCTGGCCGCCGGCCTCGACATCGACAGCTTCGCCCCGCGCCTGTCGTTCTTCTGGGGCATCGGGATGAACTACTTCATGGAGATCGCCAAGCTGCGCGCGGCGCGCGTGCTGTGGGCGAAGCTGGTGAAGACGTTCGGCCCGAAGAACCCGAAGTCGATGGCGCTGCGGACGCACTCGCAGACCTCGGGCTGGAGCCTGGCCGCCCAGGACCCGTTCAACAACGTCACCCGGACGGCGATCGAGGCGCTGGCGGCGGCGATGGGGCACACGCAGTCGCTGCACACCAACGCGCTCGACGAGGCCATCGCGCTGCCCAGCGACTTCTCGGCCCGCATCGCGCGCAATACGCAGATCTACCTGCAGGAGGAGACCGGCATCACCCGCGTCGTGGATCCCTGGGGCGGGTCCTACTACGTCGAGGCGCTGACCGGCGCGCTCATCGAGCGGGCCTGGGCGCTGATCCAGGAGGTCGAGGAACTGGGCGGCATGACGCGGGCGATCGAGAGCGGCCTGCCGAAGATGCGCATCGAGGAGGCGGCGGCCAGGCGCCAGGCGCGCATCGACTCGGGCAAGGAGGTGATCGTCGGCGTCAACCGCTACGTGCGCGAGCACGAGGCGCCGATCGACGTCCTCGAGGTGGACAACGTCGAGGTGCGGCGCCGGCAGGTGGAGCGGCTGGAGGCGCTGCGACGCGACCGCGATGGCGCCGCGGTGCGGGAGGCGCTCGCGGCGCTCACCCGGTGCGCCGCGACCGGCGAGGGGAACCTCCTCGACCTGGCGGTGGACGCGGCGCGCAAGCGGGCCACCCTCGGCGAGATCTCGTCGGCGCTCGAGGAGGTGTTCGGCCGCTACCAGGCGGTGCACCGGACGATCTCGGGCATCTACTCCGCCGAGAGCGAGTCGGACGGCGAGTTCCAGGAGGCGCGCCGGGCGGCGGCCGCCTTCGCGGCGCAGGAGGGGCGGCCGCTGCGGATCCTGGTGGCGAAGATGGGCCAGGATGGGCACGACCGCGGGGCGAAGGTCATCGCGACCGCGTTCGCCGACCTCGGCTTCGACGTGGACATCAGCCCGCTGTTCCAGACGCCCAGGGAGGTTGCGCGGCACGCGGTGGAGAACGACGTGCACGTCCTCGGCGTCTCCACGCTGGCCGGCGGCCACAAGACGCTGATCCCCGAGGTGATCGAGGAACTGAAGCGGTACGGCCGCGACGACATCCTCGTGGTCGTCGGGGGCGTCATTCCGCCGCAGGACTACGACTTCCTGCGCCAGGCCGGCGCCGCCGGCGTCTTCGGCCCGGGCACGGTGATCCCGCGCGCCGCGCGCCAGATCCTCGAGACCCTGTCGGCCCCCGCGGAGTGACGGACGAGGATCAACCACAAAGGACACAGAGGACACGAAGACGGACGAGAGTTCTGACAGATCACGCCGGTCTTCGCGGTCGGCCACGACGTGGCCGACCACGGTATGGGCGGCAGGCGGGACAGGCAAGCAAGGCAGAAGACCGCCACCCTTGTTTGCCTGCCCCGCCTGCCGCCCACACCCGGCCGCGGAGCGGCCGCCGAAGACCGTCAGCAGGTGGCACCCGCTCGAGTTCTTTGTGTTCTTTGCGCTCTTTGTGGTTCAAAAGGCCGTGAGAGATCCGCGATGGGTGCAGGTGTGAAGAGACTTCCACGCCGAAGGCTCACGGCCGACCAGT
>Ga0116149_1003466_pt1 | contig 16292 bp, 17 predicted proteins | sample AD_UKC057_MetaG_FD_89787 | JGI IMG/M metagenome (GOLD analysis project Ga0116149, IMG submission 89787) | Active sludge microbial communities of municipal wastewater-treating anaerobic digesters from USA - AD_UKC057_MetaG | ecosystem: Engineered > Bioreactor > Anaerobic > Digestate | place: USA... | reverse complement strand
GCCGGCAAACCACACCAGAGACCTGCCCCGAACAGACGGCGGAACCATGACGGAATGCAGAACAGACTGCGTTTCCTGGACGTTACCGAGCGTCATGCCCGGCTTGACGGGAGTTCCTTCACCGACGGGAGTGCCATCCGCTGCGTTCGACGGCACAAAATGCCACAAACGGCTTTCGTTCAGGGGACTCGAACGGACACCGGGATACAGGAACGCACCGGATTCAGCGTACAAATGCTCCAGGGGACGTTGTATGCCGTCATAAATCGTTCCGACAAGCCCCGGTCCCAGCCGTACCGACAGGGGACGGCGATGCGAAACGACTTTTTCTCCGATGCGCATACCCGTACCGTCTTCGTACACCTGAATTGTTGCGATACCGTTCTTCAGCCTGATGATTTCTCCGATCAGAGCCGCGTCTCCGACATCGACAACGTCGTAAAGGCCGCATGCGCCCAAACCTTCGGCGAATACAATAGGCCCGGATATCCGCGTTACCTTGCCTTCTACCACTGCTGTTCCACTCATTCAGGCAACCTCCCGGCCAGAAGACAGTCGGCCAGTTCCTGACGCTTGTCAGAAAGTATCATATCCCTGACTTCTTCCAGGGAAACGCGGCATGCAATGGATGCATCTTCTGTCTCGATATAAAAACCATCGGAAAAACCGGCCCGTTCTGCTTCCGAAGCAGACAGGGTTCTGACCGATGCAATATTTCCTGATCCAAAAAGACCGGCCGCCAGAGAGGCGACTTCTTTTTCACCATACCCGCACACCGAAATAACCAGAGGTTTTCCGGCAAGCGCAGTACGATAGCGCTCGGCATGCCTGGACAACAATGCAAGCCGTTTTTCAGCAGACAAAGAAGAAAACCAGTCCAGTATAGCCTCGCGAACCTGCCGATCTACATACGAAACAAGCCGCCGCTGCTTTTCAAGAGGAATTGCCGCACTGGAGTCCCGGCGGACAGCTTCGAGACGCGAAGCATATTCGGCAGTTTTTTCTGCTTTTACGCGTTCAATCCTGAACGTGACCTGGGCAAGGATTTCTGCGCACTCGGCATCGGCGGTCTTCAGGATTTTTTCCGCCTTTTTACGGGCATCTTCCTGAATTTCGCGGTCGAGTATTTCTGTCGATCTAAGTTCTTCCATCTGTCTGATCCTAAAGAGCCCACCGGATACCCATCAGCGTACCCGGGCACTCTTATACATGAATTCCAATCGCTTCCCTGATAGAATCAGTAAGCGTTTTTCTGCCGGCCAAATGGCCGTGCAAGCCCGGGATTTCCACGACAAGCGGGTACTCGCCGTTCATTTGCCAGTCCCGGACCTCTTCTTCGAGCATTGCGGACACTTCTTCCGTCAAAATCAGCACCATGGCGCGCTCGCCTTCGACCGGAACGCCTCCAGCAAGAAGATTTCCGCGGCCGGTTACCCGCATGAAAGCGTCGAAAGCTTCTTCGCGGGTGGAGGCGACAGTGCCATTAATGCCGACAAGCGCAAAACCGAGAACCAGCTCGCGCTCGCCGATAACATGGTATTTCACTTCCGTTCAGACCGCAATCAGAAGAGAATAATCAGAAGGGCAACAAGAAAACCCCACAAACAGATACCTTCGGCAAGCCCGACAAACGGCAGCGCCTTTCCGGAAAGCTCCGGGTTTTCGCTCATAGCACCCATCGCGGCTGCTCCGATTCGTCCGACCGCCATACCGCCTGCGATACAGGCAATACCGACGGCTAGCGCTGCGGCGAGGTACTTGATCCCCGCAATGGTCGAGGAAGCTGTAGCAGCGGTTTCCTGTGCGAACAGCAAGCCGGCCGAACAGACAAACAGGAATACTCCGGCTCCAAGCAGTTTTCGATTCATGATGATACTCCTTGATCTATCGGGGTCCTTGCAAAAGGTTCAGTGCTTTGCAAGAGGCTCCCTTATTTATAGGTAAACCTGAAGGGCTTGAATTCCCTGCCGGTCTCGGTAAAAAACTTGGAAAAGAACTCGTAATACTGCAGCCTGATAACCTGGATTGCCACGATCAAACCTTCCAGTACAATAATTACCGCATTTCCGAAAATCCCGATCAGGATTCCGCCGGCCGAAAGCGAGCCGCCTACAAGTTCCGACATGGTAAATATAATGTAACTGAGCACCGCATGGGAGAGCGCAAACGCCCCGACGCGCAAAAAACTGACAGAGTTGGAGATCGAAGTCGATACAATTTCGAGAACCTCGACAACTCCTTCAATGACTGCAGCAAACAGCCCATTTTCCAGCACCGGCCGGTGGCCTTCAAAAAGCCTGATAAACGGTTCGGCAAAAAAGAGAAGAACCAGCGGGATTCCAATGGCTACCGCATCGTACCAGGCAAAAGAACCGCCTCCAAGCATAATCCGCAGGGCCATAAACACGACATACCAGAAAAAAACCGCTCCGCATATCCCGGTTTTGCTGAAAACTGCCTGGGCAGGCTTGCCAAGGGAAAACTTGTTGACAATATTGATAATCAGTCCGATGGAATTGATAATAAAACCAATCGCAACCGTAAATCCGAAGAAATACATAATCTTGTCAATAGCCTCGCGCGACGGCATCAGCTCGAGTATATGGTTTCTGCTTTCCCCGAACAATCCGGTAACCCAGCGGCTGAACGGCCTGAGCACTTCGCTGTTCGCAAAAAATTCCCCGGTAAGCAAGCCCATAATCATGCTGGACATGCCGATCGCCATAAAAAGCGGAGCAAAATGCCGCCATTTGTCGAGGGGCCTCAGCCATCCCCTAAGCATAATAAAGCCGAGCAAAAAAAAGACGGCGCCCTGCCCCACATCGCCGAACATAATCCCGAACAGCAGCGTAAAAAAGAACGCAACGATCGGAGTCGGATCGATTGTGCCGTACAAGGGAGCGCCATAGCTGAAAATCATCCGTTCAAAACTCTTTACAACAGGGCCATGATTATACCGGACCGGAACCTTTTCATGGCCTTTTTGAACCGACGGAACTTCGTCTGGCCGGTACACGCGGATTGCGATTCTCCCTTCGGTCAGATTGTCCAGATCCTTCATAAGCGAAGAACTCTCGTTCTCTGCAAGCCATCCCAATATCCGGTATACAAGCTGCGTAGACTCAAGCGTGTCGCGGACATCAGCAATTTTAGAAGAAAGGGAAAAAGAAAGAATCAGATTGACAAGGTCGACTTTACAAGAGTCTGCAAACGCAACGCGCTCCGAGGCGATTTTCGCAACTTCGCTTTCCGATTCGGCAACCTGAGCTTCAAGGCCCGCAAGTACGTCATCCGGTATTCCGGTGAAATCCTTCGGAATCTCCAGAGGCACAAAACCGAACCGCTTGAGCTCCGTGTCGAGGGCAAACCGGCCTTTTTTGGAAGCCGCGGCAAGTATTCGCGTGCTGTCGTCGCCGAGGGGAACAATCAGCGCCCGGTCGCCCAGGGCAAAACGAAGTTCGTCGACAACCTCCGGATCGATTTTGCCGATCCTGAGAGACAGGAAGGTAAGGTGTTCCAGTTCGCTGTAAGAAACCTTCAGATTTGCAAATGCGCGTGCTTCATCGCGCGCAGACACGACGCGCTTGTGCCTGTCCGCAATTTCCAGCTCGCGGGTGCGAAGATCTTCGGTTGTAGCAATAAGAGATAACGCCTTCTCGCGATCTGCAGGAGCCGGCAAGCTTGTTTCCGACGAATAGGAATCCGCATCGGCAATGCCCAGCCAGGTCCGGCACGAATGCAGATTCTCGAGAGTGTCGCGATCGGGATTGTTCTGATTGCCGGATGCGGCATCCGTCCCGTTTTGCATCTCGAAACTGGCGTGTTTGCCCAGATATTCGAGCACCCGGTCTATATCCTGAGCGAGAATCATGAGTTCAACAAGTTTCATTCTGGTTGTTCTAAGCATTCCGCGGATCTCCCATGTATTCATTCATCTGGTCCTGTGTTGCGTCGAGCCGCATACCTTCGGCAACTACCTGTATCATATATTCTTCCAGCTGTTTAATCTTGAAAAAAGACACCAGCACCCCCGTGGTAAACGGATGGCGATGAAAACTTCTGAGCGCAAGCCGATACAGCTTCTTGTCCCCGGCCATCTGGGCCCAGCGCGGATCGAGAAGCCAGGGCACGCCTTCTTCGTGGGGATTGAGCAGCCAACGGTATTTCCAGGTTTCCCACTCGGCAAAAGAGTCGACCGGACACTGCAGAATGGAACGTGCGGGTTCTACCAGCGCATCTGCTCCCGGAAGCGAAGAATCGTTCAACGCAAGCAGCGGAAGGATCTCTTCTGCGGATTTACCGTAATTCGCCTTAAGGCGCAAAGCCCATACAATATTCTGAAGAATAATTTCTTCGCTGATCAGTTCTTTGCAGGAAGCTCGATCTTGCGAAGACAGAGAAAGAACAGCCGACCAGAGGGTATGATAATATAAATGGTCAAGCCTGGTTTCCCACTGAATCTGTTCATCTGCGGAAGGAACCCGATTGTACCAGGAAGCCGGAGTACCTGCTGTTATCTGCGCAATATCGGGCCATGCCGAAAAATTGAAACGGGTATAGGCGCCTATGTCTGCAATATAGGGCATTTCCTTCTGTCCCAGCGACAGGGCCGAAGATACTGCCTTAAGATTATTAAGATCATACAGGGAAATGAGCGCCAGAGACACCGGATCGGGCGAATCATACGCACTCAAAAGCGTAATGATATCGGAAATAGAGCGTTCCTGTGCTTTCCGCTCTATCATGAGAGCAAGCATTCCTTCCGGATACAGCGGAAGGTCGCCCCCAAAGAGAAGCACCCATAAATCATGCAAACGTCTGGTTTCAAGAAGCTTTGACGTTTTCGGGCCCGTCCAGGAACGGGCTACCATCCCGCAGGCTTTTGCGTATACGTACGAATCGGCACTGGTACGATCCATCGTCAGCTCCCGAAAAAATAGTGTTCTAGATAGGTGTTGAAAGAGACGCGATCAGGCGAAATATCCGAAAGAAGGGCTTCGAACTGTGCCAGTTCCTGTTCGCGCTGTGTTTCGCATGCAGTGCGGTCCTGGAGAAATTTCTCCTCGAAAACGGCAAGAGACTGCTCATACTGAGCAAGAAAGTTTTTTTCTGCCTGTTCTTTCGCGGCAATTTTTCTTTTATCGGCTTCGGTTTGGGCATCCAAGAGCAAATCGTAGGCCAGGCGCTCGACATCCATCAGATGACCGATAACATCCTGTTCAACCACAGCAACCTCCCCGCTCCTTAAAAAAAACCGTACTGGTTTTTCCCGGTGCGTACATACATCCATACAGGATGTACATCTACAGTAGGCTCATTTAAAAACTTTTCGAGTTTTGAATGAACCTCATCCAAAAAAGAGTTTTGCACGAGGACGTGTCTCCCATCTGTTAGTGATCTGCCAGTTTTTCCTCGTATCTGGACAAAACCCTCAGCACGCTTTCTGCATTCGTCTGGGAAAGAATATCTGCAAGAAAATCTGATTCGTCCAGCAGCAAGGAAAGCTTTTTCAGCGCGCGCAAATGAAAGGTGCAAGAATCGGCACTGCAAAACAGCACAAAAATAACATGAACAGGATTGCCGTCGAGGGCATCGTAATCAACGCCGGAGCGCGATATCCCGATAACACCCTGAACTGACGAAACCTGATCCGTCTGGGCGTGCGGCAGGGCAAAACCTTGCTTGATGCCCGTCGAAAGTTTCGCTTCGCGGGCATGAAGCACAGACAACAGCTTTTCTCGCGATGCCGAAGGATTGCGGGATACAAAAAGATCCACAAGTTCTTCGAAGGCTTCGTCCTTGTCGAGGCTTTCCAGGTTCATCTTGACAAGACCCGGAGAAAACACACTCTCCAGCACCATAGCGGTACCGCTTATTGGTTAGAAGATGCGGAAGCGTCGACGGGCACCGTTTCTGCAGGCAGTTCGGCAGCAGCATCAGCTTCGGCGGCGCTTTCAGCCGACACGTCGGCCGAGTTTTCGTCATTCCACCATTCAGCGGCTGTACCGCCCTGTTCAAGAAGCGCTGCAGCTTCTACGCCCTTGTCCGAAGGAGACTTGTTAATGAAAGCCAGAAGGAATGCGGTAACGAAAAAGAGCGTCACCATCACATAGGTAGCCTTGGTCAGTACGCTCGCGGAGCGTGAACCGAACGCGGAGTTGCTGCCGCCGGCAAAAAGCCCGCCGAGACCGCCGCCGTCCTCAGTCTGGAGAAGAACCAGCGCGATGATGAGGATGCAAACCAGAACAAACACAACGAGCAAGAAAACGCTAATGATACCCATAAATCACTCCAAATGATAATTCAGCGATATTATACCGGAAACAGAAACGTTGTGCAAGGGAAAAAACGCCCTCGCACAGTCTCTGTCCCGGCCGGGAGCCTTCAGGGCACCTGGTATGCGTATGTTACTTGCAGAGCGCAATCGGCTTGAACGTGTCGGCCTTGAGAGCCGCGCCGCCGATAAGACCGCCGTCGATGTTTTCCTTGGCGAGCAGGGCCTGGGCGTTTTCGGCCTTCATCGATCCGCCGTACTGAATGACAATTTCATCCGCTGCCGCCTTGCCGTACATGTCGGCGATAATCTTGCGGATAAACGCATGAATCGCGTCGGCATCCTCGGGAGTGGCAGTCTTGCCGGTTCCGATCGCCCAGACGGGTTCGTACGCAATGGTTATTTTCTTGAGATCGGCGGCCGAAACGCCGGCAAGGCCGAGCCGTGTCTGATCTTCGCATACTTTTTCGGCTTTTCCGGCTTCGCGTTCCTCAAGGAGTTCGCCCACGCAGAGGATAACCTCAAGGCCGTGGGAAAGCGCAAGCTTGACCTTCCTGTTGATCATAGCATCGTCTTCCTTGTAGGTATGGCGGCGTTCGGAATGGCCCAGGATGACTACCTGCACGCCGAGATCCTTGAGCTGGAGAACGGATACTTCTCCGGTGTGCGCGCCTGATTCGTCGGTGCTCATGTTCTGGGCTCCGAGGAGGATGTTGGTTCCCTTGACCACTTTCGACACGGCATCGAGGGCAGTAAAGGACGGAGCGATCATATACTTGTGGGGACCGTCCTTGAGTTCCTTGACGAGTTCGCTTGCAAGAGCGACAGCTTCCGAGGCGGTCTTGTGCATTTTCCAGTTACCGGCGATAAAATATGTGCGCATGTTTGACTCCTTAAAAACAATGAATAACCAATCGTACCAAATTTACCGGATTGCTTCAATGCCACATAACAGTTCCATCCGGAGGCGCGCACCTTCCGTAATACGATGTTTTACCGTATACTAATCTTGAATATGAAAGTTGTTACCCTGACCGCAGTCTTCGCTTTATTTCAGATGCTGCTCGCACAGACGCTCGCCGCAGAAAAAACGTACAAAATGGTAGGAACCGAATACCCTCCCTTTACCTTTACCGATCCGGCAACCGGCACGCCCGCAGGCTTTGCAGTCGATCTGGCAAAAGCCATGTGTACAAAGTCGGCGCGCACCGTCTCGGTGGAGCTGCATCCCTGGAAGCGGGCTGAATCAATGCTGGCAGCCAATCCGGGGACAATTGCGTTCATGGCGCGCACCGAAGCCCGTGAACATCAGTACCGGTGGATCGGACCGGTGTATCCCCGACGAAGCAACCTCTGGGCGCTCGCCTCTTCGAATCGTGCAGAACAAGCACGCAAAGGCGAGCTTGGCACATTGACCGTCAGCGTTGTACGCGGCTACGCCAGCCTTGACGAATTGCGCAAGACAGGAATTGCGGAAAGGAATATTTCCGAGGCAACCGACGACGCCCAGAATCTGAAAAAACTGCTTGCAGGACGGGTTGACCTGATTCCCGCCAACGACCTTGTCCTTGCCTGGAAGCTGCGAGCTGAAGGTATTCCGCCGGAAACACTTGTCGCCCTGTTTGATATTACTTCCCCGGACTCGAATGAGTATTATTTCGGCATTCACCGAAACGCTGATGATACAGAGGTTTCGCTGCTTCAAAACGCGCTCGATAACCTTCGACAATCCGGCGAGTTCGACCGGCTTCTGGCTGCGTATCCGATAATTCTGCGGCAAGGCACACAAGGAGCAGTGAAATGAACAAACCGGTAATCGCTGTACCTCTGGGGGATCCGGCGGGAATAGGCCCGGAAATAGCCGTCAGGGCATTCGCAAGCGAAGAAACTGCGCGGAACGCGCGCCCCGTCCTGATCGGCGACCGCCGTATCGTGGAAATGGCTCTTGGCGTGACGAAATCGCCGATGAAGATCAAGACTATCAGTGTCCCTTCCGAAGGTGTATGGGAAAACGGGACGCTCAATCTAATCAATATCGAAAACGTCGATCTTGCCTCCTTCCGGTTCGGCAAGGTTTGCGGCATGTGCGGACGCGCCGCGTATGAGTATATAGAAAGAAGCGTTGCACTCGCAATGGCCGCTCAGGTGGACGCTGTGGCGACAACGCCGATAAACAAGGAATCGCTCAGGGCGGGCGGGGTCGATTTTATCGGCCACACCGAAATTTTCGCATTTCTCACCGGAACAGAGCATCCGCTGACCATGTTCGAAGTGCGCGGCTTGCGGGTGTTCTTCCTGACGCGCCATGTATCGCTGAAGGAAGCGTGCGCCCTTGTGACAAAAGACCGCATAAAAGAGACGGCAAAGCGCTGTTTCGAGGCACTCGAAAAGCTCGGGGTGACAGAAGGAACGATGGCGATTGCGGGGCTCAATCCCCATTCGGGGGAGCACGGCCTGTTCGGAAACGAGGAAGTGAATGAAGTGGAACCAGCGGTTCGGGAACTCGCCGCGGAAGGCTACCGCGTGGAAGGACCGGTCGGAGCGGATTCGGTGTTTCATCTTGCGCTGCAGGGACGATACAACAGCGTGCTTTCGCTGTACCACGACCAGGGACATATCGCGACAAAAACTCTCGATTTTGAGCGGACGATCGCCGTGACTGCGGGCATGCCGATTTTGCGGACCTCGGTTGACCACGGAACCGCTTTCGACATTGCCGGCACGGGAATCGCAAGCCCGGTAAGCATGATCGAGGCAATTACGCTCGCAGCCAAATATGCTCAGCGTTTTAAACGTTAACAGCGCGACCGCGGCGAAAAACGCCTCATGTTTCTACAAATAATAACAGAAATTGCTTGCGTTTTTTGTGCAGCCAAGGTAAGATGTATCTATTCGTAGATACAAGGAGCTTTTCATGTCTGCCATGCAGAAAAAACAAACACCCGTAAAAATTACCCTTACCGAAGACGAGATGCCGCGCCAGTGGTACAACATCGCCGCAGACTTCAAAACCCCGATGCTTCCGCCACTTGGCCCTGACGGAAAGCCCGTCACGCCCGAGATGATGAGCGCTTTATTCCCGATGAACCTGATCGAGCAGGAAATGTCGAGCGAGCGCTGGGTAGATATTCCCGAAGAGCTGCTGGGCATCCTGTACCGCTGGAGACCTTCGCCCTTGCACCGCGCTTACGCGCTCGAAGCGCTCCTGGATACCCCGGCGCGCATATACTACAAAAACGAATCGGTGTCTCCGGTGGGCAGCCACAAACTGAATACCGCAATCGCCCAGGCGTACTACAACAAGATTGCCGGCACAAAACACATCACCACAGAAACCGGCGCCGGACAATGGGGAAGCGCGCTTTCCTATGCGTGCACCGCCATGGGTTTGTCCTGCAAGGTGTACATGGTAAAGGTGAGCTTCGAGCAAAAGCCCTTCCGCAAAATGCTCATGCAAACCTGGGGCGGTTCGTGCATTGCGAGCCCGTCGAACACAACGAACATCGGACGCGAAGTGCTGGCAAAAGACCCGGATTGCCCCGGAAGCCTCGCCATCGCAATCAGCGAAGCCGTAGAAGAAGCGGTGAGCGACAAAACCGGCAAGACAAAATATGCGCTCGGCTCGGTACTGAACCACGTCATGCTGCATCAGACGATCATCGGACAGGAAACCAAAAAGCAGCTCGCGAAAGTCGGCGAACACGCAGATGTTATTATCGCCTGCGCAGGCGGCGGCTCGAACCTTGCCGGTTTCGCCTTCCCCTTTTGCAAGGACAAAATCGAAGGCAGCAACATCGACATCATCGCAGTCGAACCCGAATCCTGCCCCACATTAACCCGCGGACCATTTGCCTACGACCTGGGCGACATGTCGGGAATGACACCCCTCCTGCCGATGTATACCCTGGGCCATGAGTTTATCCCGGACCCGATCCACGCAGGCGGACTGCGCTACCACGGTATGGCCCCTCTGGTATCCAAAGCAGTCGCCGACAAGCTGATGGAACCACGATCCATCGGCCAGGAAGAATGTTATGCATCCGCCGTCGCGTTCGCCCGAAGCGAAGGCATCGTCCCTGCCCCCGAATCGAGCCACGCACTTGCAATGGCGATGCGCGAAGCCGTCAAGGCCAAAGAAGAAGCAAAAGAAAAAGTCATTGTCTTCAACCTGTCCGGCAACGGCATGCTCGACCTCATCGGCTACGAAAAGTACCTTTCCGGAAACATCAAGGACCACCAGCCCTCGCCCGAGCAGCTCGCCCGGTCCCTGGACTGCATCAGAAACTTCCCGAAGCCGTAACGGACCAGAGTAGATCGAGGCAGCAGGCTCATCGGGGCGCGACATTCTCCGCCCCGGAGCCGCCGGCCAGACATCTCTACGATCGGCGACTTCGATCCCGAGAAATGAGGGCGCTGCATCAGGCCCGGTTGCATCAGGCCCGGCTGTGTGAGGCCCGGCTGTGTCAGGCTCACCGAGTGCCGACTGGGTCGGTTTTATTCCGAATCACATTGAAGAGCGCGATCATACACAGAAACAGAACAACCGGAACTGCAATCCACAGTGCCTGGTGTGCGTATGCGATCTGGTAGTAGAGGGTTGCGGTTATCCAGGCAAGCACGGTTAAATAGACGATGCACAGCCAGCCGTAAAACCGTCCAAGTTCGCGGATAATCGCGCCAAGCGCGGCGATGCAGGGGAAGTACACCAGAATGAACAAGAGATACGCATAGGCTGCGTGCTTGTTGTTTCCGAACCGGTCGCGCATGACGGCGAATATGCCGGAGTCGGCTTCGATTTCTTCCGCTACGGCTGCCTCGTTACCGGAAATGATCGACAATCCCAGCGGGTCCAGCACGGAATCGGCAAGACCGGCAAAAGAGGCCGGAATGGACGCAAAGGCTTCTACCACCGCAGCGCCGAAATCAAATCCCGGATCTCCGGATGCGGCTTCGGCAGAATCATCTGCGGACGAAGCGGCTGATCCGGCCGCAACAGCTCCGGCGGCGTCTGCCGAGGCTTCCTGCGCCTCAAGCTGGCCGTACAGTCCGTTCAGAGTGCCGACGACTGCCTCCTTTGCGAAGAGGCCGGTGAACATGCCGACTGTTGCGGGCCAGTTGTCCTGCGTTATCCCCATGGGACCGAACACCGGTGTGAAGGTTTTACCGACAGCCGAAAGCACAGAATTGGCCGAATCTTCGTTGCCAAACGAACCGTCGGCGCCGATCGAGTTGAGCAGACCGAGAATCGCGACGACCAGGACGATTACCTTTCCGGCACGCACGACGAAGCTCTTGAGCCTCAGCCAGGAATGCCGGAGGGTGCTGCCGATCCGCGGCACATGATACGGCGGAAGTTCCATCACGAAAGGAGCGGGTTCTCCCTTGAACAGGGTGTTCTTAAGAATAATACCGGTGAGCACGGCAAGCGCGATGCCGGCAAGATAGATGCTGAGCACGACAAGATCGGCGTTCTTTCCGAAAAAGGCCGCTCCGAAAAGCGCGTACACGGGAAGACGCGCGCCGCAAGACATAAACGGCGCCATGAAAACGGTAAGATACCGGTCCCGCTTGTTCTCGAGCGTGCGTGTCGCCATGATGGCCGGCACCGTGCAGCCGAAGCCGACGATCATCGGAATGAAGGCCTTTCCCGGAAGACCGATTGCCCTGAGCGCCCGGTCCATGACGAAGGCGGCGCGGGCCATGTAGCCTGAATCCTCCAGCAGCGACAGAAGAAAGAACATCATGAACATAATCGGCACGAAGGTAGAAACCGTCTGGATGCCGGCGCCGATGCCACCTGCGAGGAGCGCGATAAGCCACTCGGGTGCGCCTGCCATTCCCAGAAGATGGCCGAAACCGTCGACGAACACCGCGCCGAAAAGGATATCGAAGAAATCGATGAAAGCGCCGCCTACATTGATGACGAGGGCGAACATGAGATACATAACCAGAAGAAACAGCGGAATGCCGAGAAAGCGGTTGAGCACGATACGGTCGAGGTTTCCGCCCGAACCGGCTTTTTTTCCGGTGCCGGAAACACAAGTCCTCGACAAACCCGAAATGGCGTCGTATTTCGCGGAGGCGATCGCGGCGTCGGCCGAATCGCCCGTCTCTCTTTCTATTGAAGCGAGAACGTCATCGATCTCCGCGCGGGAAAGGCTCTGCGAATCGAGCGCTAGAGCGGTCAGATGACGGTCTTCCTCGAGTATTTTCAGGGCTACCCAGCGCGCATCGCTCGACACTTCGCGGGCGACCGGCGCAAGCTTTGCCTGGAGCGCAGCAGCAGCAAGCGCGACGGCAGGCGGATACGGCACTTCGAACTCCGGAGTAGCTATCGAGAGCGACTCCAGAGCGAGCTTTTCTGCAAGAAGCTCGACATCGCCTTTTTTCGTCGCATTCACCGCAAACACGGGAACGCCGAGCTCCGCCGATAGCTTTGCCGCATCGACCACAACACCTTTTTTTGCCGCAAGATCCATCATGTTCAGCACAACGACTGTCGGCACCTTCATCTCCAGAATATTCAGGGTCAGGAAAAGATTCCGCTCCAGATTGGACGCGTCGACAATATTCACGACAAAATCCGCGTCTCCGGAAAGGAGATAATCGCGGGACACCCGCTCGTCCTCGGAATGGGAGGAAAGCGAATAAATGCCGGGAAGGTCGACGATCTCTACTGGAAGCCCGCCCAGCATAGCGTCTCCCGACTTTTTCTCTACCGTAACGCCGGGCCAGTTCCCCACCCGCTGATGGCTGCCGGTGAGCGCATTGAACAGCGTCGTCTTGCCCGAATTGGGATTTCCGGCAACCGCAATCACCGGTTTCTTCTTGTCTGCGCTCATCCAACCCTCCGGACCAGAAGCGCATCCGCTTCCGATTTCCTGAGTGTCAGACTGAAGCCTCGAACCTCAATTTCCACCGGGTCCCCGAGCGGCGCCACGCGGGAAACCGTGAACTCGGTGCCCTTCGTCAGTCCCATCGACAAAAGCTTGTCCCTGTATGCGGGATCGGCCTTGGCGTATCCTGCTACAGCGCTCCGGTCTCCCGGTGAAAAATCCTTGAGCTGTATTTCCATAAAAACTCCTGTTAAAAACGCGCGAATTCAGCAGATGCCGAATGTGCCGCGGCTATATGTTATACAAGACTAACTTACAAAGCAAAAAAAACCCGAGCTCATCCCACATATCAGCCGAGCATAACCTTTGCAGCAAGCCCGTGTCCGATCATAACCTGCGAGCCGAGCACTTCAACAAGCACCGGCCCATTGCGGCCGCCCTGTAGCTTTCGAACCGGAACTCCCGGAACAACACCCAGCTCGAGCAGCTTTTCCCGTGCGTGCAGTCCGCCTTCAATACGCGCAACCACCGCGCGCTTCCCTTTTTCCAGAGCTTCAAGAGACATTGTTAGTCCTCCTTATGTTTGCCTGCACTTACAATACAGACAAACGCGATTCATTGTCAAGTTAGTTTATTCAAACAAAAACCAATTTTTTAGAAACAGAAAATCGAACGCCTGCACTGAACTTTGCCCCGGGGAGGATTCTCTTACAGGGTTGATTCATCGAGAGGTAAAAGTCGAGCCGATGCAGTAAAATAACCAATGTCATGAAAACACGTACAACAACAGGCGAAGTCCCAGGTGGCTTCGCCTTCCCGATCGAAGCCGCTCGTCATAGTTCCCTCGCCGCGTTCATCGCGTGCGCCGCTTTCGCCCTTCTTGCGACGGGATGCTCGTCTTATAAAGTGCTTCCGCAGCCGGACGCAGAAAGCGCTTCGTCCGCCGAGGTTTGCATCGAAAAAGGAATGATCGTTGCGGGTGAGGTGGAGCCGGGAGAGCCTGCATTGCTTTTTTATCCGGGAGCCCTCGTTGAAAGCGAGGCGTACATCCCTCTTGCGCAGGCAATCGCCGAACGGGGGATAGCCGTCGTCATTGTGCCGATGCCATTCAAACTTGCAATTCTCGGCCAGTCGCGAGGAGAACGCGCACTCAAGCGGTGGCCGGACGCGCAGTTCCTGATCGGAGGGCACTCGCTCGGCGGCGTCGCGGCGACAGGCTTCGCCCTGAAGCATCGGGACAGAATCAAGGGGCTTGTCTATTTTGCATCGTATCCGACTGGCAACATTTCAGGTTCTGGACTGCCCGTCCTTTCGGTTTACGCGGAAAACGACGGACTTGCAACGCAGGAAGACATAGATAAAAGCAGGTCGAAACTTCCCGCCGACGCGCTCTTCGTTGAGATCGAAGGAGGCAACCATGCCGGCTTCGGCTCCTACGGTACGCAAAAAAAGGACGGAGAGGCTTCGATCCCTGCCAGCGAACAATGGCGCCTAACCGCGGATGCTGTCGAGGCGTTTGCCGGTTCCGCTTTCCATTAGCATTTTACGGCCAGTTCCGGCTCATACTCATAATCCGCAGAACAATAAAAAGAGCTCCCGACGGGGAGCTCTTTTTATTTCGTTTTGGAAACTATTAGTTTCCTGTTCGAAAGGGGAGAATTTCTGCATCGCGGAAATTCTCCAAGTTCTGGAAACGAAGTTTACTTCGTTTCCAGAACGGCAATGCCCGGAAGGGTTTTTCCTTCGAGGAATTCAAGGGAGGCGCCACCGCCGGTAGAAACGTGGCTCATCCGGTCTGCAAGCTTGAACTTGTTGACCGCAGCAACGGAGTCGCCGCCGCCGACAACGCTGGTTGCACCTTTGTCAGTCGCTTCGGCTACAAGACGGGCAACGGTTTCGGTTCCCTTGGCGAACGCATCGAACTCGAACACGCCGACCGGTCCGTTCCATACGATGGACTTGGACGAAAGTATGGTCTCCATGTAGATCGCGATGGTTTTGGGGCCGACATCCATACCCATCTGTCCTTCAGGTATATCAAGGCCGGAGACATTGGTCACCTTGGCGTCGGGAGCAAAGCTGTCGCCGCAGACGTGATCGACAGGAAGAATGATCTTGACGTTCTTCGCTGCCGCTGCGGAAAGCAGGCTCTTCGCAGTGTCAATGAAGTCATCTTCGACCAACGATTTTCCGACCGTGTGTCCCTGTGCCTTCAGGAAGGTGTATGCCATGCCCCCGCCGATAATCAGTGCGGACGCATTCTTCAGGAGGCTTTCGAGAACAGCGATTTTGGAGGAAACCTTGGCTCCACCGATAATTGCAGTCATGGGTTTGGGAGGATTGGTTACCATCGGTTCGAGGTACTTTACTTCTTTTTCCATAAGGAAGCCGCCGACATTCACTTTCATGAACTTTGCGATTGTCGCGGTAGAAGCGTGGGCGCGGTGCGCAGTTCCAAACGCATCATTGACATACACGTCGCCATAGGTCGCCAGTTCTTTCGCGAGCACTTCCTGGGCAGTTTCGTCTTTGGCGGTTTCTTCCTTGTGGAAGCGGGTGTTTTCGAGCATCATGACAGTTCCGGCGGGAAGAGCGTCGATCTTCGCTTTCTGGCCGAAGCAGGAATCGGCGAATTCGACTTTCTTGCCCAGCTTGCTTTCAAGGTACGCGGCGACGGGAGCCATGCGGTGCTTGCCGGCGATGTATTTGTCAAGATCGAAGGACTTTCCGTCCTTCTCGGCTTTTTCCCTGGCTTTCTTTGCGTCCTTGTCCGGATCGCCGAGGTGGCTCATCAGCACAAGCGATGCTGGATTCTGCTCCAGGATGTACTGGATGGTCGGAAGAGCCGCCATAATGCGGGTATCGTCCTGAACCACGCCCTCTTTCATCGGCACATTAAAATCAACGCGCATAATAATGCGCTTGCCCTTCAGGTCAACGTCTTTTACTGTCTTGATCATGAAATCCTCCTGGAATTGATTCGAGAATTCAAACTGCCGGACGCGGCAAAAAACGCGCATTCGACGGCATATCTATAAAAATATAGCAATTTGAACGCACTGTGTAAATAGAGCGTTCAAAAAAGGAGTTCAGGCAGGGTGTGCCTTGAGCCAGCCTATCATGCTTTTTGCCGCAAGAGCTCCGTCGGAAACGGCCTTGGACACCTGGAGAAAACCGCCGAT
>Ga0116149_1003465_pt1 | contig 16301 bp, 17 predicted proteins | sample AD_UKC057_MetaG_FD_89787 | JGI IMG/M metagenome (GOLD analysis project Ga0116149, IMG submission 89787) | Active sludge microbial communities of municipal wastewater-treating anaerobic digesters from USA - AD_UKC057_MetaG | ecosystem: Engineered > Bioreactor > Anaerobic > Digestate | place: USA... | reverse complement strand
GGACCCCCGAGAAGCCGGCCGGGAGTATGCCGATATTGCCGATCAGCGCGCCGGCAATATAACAGATAACGACAGCCCCCAATTTATCGAGAAAAGGAAATCTATGACACAGGAAGAGAACGAAAGCGGGAAAAAAAATAAAAAACAGTACGAGAACTATGGCTGCCATGCATGTCCTCCCGGTTCAACGATTATTGGGTTGATTTATGAAATGTATTCATCCTCTGAACATTATTCATTATTTTATGCCGGTTGTCAAATATTTTATTGATATTTACGAAAATTGAGGCGCGGGCGATTTTTCAGGCATCCATGCTTTCAAGCGCACTGCGTATCTCGTCCCGTACCGCACCCTCGCCTGCCGGGAGGAATCTTTCGAGGGCATTTTTTGCTTCCGTCCCGCCGATATGCCCGAGCGCCCAGGCGATCATCCCCCGTACCCGCGCGTCGCCGTTCTCCTCATAAGCACGGACCAGGTCGGGGAGATACCCGTTGTCGCGGGTATTGCCCATGACGCGCGCAACGTTCATCTTCCACTTCCAGATCTCGTCCGGGGACAGGTAGAACATATGGGGCCATACCTTTGCGGTGAAGTATTCCCGATCCATGTGAAGCAGGGCCCGCAGGTCGAAGTTTTTCTCCCGTGCGGCCACGCGCCCGTTCACCGGGAGGGACTGCGAAAGCCAGGGAAGGTTGCGCGGGCACACGTTCTGGCACCGGTCGCACCCGTACACGTACTGGCCCATCGGCTCGCGCAGGTCGCGCGGCGTGATCTCCTTCCCGAAATAGGTGAGGTAGGAAATGCAGCGGCGCGGGTCGATTGTCCCTTTCCCCTTCAGCGCCCTGGTGGGACAGGCGGCGACACAGGCGTTCCGGCACCATTCGGGACATCCCATCTTCACCGTGGCCTCGTCCGGCGCGAACTCCCGGTCAAGGACGAGCGTCAGGGGTATAACCCACGAGCTTTGCCGTGCGGCCCGGCCGGCGTACAGGAGGCAGTTTTTACCGAACGTGCCCATGCCCGCGCGGGCGGCCGCCACGCGGTGCGGGAGATTGAAGGGCACCTTCGAATCGATGCCGTTGTCGCGGAGCAGCGACCGGAGCGATTTTACACGTACGGCAAGGCCGTCCCTGGTGATGCGGTCATCGTCGAGATACACGCGCCCGAAGTGCCCCTCGAGCGATCCCGGGAAAGACTCGCGGAAGTAACAGTCCAGAATGACAAGGATCGATTTCGCCGACGGGAGCACGCTCCGGGGATCGACGCCCGCCATGAGCGCCAGCCCCGCGGATTCGGCCCAGCCGTATTCCTCCTGGCGGCCGCTGAGGCACTCGCGGTGCGACTCGAACGGCGACGCGTCCGTGAATCCGGCATCCGCAAACCCGAGGCTCATCGCTTCATTGATGATACTGTCCCGCGTGATCATACCACTTCTCCGTTTTCCCGTAATACGCGCATCATTCCCGCGGTCATCCGATGCCGAGCAGCTTCCTGAGATAGGCGACGCATTCCGAGAGCGGCGCCTCGCGCTTGTAAAGGCGCGCCATCATCACGCCTCCCTCCAGGGCCGCAACGATGTGCCGGGCCATCGGCTCGGGCTTGATCCCGTCCGGGAGGTCCCCGCTGCGCGCCGCCTCCCGCAGAAGGCCGGCGAGCATCCGCACCCAGCGGTCAAACACGCCGCGCACCATTTCCGCGTACGCCTCGTCGGTATCGCTCGTTTCGAGCGCCGTGTTCCCGAAGATGCAGCCGCCGTCGAACTTCCGCTTCCGGTGGTAATCGAGCACCGCGGACAGGATGTCGCCTATCTTTCCGAGGGGCGCATCGCTTGTGACGCTTCTCGAAAGGTAATCGAAATAACGCGCCGCCGCTTCGTTTATGATTGCCGCGCACAAATCGTCCTTGCCTGAAAAATGGAAGTAGAGGTTGCCCTTTTTCACTCCCGTTTCCCCAATGACGTCGCTCATGCTCGTGTTCCTGATTCCCTTCCTGTTAATGAGCCCGATCGCCGCATCAATGACGCGCGCCCGCGTCTCCGCCCCCTTTGACATACCGTACCGCCTTTTCTGTACTGACCGTTTGGTACATTATACCATTGCGCATTTCACGTCAAACCTTTTTCAACGGACCATGAATGGCTTGACGGTCGGGCCGCAACGGTGCAGTCTATCAGCGCCCCGCGCCGCACAGGGCCCATTATCGCAAGGAGCCAGGCCATGATCGACAACGCCCGTTTCGTCCATACCAATATCATCTCCGGGGACTGGGAGCGCCTGGCGCGGTTTTACGAGACCGTGTTCGGGTGCAGGCGCGTCCTGCCCGAGCGGGACATGTCAGGCGAGTGGATCGAGCGGGGGACCGGCGTGGCCGGGGCCCATGTGCGGGGCGCACACATGCGCCTGCCGGGCCACGGTGACACCGGCCCGACGCTGGAGATATTCCAGTACAATATCGGGAGTGCCGGTCCGGAAAAACCGGTGAATGAAACGGGGCTCGCCCATATCGCCTTCCAGGTGCCTGATGTCGAGGCAGCCCTCGCGGAAGTGCTGTCCCATGGCGGGAAAAGGCTGGCCGCCGTTGTCAGCAGGGAAATTGCCGGGGTCGGGACGCTGAAGTTTGTATACGCACGCGATCCTGACGGGAATATACTGGAGCTCCAGAGCTGGAAGAAATAAGGCGCGTCAGTAATAATCGTGTCTGAGGGGATACACCTCGTCCGTGCGCCGCTCTATCTCGGACCTGATGCCGGAGTTCCGTCGTGTCCTTCCGGCCCAGTACTTGAAGATCGGCCCGGACCGGTCCTCGTCGCACTGAAGACAGCGGTTCAGGCTTCCATCCGGCCTGTTCAACGGCTCCCGCCTCAGCCATGAAACGAGGCATACGCCGAGGCACTGCCTCCCCGTATTCCGGATATTGTAATACCACGTAAGGGCGCACTGCGGCGAAAAGCCGATCTTCTCGAGACACGAGAGGATGGGTCCCCGCGTCATTTTAAAGGAGCACGAGCGTACCGCGTAGGTCAGGTCCCGGCGCTGCAGGTACACGGCGAGATCCTGAAGGGTCGAGCAGGTGCCGCAATACCCCCCGTGAGTAACCGTATATCCCGAGCGGGCGGCCTCGTCCCTGTCGCGCATGGTTTGTATCTCGTAGATTTTTCGCCCTTCGTCCAGGTACCGCATCCCGCATACCGCGCCCGTACTGGTATGATCGCCCGGGGGATCGATCACCCTCTTTTTTCCCGCCAGGTAGGGATCTCCGGCAAGAACGACCGGGTTTGCTATCCGCTTGTTTTTCATCTCCTCGATGATGCCGGGGTCCGTGGAAGGATTTACGGTGCCGGGGACATCGCCTGTAAAAACGGCGTCCTTACCGGCCGGAGCCGCATAATTGTCCGATCCGTATGTAACCCGCGTCGCGGAAAATGCAACAAACCACGCGGCGGCGCAAATCAGAATAAAACCTGCCAGTATCGGCTTCATGTCAATTCCTCGCCGTTGTTACGTATACTATCCGATACGCCGATGAACATCTTTATCGCACATAATTGCCGGTCAATTCAAATTTTTTCGCTGTTCGTCAGCAATGCAGTGCAAGCGCCCGGCCCCGAATGAAAAAATTGTTTACAGAAACAACAGAGTGATTATGCATTAGTCGGGGGGGAACGATCATGGAATTCAAAGCATCGAAGAACCTGCCTGAGCAGATAGCCCTGTATCTGGGGGACAGGATAATGAGATTTGGCCTGAAACCGGGCCAGCGTCTCGTTGAGGAAGAGCTCTCCCGCGAGCTGGGCGTTAGCCGCAGCCCCCTGCGGGAAGCCCTTCGCATCCTGGAAAAGAAATGGCTGGTCGACCTGATACCCCGCCGGGAGGCCCGGGTTACCATACTCAACGAAAACCTGATATCGTGCAGCGGCGACATCCTCAAGGAGGTCTACGGCCTGGTGGCGCGCAAGGCCGCGGAGCTTGGAACCGAGGAGGACCGCACTATAATAACTGAAAAACTCGGTATCCTCGAGGAGCAGGCAGTTAAGAACAATCCTGTCGGCTACTACGAAGCAATAATGGTGTACGAGGGCGAGTGCCTCAGGGCCGCGCGCAACCCGGTGCTCAACCTTCTCCTGAACGACCTCTGGCCGTCAAGCCGCCGCGTCCAGTACGCGACGCTCCACCTCAGGACCGAGAGCCTGATGGAGCCGGTCACCCTGTTCAAGCAGGCGCACCAGAACCTGATGGAAGGCAACGGTGACAGGGCGGCCGCCATCATACGCGACCTGATACAGCAGGAAACCATCTACGCTATCAAGTACCTGCCGAAGTTCGATACGCTCTGATCGCCCGGGAACCCGCCGGAAGCGCCGGGGAGCCTTTCGTCTTTCAAAAAAAAGAAGGCGGGGTCACGTGACCTCGCCTTCTTGTGCTTTATCCGGTTATTGTCGGGAGCTAGCAGACTTTGAACGTGCCAATCTCCCGGTCGCCCTCGACCACGTGCACCGCGCAGGCGATGCAGGGATCGAACGAGCGGACCACGCGGGCCGCCTCGATCGGGTTGTTGGGATCGGCGATCGGGGTGTTCATGAGCGCTTCCTCGACCGGTCCCCTCTTCCCGTCATCGCCCCTGGGGCCGCAGAACCAGGTTGTGGGAACGACAGCCTGGTAATTGGCGATCTTCCTGTCCTTGACCCGGATCCAGTGGCCGAGCGCACCGCGGGACGCCTCGACGAGGCCCATGCCTTCGCCGGATTCGGGGATGTCGAAGGTGCTCCGCGGCTTCCCGTTCACCTCGAGCTCATCGATCCAGTTGCGCAGCTCGGCCGCGATCAGCTTGGCCTCAATTGCGCGGGCGGCGTGCCGCCCGAGGACCGAAAATACCGCCGAGATGTCGGCGTTGAACATCTTGAGGAGCGCGTCCACTTCGGTTTTCACCGCCGTGTTGCCGGAGAGGTAGCTGACGACCACGCGGGCCAGCGGGCCGACTTCCATCGCGTTGCCTTCGTACCGCGGCGCCTTGAGCCAGGTATAGGCCCCGCCCTTCTGCGGGTTCGGGACGGTCTGTCCGTCGTAGGGGTGCAGGTTCGATCCGGAGCTGTAGCGGCTGTACTGGACCTGTTCCTTGATCTTGTTGGGGTCAAACGCACCGAGCTTGGTGCCGTATGCGACACCGCGCTGCAGCATGAACTTCTTGTCCTCGTTGTCGAGATCGAAGAGCCCGTAGGACATGAAATTGGTGAACGCTCCGATCTTGAAGTAGTCTTTAAAGGTCTTGGCAACGGCGATAACATGCTCCATGTATACGTCGTTGATGAAGTCCTGGATCTCGCTGATGTGCTTCTTGTATTCCCTGATCATGGCGCGTGTCGGGACCTGGGTCACGCCGCCCGGCACGAGGCCGATCGCGTGAGGGGCCCGGCCGCCGATGGCCGCGACCATCTTATGCGCTTTCATCCGCATCTCGAGCGCCTTCACGTACCCGGCGATTGCGGAGATGTTCGTATCCACGTCCTTGATATAGAAGTTTCCTTCATACCGGGGCAGGAAGGGGGCGCCGGCCGTCATCGCGTCGGCCCGGCCCTTCTTCACCTTCAGTTCGTTCTCGACCCATGATTTCAGGTTGTTGATCTTCGAGTCGCCGCCTTTATACTTTAACAGCGCCGTGATATCAACATAGTCGAGGGCCGCGAGGTGGTAGAAATGGATCAGGTGTGAATGCAGGTAGTTGGCGCCCAGCATCATGTTCCTGAGTATCCGTCCGTTGTTGTTCGGCTTGATGCCGAACGCGCCCTCGAGGCACTTGCTGGACGCTATGCCGTGGGAGATGGGGCACACGCCGCAGATCCGCTGGGAGAGCTGGTTGGCGTCAAGCGGGTTCCGGCCGACGAATATTCTCTCGAAGCCCCTGAACATATCGCCGATGCTCTTGGCGTCGACGACCTTGCCGTTCTGTACATCTATTTCAATTGAAAGATGGCCTTCTATCCGAGTTATGGGATCAATCAGTACCTTAGCCATTGAAAATACCTCCGTTCCTGAGATTAAAAGCCGGAACCCGGTGCTCCGGCTTTACGAGATTTTCATTCCGCGCATTCAGGTGCTTGAATACGCCGCGCTTCCCGAAATCCGGGAACACGTCTTCGGTGCACCCGATGCATCCGGCGCCGCATTCCGTGCAGGAGTTCACGCCGCCGAGCCATTTCCGGGCCGGTATGTCGCAGCATGAATCCATTCCAAGGCAGCCGACCTGGTACAGGCAGCCTGCATCGCCCCAGTATTTAGCGAACTTGCCGGCCTTATAATCGCTCAGGCGCTCGCACTGCTCGTGCACGGTCTTGCCGTAGAACATCTTCGGCCGGCCGTAATCATCCAGCTCGGGCATGCCTTTCAGAAGCACGTGCAGGAGGGTCCCGACAATCCAGTTCGGGTGGGGCGGGCAGCCCGGTATGTTCAGGACCGTTTTGCCTTTCATCAGATTGGCGAAGCTTATAGCGCCCGTGGGGTTCCCGCTGCCGTCACGCGGCTCGGCCGCCGGTATGCCTCCGTACGCGGAGCAGGTGCCGACTGAAACAAGGGCCTTCGCGTTGGCGGCGAGCTTCTCGATCCACTCGCGCGCTCCGATTATCCTGCCGTCCATCTCGCCGATGGTGCAGTATTTGTCATCCTTGGTGGGGATAGATCCTTCAACGATGAGAACGAAATCCTTACGGTTTTTCTTCACCGCGTCTTCCAGCACGCCGCTCGCCTTAGAACCGGTACCGGCCATGAGGGTCTGGTGATAATTAAGGCTGATGTATTCAGTGATGACCGAAGCGATGTCCGGATCAACCTGGTTCAGCAGGGATACGGAACAACCGGAGCAGGACTGCGCCTGGATCCAGATCACATTCGTACGCTCCGCCGCTTTTTCCAGCGCCCTCTTGCACCCCTGGATCATTACCGAGGGGAAGGTGATCGCGGCAGCGGTGCCACCCATCATTTTTAAGAAGTCCCTTCTGTTCAAAGACATACATGTCCTCCTCTTTTTAGTGAGTAGCGGCTTCCAGAATCACTTCCACAGCGCGTGGTATTGAATCCTTCACCGCCGAGCTGATATTTGTATCTATATCATTTATATTATCCGGGACTATCCCGACGAACTCAATTTCAGGATTAAAGTCCATGATCCTGAGCGTCTTGATAACCTCCATGATCCCCACTTCGTGCAGCGAAAACTGCGCCCGCCGCTCCACCGCGTGTTCCGGCGTAAAACGATATATGCTCCCGGGCCTGTCGTCAACCTTGAGGGCATCGACGATAACGATCTTGTCGTATCCGTCTATCAGCCCGAGAAGATCGAACCCGGCCGTTCCTCCGTCCAGGACTTCAACCCCTTCAGGCAGCGCGATCCCCGACTCTTCTATATGCCGGACAATGTAAACGCCCAGTCCGTCATCGCTCCTCAGTGTGTTGCCTATTCCAAGAATCAGGACTTTACGCATCATTGCCAGCCGTCATTTCTACCGGAAGTACCGCTGTCATTTAGTCTCGTGGCACTTGATGCAGGTGTCTTTTGTTATCTGCACCACATCCCTGGACTCAGTGTGACAGTTCGAGCAATTCCTTATTCTGTCGGGATTTTCCCACTTGTGATGGCACTTATAGCAGTCGATCCCGGCATTCTCATGGGTCTTGTGTACGATATCCATGTTGTCCTTCCCGCTCTGGGACTTCACGATGGGGACAAGGACAGTTACGTCGACCGGGCCCTTTCTGGCACAAGCCGAAAGAGACATCAATGTCAGGATACAGGTCAGGCAGCAGATCGCGGTTTTGATTCTTTTCATAATGGTTCCCGGTTAGTATTTTTTAAATTTCAGCTTAAAATGTCCGGCAGCCTTTCCGAACCGTGATCTTTTTGGTACGGATACGGGTCTTGCACATGGCCCGTTGACTATAATAAATAATACGTTTAACTAACAAATAATAACGTATAATTAACAACAATTACACTAAGTTACATTGTTGGTTTAGAAAAATATCGTCAGCCCTTATCATGTCAACCGATTTTTTCATATAATAAAAAAATACAATTTTCCCCGACAAAAGCAAATTTATAATCGCCCGATCAATCTCCGGACGACAGGCGGCCGCAGGGATATGGCGGCCTCGGGGCACACTTCCTGACAGCAATAGCATCGTATACAGGTTTTATAATTATGAACCGGCGGCCCCGTCCTCTCCTCCCCCGGCCAGTCGACAGACTTCGGTACGGTAGGACACATGGTCACGCAGACACCGCAGGCTATGCAGGCTTCTCCATTGATTACGGGACGCGGTACAAGACGGTTGTTAATGAAGCGCATGATCCCCTTTGTCCGGTAAACCGCCAGCGGGGCCCTGTTAATGTCGAAATCGGGCGCCTTGAACCGAGCGGGATCATCCCCCAGGAGCTCGATGCCGGACTCCGCATGGGTGCCATACCCGGCCGCAGCGCCCGCCGTGATGGTGGGAACGTACTCAGGATCAAGGCCGAGGAGCCGGCATACGGTCGCGTCAAGTGCTATGGGATCGGCGGACAAAATGAGCAGATTCATCCGCCGGGGCTTCCCGCCCCGGGGGCCGTTTCCCTCCATGGCCATGATACCGTCCATGATATAAAGGGCCGGATTCACAAGCCCGTTCAGGTCCACGAGCATGCGGGCGAACTGTTCCGCATCCGGGAGCTTTATGTGGTACTCACCCTTGCGTACACCGGGTATGCACCCGAACTGGTTCTTTACCGCGCCGGTGAACTTTTCGAACGCATGGGTCTTGAGCTTGGGCAGGCTGATGACCACATCGTTGTCCGTCACCGCCTTCGCAACCGTGAACTTCTTGTTCTGCACGCCCTTCTCGAAAAAAACATCGATCCCTGTCTTGAAGTCCGCCTCCGGGATGTTCAGGTCATGGGCCGCATCCTGGATTCCGCAGCGTTTCGCCGCGAAGGAGGTACTGCCGAAGGCGGGAGAATCGCCGTAGCTGAGCAGGGCGCCGGTCTCGAGAAAAAGCTCCACAACGGCGCGGAACACGGCATGATGGGTATTGACGCATTTCTCGGGGGCCTCCCCGACCAGCAGGTTCGGCTTGAGGAGCACCTTCCGGCCCTGTGTCGCGAACCGGCCTGCCCCGCCCAGGAGGTCAAGCCCCCTCCTGACGGCGATTCGCACCTCTTCCAAATCATAGCTGTTGCAGCGGATCAACGCGACCTGCGACACGGGCGCCTCCTCACTCGTTATACCGGATGTCTGATAATTCCATTTTGTACCAGGTGAAATCACCGTTTTTCAAATGCCATGTTACAGAAAAACGAGCGGGGATCCTCACGCCCCCGAACTCGCGGTAACCGCCCGGCTCTATCCTGATGATCCATTCCTCAAGCGTGGCGCCGCCCTTACGGTCATAGTAGCGGTGCGCCCGGAACCCGGTCATGTCGCCGTTCGCGTCGAATGTAAACACGCCCGACGCGGTAATGCCGCCCCAGGTCATCGTGGCCTTCGCCGCGCCCGGCCCCGCATCCTCCCACCGGACATAGTCGTTGACCGCTGCGGACGGGACCCATACCAGCTCGGCGAGATAGCGGGTCAGAGCCCCCTGGTTGATCTCCGGGCCGCCTGCGTCCGCCACCGGGAACAGGGAAAGCGCCCTGATATACATGCGCCCCTTTCCCTCGCGGTACGTGTCCCGTGCGGACAGGAAGATCCCCGGAGCGGCGGCAACCTCCGCGATCCAGATGAAGGCGGGACTGCCGGTTATGATCCGCTGGTCCGCGGTCACGGGCATCCACTTCCCGTCCGGCGCGGTGCGCATCATGCCCTTCTGCTTCAGACTGACCGAGCGGGCAATCTCTTTCCCGACCGCCCCCGAGCGCTCCAGCCATGTCCGCACCGCGGGCGGCAGGCCGGCCGCGGCATCACGCGTCAGGATCCTCTTCTCCGCGGCAGCGGGGACCGCAAAGCGGGCGAGCTCGGCGCGCAATCCGGCGTTGAAACTCCATATGCCGAAGCCGATCACCGCGCCGCAGAGGACAATGACATTGGCTATCGTACCGAATTTCGCGTCATGCCAGTAGAGTACAACCAGGAGCTGCGAGAAAACGACCGCGGCCGCGGCCGTCATCCACCAGGGATCATATTCAATGAGAACGAGGACCCCGCTCGCCGTGAAGAGCAATGCCACCGCAAGCCAGAGCATCCCCGCCGGCCGCGTAATATCCATGGACAGCCCTTTGATCCCGGCAAGCCGGAAGGCTTTTACGAAGCCCATGAGGTGTATCAGGCCGTGAAGCATGACGACTATTGCGAAGATTATTCTGATCACAGGGACCGCCTTTTCGTTATCATGATTAAAAATCGTGCAGAATGATCACACATATGCCCCGTATAATTCCCGCTCGATGTTCACACATCCCGCAGGCAGGACTGATTGGCAATACCTGCAGATGATACCAGAACACCCGCCTTGAGCGGGTGTTCTGCCGGATAATCAATGTAACGAAATCTCAATACTTGATGTTCATCTCCGAGATTTCTTTGTTCACGAAATACTGAACAGGGGATACGCCGTAAATCTTTTCGAAATCGCCTTTATACGGACATACATTGCAGCCGACTTTTTCCATCACATTGGTCAGCTTTAAAAATTGCTTGGCCGTATCTTTATCGATAGCGGTTTTTCCGCCGCCCTGCATGCTTGTTTCAAGATACTTTCGCATTTTCTGCAACACGCACGTCTTGCATTTTTCAGCATGTTCCCTGACATTTTTAGTAATTAACGCCATTCTAGCCTCCTCCCCTGAACATTAATGATTCACTTACTTTTATGATTATAATATAATCAATTTGATACATAATACCAATTATGTAAAAAAATTTCCAGTAAAAAATTTCAAAAATGACCAGAAAGAAGTGAAATCAGTCACTCAACACCCCCGGCTGTTTTAATAAGGCCTGCGGCCTCCTCCTGGCCGTACTGCAGGGCCTTTGTCAGGGCCGACTGTCCCAGCCCGTCCCGAGCGTTTACATCCGCGCCATGCCGGAGCAGGAGCTTCACGATGCCGGCATGGCCGTTGAGAGCGGCTAGCATGAGTGCCGTGGAGCCGGATGCTTCAGACTGGGTTATCCGTGTGTTGACCTTTGCACCGGAGGCCAGGAGCATGAGGGCAATCTCCTCGTGGCCGGCATACGACGCAACGCAAAGTGGTGTCCAGCCGTCTTTATCCGAGGCGTTGATCCCGGCCCCCTTCTTAAGCAGTAGCGAAGCTGCCCCGGTACGTCCGAGCGATGCGGCGTACATGAGCGCAGTCCTTCCCGCGTTGTCCCGCGCGTTAACCTGCGCCCCGATCCGGATAAGCAGGTCCGTTAATTCGTCATATCCGCCTACGACCGCACGCATCAGGGCGGTCACCCCTTCTCCGTCGCCAGCGTTTACGAAAGCGCCGGCAGCTGCAAGAATTTTAACGGCCTCGATGTTCCCGCCTTCGGCCGCGCGCATGAGCGCGGTCCTGCCGATGTTGTCCCTGAGGTTTACCGCAGCCCGGGAGGCAATAAGCGTCTTTATGACGGCGTTATTCCCCGCGAAGGCCGCATGCATGAGCGGCGTTGCGCCATCCTCGTCCCGGGCATTCACGTTTGTCCCGGCGTCCAGGGCGGCGCGCACACCCTGTTCCGAACCCTCCCGCGCGGCACCCAGGAGGTCTGCACCGGCGTCGGCGAACGCAGCCGGATAAGCGCAGAAGAAGGCCGCCGTCATGAATAATATGAACCGAAATCTCATCAGAGAGCACGCCCCGTTTTATATAATTGCCGTAATATTAGAATACTTCATCAATTAATCAATACATTTTTTAATGAACTCATTATTTGGATTTACCGCAAATCAATACCAATTGGAGGCATCTGCTCAGGCAGGGTAAACAATCTGAAATGCGCCTGCATATTACACCCATACCAGAACATGCGCAAATCCGCGGCAATTTTTTTGCATAACCGCATATGACCCCGAACATAAAAATTGATTGCCATTTCGCCCGCTCCCATGCCATCTGTTTTAATCTCAGGAGAAGCCGTTATGATCAAAAAACTGTCAACTGCCATACGGGATCTCACCAGGAATTCGGCCATATCGTTCGTTGTGCTATTCGGTTTCGTGAGCCTTTTCGCAGACATGACCTACGAGGGCGCGCGGAGCATCATGGGGCCGTACCTGAAACTGCTGGGCGGCAGCGCCGCAGCGGTCGGTTTCGTCGCTGGCTTCGGCGAGCTGGTGGGATACGGATTCAGGATCGTGACCGGGTACCTGGCGGACCGTACGAAGAGATACTGGCTCCTCACCTTCATGGGATACGCAATCAATCTTCTGGCAGTGCCCTTCCTGGCCCTCACCGGCAACTGGATAGCCGCATCGGTCCTTTTGGTCGTGGAGCGGTTCGGCAAGTCGATCAGGACGCCGGCGCGTGACGCCATGCTCTCCTACGCCCGGACCACCGTGGGAAGCGGCTGGACCTACGGCCTGCACGAGGCCATGGACCAGGTCGGTGCGGTGCTGGGACCGGTCATCGTCGCGGGAGTCCTCTTTTACAAGAGCGGCGATTTCCGGCTCGCATTCGCCGTGCTGCTCATTCCGGCGCTGGTATCCCTGGCGCTCGTGCTGGCAGGCCGATTTCTCTATCCGAATCCGGGAGACCTCGAGGTGAACAGGCTCGAGGTCCACACAAAAGGGCTGGGCCGCGGCTACTGGCTGTACCTGGCCGGGGTGGGCCTCATCGCGGTCGGGTTCGCGGATTTTCCGCTGATCGCCTACCACTTCCAGTCAGAAGGCCTGTTCACTGAATCCTCCATACCCCTTCTCTACGCCGCCGCCATGGCGGTCGACGCGCTCTCTGCGCTTTTCTTCGGATGGCTGTACGACCGCATCGGCGTAAAGAGCCTCATCCCGGCGGCTATCATTTCCTCATGCTTCGCGCCGCTCGTGTTCCTGGGGGGCATGGCCGCGGCATGGGCGGGTGTCATCGCATGGGGCATCGGCATGGGATGGCAGGAGTCGATAATGCGCTCGGTGATTTCCGACATGGCGCCGCACGGGCGGCGCGCGTCAGCATTCGGCATATTCAACGCGGGATATGGCATCATGTGGTTTGCCGGGTCCTGGGCACTGGGCGCCCTGTACGACCTCTCGGTCATGCGGGGACTGTCCCTCTCGGTGCTGGCCCTGGCGTCGGTCGCGGTCCAGCTGGCAGCCGTGCCGGTTTATGCGTATATCTCGGGGAGCGGCAGGCGGGAATAATCCCGGGCATAATACCATTACGGAGGAGAAAATGGATGGCGCTCAGCGGAACAGGGTGATTCTCGCGATCATCGTCGTTCCGGCAATACTTCTTGTACTCTACCTGGTCCTTGGCCGTCTGATCGGGTTCGCATTCGTCTTTTTATATGACACGCAGCTCCCGTTCATGAACTTCAGGCTTATGTTTTGCATTAAAAACGCGATTGTAGCGGGCGCCGGATTCTGGATCATGCTGTATGCGTACGCGTATGTGCGGTACGGCGAGCTGAAGCTCGGACTTCTGAAATTCGGCAAGAAAGAATAACGCGGTTGTTACATTCGCATCGAAAGGCCCAGACCGAACGCCATCACCGCTTTCCCGGTCCGGTTATCGACGCCGCACGACAGGGGCGGGACAATGAGCGCCACGCTGCCGGGGCCGGCGCCCGCGTCCGCCATGTAGGTGTAGTGGATGTAGCGGCCGATGAACGTTATCAGCATCAGCGCCGAGAACCCGCCAAGGCCCGCTCCCACGTAATAGACCGTATCGCGGGTGCGGGCCAGCTTACGCAGGTCGTTTTTCTTGTTCTGCATGTCTATGATCGAATACAGCGTCAATTCGGGCCACGTGCCTGCGCTGCTGGCGAGCATGAAGTTTGCGCTGTCTATCTGCATGTTCAGGAACTTTGCCTTGGTCTTGTAGCTGAGATAGCCGCCGAGGCACACGACCCCGCCCGCAAGTCCAGATCCGAGGGCAAGCCACGGCGTGGGATCGCTTACCGCATCGTATGTCGACCCGTAATTATAGACCCGGTACGTGTACTCCTCTTTTTTCTTTTCGGCTGCCTTCTTTTTCGGGGCCTTGCCGGTAATCCGCGCGGTAAGGCCTTCGCAGAACTTCTCCACCGCCGTGACCAGCTCCTCATGAGAGTCCGCGGTCGCCTTCTGCCCGAATTCGTCGATGCCCTTTTCGACGTCCACGATCCGGCCGGTTATGACGATCTTCTCGCCCAGGCGCATCACGCTCCCCACGAGAATTTTACGCGCACTCAGAAGCTTGCCCACCTGCACGGCGCAGCTCACGTCCACGCAGCCGGTCATCTGGAAGCCCTGCTCTTTTAATATTTTCCCTAGCTGGGCCCTCTCGATCATCACGTACTCGTTGCTGTTGATCATCTCGTTGCGGATCAGCTCGGATATCTTGAGTGCGTCGGCCTTCGGGATGTCCCTGGCCTCGAAATCCATGACCGCCATGACCATCCTGTCGGCCGCGAGGGCAGGGACGGACAGAAGCGCGCATAACGCGCATGCGATAGCTGTTTTCTTCATGAGAGAATCCCCGCTCAAGATCTTGATGATCGGACACGGACCGCGTGCGGCCCCGCTTCACGGGGCGCCGGTCGGGCCGATTGGAACTGATTGGTGCCGGAACGAATAACCGGGCGGTACAACAATAAACCGGTGTTATAAAATTACAATAACAATTTGTGTCCCCTCGCGCTCAGAAGTTCATCGGGGTGACGTACGAGGGCGACTTCTGGGTGAAGCTCTCAACCATTTCGTAGATTAACATGTCGGGCTTCTCGCGGTCAACGATCGAAAAATCGACGCGGTTATAGCTCTGGAAGCAGACCATGCGGCTGAAGTGCTCGGACATGAACTGCTTGATAAAATTGAAAAACGAGTCATGGAACACGACGACACGCGGCAGGGAGCGGTCCGCCGACTCGTAGGCGTTGCTCAACCGGCTGACTTTTGCAGCGTACGGCACCGGCAAACGTTTCACCCTGCTCCCCGATTTCAGCGTAAATATGAAGTATTCCTCCTCGAAACGGTCTTTCAGGCCGAGCATGCCGGCGAGGTCTCCCCCGGGAAAAACTCGGGGCTCTATCGCATACGCGTCAATCGCCAGAGGCTTCAGGGCGGGGTTGCCGCGGCCCAGCTCCTCCATCATGGCGCGGTACCCGTAAAAGGCGCCATAGGTGTTCCAGTGGACGTCATGCTTGAAATAGACACGGTGGAGCTTCTTCGCTTCCAGCACCGCCGGTCCCAGGTCGATGAAGTCAACACCGGAGCCTTTCCCGAGATAGGCCTTCACCTGGTCGAGCCGGGTCACGCTCCTCAGCGGCTCCAGGTTGTCGGGCATGTATTCGGGATAGACCCTCGTTTTCATCGGAGCGAACACCACCAGCAGCCGTATCCCCCTGCGGTCGCACTGCTTCTTCATTTCGAGAAGCGGGTGCGCCCATTCCGCCACTTCCCGCTCGCTTGCGAACGGACGGGTCACGCGGTAATAATCGAGGACGTTGTTGCCGTCATCGTCCTTGATGAGATAGAGCCAGTCGTCCTTGCCGACCAGCACCTTGGGAAATCGCTTCACGCGGAGGAACTCGAGCCGGAGAAGGCTGTTCCAGCGGATGAGCGCATTCCTGAAACCGAAATCGTCCAGGAAGAATTTGACGTATTTCTTCTGGAACTCCGCGGCGGATTTCAGGTTCGCCCTGAGTTCCGGCAGCTTCGAGAGCTGGCTGCTCTCGTTCCCGGTAAGCCAAGGGGCTATATTGAACAGGTTGTCGACCGTCGGTATCCAGAGGCTCGCCACCAGTACCGCCGCAACCGCCAGTCCGGTTATATATGATGCTTTTCCGCGCGCCATCGCATACTCCTAAAATTGCCCGTACACGAACGGGGTAAAGGTCTCGCTGGCGACCGCCATGTACGAGAGGACAAGGATGACTGCCGCTATCACGACCATGGCCGCGCCGTGCGCCACGCCGAGGATCGTCCCGGGCACGCCCTCCCTGCTGTACACGAACGCGGCAATCCGGTCCCTGACCGCCGGTATGACCGGCGCGTAGCCGATGAGGCCGAGTGCTATCGCCAGACCGAGCTCCATCGTCATGACGGTCGGCATCGTTGTCGTGATCGAGCCGGCGTCATTCAGGCCGAACATGGCGGCGAAAAGCTTCACGGCATAATCGATCGACGGCGACCGGAAAAAGACGGCCTGAAGCATGAACGCGAGGTTC
>Ga0116149_1003462_pt1 | contig 16310 bp, 11 predicted proteins | sample AD_UKC057_MetaG_FD_89787 | JGI IMG/M metagenome (GOLD analysis project Ga0116149, IMG submission 89787) | Active sludge microbial communities of municipal wastewater-treating anaerobic digesters from USA - AD_UKC057_MetaG | ecosystem: Engineered > Bioreactor > Anaerobic > Digestate | place: USA... | reverse complement strand
GTTGTCTTGTCAACTTGAAAGTTTGAATTTCGTTATCAGAATAGATTCTTACAAAATACATTCCATCAGGTAAGCTTAAATCCGAAGTCTGTATGGTGAACAATCCTCCGGAATTATTCAAATCGCCGCCCTTTAACGAAAGCAGGTTACGACCCTGAATATCGGTCAGATCAATGCGTGTAACCGTTGACGAACCCTGATTGTAAGCGATTATTATTTCATTGTTAAACGGATTGGGATAAACCCGTGTTTTACTTTGCTCGTTTTCGCCAACCGAAACATTTACAATTTGGAGGGTAACGGGTACCACGGTTGTACCATTGCTGTGTTCAATGTTTATATTGGCATGATAAAATCCGTTCTCAAGACCCTCTGAATTATAGTTGAGCAGCAAATCGTTGCTGGTAAAGAACGGCAGGCTACCCTCTATCGGACTTACGCTCAACCAGAAACTACTCATATTGGTCATAATTATCGAGCCGGTAAGCGTATGTGGTTCCGAACCGTAAACATCTCCGTAAATTTCGTAATTAAGTTCGGCCAGGCTGGTGGCAAACGTGGGGTCAATCGTAACATTCACCTGACAAGTAGCCGTTTCGTTACCGTAAATGGTACCCCACTGGTTGGTGGTTGACCAGTTCAGACTTACCCCATTCCCGGTTGCCGAAGTGCTGGTCAGTGCTCCTCCGCTTCCTCCGGTGAAATCGGTATAAGAATTTACGACAAATCCTTCGGGGAAACTAATGTTGATAGTTTTCAGCCATTCCTGATCGGTTGAGGCGTTAAACACACTGAAAGTAATATCGTAGGTTTCACCGCTGGCAAAGCTTTCGAGGTTTGAGGTCAGTGTAGATCCTGTGATATTTTTTGTTGATTTTGTTTCGGCAAAATTCCACGTAATACTATAATTCAGAATACCTCCTCCGGCATTCGAAATCACCAGGGTGTCGGTGTCGGTTTCGTCGGTATACATCCATTTTTCCACCTCATACTGACTGAGCTCCAATTGGGGAGGATTCCCGTTTATTGCAGGGAAGACAATGCTGTCGATCCAGGCACAGTCTGAGCCACCGGCAATGGTAACATCCTTGCGGTAACGCCATGCAAAAGTGTGGTCGCCGGCCGTTGCCGAATAGGTGTAAACAGTCCACGGAACAGCGCCTGACCATGAGGCAATAACCAAGCCGTCAACCATAAACTCGAGGAAATCGTAGTAATTTTCGCTCGACACCTTGTAAGCAAATGTTAAGGGACCCGGAGCAACCACCGTGGTGGTTAAACTTAATACTGATGATTGGTTGTCGCCAATAGTTCCCGACCGGAGGCTGTATGTTCCTTCGTAAACCACATCGGTTACAGGATACCAGGGAGTATTTCCGCTCGATACCCATTCAAAAGCATTCAGGTCGCCCGATTCGAAATTTTCGATGAGTAACCCTATTACGGTGGAAGCATACAATGTGGTGCTTAAACCGTGGTCACCCGTTACCTGAAGTTCAAACAGCACATAATGAGCCAAAGGAGCATCCGGGCTCACCGTAACGTTGAAAATTGAATTTTGTGTGCTCCCGGCAGTAATCGCATTTATTTCGAAGTCGTTACTGTTTATTGTCACATATTCGTCGGTTGTAGAAATTGACACTGTCAGGTTTGTTGCATCAACAAAACCGGTATTATGCAGCGGAATTCTGATGTTGGATGTTTCGCCGGCCGAAAGAATATGATCATCGCCATCGTCAACGGCAAGGCTTCCGGCTGATATAACCGGTGTGTGAATGGTTAAGGTAAAGGTTTCAGTCGAAGTATAACCATTGTCAGCCGTTATATTCATGGTGATTTCAGCAACATGAAGCTCTGGTACTGACTCAGTTACGCTTACATTAAACAGTGCAGCCTGCGAAATTCCCGCTTGCAGGTTGTTGATGGTTGCCGGATTTGAGTTCAAGCTCAGATAGGGGTCTTCTGTCGAAAGGCTGATGTTGATGTTTCCGGCTGCTGCATGTCCGTTGTTATGAACCATTAACTGTACATTGGCAGTTTCACCTACTCCCAGCATGTTGTCGTTACCATCGTTGACTGTAATGGAACCCGGTTGAATCTTGGGCGAATTGATGATAAAGTTCTGAAAATAGTTCCATGTATCCTGATCAGATACCACGGCAAACTGGAAACTTGCTGTGTGCTGGTCGGGGGTGTTTGCAGCAATGGTAAACTGCAGCGCATTCATTTGATTGGTGCTGGCACCCGGATTCAGGTTGGGGAGTGATGCCGTAGCATCGGTAATGGCAATATATGGATCTGAACAGGTCATATTTACCGAAATACCGGTTGCAGCAGTTACCATGGGGTTCTCTGCCTCAATTTCGATATTTACAGTTTCGGCATATTCCGGAATATCGTTGTTGGCAGTATGTGGTATAAACTGCATGATCAGACCGTCGGTAACAAACTGAAGGGTTTTTCGTTGAATCAGATTGTTGTTGTCGCGTACCTTAATGTGAAAATCAGTTGATATGTACTCAACAGTGGGAAATCCGGTAAGCACACCTTCGGGGCTCATTTGAAACTCTGTCGGTGCCAGTTTTGCTTCGAGATGGTACGAAAATCCATTGGGAATGTTGGTCTGGTCGGGGAAGAAAAGCCGCTGAACATTTACACCATCGCCCATCGAAACGCCGATTGAAAAAATCTGTTGGGCTGTCATGGCTCCATTCTGATAGAAAAACTCGATATCGCCGTTCTGGTATAGCTTCACGGCATAATCGAGTACCGTATTATCAAAGCTGAGCAGTACCCATCCCGAGCCGGTTTGTTTTTTACAGGTTGACGATACCCCTGCCGTAAAAAACGGAGCAATACATTTTGCATGGAGAAAAACAATGTCATCGTCAACATTGTAAGGGAGTGAAGTCCCAAAGCCCGATTGAAACACCATGAGGCCATTGGGTGAAACATACACGTTACTATAGTTCGAACCGGCAAACGGGAACGAAAACCCCAGCGACACCTGTGTAAAACCACTCAGGCTTTGGGTGGTGCTTGCTGTTGGAAAAGTGGTGGTCGAAGAACTGATGTTGTATTCGGTGTCGAAACTCCAGATGTAAGGCGGTGTCCCTTCACTTGCCGACATGGTATGTGAATACGACGACATAATGGCGCCCGGAGGTAATTGTGTGTCCTGAATCTGAGGTGGCTGATGGTTTACGGTTTTTGTCAGGCTGAGTGTAGTTGTGCTGTTGTGATTGATATCAACGTTGGTCTGACTGCTGGTCGTAATATTCGGAGACCCGGAGGAATAGTCAATAACGGTAAATTCATTTACCTGACCCACTCCCCATGCTTCGGCATCGTTTTCGGTTACACGGAGGAAGAATTTTGCATTTTGTCCGGGGTCAAGAATGTTTAAAAACGGTGTTATATCCAGTCCGAATTCAATGGTTTTATCCGCTTCAGCAGTCCCTCCGGTCATAAAGCGGTCGCCTCCCTGAAAGTCCAGAATCGGAAAGTCGAGGTAATATTCGGGGTTGGTTGCCGAGAGATTGGTCGACATACCCACAATAACTTTAATGCGCTTGCGGTTGGTGTGTGTAATTTTAGCCCTGACGGTAAGTGTTGGTTCATAGTCGGGTTTTACCTTCATAACATGGACGGTATTCGACCAGAAAGCCCCATCGGCAATGGCTTTATAGGTGAGGTAGCAGAACCCGCCGTTGGCCCAGTTGGGTCCGCCCGAATAGGTATTGCACATTTTAAGCCCGCCGATTTCCCAGTCGCGCATATCAATCTGTGAGTCGTTGTTCAGGTCGATGTTGTTGGTGTATTGCCCATCGCCATTGTAGTCGTATCTGATATTGTCGTTGTAACCCAGCAAAGCCATACTATGCGATGTGCCACCATACAGCGTGGTTATCACATATTTTCCGGCTTCCTCGGTACCGGCAGGCAAGCTGGCGTCGGGCGAAGGTACTGTTGAGTAGAAAATGGCACAGCCCCCGAATTCCGACCCATCCAGGTGGTCGTTCATCCAGTTTTTAAGCACTTCGATTCCGGCTGCTGTGTTTACGTTTCTGATGGCATAATAGCTGTCGACACGATTGTGCATTGCGCTGTAGTAGAGGTCGTATCCGGTCATCCACCTCAGGTTACCACCGGCATCGATGGTACCTCCGTATTCGGCCTGATTGGGGGTGCCAACCTTATTTAATACATCGAGGGTGTGATAGTAACTTACCCCATTCGATCCCCAGTCGCCTGCTGCCCAATCGTACACAAAATGGGTAGGGTAAAGGTTGGTATTTGTGTTTGCCGGAAGGTTTCGCGCCCGGTTCATCTCATACGTAAACAGAATCCCGGTACTCGATGCCTGCCCGCAACTCATTCCGGCTTGCGTAAACATCGGTCTGAAATAGGGCAGTTGTGAATTATCGATTACTGCCGGCAACGATTTATTCTTATAGGAATCGGGAACCGGAAGATCGGGTATGCTCATCAACATTTCTTTATCGCGGTCACTCAACTCCCGGGGAACCATGTTTTTTCCGGTTTGCGCAAGCAGTTGACTGCTACACAGAACCAATAAAACTACGAAAATGTTTTTCATAAGTAGGGGCTTAATTAGAACGTTAAATTTCGGAAATATTTATGAACAAACGAAATATTTTTTTTTGGGTTGCCCGATGATGATCTAATGCATAAAAAATAATACAGTCAAACGCTGTCCAAAAAAGAAAATGATAAAAGAACATCTGAATACGGAGTGTCTTGAACTTTCGTGATTCAATCAGCTCATGTCAATCGTTTATGAATTTTTAATGCAACGCGCAGCCATCCCCATACGCAAGGGTGCTTTTCCCCGCCATACTTTTGGGGAACTATACACGAGTATGCGGTACCAATACGTGTCTTCGTCGGGAGTGGACGACCAAATCTGCAACGATGCCCCAAGCGAGCCAAACTGCCCGTTGGTGATACGGCAACCCGAAGGTAATCCATCGAATAAGTATTCGTTGGTGGCTGTATTGGGCGATTCGAAGCGGGGATGTGCATCGGGTACTGTGCGGGTACTTTTCAGTTTACCGGCTTCATCGGTTCCACAATACGAAGTTGTGCTTGTGTTGTAGGGAAATTCTTCCTCACAATTACCCGATGTGCATATAAAACGCTCGAGCATGGTAAATTCATCGTGGGTGGGAATATGCCACCCGTTGGGGCAAAGCTTGCCGGTAGCAATGGTGCGGCCATTGTATAGAACCCCGTATATATCTCTCCATCCAATATCGTTGCCCTGATAACAGTATGCAGGCTCGGTAGTGTTGAACCAATCCATATTGTCGGTAACCCATTCAATTTCGGAGCCATCGCTGAAATGGGTGGTTTTCAGGTTTTCGCGCATCCAGCACTGGCAGCCGATTTGTATTACCTGATATATATTCCCTTCGACATCGGTAACTGTAGCCGGGCAAAACACACCGGCTGTCGAAACCGAAATACTGTTCGAATAAGGCCCGGAGCAATATCCATTGTAGGCTTTCACACGATAATAGAACAGTTCGGAGCAATCGATCAAGGGTATGGTATAGGAAGTATAGTTGCCAACATCCAAATGATGGTATTCCGGAATAATATCGGTGAATGAAGCATTTCGCGAAACATCGAGGTAATACCCTGCAGCGTTGCCGGCTTCGCTCCAGTTTGCTGTGAAACCGGTTGAGGTAATTGCAGTTGCTTGCGTTGCAACAGCCTGATCGGGTATGGTAATCAAATTCAGGGGCATACTGCGGATGGCCTCCACTCCACAAGCCGAAGATATTATAACACTTATGTTCCCCGGTTCTGTTTCGCTGCCCATGCTTAAAGTAATTTCGGCGGCTGTTTCACCCGCAATATAGTTTACATTATTGCCGGAATAATCCCACTCATACTGGAGGTAATCCTGAAAATCGACAAAGTAGTTTTGCTGCATGGGAACACAAAGAGAATCGTTGCCCGTAATGGCAGATTCCACAAAACAGAATTCAATGTTGTTTTCGAAATTAAAATTGCTTTGGGTTTTGAGTACCGACGGCAAATCGCCCGAAAATGCTTCAAACAATATTACATCCCCGTCGTCGTAAACAAACTGAATGATATTTTTTTGTCTTAATATGGGATTGTGCTGCACGGCTTCAATTTTAACCGGGGGATTACCAGTACTTTGCGAAGCCGATTTTTCATACTTTTCCGCAATCAGCTTTCCTGTGTATGTAATGTCGGGTGTCTTCACGACAACAATATACAAGCCCGGATTAAACTCCGGAAGTACGTACTGCTGTTGCCCCGCTTCAGCGATAAAAGCATCCGAAAAGACATTTGCTCCGGTTTGCGAAATTACTCCGATTGCGACCAAACCCCTTGTTTCGACAAGGAATTCAAGATTGGTGCGCTGCTGAGCCGGATTCGGATAAAGTAAAAGCTGTGGCATGTCATCTGTTTGGGTTTGATGAAGCCCAGTGACAACGAGCCACAATGTGTCCGTATCGTAAACCACAACGTCGTCGGAGCATTGGGTGATGTTTTTAACAACCACCGAATCGAGGCTCCCGGCAAGGCAGCCCGCCTGAAAAGTAACCTGAATTATCTGAGAGCTTACCCCGTGAGCTAATCCTAAGAGTAACAGGATGAGGCTGAAATTTTTCATAAGCATATTCTAATGTTGAAAATTCAATACCAACGGTAAATTTAACTAAAATTATAGCAAAACAATGTGTTTTTTTGAAAAACAATTTTATTGATTTGTATCGGGTGAAATTAAATGCTTGTTTTTCAGATGACAGAACCTGCAGCTTAATTGGATTTTTCATGTCGAAATAAAACCTATTTTTGCACAAAATCAGAAATATGATAGGTCAGGAACAATATAAAGATATTAACGGGCGGCTCGATGCCCTGAGGAGGTTTCTTTGACCTCGACAACAAAATAACTTTTGTTGAGGCAGAAACCGAAAAAACACAGAATCCCGGGTTTTGGGACGACCCTAAGGCTGCCGAAGCCCACATGAAAAACATCAGTGCGGTAAAACAGTGGATTGATGCTTTTCAGGAAGTAAATGCACTGGTAAACGATCTTCAGGTAATGATGGAGTTTGCCGAAAGTGGTGATGCCGGCGAAGAGGAAGTTGATGCCTCCTATCGGCTGGCCTTGTGTGCTGTCGAAAATCTGGAACTGAAGAACATGCTGCGTGGCGAAGAAGACAGCATGGACGCCGTGCTCAACATCAATGCCGGAGCCGGTGGTACCGAAAGCAACGACTGGGCCGAAATGCTGATGCGTATGTATATTCGCTGGGGCGAAGACAATGGCTACAAGGTGCGCGAAATCGACTTTCAGCCCGGCGATACGGTAGGCGTTAAATCGGTGAGCATCGAGTTTTCGGGAAGGTTTGCCTATGGTTACCTGAAAAGCGAAAACGGAGTTCATCGTTTAGTGCGCCTGTCTCCTTTCGATGCTGCCCACAAACGCCATACTTCGTTTGCCTCGGTGTTTGTCTATCCGATGGTGGACGACAACATCGAAATCGAAATCAATCAGGCCGACTTAGAATGGGATACTTACCGCAGCAGCGGGGCCGGCGGACAGAATGTGAATAAGGTTGAAACCGGAGTACGCTTACGCCACCTTCCGTCGGGTATAGTTATCGAAAACACCGAAACCCGTTCGCAATTAAAAAACAGAGAGAATGCCTTGCGCTTACTCAAATCGCGCCTCTACGAGCTCGAACTTCGTAAGCAACTCGAAGAAAAGCAAAAAATCGAAGGCCAGAAGAAGAAAATTGAATGGGGTTCGCAAATACGCAGCTATGTGATGCACCCCTACAAAATGGTGAAGGACCTGCGTACCGGCCACGAAACCGGAAATGTGCAGGCAGTGATGGACGGCAAAATCAACGATTTTATCAAAGCTTTTCTGATGGAGTTTGGCGGGGAATAAGGCTTTATCCCCGTTTATATTTTCTTGTCGGGTAGCGAAAACCTCCACGATAAACCGGTAGTCAGCTGAAATTGAGAGGCTATCTGCGTTTTGTTTACATACTGATAAACGGGAATTTCGCTGAGCAGATACACACTGATATTTTTGGTAAGCATGTAGTTGACCTGAGGTACAATAAATATTTTTTTGCTGCCGGTAGCCTTTGGGTCGTAATCGTACGTGCCCATCATACCCACCACCGGATTAATTTTCATCATGCCCATCCACTCGAACCGGGTATGGAGCAAAACATTCAGGCGGGGACCAAACGATTTACCCGCAAAAATGCTGAGACTGGCATAATCACCAAATTTCTCGCCGTTTGGATTCCAGCCTTTCAAAATGTAAATGGTATTTGCAAAAAGCCGCCAGGTACCTGATTTGAATTTTTTGACGCAAAACACATTCAGGATAAAGTCGTTCGATCCGGTGGAGGCCTGCAGTGCCGGTGATTTTGTATAATATATTGTCTGACCCGAAAATGGCTCAACCCGACCAATGGAATCGGCATATTCTCCTACGGGTATTTTTAAACCGAGACCGGCAGTAAGTTCAAAATTTTTACGGTGAATCAGGTTGTAACGTGGAAAGAGAACAATATCTGATATCCCCGAGGTTCTTATGGTATCGGCATTGTTCAGGCCAATTTGTGATTTGTTGATCCAGTATCCCGATTCGAGCGAAAACGTAAAAGCGTTGGTGATGCCGTACGAAATCCGGGTGTAGAGGTAATTGCTGCTGAAGTGTTTCATAAACAGCGTGTCGGGCTCGGCATAATGCAAAAACTTTGAGCTGCTGACCGCCTGATAGTTGGTGTTAATTTCGAACTGACGGCATACCAGGGTACTTTGCGAAACATCGGAGGCCAGAGGATTCCCACTGCCAACGGCACAGCACTGTGCCGAAACCGGGTCTGCAAAGCCGGTAAATGTCCCAAAAATAACAACGAGAAGCGCGAGACAGCGCGTGATTTTATCCTGTGTTACAGAATGCATAATTTTATGGTTTCGGTTCCCGATGATGATTGCAGCTTTATAAAATAGAACCCGCTTTTCAGTGTTTGGGTGTCGAGTAATATTTCGTGATTGCCCGCCCCGAGAAGGTAGGTTTGCGGTTTTTGCACCATGTTTCCCTGTGAGGCGAAAATTCCGACGCGGAGTTCGGTGGGTTCGCTGAGATAAAACCGTAATATGCTGGATGTTGTGGCCGGATTGGGTGTCAAACTCAGTTTTGCATCAACGCCCGCACTGTTTACCGACGACGACTCGGTGATGGCCAGATTTATGGCTGCGAGCAGTTGGTTGTGATCGACCGTATAAATCTGGGTATCATAAATTTTATGATCCCGGCTGCCGAACACCACTGTTTTTGGCATTCCATATCCGCCGTAATCCAGCATGTCGATTGATGCATCCGAAAAACGGATTGTGTTCGACATCTGATGCGCGTTACCCCATGCATTTACTGTGGCGCAGTTTGAATCGGCAAAATCATCGCACAGATACATTACCACCTTACCCGGATGGCTTTCCGAAAAGCTTTGCACCACATTATAGGTGGTTACTGCCGGCAAAATACACGAACCGCAAGGCATTATCCAGCAAACTACCACAACCTTACCATTGTCCAGTTCGGTGTATAAATCATAGGGTTCTCCCTTGCAATCGTTCGCCGAAAAATTTACGGCGGTTTGGGCCGCGCCATACCACGAAACTAGGCCTAGTAATGCTATGATGATGAATTTATTCATCGGCTTGTTTTCTGACAAAAATATGGCTTTTTCGGATAACACCCGAAAATCTTGATTTTCAAAAGTATAATAAGTTAATTCGCATTGGAATTAGTGTAGAGGGGTTATTTCCTGAAATTTGTATCTCAATATGTGTGAGAAACAATTTGCGTGATTACTTTTGTTTACTCAATAGCCAGTTTTTCGGTAAACCGTTGCCCCTCCACCACAATTTCGGCAACATACAGGCCTTTGGCAAATTCAGGCAGGGCAATGTGGCCGTTTTGGGGTATTTCATCCACCTGCAAGAACTTTTTCCCGCTTAGGTCGTACAGCGTGAACGTGGCCGTTTTGCTGGCATTCTCACCCTTAAGTTTGATACACACCTCGTTCTTTGCCGGGTTGGGGTGGAGTTCGAATGCCTGTTCTGTTTCCCCGGGCACAATTCCGATATACGGATTTTTGTTGCAGGCAAATTCTTTCACAATCACACGTGCATAATTGGTTACTTCCACCAGAATCCACCCATACAGCGTTACGTCGTTCACCTGCATGCTTACGCCAATGTATTTTTCGCCGATGTTAACCCAGTCACCAGATGTAATAGTAAAATAACCTCCTTGGCTTCTGCCGAGATAAAATATGGAATCGCAGAAATCGTAGCGTTGATCTACTGTGTCGTTGTAGTTAAAAACTTTAGGTATATTGGTATAGAAAAAGTATGTCCAAACGGGATCTCCGGGCATATCAATCTCCGGGAAAGAGTCAACCTGTGTTTCTCCCAAAGCAATTTTAACCTGATTATTGATGGATGATAATGTAATATATTGAGCGCCTCCTCCTGCTGAGGCATAGGCGGTTGTATTAATTTTTAAATCAGATTGGCCATTTTCATCCAAGTCAATATAGAAGTTGCAACTTCCACCGGCACCCCCACTTAAAATTGGATATATCAGTGTGTCAGCAATATCAGTAAAAATATCGTTTTCAACATTCGGTTTCCCACAGACAATAAAATTGTTTTGTGCTGCCAGACCAAAACAGCTTGCCAGTATCAGGGTAATTATGGCGGCTGCTTTTTTCATGATCATTCAATTTGCAGTTTTTGCGAAAACCTGTGCCCATCCGCCTCTATTTCGACAATATACAAACCTTTGGCCAGGGCAGGCAGGGCAATGCGGCCGTTTTGGGGTATTTCGTCCACCTGCAACAGCTTTTTGCCGCTGAGGTTATACAGCGCAAAGGCCGCCGGTTTGCCTGCATATTCGCCGTTGAGGGCAACAACCACCTCGTTTTTTGCCGGGTTGGGGTATAGTTCGAATGCCTTTGCCGTTGAATTGGGCGAAATTCCGATATACGGGTTTTTGTTGCAGGCAAATTCTTTGACAATCACACTGAAGTAATCGGTTACTTCCACCAGAATCCACCCGTAAAGCGTTACGTCGTTCACCTGCATGCTTACGCCGATGTATTTTTCACCGATGTTGAGCCAATCGTCAACCACAATATCAACAAAGCCATGAGAATCTTTACCGAGGTAAAATATTGAATCATAATAAGTATATCTTTGATCAATAGTGTCGTTGTAGCTAAAAATATTCGGTATGTTAGTATAGAAATACGTCCAAAAAATTTCACCACTTCCGCCTAATTGAGGGAATGAATCAATTTGAGTATCTCTAAACGCTATTTCAGTCTGGTTATTATTGGCTTTAAGTTTAATGAAACTTGCAGTAGTTCCTGGTGATGTGTAAGCAGTCGCCACAATTTTTAAATCTGATTGGCCATTTTCATCCAAGTCAATATAGAAGTTGCAGCTCCCACCGGCACCCCCGCTAAAAATTGGATATATCAGTGTGTCTGTAATATCTGTAAAAATATCTCTTTCTGAATCTGGTTTTCCGCATACAATATAATTTTCTTGCGAATAAATCGATTGAGTTGAAAAGATTCCAATTAAAACAAATAAATAATGGGTTTTCATATTTTTCTATTTACTCTCTATTTTGAGCAGTTTATAATATTTGCATCGAATTCAGCTCCCAATTCAACTGAGAATCCGGCGTTTAGGGTAATACAATGCTCGGCATTAACGGTTAAATTGGTTGTTACAGTTTTGGGGCAGGTTAAATCGTGTAAATCGTCGTGATTCCATAAATCTTCAACCACACCATTATAATCAACGTCATTAGGTACTGCTAAATCAATGTCATAACCGGAATACGTTGTTAAATTATCATTATCGCATAACACATATGAAGGACAAATACTGTGATATACTTTGATGTATTCAATATCGAATTCACTTGGGAATGGGGTAGAAGTATTAGGCCCATAATAATGAGAACCAATAGTGCCTTGAATGGCTAGGTTGGCTATAATTCGCATTTGACCTCCAGGAAACCCTTCGGCATTTGAATTTACCATCCACCTGAGAACATTATCAACATACCATTTAATATGGTTTGCTGACCATTCAATGGAATAAATGTGGTAATCATTTGAATAATTAATTGTATTCAAGTATGTAGTGCCATCAGAAAATCCATCATTGATATTGTGATAATTAAATGAAACTTTTTTCATTTCTGCTGACCATTCATTCATAAATTCCAATACATCTATTTCCCCCCCTCCTCCCCAAAGCCAAAATGCGGGGTGAAGCCCTTGCCCAATGGGAACTTTACATTTTATTTCGAATTTGCCATATTGGAAATATTCTTTTGAAAAAATCATTCCGGATTTGTAATTGTAATATACGCAATTCTCAAATTTATGGTATGATTCATCGGCAACCAACTTAACACCTTCGTTAGTACCATTGTTGAAATATTGTGCATAATCATTCCAATAGGTTGCTAGCTCAGTAATTGGAGTACCATGACATCGGGATATGAAATACCAGTAATTTACATTGCACCACCAATAATGCCCTGTTGGATAATAGTTTACCCAAATATTGGTGTCAATAGGAGAACTATTAAATTCATATTCTCTGAAAATGCTCCAGTTTTGCGCCTGCAATTCAGTTACCCCAAGGCTTAGGGCAATTATGAGAAGAAATAGTGCTTTTTTCATGGTTTTACAAATTTAGGCAATTTTATTATTCGGTGAGAATAATTTTTTGGGTGGCAATTTCGTTTCCGTCAACCACCAGCGAGTAAAGGTACATGCCGGCAGGGTAAGTATTGGCCGGTAGGGTAATCTGTCCGTCGCCGGGGTTGCTTATAGGGTAAGTATCGATAAGTTTACCCTGCATGTCGAATAAAAGCATTGAAGCTTCGCCATTTATTTTGTCAATATAATAACCGATAGATATGTTTTGTGATTTTTTTGCAGCAGAATGGGGGTTTAGGCGTGAGCCGATTGATTTGGCTTCATCGGTAGTGGGTAAATCAACTCCACTAAGGTTTGCTATCTGATGTTGCAGTTCGTCAATTTGTGCCTGCTGATCTTTCATGGCTTCGACCAAAATTGGGATTATCTCAAAATAATCAATACCCGATTGTTGATCGGCATATTCCGAAACAACGTCAGGGCAAATAAGGCTCATGTCATCGACCAAAAAACCATAGCGGTTTTTGTTTTTTTCGACTAGTTCCATTTGAAATGTCTCATCCGTATCAGGAAATGCAGAGGCAGCCACATCATAGATTATTCCGTTCAAACGCATTATTTTACTTAATGCATCTTCAACAGGTCTGATGTTTATTTTTTTACTATCGGGCGACATATCGGTAATTTGGTTGTAGAAAATATGATCGCACGCAATTACAGCCCAAAGCCGGTTGGTTTCGACGTCGCCGAGATTGGCATTCCATCCGTATTCCGGCGAAATAGTCGATTTACCATTATAACCGATGTTATCAATTACAATTCCATTGTCGATAGAAGTAGGTTTAAAGCGGGTAAACCCACTTACATATAGCTTATATGTTGATTGTGCGGAGGCAATACCAATGCAAACATTGCCGGTATTGTTGATTCTCATTCGTTCAACCCCTGCAACCGAGAACCCAATTACATCGTGTATTGGATTAAAAATACCCGTGTTATTGTTGTTGTACCATGTGTAGCTGGGTGTTGATGCGGTAGAATACGTGTTGGCACCCCGAATGAATGGTGCGCGATCGGTGGTCCCCAAACTTGGGTTAAGAGAAAAAACGGCATTACCGACAAGATGCAATTTGGTTTGAGGCGCACTGGTGCCAATGCCCACATTGCCGGGCGTAACTACTTTTAATTGGGCAAATCCAAAACTTGCAAATGCAAGACAAATGAAAAATAGAAATAGTTTTGTTTTCATAAAATGTTAATTTATCATACAAAAATAAAAAAAAACATTTGAAAACTCAAAATAATTATACGTAAAATTCCAATTATTTTTACACCCCATACGTTTTTTGAAAGATTTTACTCAATCTGCAATTTCCTCGTAAACCTCTGCCCCTCCACCTCAATTTCGGCAACATACAAGCCTTTGGCAAAATCAGGCAGGGCAATGCGGACATTTTGGGGAATATCACCCACCTGCAACAGCTTTTTTCCGCTGAGGTCGTACAGCGTGAACGTGGCCGTTTTACCGGCATTTTCGCCCTTAAGTTTGATACACACCTCGTTTTTTGCAGGGTTAGGGTAAAGCTCCAATGCTTGCGCTGCTGCATTAGGCGCAATCCCGATATACGGGTTCTTATTGCAGGCAAATTCTTTTAGTACCATGGTACTGTAGTGACTTACCCCAACCTTTAACCAGGCAAACAATATGGTGTCATCAACAATTAATTTAATTCCGATGTACTTGTTATCAATACCCAGCCAATCTCCATGATTTACATTTACATAAGCATAATAATAGTTTTCGCATAAATATAGAGTGTCTGAGAAATTAAAGTTAGATGAAATTGTATCATTTAGACTAAATATCTTTGGTATGTCGGTATAATAGAAAATGTTGAAAATCAATGTGTCGGTATAATTAAAATCTGGGAATGAATCAACGTACTGTGCGCCTACAACTACTTCTACTCCCGGGGCACAAGTTATATACATATAATTGCTTTCAGAACCTGCTGATGAGTGATATCCAAAATTAAATTTAATATCATTAGTTCCATTCATGTCAATATCAATGGAATAATTACCGGAAGCCCCGGGTGCCCCGGGATATATGGGAATAGGGAATAACCATAAGTCCGGTTCAAAATCGTAATACAGATCCCTTTCGGGATCAACCTGCCCGCAAACGATAAAGTTGTTTTGGGCAAAAACAGTGCATGAAGTGGCAATTGAAATAATTACAATCGCTAAAATTGGTGATATTTTTTTTATTATCATCAACTGATTTTGGAAGTTTGAATTATTTCTCATACAAATATATATTTTTTAATAAACTATAGCTCAATTGCCGATTCAAACAGTTCAATAATATGATTGTCGCTGATTCGGAACCGCAGCCAGCCGTATTTGTAGGTTCCGTTGATGTTTTTGCGTACACCCATGAGCATAATGCTGTCGCCCGGAAGATTATGACAATCGAATACTCCTAGTGCACCGTAGTTGTAAATGGTATCTTGCGTTAACGTTTGTTCCACCGGAATTACCCCAAATCCGCGAAAAGAAACCGACAAAGTATCCGACATCCAATGTTCATAGCTTTTAACGATTTCACCGGGAAAATATAGGTGTACACGGGGATTCAAAATTGTATCGATAACGATGTCGTTTGATGAATATCTCTCACACGAATTTCGCGAAAGTTCCCAGATATACACAATTCCGTTTTGTAGCGTTGTGTCGTAGGTCTTACTAAAAAATATGGTATCGTAATAATTGATGGCTGCAATACAGAATGCGGTGTCGAGACAGTATATGTTTGTTTGTGCGCCTGTTGCACCATGCCAATAGGTTTCGTATGCTTCAAACTTAATATCGTTGTGTCCGTCACCATCAATATCCAAACTGAATTCTGCAATCGAAACATTGTTCATAGGGGCAATTACAGTGTCCCGGTTAATTACAAATAAGTTCGTAGTATCTCCCGCTTTCACCTCCGCATCAACCGGCGTAGGCTCCGGCTCGCACGAAATAAGCATCCCGGACATCGCAAGAAGTATGGCAAAAACAGATAATTGAAAAACTGACCGAAATTGTAAATTATTACTTTTCATATATATATTGAATCTGAAACTTATAACGATGCAAGGTACAAAATGGTTGCATTATGCGATTCTGCTTTTTTAGGAATACAGAATTCAGGAGACAGAATACAGAAGGGTGCGGTTGTCAATTCGAACACATTTTCCTCTGGCTTAATATTGCCAGATTCTCTCGGATCGGCAGGCTTTTCTCGCCCCACGAAACGCTCCTTCTGTATTCTGAATTCTGTCTTCTGCATTCTTGTTTCTGTCTTCTGCATTCTATCGTTTAATAATTTTCAATTTTGCGATGTTCTGATTGCCATTGTAAACCTTTATAAAATACAATCCAGAATGTAAGTTTCCTGTAAAAATCAGTGTTTGTTCCGAACTTAGATTGTTGGTTGAGAGCAGCTTTCCTGTGATATCATAAACGTCAACC